>OBDJ01000698.1_pt1 | contig 15295 bp, 18 predicted proteins | sample 1518041 | NCBI WGS metagenome assembly OBDJ01 (sample SAMN01760916, study PRJEB22395) | human gut metagenome
GTCATAGTCCTTTCTCCAGTATCCGACCTCCGTCTTCTGAAAGGCCGCATAGGATTCGACTTTTATTTTCGAGTACTTCTTCTGTATGATCTCATGGCTGATGTCGATATAGTCGCTCTCGCCTGAGTCTGTGGATACGCAGATGGAGCCGTCTCCGCTCTGCATCACCACTTCCGCAGATTCTGGAAGGCCATAATCCTCACGGATTTTCTCGATATTGATGTACGGGATCTTCAACTGAATTTCCTGACAGTATGGCGCGAGGTCTTCCGCTTCCTGACACTGCAACAGCGATGCCGGGATTGCCGACAGCTTCATGGAAGCCAGCTCTTCCCTGGTATAAACACGGTTTTCAATGTTGTGAGGTTTTGTTACGCGAAGCAGGCAAATATCAAGGCCCATATTGCACTCACCTTTCTGATGTAGTCATTGTTCCTGGATGTGTAGGTCCCGGCTCTCACGAAAAATGCGCTACCGTAAAGTCCTGAGACTGGAGCAAGGGGTTACTCCAGAGCTCCTCCTCATATTGGACCAGGGCATCGTAGTCCTCGTAGTCCTTGTCGATATCCAAGATCTCGATGTCCACGGGACTGCTGGTAAGCACACTCGTGACAATTCCGTCATGGATCACGACTTTGACCTGGAACCGAGCCGTTTCGCCGGCGCTATTCGCACCCACACCGCGGCATTCCGTGGTTTCCCGCTCTGCAAGCGGGGAACCCGCGTTGCTGTTCGGGTTAACTGCCATAATTCTTACCCTCCTTTTTATCATCTTTATCATCTACCGGCAGGCGAATCAGGCCATATCCGTATTGACCGCCTTATAAATCTGCGGATCATCCGTGGGCTTCACGGGATGCACCGCAATACTCGGAATCCCGCGATAGACACGGTCAAAATCCTCAGCATCATAGCCAAAGAGGCCCAGGGCCTTCTCCTTGGCTGTCTGCAGGCTATCCGCCAGGACGATGTAGCCGTGAAGGCCATATCCAAATGTCCTATAGGCGAAGAATACATGTCTGCCGATGATCTGATATGCTTCATATGCGTTCACAGCAACACCCCCAACGTGCTCAGTCGAATGCGTACAGATATGTTCAGCGATGAACTGATTGGCGTAATAGCAGATCAAATTCACCAGCACGCCCATACTGAGATACGCTTTCTTGTCTTCGCGCAGTGTTTTGAGGGTGTAGACATTCATCCGGCCCAGCATCGGGCTTTCCCGATGCTGCGGCACCCATTCGCCGAGGAATTGGATCGTGCCGTAAATGCCCTCGCTGCCTCCATAATCGGTGTAACCGATCACATTGAAGGAAGACAGTTTCACCTCATCAAGGCGGTTGGGATGACATAGTAAGTGGTAGTCTAAGCAGCAGGTCTTCTCCGCCTCTTGATACAGTGGATCTTTCTGCGCACGCTTGACTGCCGCCTCCATGATGTCCTTCACACGGAAATACTTCTTCAATTCGCTCATTTTCAAACTGCCTCCCGGTCATCTAATTCATCAGATGCCTTCGCATCCAAGCTCAACTGGATCAGCCGTTTCTCACGCCGCAACGTCCAAGTCGGGTGGAACCACAGGGGTGTGTACCAGATCTCACAGCCCCGTCCTATGACGGGAAAGAGATCCTCGCCGCAGAGTGGGGATGTAAGGGAGTTCCCGATCACCACATAGCCGGCGCAGCCCAGTAATGAGAGCTGAATGTAGCACATCAGCGCCACGACGCGGTCGATGTCCTGGGCGGCGAACAGCAGATCTTGCTGATAGTTCCCACCCTTGTGGTAGTCGCTATAGGCCATCGCCATTGCAATCAGCAGGCATCCGGCGCCGCAACAGGGATCAGATACGGAGATATAGCCCTTATCCGGCGGAATCTCCGACCGTTCACCGACTGTCATGGACGCCATCATCATCCCGACGTTCCACGGGGTAAAGAATTGACCACGCCAGGAATCACCAAAATCGAGCGACATATAGATGCGCCCGAGGTAATCCTGCCTTGGGTTCTTGTCCAGCGCGTCGATCAGGATGCGGGTCAGCTCATCGAACAGGCGGAACTCAGCCTCGCTGTATTTCCCCGCTGTCGTCAGTAGCAGTTTCGATCGTTCATCGAAGGATTGCCTGCTGCCGCAGCCAAATGGAGTCGAGAGCGCGCAGGCGGTCATGGTCACGAAATCGTCCCAGACTGTCCAGGCATCATGCTGATAGGCAAGTTGCTGAAAGACCTTCACGAACTCTTTGGCATCAGGACTGTCCACAGGAAGTCGTTTTGACATCTCAGCTCACCGCCTTTTCAACCGCATGGGCACCGTCAACAACAGCTGGGTCTGTATCCATAACCAGCTGTGCATTCGGTTCCCCGTTTGTGCTTGCAATAAACGACGGGATGCGCGGCAGCCCATCCTCATGGACCTGCTCCTGGAACTTCTCACCGGCGGTCTCAAGCGACCACAGGATCTCAAGAAGCTCCTTTTCGCTGACATAGAGGGTGCGGGTCCTGGCCCGGCTCGGTTTGAACTGGAGTCGATCGCCACACGGGACGAGTTTCCCCTTCTTGCCCTGGAAGGTGCATTTGTGACCTGTCAGGATCTCCCTGGCGCTTAAAGTCTCGACACGGATACGATCCATGTCGTACCATGCCGTGTACTGCACAGCGACATCCAAATGGGGCTCGCCGGCGTAGGTATCCTGTAGGAAGTCCAGCAGGTGCTTACACACCAAAAGGCGCCAGTCCGGGGGTTGCATCTCGTTCAATGTCAGGGTGAAGTAGGAGTAGTCCCTCTCATAGGGCGGTTCCTCCTGGGTGTTGCACCAGAAGAAAAACTCCCAGAGCGCGCTGTTGTATGGTGCTGGGTCCTCTTCGCCGTATTGGTAGACCACAAAGCGGCCGGCGATCCTATCCATGATCTGATGCATAGTGCTATTCCGCTCCAGAACGAACTCCGTCCGGATACGTCGTTGCTCATCTGCGCTTTTCCCCAAGCATGCCAGTTCTTCTCTCCGCCTGTCCTCCTCAAGAATGCGGTAGGAGAAACGGAGGGAAAATACGGTCTCTTCTGCCAGCTCCGTCTGCGTCCACATCAGGTCGCCCGGGGATAGGTAGGATCGGTCATGCGTGATGTTCACGATTCCCTCACCTCCCCGGTGCGCGACAGGCAGTGCAAGTAGTGGTCTGTCGGTTCCCAATCGGAGATGACGACCACATACGCTTCACCTGGATAGTCATCGCAGAGGAAATCCCCGTCTCCGACATAGTCGCAGTGACTGCACATCTGGGGATCACAGAGTTTCCTGATGACGTGCCGCTTTTTCTTCCGTCTTTTCAAATTCAAAACCTCCTTACTGTGCGCCGAGCCAAGCCGGCGCCATTTTGTTTTCTATGACAACAGGAGGAGAGCGACATGCGCTCTCCTCCATGGTCATAACCGCTTAATGGGGCAAATTGCGTGAAATCAGCTGTGTGAGCATGATGGGCAGCCGGTTCAAATCCGTGATGTCCAGATACCCCGCGCCATAGATGCGCTCAATCTTCTCACGGTCCGAGCCGATTGCAGCGGCAAAGATCTGCACGCCGCGCCGGCTGTATTCCAGCTTGATGCCTCTCAGGTCAGCTTCCGCTGCGGAGCCGCCGTAGCCGCTGTCATTGGGCTGGCCATCTGAAATGATGAACAGCATCCTGACTTCGGCCGGGAACTTACTCAGTTTCTCCGCCACAAAGCGGAGGGCGGCGCCATCGCGGTTGCAGTTGCGCGGGCTCATATCCATCAGCCGGTACCGGTCCTTCTTATCCACAGAGTTAAACTCCGCGTAGGAGAACAACTCCACATGGGAACTGGATGCCGTATGGCCCATGACCATAATAGGGATACCGAGCTTCTCGCAGAAATCCTGAACGACAATCGCTGTTGCGCGTGCGCGTGTAATCCGATCCCCGCCGGCCATGCTTCCGCTCTCATCGACGAGGAGCGCAACCGCCAGATTGATCGGTTCCGTCGGCAGCCTGGCATTGCAGAACACCTTACCGTCATCCCGGTAGAGTGCATGCTGGTCCAACCGTTTCCCAACGAGTAGTCCCGTCTGCTTGCCGCCTTGACGCTTATCGCTCAGGGCGGACCTGACGCTTCGCTGGAGTCGTTTCGACAGCAAGAGTAGCTGAGGTGCGACGGCGTTGTAGGAATCGATCAGGTATTGATCGACCTGCGCGATCCGGTGGACTGTCACATGGATGTTCCGATGGGCATTCCCGTAGGAAATGCTGTTCGCCTCACGCTGAAGCTCCTCAGATAGTTCCTGCTCCATCGACTCATATACCTGGTCCTCAGCCACATCCTCCAGCAGGCGGTTGATATCGTCGGCGGAGAAACCGTAGCCGCTGCCCTGGTATTGGCGATCTTGCACCACAGCTCCATCGCCCTCACTCTCAATGCCATGCGTCACATGCGCTGCGATGCGCGCCGTCTCTTCCGCAATGGCCCGGCTCAGTTGCATTTTCAGCTCCTTCTCCTGCTCCTTATCGGGGAGGAAGGAGCCGTCGCATGGTACCGGCACCGTGCGGTGATCCGTATTTTCCGCCGCCTTTGGCATCTGCTCACTGAGGGCCTGCGTCACAGCCTGAAGGCCGGTGAATGGCTCTGTTTCCGGAGCCTGGCCACCAGCTGTTGGAGCACTTCCATCGCCGTTGGGTTGGCCTTGGGGCGGATTGACGGCTTGGCTTTGCTGTTGCTGTGCCTGATCCTTACGCTTATTGCGCAGGTCATCAAAGCACCGTTGCATCAGCGGCCAGAGGCCGATCACGATCCGGGTGGTCGCCTCACAGCGAGACCTGGTATCGTCATCCCGGATGCAGGCATCCACAATGGGTACGAACTCCATCAGCAGATCCATGTATTCCCCGCTGTATCCGGACAGGTTATTGACCTCCCCAGAACGGACGTATTGGATCAGCAGATTCAAGACAATACTGTGGTCGTAGTACTTCCGATGGATCATTTCCGTCAGGTCAGGCACCAGTTCAGAGTACCGCAGGTTATTCAGCGCAATTCCACGCGCCAAACGGCCGGGGAACTCATACGATGTCCTGGCATCCACATAACCGTCCTCCAGGATGTTCTCAATCGACTGGACAGTCTTCTCGATCACGGTTTTGGGTACCAGGTCAGTTTCATCCAGCATGGCCTGCAAAATCTCATCGGCGTAGTTGCGATGGGTTGCGTCCAGCCCCGCCGGCATGGCGGGATAAAACCGGCCGCTCTCCAAATGCACGATATACGCATGCCATATCCGGTTATCGGTGAAGAGGTTGTGGCCGAGTTCGTGGCCATCCAATCCCTCCAGGCTGATGGACTTCAGCTCCCGCGACGGCATGCTCTGCGTGATATGGTTGCAGACGTTGATGAAGATTCCGGCGTAGTCGGTGAAGGCAACGGTCGGATCGCTCTCATCCGCAAACAGATTGACGCAGATGGGACGCCGGTACCGTTTCGTCGCCGACTCCGTGATGTCCGTCAGATATCCCCGGTAGGCTTTTGAGGTGAAGAAATCCTGATCACTGATCTTGCTCATGCGATCCAAGATCCGCTTGCGGATTTCCCGATGCGATGCTCGCATGATTCTCCACCTCCATCAGGCGCTTACGCGGGCATTCTCACGGAGGAAGTCCTCCAGGACGTCTTCCAGGTCCCCGGCGATTTCACCGGCAGACTGATTTGGGTAGTACCAGAACAAACAGGCGCCGAGTCCGCCGATGCGGATGATCAGGGGGATCTTGCTGCATCTCGGATACGTCATCGTCTCCACCTTCGGAGTAAATTCCGAGGCTGAGAAGAGGATGTCCAGCACATGCTGCATATAGTCCGCAGCCTGCATCGGGTTGACATCCTGATTCTTCGGCCGTTCATCCTCCATGCAGGCAACCGCCACGGCGACCGCGCACATAAATCTTGTATTCTCATTGCATTTCATGAAAAGTACACCTCACTTTAAAATATTCAAATTATCGTCCTTGCCGGCGTACTTACCGGACATACTGCTTTTCCAGGCAGGTGGTGATCAAATCCGCACGGTTTTCCGGGTCTGCGGAGGCGGAGGAGATGACCGTGGATAGGGCCGACTCATAGGGATCTTTGGTGATCATCGTAGAGAGGACCCAGGCCTTCAATTCCCGCATTCCGCAGCTGCCATCTGTGATCATGGTCTGCCGGCACCGCTCCGCGATGTCCCGCACAACCATGGCCATCTTAGTCACCCCTTGCTCATCCGTGCAGCCCGTCACATTCATCACCCGCTTGACCATAGTTCCGAGGTCCGGGGATTCGATGTCGTAGATCAAGTCCATGCGGGAGATGATGCTTTGGTTCACCTCGCGGCACCCGGCATAATCCGAGTTCGTCGTGACAATGATCACGGTATCCGGGTGGCGGTTGACCCGCTCACCAGTCGGGAGCGTGATGGTCTGGCAGTTGTCTAATAGGGAGTTCAGACCGACCAGGACGCCGGGATTGGCGATGCAGGAGGGCTCTTGTAGCTCACACACATACCCATGCCGGATGGCCTCCAGTAACGGCGTATCCACATAGCGGATGCGCTGTCCATGCTGCTCTTCCTTCTGGGCCAGGCGGCCTACTGCGATCTCAATGAGTTTCTCCAGTACGTCGTCCTCCGTCTTATCATCGTCGTAGACGCCCGTCAGCTCCTCATAGACGGAGGGCGGGTGCATGATGATGTCCGAAATCTTCGGGAGTGGAGAGGAGGAATCCGCAGAAGTCTGAGCGCCGCCGGTGTCGGGGATGAATTGGCCAATCAGGTCGGAGATCTCCGTGTTGGCGCTGCAGGTCATGAGTGTGTAAGGCAGATGCAGACCTGCCGCTATCGCCTGAGCACCCATCGTCTTCCCGGTGCCGGCCTCGCCGCGAAACAGGAAGTTCCGCATCGGCTGGCTTGTGGTGGATGTGAGTTTGGCGTGCTCGCACACTCGAACGACCTCTTTAGGGATGATGTACCAGTCCGGCAATTTGGGTACCATGGCCTCTTCACGCGCTGTCAGGTTCCGCTGTGAGAGCTGGAACTTGCCCACGAAGTCCGTATGGCTATATACTTTCGATTGCACGGACTGCGTACCGCCCATCTTCAGGATCGTGAATTCCCCATAGATAGTGCCGGTGGGGGCATAGCTGCCCTTATCCAGTGCCAGCGGGGAAATGGTCGCGATATTGCCGGTCGTAGGCAAAGCGAGTTTTAGACCCGCCTGGCCGACCTGCGCCGCGCTCTCGATCCGCCGGTAGACGTTGTCACAGAGGATCAGGGCGGACTCAAGTGCACTGTCCATATCCGGGAAGCCTTGCTCCATCGCTGATTTGAATTGGACAAAGGTGTCGTGGAACTCGGCGTCCTCCTCCAGAATGGGCATCAGGCAGAACATCAGGGCGCTGCCAGAGCCCTTACCGACAGCCAAAGAGTAGGCCTCCGGGGTATCGCTGCCATCCTTGAACTGGCTGGCAATGAATTTCCCGGTGGAAGGGTTGAAGGCGACGCAGTCGGTCTTACTGGCCGACTTATACTCGGCGATCCGGAAATTCTTATCCTGGTGTCCAACAGCGCCAAGCCCCGTCGTATCCTGTCCCCGTTCCGATGCGCTGACCAGCTTGGCGTATGCCATGATCGCGCGCAGCGTGGGCGCATGCAACGAGGCCTTCTTCAGTCTTCCGGAAGTGTTATACTTGGAAAGGCCGAAGTCCTTCATCCCTCCATAACTGGGGTCATCAAACGGCTTTGGCATCGCCAGCTTGAATGACCACGACTCAAATAACTTACCTCTTGCCATAGATTCATTGACCTCCAAATTCCAGCTTCAGCTCCAGGAGAGGAGCAGTCCGTCCGCTTGCACGGTTGCGGTAATCTCATCATCCCGGAGCAACTGGCAAAAATCGTCCCAGACCATACGCGGTGGGAAGTCCCGGATTTGTTCCACAGGCTGTTCTTTCCCAGCTGCGTGAATGACGACCTGGCCATCCTCCTTAATGAGGAGTTTCTTATGGCCCTGGGTATTCAAGTCGTCAATCATCTCACAGATGACATCTTCGCCCTTACTGCGGTACCACGCCTTTACATCCACGCGCTCCAGCAGTTCTTCCTGCTTCAGATCGTCCTGCTCCTCCATAACTGTGTCGACCGCCTCTTTTAGAGAGATGGCCTGGAGCATGGTGATCTTGAGCCGGCCGGAAGCACTCAACTCGACCTCGCCGAAATTGAATGGGTCCGTATTCGCCGTTCGGATTCGGAAGACACCGCCTTTGCACAGCTCTTCCGCAGCCGGCCGGTTGATCCAGAGCCATGTGACCATGGGGTAACTGGCTTTGAGCTGTTCCGTGATCCGGTAATTGACCTGCCGGATCAGGAACAAGCTGCTCTCGCTTGTCAGCTGTTCCACTGGTGCAGGCGCTGCAGGCAGCTCCGCTGTTGGCGCCTGCTCGGGAGCGGCACGTTCCTTTGGTGCAGGACTCGTGCGTTTTACCCGCTCCTTGCAGGACAGTGCCGCCTGGATAACCATGATGGCAAGCCAGATACAGACTGCTGCTACCGCAATCCACTGGAACACGGGGCCACGCAGGATGGCGCACAGGAGCATGCTTGGGGCGACCAGGAATCGAAAGAGAGTAAAAGACTTCAATCGGCGGATCTTCGCCATAAACCACATCATCCTTTCCATTTTTCGATCCGAATGCAGAAAAAAGCGGGACTGAAAGCACTCTCAAACTTACAGTCCCGCTCTATATTTTCCGCATCATCAGATTGGAAGATCATCCTCGTCGTTGATCGGGCTTTCCGAATGTACCGTGCCGGCAGGCCGGCTCTCATTGGCAGGTGCGCTCGCATTGTCATCGGACTTCGGCTTCGCGCCAACGTAACTCCAGTCATAGAGCCCAACGTCAAGGGACATCCTGGTCTCGCCGGTCTTCGTCTGGTACTCACGGGGATTCAGTGAACCGGCTAAGCTGATCAGCCGGCCCTTTGTCAGCCCCGCCTTTGTGATCCGGTCGGCCATGCGCTCATTGCCAGTGCAGGTGTAGAACGCGGCGTGCTCCGATGCTCCGAATTGGTTGTTCACAGCCAAACGGAATGTCACGAACTTGCGCTGGTCCTTACCTTCCCGGATCTCAGGATCGTTGACCACCCGGCCAATCAATGTAATGTGTGCGTTCGACATAGCTGTCATTCCTTTCCTCTGGTGCTACCAGAAAATAATATATTCCAAACACCCGCAGGTGATTTGGCAAAGAAAAAGCAGCTTCCACTCTGCCGCAACGAAATACTGCGGCATGGATAAGCTGCAAATCGGCGCCTGAGACTCATGCTCAAAGGCTCACTGCTTAATGAATGCTCCATCGGGAGAACGGAAATATCTAATAAGAACACAGTAAGCATAGCATAGGCACCGCAGGCCATCTATAATACCAAAAAATACTTCATCGCATGTCTTGGGCACCTGCGTTTGGGATATGTGACAACCGCCACTTCCCCTTTCCGCCGATACATGGTAAACTGGTGCCCAACTGGGAGGTGAATTGACGTGGAGCATATGACCGAGATCATAAATAGCGCCCACATTCGATACCAACCGATTCTGGAATTGCTGAAAAATCATCAGATCCCGGAATCCTATCCGGAGGCCGACCGGTACCCATTCCTCTTTGGGGAGCGATCCCTGGATGAAGGCTCCCTGTTTGTTCGGGATGAAGTGATCCGGCTTTGCGGGTACTGTTTTCTATCCTACGACTGGGTCCGGCCTTTGGCCGCCTGGATTGGAACCCGGCGCTGTATGGAGATCATGTGTGGATCTGGTGCCCTCTCGTTCGCACTGCGCTCCTGTGGGGTGAAGATCCACGCGACTGACAACTTCAGCTGGGAGCGGCAGGACCCTCTGTGGTTCCAGAATCCCTGGATTGAGGTTGAACAGATCGATTGCCTCCAGGCCATCGAGAAATACGGGAGAGAAACGGACCTGCTCTTGTGCTCCTGGCCCTATATGGATGACACCTGCTATCAGGCGCTCCTGAAGATGCGGGAAGTGAATCCAGGCATGAAAATGATCTACATCGGAGAGCTGGAAAACGGAGCTACGGCATCAGACAAGTTTTTCGATACGATGGACGTGGTGGATGATGCGTCTTTCTATACCGCAGTTGCCCAGTTCCGATCCGCATATACACTGCATGACCGTCCACTATTGCTAAAATGACCTAAGAGAGGACTTCATACCCCAACAGCGATCTTGCAGGCTGCAGGGAATCCGGAAGCGCGCCCAATGTCTCCTGCACCTCGCCGCCAGAGATATAGAGGCGGCATACGATCCCTGGCTTTAGCGTTGCCTTGCCGGCAAGCACCAACTTATGGGCATTCTGATTCACATCCTCAATCAGGATGACATGCCTGTTCCGAAGCGGCACCTGCCGGTCGTCCAGCACCGTGCCCTCAAGCACTTCGTAGTGCTTTGACGCCGCAGCCCGGTAGATGGACAACATCTTGCCGCCGCCGAGCACCGCGACAGCGGCAGACAGCAACAGGATCACCCGGTCATGGCTTGCGATGCCCCATATGGTACCGAAGGCCAAAACTGCCGCGCCAAGGCAGCCGGCTTTGACCAACGTCTTCTGGATGGGCGATGGAATCTGCGTCATGTTTGTTCCTCCTCAATAGATAGTAAACTGGCGTGCCGTGGGTGACGGCACGCCAGTATTGTTAAATGCCTCAGGGAACCTCCAGGATGATCCGACGGTCCAGATACAGGTTGGATACCGCCTCCAATACCGGATTGGTATTGGGCGACCAGAACTGCTCGGAGGCGATTTCCTTTTGTGTGGAGTCCGTGTAGATGGCAGCAATGACCTTCTCCGCACTGCTGACATCATAAACAGAGCGGTCGAAGCAGCGGATGAGTTCCGCAGTACTCAGCGGCGTCTGTTCGACGAGATTGACCACCCGAGACTCATTGGAGGTGAGTTTCCGTTCTTTCATTGCCTGCAGGGCACCGGTAATCGGCAGCTTCCCCTTCACGAGGAGTCGGATCATGCCAAATGCCTTGCGCGGCGCGGAGATCCGGTAAGGGACCACAAAGGCGTCCGTCAGCATCCGGTACAGCGCGTCAACCCCGGTATAACCCACCCCGGATAGGATCAATTTGCGCTGCAGCAGGTTCTGAAGAAGCTCATCGAAGTCCATGACAGGCCCGGACTGGTGCGTCATGATCTCATAGTACGCTGCCTTCAGCTCCTCATAGGTCATGACTTGCCACAATAGCGCGCTCCAGACGGCAAACTCCGGTACGGAAATTTTGTGGTACTTTCCCAGCTTCTGAATATAGGCGGCCTTCTGGCCATCCTCGTTTACGATCCGATAGCAGCCAATTGCGGCATAAAAGGTGATCATCACATGCCCCTCCTTATTCACGCGTTCTAATCCCTTATACGGAGAGATCTCGCGAGTAACAACAAGTCAGCCCAGGGCGGCCAGAAATACCGGGTCCCGTAGCAGCTTTGCCCGCGCCCGTGAAATCCACGCATTGACGTTATTGACCGAGGTTCCATATCGATCCGCAATCTCCCTGCTCGAATATCCCAGGCTCTTCAGTTGCAGGGACTCCACACCTCGCCTGGCGACGCCGTCATACCTGGCCTTGCAATCCGCGACCGCCTTTGCCACGGTCTTCTGGGCAATCGATTCCTCCACGTCCAAATCATAGGTGCTCATGTACTGAAGGCAGATCCCCTCATTGTCCGTATCCACCGGCAGGTCCGAAGCGAACCGCGCATTCCGATTTTGTTTGCGGCAGTGGTCGATCATGGCATGATAGATCATGACACTGGCAAACGGCGCAAACTCCCCGGATTCGGGCCGGTACGTCATAGCTGCCCGGCACAGCGCCTCGCATCCGACCGAGTAGAAGTCATCGTAGGTCTGCATGGGGTACCCATTCACGCGAATCCGCCTGCGGAGCACCTGGTCGATCAGGTACAGGTATTCTACAACGAGCTCTCTTTGATATTCCGTCATCATTTGGTTCATAAATCGGCACCTCCTCAAATTGCCTTTTTGCTTCACCACAGCAGGCTCTCACACTTATCGATCAGGGCCTTGCAGCGATACTCATTGAATTGCCCGATGTGGGCATCCCGAAGCGGGATACAGAAAAAGTCGGCCATCCACCGGTAAGCGGCATCCCTGGTCATCACCCCACACTGCCAGATGCGGTCGAATGTCCGATGCGCTCGGATACGCAGGTGCCGCAGGTCGCCATTGGCCAGCGGTCCCATGGGATGCGTTGTTCCAGGATAGACGCGCACATAGGAGTTGCACCTGGGATAGTTCCTGCACACATAGAGGTGTTCCTCCCGCGTTGCATCCTGATAGATCTCCGACGCCGGCCTCAAATCCGCAAGAGCGCCACAGTATGGGCAGCGCACTGCCTGTGCCTGGTTCCTTTTCTTCGATTTCTTTTTCATGTTCATGCCTCCAATCTGGTTGTTCTGGGTATTTCCCTCCTTCCTACTCCCATTCGGTTTTGGCTGAGAGGGGCAAAAAACGGCGTTTCGGGCCTATTTTTCGCGGTTTTTGAAATTGTTTACAAAAAGTTCACAAATTCGGACACATAAAAAGAAAGCCGCCCAGTACGGATGGGCGGTTGCAGAGAATCTGATTCCATGATAGAGTACAGATTATAGGACTCCAAGCTGTGTAGAATTTGGTGTGGTTGGGGCCCGTATGCCCGGCCACTGAACAAATAAGGAGGGGACTTCAAATGGCAAGGTCTTCATTCCAGAAGCTCAAGCCCCTATATATCATGAATTATCTGCTCCAAAACTCCGATGAGGAGCATCCGGTGACGGTAAAGCAGATCATCGAGTACCTGGATACCCAGGGCATCAAAGCGGAGCGGAAGAGTCTATACGATGACATTGAGGCGCTTCGTTTCTTTGGGCTGGATATCATCCATGTAGATGCCGGCAGATTCCAGGGGTATTACGTTGGGGAGCGCACCTTCGAGCTGCCGGAGCTGAAGCTGCTGGTGGATAGCGTGCAGAGCTCCAAATTCATCACAAGCAAGAAGACCATGACGCTGATCAAGAAGATCGAGAAGCTGGCCAGCATCCATGAAGCGCAGCTGCTGCAGCGTCAGGTCTATGTGAAGAACCGGATCAAGACGATGAATGAGTCCATCTATTACAACGTGGATGCGATCCATGACGGGATCTCCCAGAATCGAAAGATTCAATTCAAGTACTTCGAGTACACGGTCGAGAAGGAGCGGCACTACCGCAGGGATGGCGCCTTCTATGTCGTAAGTCCGTACGCCCTGACTTGGGACGATGAGAACTACTACATGGTCGCCTACGATACGGACGCCGGCATCATGAAACACTATCGCGTGGATAAGATGACGGACATCACCACGCTGGACAATCCCCGGGATGGCCAGGAGCTCTTCGCCTCCATTGACATGGCGGTCTATGCACGCAAGGTATTTGGCATGTTCTCCGGCGAGGATACCACTGTCCGGCTTCGGTTTGAGAACCACTTAGTTGGGGCTGTATTGGACCGTCTTGGCCAGGATGTGATGATCGTCCGTGATGATGACGACCACTTTATTGTCACAGCTGAGGTCATCGTGAGTCCGCAGTTCTTCGCGTGGGTCTGTGGCTTCGGCACAGCCGCCCAGGTGATTGGGCCTGAGCATGTAGTAAAAGAGATGTCCGAACATGTGAAGGGCATCGCGGCAATGTACGAATAAGGAGCTGATTCCATGAGTGAACATGATGAAGGCAGGATCTACACCTGCAACGCATGCCAATATACCTTCGCGGATACTGGGAATCCGGAACAATGCCCGGACTGCGGTAAGACGGATATCCGGCCGGCAACCGAGGGTGAAATCAAAGAGTACCACGCCAACCATACCCTGCGGGATGCCGCAGATGACTCCTCTAATCCGGCTCGCAAGGCGAACCCCGGAAAGGATGCGGAGCTTGTCCGAGTCCTCGCAGTATTGCAGCCCTATCTCCAGGAGACGCCATTGATGGATGTCGTCTGGTCAGATAAGTACGGCTATTTTCTTATTTCCATCCCCTGCGCAGGACAAACTGAGGATGCGACCGTCATTCATTTGGACAGTGCCGAACGGCTCGTTGCTGAGGTTTATCAGAGCCTGTTTTACGACTATGTGGAGCAATTCGGGGATATTGAACACTGCGAGGACGCCTCGCCGGCCGAGCTCCAGGCCATGCGGGACTGGATGCGAAAATATACTGACCTGCTTCCGGAATACGATAGCATCTTGGATGAGGTCCTTAGAAAAGAGCAGTAATCTCGGGAATAGATAATCGACAAGGCACCGGAGGGCAGCACTGTAATTCAGTGTTGCCCTCCATCTTTCGCTTATATTTTCAAACCGCATCCTGTAGCCAGCCGTTTTGATTATCGTCCAGGCAGCGCAGGATGCGATCATTGAATTTGCCGCAGTCGCCGTTCAGGATCATCTTCCAAGCCACTTGCGACGTATGGGCGGGACGATATGGACGGTCCTCCATCAGGGCGGCAAAAGCGTCCGCCAGTGATACGATTTGGAGCCAAGGTGCCAGATCCAGGCCCTTGAGCCCATCCGGATAGCCGCTCCCGTCAATCCGCTCATGGTGGTGCAGTGCGATCTCAAAGGCGTATCGTTGGATAAGCCTTTCCTGATAGGCAGAACAGAAATAGAGCAGCATTGCCCCATCCATCGTGTGTAACTGGAGCTTCTCGCGCTCGGCGGGAGTCAGGGCGCCGCGTTTATATAGGATGCTCTTCGGCGTGAGCAGTTTCCCGACATCGTGGAGGTATGCGGCATTCGCCACCATCCGCGCTTCTCGGGGGCTGAAGGTAAAGTCCGGCACATGTTTCAAGCTGGTGATTTTAAGGAATTGAAAGGTCAGGTCCCGAACCTGATAGGCATGACCGTCCGGTTTCTGGAATTGATTGGTCAACGCTTCCTTGGCCATAGCGTTTACTTTCGTTCTAATCTGCTGATGCATGATATGATACACTCCCTATTGAAATATGATTGCGGAGGCCCCCGGCCATAGGGACCTCCGCATGTGTGTTTAGGATCTTGTGCTAAAGTTACAGGAGGTTTTGCTGGTAGAATCACTGAAAGTCAGGGGCTTCCACATAGGCGATCAGTTCCGCCTCAGAACGAGGGTCATCCTCATGGTAATGCTGGGCCAGAGGGTAATAACTCCCGCCGGCTGTCACCACCAAGTGGCGGAC
>OBDJ01000701.1_pt1 | contig 15246 bp, 13 predicted proteins | sample 1518041 | NCBI WGS metagenome assembly OBDJ01 (sample SAMN01760916, study PRJEB22395) | human gut metagenome
GGCTGCGGCTGGGGAGCCTGGAGCCCCGGACGGTGACGGAGGATTTCTGCCGCCGGGCGTCGCAGCTTCCCAATCTGTGCCCCCACTTCCATCTGTCCCTGCAATCCGGGTGCGATGCCACCCTGCGCCGCATGAACCGCCGGTACGACACCGCCCGGTTCCGGGAATCCGTCCGCCTGCTGCGGGCATATTTCCCCCGCCCCGCCATCACCACCGACGTGATCTGCGGCTTTCCTCAGGAGACGGAGGAGGAATTCTCCGCCACCCTGGCGTTTCTGGAGGAGTGCCGCTTTGCGGCCATGCATGTGTTCCCGTACTCCATCCGTCCCGGCACCAGGGCGGCGGACATGCCCCAGGTGCCGGGCCCGGTGAAGGAGGAGCGGGCCGCCCGGGCCGGCGCGCTGGCCGCACGGCTGCACCGGGAGTTTCTGGAGGGCTGCGTGGGAGAGACATATTCCGTGCTGTTTGAGCAGCCGGTGGCAGGCCGCTACGGCGGCCACGCGCCCAACTATATGGAGGTGGCTGTCCCCGGCGGCGAAAACCTCCACAATCAGGTGCTGCCGGTGAGGATCACCGGCACCGATGGGGAAATTCTATTGGGGGAGGTACAGTGATGCACCACTTTTTCGCCTATATGGCCCGGATGCGGTTCATTGACCGCTGGGCCCTGATGCGCAACAGCTACACCGAGAATATCCAGGAGCACAGCCACCAGGTGGCTATCCTGGCCCACGCCCTGGCGGTGCTGCGCAACGAGTATTTCGGCGGCCAGGTGGACGCCGGAGCCGTGGCCGTGGCGGCCCTGTACCACGACGCCAGCGAGATCCTCACCGGCGATATGCCAACGCCCATCAAGTATTATAACCCCGATATCCGGGACGCCTATAAGCAGGTGGAGGCCATCGCCTGCCGGAAGCTCACGGGGATGCTGCCCCAGAGGCTCCAGGACATCTACGCCGGCCTGCTGACCCCGGCGGACCCGGAGGTGGAGGAGCTGGTGAAGGCGGCGGACAAGCTGTCGGCCCACATCAAGTGTCTGGAGGAGCAGAAGGCCGGAAACGACGAGTTCCGGGCCGCCGCCCACCAGACCCGGCAGGCACTGGAGGAGATGCACCTGCCGGAGGTGGACCTGTTCCTCCGGGACTTTCTGCCCAGCTTCCGGCTGACCCTGGACGAGCTGAAATAAGCGCAAAACGGCCCTGTGGGAGCACGCTCCCGCAGGGCCGTTTTCATATGGCTTGCTTCAGTCCCACGCCGGGTTATGCTCCGGCGACAGGCACTCGGTGACCCGGGCAAAGGTATCCCGGTCCGTGTAGTAGGAATAGACCTTTCCCTCCGGATTCCGGAACCGCACGAACAGCCCCTGGCTGCGGGCGGACCCGGCGGGCAGCCGGTAGGGCCACAGCTCCATCACCGCGCCGTCGCCGTAGTCCAGGCGGATGCCCCCGTCCTTGGGCACATCCCGGCTGAATACGGCGCCCATGTTGAACAGCTTGCCGTACAGGGCATAGCCGTTTTCCTGGGTAATGCGCAGGCTCTGGCCGTCCACCTGAGCCTGAAGGTTGGTGTGCTTCCGGGCCAGGGCATAGGCGGTGCTGCTGGAGATCTCGCTCATGCACTGGACGAACCGGTCGTGGTCCCGCTGGGGCTTGCTGATGACCAGGCCCAGCACCGTCACCAGCGCCATGGCAAAGACCAGCGCCGCCGCCCACAGGGGGTGGAACCGCCGCCGGGATTTCTCCTTCCGTACCGCGTCGTAAAGACCCATATCGCTCCTCCTATTCTCCGGGCACCCACTTGCCCAGCACCCGCCACTCTACCTGATCGGTGTCATACATATAGTTGGTCCCGTCTGCCCCCTGGTACCAGATGAACACGCCGGGGACCCATTCGCGGTTGTACCCGTCCCAGACGTCCTGCTCCCACAGACGCAGGATGCACCCGTTGCCGAACTCCAGCTCCGCATCCGGCACGGACTTGGGGGCGCTGTTCTGGCGCTTGCCCATGCCGGCGGTGTTCAGCTCCAGATATAGCCGGGAGGCGGAGTCCTGGGACCAGAATTGCCGCCCGTCCTGCCGGACGTACAGGCCGCCCTGCTCCTTGGCGTATTGGACGCTTTCTCCCAGCCCATTTATAAAATGGCGATACTGCCGCTGTAAATGCATGGCCCACGGAATGGGGATAAACGCCGCCAGCACCAGGATCAGCCCAATGGCGATGAGTATGTGCAGCTTCCGGTCCCGTTTCCGGGGCTGCGGGGCGTGAACGACATCGTATAGGGACATGGCGTGGACCTCCTTTTTCCTCCCCATTATACAGGCTGCCCTGCCCCTTGTCCAGCAAAACAAAGTTGCGCCGTCCAAAGGGCGGCGCAACTTTTACTTTACAGGTTACTTTTTGAAGCTGTCCTTCAGGGACACGCTGCGGTTGAATACCAGGTGATCTGCCGTGCAGTCCCGGTTGTCCATGCAGAAATAGCCCGTCCGCATAAACTGGAAGGTGGGGGCGTTGACGCCGGTGCGGTTTTCCGCCTGGTCAAAGCGCTTGGCCACGTCCACCATGGCCCGCTCCACCTTGCACCCCTCCAGCACCATCAGGGAGTCGGGGTTCAGGCAGTTCAGGAAATCCTTGTCCGGCCCGTCGGGCTGGGGATCGGAGAACAGATTGTCATACAGGCGCACCTCGGCGTCCACGCAGTTCTCCGCGTCCACCCAGTGCAGCGTGGCGCCCTTGACCTTGCGGCCGTCGGCGGGATCGCCGCCCCGGCTGTCGGGGTCGTAGGTGCACAGGACTTCCACGATCTGGCCGTTTTCATCCTTGACGCAGCCGGTGCACTTCACCAGATACGCGCCCTTCAGGCGGCACTCGGGTCCGTCGGGATACAGGCGCTTATACTTGGGAATGGGCGTCTCCAGAAAGTCCTCATGCTCGATCCACAGGTGGCGGCTGAAGGTGATCTCATGGGTGCCCTGGCTGGGATCGGTGGGGTTGTTCTCCACGGTGAAGGTCTCGCTCTGGCCCTGGGGATAGTTGGTAACGGTGAGCTTCACCGGATGCAGCACCGCCATGGTCCGCTGGGCGGACACGTTCAGATCCTCCCGCAGGCAGTGCTCCAGGAAGCCGTACTCCACGGTGTTGGGGGATTTGGCCACGCCGATGCGCTCGCAGAAGCTGCGGATAGAGGCGGCGGTATAGCCCCGGCGGCGCAGGCCGCACAGGGTGGGCATCCGGGGATCGTCCCAGCCGGAGACATAGTGCTCCTCCACCAGCCTGCGGAGCTTCCGCTTGCTCATGACGGTGTGGTCGATGCCCAGCCGGGCAAATTCGATCTGCCGGGGCTTGTGATAGGGGATGGACACGTTGCTGACCACCCAGTCGTACAGGGGCCGGTGGGACTCAAACTCCAGGGAGCACAGGCTGTGGGTAATGCCCTCCAGGGCGTCCTGGATGGGGTGGGCAAAGTCGTACATGGGATAGATGCACCACTTGGTACCCTGGCGGTGGTGGTTGATGAAGCGGATGCGGTAGATGATGGGGTCCCGGAGGTTCAGGTTGCCGCTGGCCAGGTCGATCTTGGCCCGCAGGGTCATTTTCCCCTCCTCCACCTGGCCGTTTTTCATCATTTCAAACAGCCGCAGGTTCTCCTCGATGGGCCGGTCCCGGTAGGGGGACGTGGCGGGGATGCCGATGTCGCCGCGGTTGGCCTTGAACTCCTCCGGCGTCAGCTCGCAGACGTAGGCCAGCCCCTTTTTGATGAGCTCCACGGCGTATTCATAGTCCTTTTCAAAATAGTCGGACCCGTAGAAGAACCGGTCGCCCCAGTCAAAGCCCAGCCAGTGGATGTCCTGCTGGATGGCGTCCACATACTCGGTGTCCTCCTTGGCGGGGTTGGTGTCGTCCATGCGGAGGTTGCACAGGCCATGGTATCGCTCGGCGGTGCCGAAGTCGATGCACAGGGCCTTGCAGTGGCCGATGTGCAGATAGCCGTTGGGCTCCGGCGGGAAACGGGTGTGAACGGTCAGTCCCTGGAACCGGCCACCCTCTGCGATGTCCTCGTCGATAAAGTTCAGAATAAAGTTTTTGCTCTCGGCACTCTCCTCGTTCAGAGGGGCCTTCCCTTCCTCGGTCATTGTCTCACACTCCTTGTTCGGTCGTATTTCCGTGCTTGCACACTGAACTTATATTATACGGTCCCCGCCCGCTGATTGCAAGGGCTTTTCCCGCGATGAGGAAACTTTTTTGCTCCGCCCCGCCACAGCCGGGGGACACCCGCCGGACAAAGGAAACGAGGAGAGCCTCAGGCCCTCCTCGTTTTCGCTATTTTTGCTTGGCCTGCGTCAGCTTGCCGTTGCACTTCTGCAGAAAGCGGTCGTTGGCAATGACGGCCCGGGTGTGGGTCCCCTCGCCGATGGGGCCCCAGTCGTCGCTGGCCTCCACCCGGAAGGTGATGAGCTTCCCGTTTTCCGACACGCCGGTCACGGTGGCCGTGGCCCGGACGGTCATGCCCACAGGGGTGGGCGCCAGGTGGCTGGACTGGATGTCCACGCCCACGGTGCCCTTGCCCTCCGGCAGGTCCGGCTGCACGCAGTCCATGGCGGCGTGCTCCATCATGGCCATCATAAACGGGGTGCCGAACACCTCCAGGCCGCCGGAGCCGATGGCCCGTGCGGTCATCTCCGGGGTGACTACCTGTTCGATGGTATAGGATTTTCCGATCTCCAGCATATCCGTTCCTCCATTACACGCCCAGCCTGGTCCACAGGCGGTCATACAGCTTCAGGGTCTCCTTGGGCAGGTTCTCATAGATCTCGCATCGGTCCAGGGTCTCTGCCGGGGGAGCCATGATCTGGAAGATCTCCGGGTCCAGCTCCTCCTCGTTGACCTCCTGGTAGTAGGCCGGGTACTGCTCCAGCGCCTCCCGGTTGGGGGACGCGTACCAGATATAGTCCATGTTGGCCAGGTTGGAGCTGGTGGAGGCGATGAAGTTGATCCACTCCTCCGCCTCGGCCATGTGCTGGGTGTCCTTCAGGACGCACATGGCGTCCACGAACCAGTTGCTGCCCTCCTCCGGAATAACGAAGGCCAGATCCTCGTTGTTCTCCAGCATGGTCAGGTAGTCTCCGGCGTAGTACATGGCGATGGCGGCGTTTCCGCCCTCCATTTTCTGGAACACCTCGTCCATGACGAAGGCCTGATACACGCCGCTGTCCTTGGCGTTTTTCAGCAGGGCAAAGGCCTCCTCCAGCTGGCTCTCGTCGGTGGTATTGATGCTGTAGCCCAGGTCCAGCAGGGCCGCGGCCAGAGCGTCCCGGGAGTTGTTGATCATCAGCACCTGTCCCGCATACTGGGGATCGAACATGGCGTCCCAGCTGGTAATAGGCCCGGACACCATGGTGGTGTTGTAGATAATGCCCAGGGTGCCCCAGGCGTACGGCACGGTGTACTTGTTCTCCGGGTCGTAGCTGAGGTTTTTATAGGTGTCGTCAATGAGTTGGAAATTGGGAATGTGGCTGTAGTCCAGCTCCGCCAGCATATCCTCCTGAATCAGGCGCGCGATCATATAGTCCGAGGGGACGATGACGTCGAAGTCCGCGCCGCCCATCTTGATGAGGGAGTACAGGGCCTCGTTGCTCTCCGCCGTCTGGTAATTCACGCGGATGCCGGTTTCCTCCTCAAACTGGGTGATCAGCTCCTCGTCGATGTACTCGCCCCAGGAGCACACGTTCACCACCCGCTCCGACTGGACGGACCGGCCGGTGACCCCCAGCAGCGCCGTCAGCACGCAGGCCATGACCCCGGCCGCCGCGCGCCGCAGCACCTTGTTGGGCCGCCGGTGGTGCTTCATAGGCGCGCCGGAGGCGGCAGTCGCCGCTGCGTGGTGCTCCCGGCGGGCGGCGTGGCTGTCCCGCAGGTTGATGATGGCCAGCAGCACCAGCACCGTCACAAACAGCAGGGTGGAAATGGCGTTGATCTCCGGGCTGACGCGCTTTTTGGTCATGCCGTAAATGGTCATGGCCAGGGTGGAGGCACTGGTCCCGGCGGTAAAATAGCTGATGATGAAGTCATCCACGGACATGGTGAAGGCCGTCAGCGCGCCGGACACGATGCCGGGCTTGATCTCCGGGATCACCACCCGCCAGAATGCCTGCATCCAGGTGCAGCCCAGGTCCTGGGCCGCGTCGATGAGGTTCCGGTCCATCTGCCGCAGCTTTGGCCCCACGGACAGGATGACATACGGAATGTTGAAGCAGATATGGGCGATAAGCAGGGTGCCGAAGCCCATGGTCAGCCGCTCCGGCAGCACCACCGCCGACTGCCAGGAGTTCACCCACCCGGCAAAGGCGCCCCATCCATTGAAGAACACCACGAACAGCAGACACAGGCTGACGCCGGTGACGATATCCGCGTTCATCATGGGGATGTTGTTGACGGAATTGACGATGGCCCGGCGCCGCCGGCTCATGGCGTACAGTCCAATGGCGGCAAACGTTCCCGCAATGGCCGCCGCAATGGTGGACAGCAGCGACACCATCAGGGTGGTGTACACACTGTTCATGATCAGCCGGTTGGACAGCAGGGACTCGTACCATTTCAGGGAAAAGCCCTTCCACACGCTGGAGCTGGTGCCCGCGTTGAAGGAGAACACGATGAGAATGATGATGGGTGCGTACAAAAACAGGAACACCAGCGCCATAAGCACCCGATCGCCGATGCTGTTCTGTCTGCGCCCGGTCATAGGATCACCGCCTGTTCCTCGCCCTCACCGAAGCGATTCATCACCAGCATGCACACCAGCACGATGACCATCATCACCAGGGAGATGGCCGCGCCCAGCTGGGGGTTATAGGCCCCGCCCAGGAACTGCCGCTCGATCAGGTCGCCCAGCAGCAGCTCCGTGCCGCCGCCCAGCATCCGGCTGATGGCGAAGGTGGACACCGACGGCACAAACACCATGGTGATGCCGGAGATGACCCCCGGCAGGCTCAGAGGCAGGATCACCCGGCGGAATACCGTCATGGAGTTGGCCCCCAGGTCCCGGGCAGCCTCCAGCAGGGAGCCGTCCAGCTTGATGATCACGGAATAGATGGGCAGGATCATAAAGGGCAGATAGTTATATACCATGCCCAGCACCACGGCCCCCTGGGTATTCATCATGGAGAAATACTCCAGCTCCGTGCCGAAAATGTGGTTATACAGGCTGATGAGCCCGATTTTCTGAAACAGCTGGTTCAGCAGCCCGTGGTTTTCCAGGATGGTCATCCAGGAATACGTCCGCAGCAGGAAGTTCATCCACATGGGCAGCATGATCAGCACCATGGCCGTCCGCTGGAAGGCGGGCCCCTCCCGGCTCATGAGATACGATACCGGGTACCCGATGATCAGACAGATCAGCGTGGCGATGATGGCCAGCTTGAATGACCGCAGAAACACCTGGGTATAGCCGCCCATCTGCACAAAATTGTCCAGGGTGAAGCCCCCCTCTGAGGAGGAGAAAGCATAGATCACCATGATGAGGATGGGGGCCACCACGAAAATGGCCATCCACACCTCATAGGGCACGGCAAACCGGGAGAGCTTATTCTTCATCCCCGCTCTCCTCCTCATCCGTCTCCCAGGAGGCGTCCGCCAGCTCCTCATACTCCTCGGAATAGGAGCTGTAGTCGCCGAACTGACCGGAATATTCGCTCTTTTTCATGATATGGAACCCGTCCGGGTCGATCTTCACGCCGATGCGGGCCCCCACCGGGGAGTGGTCCGTGGTCTGGATCAGCCACTTGAAGCCCCGGAAGTCCACGATGATATCGTACTGCATCCCCTTGAAGGTGACGTTGGTGACGGTGCCCACCAGCTGCCCCTGCTCCACGGGGACAATGTCGATGTCCTCGGGGCGGATGACCACGTCCACCGGCTCGTTGGGGGCGAACCCGCCGTCCACGCAGGGGAACTCCTTGCCGTACATTTTCACCACGTTGTCGCGGACCATGGTGCCGTTGAGAATGTTGCTCTCGCCGATAAAGTCCGCCACAAAGGCGTTTTTCGGCTCGTTATAGATGTCCTCGGGGGTGCCGATCTGCTGGATGCGGCCCTTGTCCATCACCACCACGGTGTCGGACATGGTCAGGGCCTCCTCCTGGTCGTGGGTCACATAGATGAAGGTAATGCCCATCTGCTGCTGGATACGCTTCAGCTCGATCTGCATATCCTTCCGCAGGCGCAGGTCCAGCGCGCCCAGGGGCTCGTCCAGCAACAGGACCTTGGGCCGGTTCACCAGCGCCCGGGCAATGGCCACCCGCTGCTGCTGGCCGCCGGACAGCTGGGTGATTTTCCGGTGCTCAAAGCCCTTCAGACTCACCACGCCCAGCATTTCCGTCACGCGCTCCTCGATTTCCTCGGCAGGCACCTTGGCGATCCGCAAGCCAAAGGCGATGTTTTCAAACACGTCCAGATGAGGGAACAGCGCATACTTCTGGAACACCGTGTTGATCTGCCGCTTATGCGGCGGGACATCATTAATCCTCACACCGTCAAAGGTGACGTCTCCCGACGTGGGCGTCGTGAAACCGCCGATAATCCTCAGCGTTGTGGTCTTTCCACAGCCGCTGGGGCCCAGAAGTGTGAGGAATTCAGAATCGTTGATATACAGATTGATGTGATCGAGAACCAGCTCGTCGTCAAACGCCATGCAGAGGTCCCGCAGGCGAATCAACTCTTTGGACATTTATCCTCCCCCGTTCGTAAAATATTTTTGACTTACCTCTTTTCTCTGTTCAAAGGGAGGCCTTGCGGATAGGCCTGATATCTCTCGTTGAAATTTGGCAGATACAATATATAAAAATTAAAGACAAATGTCAATCATTATTTTTTCGAATATCCCCGCTTTCTGGTCTTATCCGGAAAGAACCGCAAAAGGCCCCGGCTTTGGCCGGGACCTTTTGCGGTTAATCCTTCCAGAAGGTCAGGTTTTTGGAGGCGTCCTGCACCTCCTGCGGCACGGTGATCTCCTGAATATCGTTATAGCCAACGATCTCCAGTCCGATGGCATAGCGGCTGATGGTGCCGTCCTCCTGATTTTTCTGCACGATCTGCTGCATGAGCTGCGTCGCGTCTATCTCATACTTTACCGGTAGGCGGGAGAAAAGCCCTATCCAGACCCGGACAGGGACCTCCGCCGCTGTTTCCTCCGAGGTATCCGAGGTCCCAAACAGAGACTTCAGGCGATCCCAAAGGCCGGTGGTGCTGTTTTTCAGTATTCCCTGCGCGATATGCGGCGGCAGCGTTCCCTCAACGCACAGAGCCAACTGACCCTGGACCCGATTCATCCCCACGATCCGGAAGTCGGTATCGCTCTGTGTGCTGAGCTGCGTGATCTCCCGGATGTCCAGAGACTGGACATTTGCGCGGAAAAGCTCAGCGGACAGGGTGGCCCGGTACCACTTCATGTCCTCTTTATCCGCCATGCCCACATACACCTTTTCCGAATCGCCCTCGGGGACCGCATAGATGTGATACAGGTTCGCTTCCTCCGGTCCGGATCCGCTCATAGTCAGGTCCATTTCCATAGCCACCGGGTTGCTCATGACCATGGAGATATCACCGCTTATCCTGGCGGATGAGGTGGTGGCCAGGGAACTGGCGTCAATATCCATGTAATACATGTAGTGGATGCTGGTGGCCTGCTCCAGCCGTTTCTGCATCCGGGGGACCATATCCGCCGCCGATTTCACCAGCACAAGGCCCGCCGCGCCGACGATCACCACCAGCACCAGCAGAACCACCAATATCCGTTTCCAAACACGCTTTTTCATCGTACTCCCTCTTTCCTCACGGCTGGCCCTTCTGATCTCGCCAAAAAATGACAATTACACTATACGGACAGCGGGAGCAAATGTCAATCCCTCTTTTACGCAGCAGCTTTGTTCCCGTGGCGATTCCCGAAAACGCGTGATCTGGCGGGGGCCGCTCACACAAAGACGTATTTTTCCAGCCGGTCCATGGCCTCCCGCACCAGGGCATGGGGCAGGGCGGCATTGATGCGGATGCAGTCGCCGTCGCCGAAGGCTTCGCCGCTCTGCCAGATCACGCCGTGCTCCACACCCCGGCGGCGCAGCTGGTCCGGGGTGATGCCGTGGTCCCGGCACCAGGCCCCGCAGTTGACGAACAGCATGTACGTCCCCTGAGGCAGCATCATGGAAACGCCGGGGAACCGGCTTTCCATAAAGTCCCGGATGTACCGCAGGTTCTTGTCCAGCACGGCGCACAGCTGGTCCACCCATTCCATGCCCGCGTGGCTGTAGGCCCCCGTCAGGGCATGCATGGACAGCACGTTGCAGCTGTTATACCCGGACAGGTCCCCCTGCCGCCGGACCCGGCTGCGCAGCCGGTCGTCGCAGATAATGTGGTACGACCCGATGAGCCCCGCCAGGCTGAAGGTCTTGGTGGGGGCATAAAAGGCTGCGGTGCGGCTGCGGGCGTCGGCGGACACGGACTGGGTGGGAATGTGGGTGTGTCCCGGCATGATCAGGTCCGACCAGATCTCGTCGGAGATGACGGTGCAGTCGTTGGCGGCGTATACCTCCATGGCCTGCTCCAGCTCCCATCGCTCCCACACCCGGCCGCAGGGATTGTGGGGGGAGCACAGGATGGCCAGGTGGATGTCGTGCTCCTTCAGCTGCCGGTCCATGTCCGCATAGTCCATGCGCCACACGCCCGCCTCATCCCGCTTCAGCGGCGTGTGGACAATGGGCCGCCCCAGCCGCTCCAGGGTGTGGGTAAAGCCCACATAGGTGGGGCTGTGGACCAGGATAGGCTCCCCGGGGCAGGTCAACGCCTGCACCACGGAGCTGACGCCGCCCAGGACCCCGTTTTCATACCCGATGTGCCGCCGCTCCAGGCCGGATACCCCGTGCCGCGCCTGCTGCCAGCGGAGGATGCTGTCATAGTAGGCGTCCGTCAGCCGGTAGTAGCCGAAATTGGGGTGGCTGAGCCGGGCCTGGATGGCCTCCAGCACCGGCGGCGCGGTGGGAAAGCTCATATCCGCCACCCACATAGGGATCCGGGAAAAGCCCGCCTTGGGCTCCACCCCGGCATAGGGAATCACGTCCAGGGCCAGGGCATCCCGTCCCCGCCGGTCCAGAATGGTTTCAAAATCGTACTGCATGGTCATCCTCCGTTCTTTATGTCCGGCAGGCGGAACACCCGCCGGGTATTTTCCAGCACAGCCGCCTCCACCGTCTCCGGCGGCAGCCGCTTATGCCGTGCGATCTCCTCAATGATCCGGGGCAGCAGCAGGGAGGAGTTGCGCACCCTGCCCAGAGATTTTCTGCTGCCCTCCCAGGGAATGTCCGGCAGCACATAGGGACTGTCGGTCTCCACCAGCAGCCGCTCCAGCGGCGCCCGGGCCACTGTCTCCCGCAGGGGGGCCGACTCCCGCCGCAGCAGCGCACCGCCGATGCCCAGACACAGGCCCAGGTCCAGGTACTGCCGGGCCGTTTCCCAGCCGCCCTGGAAGCAGTGCACCACCCCGCCGGGGAGCCACCGCCGCCTGCGGCGCAGCATGGGCAGAGCGTCCCGGTCCGCCATGCGGATGTGCAGCACCAGCGGCAGCCCTGTCCGCCGGGCCAGGTCCAGCTGATACCGGAACCACAGCAGCTGGACCAGCCGGTGATGCCGGGGCCGGTGATAGTCCAGTCCCGTCTCTCCGATGGCTGCCACACCGGGGCCCCGGGCCCAGGTGGCCAGCTGTTTTCGCTGCCGCCAGGGAACCTGGGCCGTCCGGGTGGGATGAACGCCCACCGCCAGGCGGAAAAAGTCCGGATGCTGCCGGTACAGGGCGGCGGTCAGCCGGTTGGAGTCAAAGTCGATGGCGGGCTCGATGCACAGGGCGACGCCGCTCTCCCGCAGCCGCTTCAGCAATCCGTCCCGGTTCCCCTCCTCTGCGGTCAACTGGCCGGTCAGGTACCGGAAGATGCCGTCGTAGCGCTTATGACTGTAGTGGGCATGGCTTTCGATGATCATCTGAGCCCCTCCTTTGCCTGCCGCAGCACCGTTTCCGCCAGCTGCACCCCGCCTACCCGGTAGCCTGCGGCGGCGTATACGGCATGGAGGGGACCGTCCGTCACCAGCACCAGGGGCAGGCACCCCGGCTCCAGGAAAACGCTGCGGGCCAGGGCGTTGGGCCTGCCGCCCAGCAGCACCCGGCACCGGGGCAGGACCCGGCAGACCTCCGCCAGAAGCGGGTCCGCCCGGTCCCGGAGGTCCGGCACCAGAAGGACAATATCCATTCCGGCAAGAGCCGCTGCCCGATCCCGCAGCTCTCCCAGCAGATGCTCCGTTGGCTCCCGGCCCACCTCCAGCCAGGCCAGCAGCGCCGGGGTCCGGGTCAGCTCCCGGCCGGTCAGCTCCCGGCCATCCGGGGAGCGGACGGTGAAGTCCGGCAGGGGACAGGAGACGGTCATCTCCTCCGGAAAAACCGGCACTTTTTCCAGGGAAATCCGCCGTTTTTCTCCATTATCCAGGGAAAAACAGACGGTGCGGGCGTGTATATCCCCACAGGGCAGGCGGCTATCGGTGATAACGGTATAACGTCCGGGCAGCAGGTCCACGGTCATCTGCCCGTTTTTCCAGGAATAGGACGACAGGTCCAGGGCCTGTTCATCCTCCTGCTTTGTCAGGCCAAAATCCGTGCCGAATGCCATGGGATTTTCCAGAATCAGGAAGCTGCCCCGGGCCAGACCCGTTGCGGCGGAACGGAATTGACCGTTCTGCCAGAACTGAGGCTCCCGGTCCGCCGGGTGCAGCCGGGCGGGGACGCCCAGGGCCCGGCACAGGGCCGTGAACAGCGCATCCCGGGATAGGGGGGACCCGGCCCTTGACGCCAGCGCTGCCGCCGGAAGGGTGGTCAGCTGAGGGTATTCCTCCTGGGGGAAAAAGTGAATATTTTCCGTAAGCCAGGCGTATAAAGCCTGGGGATCACGACGGAAATGTTCCTTTTGTGAGTCCGTCAGGGCGTGCAGCAGCTGCCGCCGCTGGGGCCGCAGGGGCTCGTTATCTATCCGGGGACAGGCCACATACCGGAAATACACGTCCTCCGGCAGCTCCGGGCAGGGGCCGGGCACGGACAACGACTCTGCCAGCACCTCCGGGGTCACATCCTGAAGATCCTTGGGGGAGAGAGCTGCCAAAAGGGCCTGCTTATGGGGCAGGGAAAAGGAAGAATTTTCCAGAAACTCTGCCAGATTTTCCCGGTTGGCGGGAGCCTGAAGCAGGAGTTCTCCTCCGGGAAGGCCCGCTGCCATAGCTTCCGCGTCCTGCTCCATATGAGCGATACGGCGTTTGCGGGCGTCAATTGCGGCGGCAAGTCGCTTTTTTCTTGGGACAACACCGGGACAGGGGGTGTTTTGTCCCGGGACAACATAGGGACAGGGCCGGGACAGACCGAGATGTCCCGGCTGATTTCCGACTTCTCCGACTCCGGCAGAGTCAGGGTGACGGTTTCTGCGTCACCGGAAATAATTTCCTGCGCAGACCATTCACCGCAAACTGCCCGGACCCGGAGACTGCCCCGCCCGCAGGTGAGCCGGGCGAGTCCCTGCCGGTCTGCCGGGACCCGGGCAGCGGGGAACCATTGGCAGGCGTTGAGAATTTCAAAGAAAACCGCCGCCCCCGGCAGAGGGGCTCCGGCCCGGTCCGTTACCCGGACGGTGAGGGTCCGCACCGGGGCATAGCGGCGGGTCTGATTCAGCAGAGTCACCATGCCGCTTCTGGAAATAATTTCCTCCCCCACGGGGTCTCCGAAGCACCGGGTATGCAGCAGCAGGGCCCGGGCTGCCGCCGCTGTGAACCAGCCCCGGTCCAGAGTCTCCTCCGGCTCGCAGGCTCCCAGAAAATGCCAGCTGCCATCCACCCAGACCTCCACCCAGGCGTGGTTGTCGTCGCAGTGGGCCCAGCGGGGGGTGTAGATCTGCCGGGCGGGGATGCCCACGGCCCGGTAGGCGTTGACGGCAAAGGTGGATTCCTCGCCGCAGCGGCCAAAGCCGCAGCGCCAGGCGGCGGCTGCGGAAATCATGCGGTCATCCGTCAGCCGGTATGTTACCTGACTGGCGTTCCAATAATTCACCCGGACGGCGGCCTGATATTCCGGCAAACCGGCCAGGAGGGGAGACAGCTCATCATACATAGCCCGGCGGCAGTCGGACAGCTCCTCCTCGTTGACCCGGGGATGGAGCACATAGTTCAGGAAAATGTCCTCCGGCAGGTGGGCGGCATAGGGGGAGGTCCGGCGCAGCATGACCCCGTGCCGTGCCAGACTGCGGAACAGGGCCGGGGGAGTATTCAGCCAGTCGCTGAGGGGGCTGGCGGCATAGCACCAGACCAGGGCCTGGGCATCGTCGGGGTCCAGACTCTCCAGCGCCGTCCGGATGGCCGGGGCCGCACAGGCGGCAGGGCCGGTCAGCAGCGAATCAAAGCGCCGCCGGGCGGCGGCATACGTTTCGGGGGACAGCAGCATAGGGGCCTCCTTTTTACTCGATCCACTCCACGCGGCAGGCCTCGGCCAGCATTTCGCGGGAAGCCTCCTGGTTTTCCACATAGGTGCTGGGGCTTGCCTCGTAGTCGGCGGTAATGCTCTCCAGGTCCTCCTCGATCAGGCGGGCATACGCGTCAGAAACCGTCAGCTTTTTGCCCCGGACCCGGGTGATCTTGTCCCGGGCGTCGGGCCACTCGGTGGTATCCGGGCCGCTCTCCAGAATCGTCTGGTTCCGGCTCAGAGAGACGATGAGCCAGGCGGAATAGCGGGACGGCGCGGGACCCGGCTCCAGGGGAGCGGAGCGCTCCAGCCGCACCGCATATCCCACGGAGGGATGCTTTTCCCGGAAGGCCCGCACCAGCTGGCACACCTCCTGGAAGATGCGGTTTTCGTTTTGCTTGACCTCCGCCGAATCCACGGCGCTTTCGTGAGATCTTCTGAACAGGCCGAAGCCCTTGAGCTGCTTTTCCATGAGCGATTTTCCTTTCTGCTTATTATTTTATAGATGTTTCGTGAGATGCTTCGTGCAGACCGTGGACAATGGCGGCGCACCGGGCAAATTCCTCCGGATCGGTCTGCCAGACCTCGTACTCGGACAGGGTGGGCAGGCCCATGGACACGGTGGACTTGCGGTAGGTCATGCCGCTGTCCAGCGGGGCGCGGCGGCCGGTGGTGTGGAAGGTGCGGATGCCGGTCTCGTGGTGAATCTGTTGGATGTTCCA
>OBDJ01000769.1_pt1 | contig 14294 bp, 9 predicted proteins | sample 1518041 | NCBI WGS metagenome assembly OBDJ01 (sample SAMN01760916, study PRJEB22395) | human gut metagenome
GAAAGATTTCAGATAAGAGAATACGGCAACCTAAGAATTGTTTATTAATTGGCCGGATAAAAAAGTAAATATGCTTATCTTTGGGCAATCATGGGACACAAACCAAGATACTTAAAGAAAAACCGAGTAATTAATAAACAACATGAAGAAACAGACAATCATTACAGCCTGCACATTTGCAGCAATGACAATGGCTACTCCTGCCATTTTTGCCGTACAGCCGGCCATGAGTAACCACGTATGCGCCTCCGACGCTATCAAGAAAGACAACCGACCGGTAGAATCAAAACGACTGTTCTGTTCCAAAGCCGTAGAAGAACAAATTCAACGGATACAGCAGCTGCTGAAAAATCAGAAGCTGTCATGGATGTTCACTAACTGCTTTCCCAACACGCTGGACACCACCGTCCATTTCCGCAAGGACAAGAAAGACGGGAAGCCCGACACATTTGTCTACACCGGAGATATCCATGCCATGTGGCTCCGCGACTCAGGTGCGCAGGTGTGGCCCTACGTACAGCTGGCCAATGAAGACAAGGAACTGAAGACGATGCTTGCAGGAGTCATCAACCGCCAATTCAAGCTGATTAATGTAGACCCGTTTGCCAACGCCTTCAACGACGGCCCCATCCCCGACGGACACTGGAAAACCGACCTTACCGACATGAACGACGAGGTGCACGAGCGTAAATGGGAAATCGATTCACTGTGTTATCCGCTACGCCTTGCCTACCATTACTGGAAAACGACCGGTGATACAAGCATCTTCGATGCCGAGTGGATAAAAGCAATCCAAAACATCCTGACCACCTTCCGCGACCAACAGCGCCGTGACGGACGCGGTTCCTACCATTTCCAGCGGGTAACTGAACGCGCACTGGACACGATGACCAACGACGGCTGGGGCAATCCGGTGAAACCGGTCGGACTGATTGCATCTTCTTTCCGCCCTTCCGATGACGCCACCACCTTCCAATTCCTGATACCCTCCAACTTCTTCGCCGTATCTTCGCTGCGTAAGGCAGCCGAGATTCTGACTGAAGTCAATAACCGCCCGGAGCTTGCAAAAGAATGTACCGACCTGGCCGGAGAAGTAGAAACCGCCCTACGAAAATACGCTACCTACAACCATCCCAAATACGGCACCATCTATGCCTTCGAGGTAGACGGTTTCGGCAACCACCTTCTGATGGACGACGCCAATGTACCGAGCCTTATCGCACTGCCCTATCTGGGCGATGTGGACATCAACGATCCTATTTACCAGAACACCCGTCGTTTCGTATGGAGCGAGGATAACCCATACTTCTTCAAAGGTACGGCAGGCGAAGGCATTGGAGGTCCGCACATCGGCTACGACATGATTTGGCCGATGAGCATCATGATGAAAGCCTTCACAAGCCAGAACGATGAAGAGATTAAAACTTGCGTGAAGATGTTGATGGATACAGAAGCCGGAACCGGCTTTATGCACGAGTCTTTCCACAAAGACAATCCCGCCAAGTTCACCCGCGCCTGGTTTGCATGGCAAAACACATTGTTTGGCGAACTCATTCTAAAACTGGTGAACGAGGGCAAGCTAGACTTGCTGAACAGCATACAGTAAAAAAACATTTATCCCCCCTGGATTCTGTGGATGAATGTAATAATCAACCACTCCAGGGGGAATATTATCACTCCTCCCTCCCATCATCTTCCGGTAAGTAGTAACGTTCACAAAATAGACGGGAAGTTAACAAAAAAAGTTTCAGAAGTTAATACTAAAACAAGAAAGAGTTAAGAAAGAGCTTTATCCCAAACTTTGGTTTTTCCAAACCAAGCCTGGGGATAGAGAAACCAAGTCTTGGTTTAGATATCCGCAAAGCTGGGAAAGAAGTTTCCCACCCAAGACACCATTCCACCAACAAGCGACTTTCAAACCAAAGACCGTCATCCTCAACCGAATCTTTTCAAAAGAGACTACACGAATCCCCCACCAGCAAAGCGTTTCAAAAGCAGCTTCATTATCAAATGAATAAGCTATCAACAAGGTGTTGAAAACTTCTTCCTAAGATTTTAGTTAAAAGATTGTGGGGAATTGTGGGGAAATGTGTATTTTTACCGTCGCTTATTATAATAAGGTGAGAAATGATACAATTTTTAGGTAATATCGAGGCTAAGGCGGATGCAAAAGGAAGAGTTTTCATCCCGGCCACCTTCCGGAAACAGCTGCAAGCCGCTTCTGAAGAAAGACTCGTGTTGCGTAAGGACGTGTATCAGGATTGCCTGGTGCTCTACCCGGAAAGTGTATGGTTTGCCACTCAAAACCAACTTCGCTGCCGACTGAATAAATGGAACGCCAAACAACAAATGATTTTCCGCCAGTTCGTAAGTGACGCGGAAGTCATGACCCCTGACGGGAACGGACGCATCCTGCTCCCAAAACGTTACCTGCAAATGGCGGGTATACAAAGTGATGTCCGCTTCATTGGTGTGGACAACACAATAGAAATCTGGGCTAAGGAACGTGCCGACCAACCATTCATGAACCCCGACGAGTTCAGCGAGGCTCTTGAAGAACTGCTGGGAGACGAAAATATTTGTTGTGACGAAAATAAGCTATAAACAACAGATGATGAAAGAAGAAACAACATATCACATCCCCGTATTGCTGATGCCGAGCGTAGATGCAATGAACATCCGTCCGGACGGCACGTATGTAGACGTAACGTTTGGTGGAGGAGGACATTCGCGCGAGATACTGTCCCGCCTGGAAGACGGCGGCCGGCTGCTGAGCTTCGACCAGGACGAGGATGCGGAACGCAACATTGTGAACAACCCGCATTTTACATTCGTACGCAGCAACTTCCGCTACCTGCACAACTTCCTACGCTATCACGGCATCGAAAAAGTGGATGCCATACTTGCCGACCTCGGCGTATCTTCCCATCACTTTGATGACAGCGAACGGGGATTCTCCTTCCGCTTCGACGGAGCACTGGATATGCGTATGAACAAGCGTGCCGGCCTGACCGCTGCCGACATCGTGAATACCTACGAAGAAGAAAAGCTGGCCGATATTTTTTATCTGTACGGCGAGCTGAAGAACAGCCGGAAACTGGCATCTGTCATCGTTAAGGCACGGGCTACGCAGAGAATTGCCACCATCGGCGATTTTTTGGAAATCGTCAAGCCACTCTTCGGCCGCGAACGCGAGAAGAAAGAACTGGCAAAAGTATTCCAAGCATTGCGCATTGAGGTAAACCAGGAAATGGAAGCACTGAAAGAAATGCTGTATGCGGCAACAGAAGCGCTAAAGCCGGGAGGCCGCCTGGTGGTGATAACCTATCACTCCCTGGAAGACCGTATGGTGAAGAATATCATGAAAACCGGCAACGTGGAAGGCAAGGCCGAAAAAGATTTCTTCGGGAACGTATTGACCCCGTTCCGGCTAGTCAACAACAAAGTGATTGTACCGGACGAGGAAGAGATAGAGCGCAATCCGCGTTCGCGCAGCGCCAAGCTGAGAATTGCAGAAAGAGTAATGAATGATTAGTGACTATCAATGGAAAAGAAGCAAGAAGAAAAGAATACGGAAAAGGTGAAAAAACGCACCTCACTGAAGAACATCATCGGAGGCGACATTCTGGCCACAGACTTCTTCCGCCGCCAAGCCGGATTGTTGTTCCTTATCATGGTGCTTATCATTATTTACATCAACAACCGTTACGAATGCCAACTGCAACTGATAGAGATAGACAATCTTAAAAAAGAGCTGATAGACATCAAGTACGATGCCCTGACACGCAGTTCGGAATTGATGGAGCGGAGCCGCCAATCGCGCATCGAGGAATACATCGCCACCAAAGAAAGCGATTTGCAGACTTCCACTAATCCACCGTACTTACTAAAATAATGGAGAATTGAGGATTAAAGTAATTTCAATAGTACATCGTAAATCGTTAAATCGTAAATAACATTGGCTGTAAATAAAAAAAACATAATGACCCGTTACTTCTTCGTCGTCCTACTCATGGGGTTGGTGGGGATAGCTATTGTTGTGAAAGGCGCCATGATTATGTTTGCCGAGCGACAGTACTGGCACGATGTAGCCGACCGCTTCGTAAAAGAGAATGTAACGGTGAAGCCCAACCGGGGAAATATCCTGTCCTCGGATGGCAAACTGATGGCAAGTTCGCTGCCGGAATATAAAATATATATGGACTTCATGTCCGGCGAAAGGGACGAGAAGCGCCGCAAAAAGGACCAGCAGCGCAAGGATTCTATCTGGAAAGCCAATTTCGATTCCATCTGTATCGGGCTTCATCAGATTTTTCCGGACATCAGTGCCGCCACCTTCAAAAGCCATCTGCGCAAGGGGCGGGAGATGAAGAGCCGGAACTACAACATTCTTCCCAACCGCAACCGGCGCATCTCTTACATTCAGTATAAGGAAGCCAAGCGGTTACCCGTATTCAAGATGAACAAGTACAGAGGCGGGTTCCACGAACAGATATACAACCAGCGTAAAAAGCCATTCGGTTCTTTGGCAGCCCAAACCCTGGGCCGTCTCTATGCCGATACAGCCATGGGAGCCCGTAACGGCATTGAACTGGCCTTCGACACCCTGCTGAAAGGACGGAACGGTATTACCCACCGTCAGAAGGTGATGAATAAATACCTGAATATCGTAGACCTTCCCCCGGTAGACGGTTGTGACATCATATCCACCCTCGACGTAGGCATGCAGGACATCTGCGAAAAAGCCCTGGTGGACAAGTTGAAGGAAATCAATGCCAACGTCGGGGTAGCCGTACTGATGGAAGTGGCTAACCGTGATGAAAGCCGGAGACGGCAATTACTACGAAATGAACAGTAATGCCATCAGCGATATGTTGGAACCGGGCTCCACCTTCAAGACAGCCTCCATTATGGTGGCACTGGAAGATGGCAAGATAACCCCAGATACCGAGGTAGACACGGGCAACGGTATTATGAATATGTACGGCAGCAAGATGAGGGACCACAACTGGCACCGGGGAGGTTACGGAAAGATAGATGTGACACGTATTCTGGAAGTTTCTTCCAATGTGGGTGTCTCCTACCTCATCGACAAGCACTACAAGGATAATCCGCAGAAGTTCGTGGACGGTTTGAAGCGCATGAGCATCGACCAACCGCTTCATCTGCAAATACCCGGTGAAGGGAAACCCAACATCAAAGGGCCTAAAGAGCGTTATTTTGCCAAAACGACTTTGCCGTGGATGAGTATCGGTTACGAAACCCAGGTACCTCCCATAAACATACTGACCTTCTACAATGCCATAGCCAACAACGGGGTCATGGTACGCCCCAAATTTGTGAAAGCAGCGGTAAAGGACGGTGAGGTAGTGAAAGAATATCCTACGGAAGTAATCAATCCCAAGATATGCTCCGACCATACCCTGACACAAATCCGCGAAATCCTTCGGAAAGTGGTATCGCAAGGATTGGCAAAACCCGCCGGCAGCAAGCAGTTCTCTGTATCGGGCAAGACGGGTACGGCACAGATTTCACAAGGAGCCGCCGGATATAAGTCGGGACGGGTGAACTACCTTGTAAGTTTCTGCGGATATTTCCCCTCGGAAGCACCCAAATACAGTTGCATCGTTTCCATCCAGAAGCCTGGGTTACCAGCTTCAGGCGGTCTGATGGCAGGTAGTGTCTTCGGGAAAATAGCAGAAAGAGTTTATGCCAAAGACCTGCGTTTTGACATACGCAGTGCCATAGACAGTACCACCAATGTGATTCCTCCCGTGAAAGCCGGAGAGATGAACGAAGCACTCCTTGTACTGAATGATTTGAAAGTGCCCGTTCAGAAACAGTTCTCTGGACAAAAGAAAAAGGAACAGTGGGGACATACACAAGCTGCTCCGTCGGCAGTCATCCTGCAAGACCAGGAACCGGCCTCGGGCACCGTGCCCAGCGTGGTAGGTATGGGAGCGAAAGATGCTGTCTACCTTTTAGAGAGTAAAGGACTGAAAGTAAGGCTAAACGGCGTAGGACGGGTGAGGAACCAGTCCATAGCAAGCGGTAGCCGGATAGTGAAAGGACAAACCATAGCCCTGACACTACGTTAACATGAGAATAAACAAGATTTGGATATACACTATATATAATAAGGTATGAGATTAAGTGATTTGTTGCAAACAATACAGCCGGTCCGGATTACCGGAAGTACAAGCATGGAGATAACGGGGGTGAATATAGATTCCCGCCTGATAGGAACCGGACATCTGTTCATGGCCATGCGTGGTACGCAGACCGACGGGCATGCCTATATTCCGGCTGCCATCGATAAAGGGGCTGTTGCAGTATTGTGTGAAGAATTGCCGGAAGAGCTTAAGGCCGGCATCACCTACATTCAGGTGAAAGACAGTGAAGATGCCGTAGGGAAAGTGGCTACCACTTTCTATGGTGACCCTACATCCAAGATGGAACTCATCGGCGTGACCGGAACCAACGGAAAAACAACCGTTGCCACCTTATTATATAATACTTTCCGCTATTTCGGCTACAAGGTCGGACTGGTTTCCACTGTATGCAATTACATCGACGACCTGCCCGTACCGACCGAACACACCACCCCGGACCCGATAACCCTGAACCGCCTGCTCGGAGAAATGGCAGATTCCGGCTGCAAGTATGCCTTCATGGAAGTCAGTTCCCATTCCATTGCCCAGAAGCGCATCAGCGGTCTGAAGTTTGCCGGCGGTATTTTCACTAATCTGACCCGCGACCATCTGGATTATCATAAAACGGTGGAGAACTACCTCAAAGCCAAGAAAAAGTTCTTCGACGAACTGCCAAAAGGAGCTTTCAGCCTGACCAACCTGGATGACAAGAACGGACTTGTGATGACGCAGAATACCCGTTCGAAGGTATACACCTACTCTTTGCGTAGTCTTAGCGACTTCAAAGGCAAAGTCTTGGAGTCTCATTTCGAGGGAATGTTGCTCGACTTCAACAATCACGAACTGGCAGTACGTTTCATCGGAAAGTTCAATGCCTACAACCTGCTGGCGGTATTCGGTACTGCCGTATTGCTTGGCAAGAAAGAAGAGGATGTACTGGTTGCCCTCAGCACGCTGCATCCGGTAACCGGCCGCTTCGATGCCATCCGTTCACCGAAAGGCTACACCGCCATTGTGGACTATGCGCATACTCCAGACGCCCTGGTCAATGTATTGAACGCCATTCACGGAGTGCTGGAAGGAAAAGGGAAAGTGATTACCGTTGTGGGCGCCGGCGGCAACCGCGACAAAGGCAAGCGTCCCATCATGGCCAAAGAATCCGCCCGCTTGAGCGACCGGGTCATCATCACCTCCGATAACCCGCGCTTTGAAGAGCCGCAGGACATCATCAACGACATGCTGGCGGGACTGGATAAAGACGACATGCAGAAAACCATCAGCATCACCGACCGCCGCGAAGCCATCAAGACAGCCTGCATGCTGGCACAGCCGGGAGACGTGATTCTCGTTGCAGGCAAGGGGCATGAGAATTATCAGGAGATTAAAGGCGTGAAACACCATTTTGACGACAAAGAGATATTAAATGAAATAATGTGCTGATATGCCAATGTGCTAATTGCCATGCGTCATGTAGGATATTCATTCCTTTACCAGCAGATATACCAGACTATCAATTAGCATATTGGCACATTAGCACATTAAACAATTAAATAATTAACATCATGTTATACTATTTATTTCAATGGTTAGACAAATATGACTTCCCCGGTGCGGGCATGTTTGGCTATACATCCTTCCGTTCGTTGATGGCAATCATTCTGGCATTGCTCATTTCGAGTATCTGGGGAGATAAGTTCATCAATCTACTGAAACGCAAGCAGATTACTGAAACGCAACGTGATGCCAGCATCGACCCGTTCGGCGTAAACAAGGTGGGAGTACCCAGCATGGGCGGTGTCATCATTATTTTTGCCATACTCATTCCTTGCCTACTACTGGGCAAATTGAGCAATATTTATATGATATTGATGCTGATTACCACAATCTGGCTGGGGTCGCTGGGCTTTGCCGACGACTACATCAAGATATTCAAGAAGGACAAGGAAGGCCTGCACGGTAAGTTCAAAATCATCGGTCAGGTAGGCTTGGGACTTATCGTCGGACTGACTCTCTACCTCAGTCCGCAGGTGGTTATCCGCGAGAACATAGAAATAGAGAAACCGGACGGACAGATAGAAGTGGTGCATGCCGCCAAGGAAATCAAGGCAACACAGACCACCATCCCATTCTTCAAGAGCAACAACTTCGACTATGCCGACCTAGTGGGCTTCATGGGTGAACATGCCCAGACAGCAGGTTGGATACTGTTTGTGATTATCACGATTTTCGTAGTTACCGCCGTCAGCAACGGAGCCAACCTGAATGACGGAATGGACGGAATGGCGGCAGGGAACTCTGCCATTATCGGACTGACCTTGGGAATACTCGCCTACGTATCGAGCCACATTGAATATGCCGGCTACCTGAATATCATGTACATTCCCGGCTCGGAAGAACTGGTAATCTTTATCTGTGCCTTCATCGGTGCACTTATCGGCTTCTTGTGGTACAATGCCTATCCGGCCCAGGTATTCATGGGCGATACGGGCAGTCTGACCATTGGAGGAATCATCGCAGTATACGCCATCATTATTCACAAGGAACTGCTGATACCCATCCTTTGCGGTATCTTCCTGGTGGAGAACCTTTCGGTCATCCTGCAACGCCTCTACTACAAGGCAGGCAAGCGGAAAGGCGTGAAACAACGTCTCTTCAAAAGAACACCGATACACGACCACTTCCGCACTTCCATGAGCCTGATAGAGCCGGGATGCAGCGTAGTATTCACCAAACCGGACAAGCTGTTCCACGAATCCAAAATCACCATCCGCTTCTGGATTGTGACGATTGTATTGGCAGCGATAACGATTATAACATTAAAAATTAGATAACAAACAAATGAAGAACTAAGAATGAAGAATGAAGAATTTAGCTGTACATCATCTCGCTGCATAGCGATTCTTCATTCATCATTCTTAATTAAAAAAGTATGAGTAGAATTGTAGTATTAGGAGCTGGCGAAAGCGGCGCAGGCGCTGCCGTACTGGCCAAAGTGAAAGGATTCGACACGTTCGTCTCCGACATGTCCGCCATCAAAGACAAATACAAGGAACTGCTGGATAAATACGGCATTGCCTGGGAAGAGGGACACCACACAGAAGAGCTGATTCTGAATGCTGACGAAGTAGTGAAAAGCCCCGGTATTCCCAACGACGCTCCGCTCATTATGAAATTAAAGGAAAAAGGTACGCCCATCATCTCTGAGATAGAGTTTGCGGGACGGTACACTGACGCAAAGATGGTCTGTATCACCGGCTCGAACGGAAAGACTACAACCACCTCGCTCATTTATCACATCTTCAAGAGTGCAGGCCTGAACGTCGGCCTCGCCGGCAACATCGGCAACAGCCTGGCCTTGCAGGTAGCCACGGAGCAGCATGATTACTACGTCATTGAGCTGAGTTCCTTCCAGCTGGACAATATGTATAACTTCCGTGCCAACATTGCCGTACTGATGAACATCACACCAGACCACTTGGACCGTTACGACCACTGTATGCAGAAATATGTGGACGCCAAATTCCGCATCACCCAAAACCAGACACCGGAAGACGCTTTTATCTTCTGGAACGACGACCCCATCATCAAGCGCGAGCTGGACAAGCATGGCCTGCGCGCCCATCTCTACCCGTTCGCTGCCGTGAAGGAAGACGGGGCCATCGCATACGTGGAAGACGGTGAAGTGGAAATCAACGAACCGATAGCCTTCAATATGGAGCAAGAGGAGCTGGCGCTGCACGGCACACACAACCTATACAATTCGTTAGCCGCCGGCATCTCGGCCAATTTGGCCGGCATCCGGAAAGAATATATCCGCAAAGCCTTGTCCGACTTCAAGGGAGTGGAACACCGGTTGGAGAAAGTAGCCACCGTACGCGGCGTGAGCTTCATCAACGATTCCAAGGCTACGAACGTAAATTCCTGCTGGTATGCCCTACAAAGCATGACCGGCAAAACCGTACTTATCCTCGGCGGTAAAGACAAAGGAAACGATTACACGGAAATCGAAGACCTCGTACGCGAAAAGTGCTCTGCCCTGGTCTATTTGGGATTGCACAACGAAAAGCTGCACGCCTTCTTCGACCGTCTGGGACTGCCCGTAGCCGACGTGCAGACCGGCATGCAGGATGCCGTAGAAGCAGCCTTCAAGCTGGCAAAGAAAGGTGAAACCGTGTTGCTCAGTCCTTGCTGTGCCTCCTTCGACCTCTTCAAGAGCTATGAGGACCGCGGCGATCAGTTCAAAGCATGTGTCAGAGCACTATAAGATACAGATGCCGTAACAGTCCTATTACGAATTCCGTAACAAGAACGGCAACTTTTAATTCTTTAATTATTAATTTTTAATTTGCGAAGCATTGGATTTATTAAAGAGCATATTCAAAGGCGATAAAGTGATTTGGATTATTTTCCTTTTCCTTTGCCTCATCTCCATCACAGAGGTATTCAGTGCTGCCAGTACGCTGACCTACAAGAGTGGCGACCATTGGGGACCGATTACGCAACACAGCATCCTCCTGATGGTAGGCGCCGTCATTGTAGTACTGGTACACAACATCCCCTATAAATGGTTTCAGGTGTTCCCGGTATTCCTGCTTCCGATATCCATCGGACTGCTGGCTTTTGTGATGCTGATGGGATTCATTACCGGCGACCGCGTAAACGGCGCAGCCCGCTGGATGACCTTCATGGGTATTCAGTTCCAGCCGTCGGAAATAGCGAAGATGGCCGTCGTCATCGTTACCGCCTTTATCCTCTCGAAAGGGCAGGATGAAGACGGTGCAAGTCCGAAAGCCTTTAAGCGCATCATGATTATTACCTGCATTGTCTGTGGCCTTATCCTGCCGGAAAACTACTCGACGGGAATGCTGCTCTTCGGAACGGTCTACCTGATGATGTTCATCGGGCGGGTATCTGCCAGGAAACTGCTGATACTGGGAGGAGGGATTGTGGCATTCGTAACAGTCTTTGTCGCCTTCCTGCTGGCCACGCCAGACAAGACATTGGAAAATATACCGATGGGGCACCGCTTCACCACTGTAAAATCCCGTATTGCAGACTTTACCAACAAGGAGGAAGTTCCTGCCGCCAAATTCGACATCGACGGCGACGGGCAAGTGGCACATGCCCGTATTGCCGTAGCTACGAGCAACGTTGTAGGCAAGGGTCCGGGAAACTCCGTACAGCGTGACTTTCTGAGCCAGGCATTCTCCGATTTCATCTATGCCATCATCATCGAGGAACTGGGACTGGTAGGCGGAATAGTCGTTGTGTTCCTTTATGTCTGCCTATTGGTGCGAGTGGGCCGTATCGCCAAAAAATGCGACCGCACTTTCCCCGCTTTCCTCATTACCGGAATAGCCTTGCTGCTCGTCACGCAGGCGCTGTTCAACATGATGGTTGCCGTAGGTCTGGCACCCGTCACGGGACAACCGCTTCCACTCATCAGCAAGGGTGGTACATCCACTTTCATCAACTGTGCCTACATCGGCATGATACTGAGTGTCAGCCGCTATACAGCCAAGCTGGAGGAACAGCGGATGCATGATGCGCAAGTGCCGATGCTGATAGATGCCGGAAATGCCGAGAACCCGGAACAACCGGCCGATAGCGAAGCACAGACAGCCGCCGAGCCGACAGCAAAGGTACTGAACAGTGATGCGGAGTTTGAATAACAGCCTCTCCCCCAACCCCTCCCCCGTAGGGAGGGGAGAAAAGAATAATTGAGTAATGGAGAGCATGCCAATAATACAAAAATAAAAAAGAACAAGAATATGAGTAAAGAGGCGAACAACTATACAACCAAAAGTAACTCTACCCCTCTCCCTACGGGGAAGGGGGTGAGGCTTATCATCAGCGGCGGCGGTACCGGAGGACATATCTTTCCGGCCATCTCCATCGCTAACGCCATAAAAGAGTTGTGTCCCGACGCGGAGATTCTCTTCGTAGGTGCCGAAGGAAGAATGGAAATGCAGCGTGTTCCAGATGCCGGTTACCGGATTATAGGCTTACCCGTTGCCGGATTCGACCGTAAACATCTGTGGAAGAACTTCTCCGTACTGCTGAAACTGATACGAAGCCAGTGGAAAGCACGGAGCATCATCAAGGAGTTCCGCCCGCAAGTAGCCGTCGGTGTAGGTGGCTATGCCAGTGGTCCTACGCTGAAAATGGCGGGCATGATGGGTATTCCCACGCTGATACAAGAACAGAATTCCTACGCCGGTGTCACCAACAAGCTGCTGGCACAGAAGGCATGCAAGATTTGCGTGGCCTACGAAGGTATGGAAAAATTCTTCCCGGCAGAAAAGATAATCATGACAGGTAATCCGGTGCGCCAGAACCTGCTCGGACATTCCATCCTGCACGCAGACGCCGTAAAGTACTTCGGATTGAACCCGGAAAAGAAGACTATCCTCATTCTGGGCGGCAGTCTTGGAGCGCGTACCATCAACCAGACATTGACTGCCGGACTGGATGTCATTCGTACCCACCCCGACGTACAGTTTATCTGGCAGACTGGCAAGATATACATTGACCAAGTCAGAGAAGCCATTACAGCCACTACGGGAGAAGCCGTACGTAACCCGCATATCAGTGCCATTCCGAATCTGTATGTGACGGACTTCATTAAGGATATGGCAAACGCCTATGCCGCTGCCGATCTGGTGATTTCACGTGCCGGAGCCGGTTCCATCTCCGAGTTCTGCCTGCTGCACAAGCCGGTCATCCTGGTTCCCTCACCCAATGTGGCCGAAGACCATCAGACCAAGAATGCGCTGGCGCTGGTGGATAAGGATGCAGCTATCTATGTGAAGGATGTGGAAGCGAAAGAGAAGCTGCTGCCGGTGGCGTTGGAGACAATCGCTAACCCCGAGAAGCTGCAAGACTTGAGCAAGAATATCGCCAAGCTAGCGTTGCCGGACTCGGCGACAATTATTGCGAAGGAGGTATTGAAGAGCCTCTCCCCTTGTCCCTCCCCCGTAGGGAGGGGGGAATAGATAGTACTGCTATCGTTCTTTTTATAATATCATACTTTTGGAAGAAGAGTTTGAAGAAAAAATTTGAATATGAATAAAAATATAAGCAATAGTAACTCATCTCCCCTCCCTACGGGGGAGGGGCAGGGGGTGAGGCTTGAAGCCATCCACTCCGTTTATTTCATCGGTGCCGGCGGCATCGGCATGAGCGCTCTGATACGTTATTTCCTCTCTAAAGGAAAGTTTGTGGCGTCGGTGCCGGCGGCATCGGCATGAGCGCTCTGATACGCTATTTCCTCTCTAAAGGAAAGACAGTAGCGGGCTACGACCGTACGTCGAGCGAACTGACAGAACGTCTGATTACGGAAGGAGCACAGATACACTACGAAGAGGATATCGACCTTATTCCGGAGGAGTGCAAAGACAAGGCAAGCACACTCGTGGTCTATACCCCCGCCGTGCCGCAAGGGCATGCAGAACTGACCTATTTCCGTGAAAACGGCTTCAACATACATAAGCGCTCCCAAGTATTGGGCATCATCACCCGCAGCAGTAAAGGCCTGTGCGTGGCAGGTACGCATGGCAAGACTACCACCAGCACCATGGCTGCCCACCTGCTGCACCAGTCACACGTGGGCTGCACCGCCTTCCTCGGAGGCATTTCGAAGAACTACGGTACGAATCTGCTGCTTTCCGCCACCAGCCCTTATACCGTTATCGAAGCGGATGAGTTCGACCGCTCCTTCCACTGGCTATCGCCCTGGATGAGTGTCATTACTGCCACCGACCCCGACCACCTGGATATATACGGCACCAAAGAAGCCTATCTCGAAAGCTTCCGCCACTACACCACGCTTATCCAGCCGGGCGGCGCCTTGATTCTGCACAAAGGACTGGAAATGCAAGCCGACGTACAACCGGGCGTCACCACCTATACCTACTCGCGCAACGAAGGCGACTTCCATGCCGAGAATATCCGCATCGGAAACGGTGAAATCTTCATCGACTTCGTGGCGCCTGACACCCGCATCAACGATATTCAGTTGGGGGTTCCCGTCAGTATCAACATCGAGAATGGTGTTGCCGCCATGGCACTCGCCCATCTCAGCGGTGCCACCGACGAAGAAATCAAGCAAGGCATGGCAAGCTTCCGCGGAGTGGACCGCCG
>OBDJ01000774.1_pt1 | contig 14251 bp, 13 predicted proteins | sample 1518041 | NCBI WGS metagenome assembly OBDJ01 (sample SAMN01760916, study PRJEB22395) | human gut metagenome
ACGCCGACCTGACGATCCTCACCTCCGATAATCCCCGGACGGAGGACCCGCTGGCCATTATCCGGGATATCCTCCCGGGCATCACCGGCAGCCATCAGGTGGTGCCGGACCGCCGGGAAGCCATTTTCCGGGCTCTGTCCCTGGCCCGCAGCGGCGATACCGTTCTCCTGTGCGGCAAGGGCCACGAGACCACCCAGGAAACAGACGGAAAGCTGCTGCCATTGGATGAAAGGCAGATCATTGCGGAATATATAAACGGAAGCTGACCACGTCCCCACGGGACGGGAAGGAGAGAACATGATGGAAATTATTCTGGCAGGCGTCGTAAGCCTGGCGATCACCCTGGCAGCCGGTAAGCTGCTGATCCCCGCCCTGATCCGGCTGAAGGCCGGGCAGAGCATCAAGGAGGTTGGCCCCACCTGGCACAAGGGCAAACAGGGCACTCCCACCATGGGCGGCCTGATGTTCATCATCGGCATCGGCATCGCCATTCTGATCCTGGGCTGGAGGGGCATGCTGGAGGGGAACTTCACCCACCTGTATGTCTATGTATTCGCCCTGGTATTCGGCGTCATCGGCTATATCGACGACTATCAGAAGGTGAAGCATCACCACAACACCGGCCTCACCGCCCCCCAGAAGTTCCTGCTTCAGCTGGCGGCGGCCATTGCCTTCCTGTGTCTCATGCGGTACGAGGGCATGCTGAGCCCCAACCTGTATATCCCCTTCTTCAACACCCATCTGGTGCTGCCGTGGGTGGTGTATATGATCTTCGCCGCCTTCGTCATCATCGGCACCGTCAACGCCGTGAACATTACCGACGGCATCGACGGTCTGTCCTCCAGCGTCACGGTGCCGGTGGCCGTATTCTTCGCGGTGCTGGGCGTCATGTGGCAGGGCTTCGGCCAGCTGGGCGTTTTTGCCGGCGCTCTGGTGGGCGGCCTGCTGGGCTTCCTGTGCTATAACCACTATCCTGCCAAGGTGTTCATGGGCGATACCGGCTCCCTGTTCCTGGGCGGTGCGGTGGCAGCCCTGGCCTTTGCCTATGACATGCCCCTGATCCTGCTGCTGGTAGGCTTTGTCTATCTGTGCGAGACGCTGTCCGACATCATCCAGGTGACGTATTTCAAGCTCACCCACGGCAAGCGGATCTTTAAGATGGCCCCCCTCCACCACCACTTCGAGATGTGCGGCTGGAAGGAGACCAAGATCGTGGCGGTATTTGCCGCCGTCAGCGCCCTGTTCTGCGTTCTGGCTTATCTGGGCGTTATGGATCGCTTCGGCGCATAACCAAAAGCATTTCGGAAAGGAGGGGAGCCCATGGCCCTGCGCACAAGCAAACGACGTCCCGTGGGGACCTGGAGCGCCCAACGGCGCCAGGACGCCATGGAGCAGTCCCGGGAAGCCGCCCGGGGTCCTATGGACCTGCCGTTTCTGCTGCTGACGCTGCTGCTGACGGCTATGGGCATGGTCATGGTGCTGTCCGCCAGCTTCCCCTCCGCCTACTATGAAAACGGCGGCAACGGCGCGTACTACTTCATCCGCCAGGGCATTTTCGCCCTGCTGGGCCTTGCCGTTATGTTCGCTCTCAGCAAGCTGAACTATCAGCGTCTGCGGGGCGTGGGCCGTCTGCTGCTGTGGGCGTCTCTGGCGCTGCTGGTGCTGGTCATCATTCCCCATAACCCCATTGCCATCACGGAAAACGGCGCCACCCGCTGGCTGGGCATCAAGGGCACCGTTCTGCGGTTCCAGCCCTCCGAGATCGCCAAGATCGCCGTGGTCATCTACTTTTCCGCCACCATCTCCAAAAAGCGCGAGAAAATGCAGACCTGGCGTCAGGGCATCTGGCCGTATCTGTTGATCCTGGGCGTTATCGCGGGCCTTATGATGCTGGAGCCTCATCTGTCCGGCACCATCCTCATTGTCTGCACCGGCATCGTTCTGATGATCGTGGGCGGCATCAAGGGCTGGCTGATCCCTACCGGCATTGTCGGCGTGGGCCTGGTGGGCACCCTGTACGTCACCCTGGTGAAAAAGGGCATCCTCCACTATGGCGAGGACCGCATCAACACCTGGCGGGACCCCTTCAACGCCGATTGGTACCGGGGCGACGGCTGGCAGATCGCCCAGTGTCTCATCGCCATCGGCTCCGGCGGTCTGCTGGGCGTGGGCCTGGGCAAGGGACGGCAGAAATTCCTCTACCTGCCCGAGGAGCACAACGACTGCATCTTCGCCGTGATCTGCGAGGAGCTGGGCCTGGTGGGTGCCTGCGTCGTCATGCTGGTATTCGCCCTGCTGATCCTCCGGGGCTTCTGGATCGCCCTCCACGCCCGGGACCGGTTCGGCGCTCTGCTGGTGGTAGGCTTCATGACCCTCACCAGTCTGCAAACCTTTCTGAACATTGCGGTGGTCACGGGCCTGGTGCCCGCCACCGGTATTTCCCTCCCCTTCTTCAGCTACGGCGGCACGGCCCTGCTGTGCCAGCTGGCGGAGATGGGCATCGTACTCAGCGTTTCGCGGCAGATGCCTGCGCCGCAGAACGGATAGGAGGCGCGGCAAAATGAAAGTGATTTTTACCTGCGGCGGAACGGCGGGCCATGTGAACCCCGCCCTGGCTCTGGCCGGATACATGCGGCAGCAGGACCCCAAAGCCCGGTTTCTGTTTGTGGGCACCCCCGACGGTATGGAGCGCGACCTGGTGGAAAAGGCGGGCTACCCCTTCCGGAGCATTCCCATGGGCGGCTTTCAGCGCTCCCTGGGCCACGGCGGCCTGGGGCACAACCTGAACTCCCTGGCCATGCTGGCCAGGTCCCGCAGCCGTGCCCGGGCCATTCTCCGTGATTTCCGTCCCGATCTGGTGGTTGGCACCGGCGGCTATGCCAGCTATCCGGTGGTAAAATGCGCCGCCGGCATGGGCATCCCCACGGCGGTCCACGAGTCCAACATGGTCCCGGGCCTCACCACCAAAATGCTGGAGGGCTCCGCCGACCGCATCATGGTGGGCTTCGAGGAGTGCCGCCGGCACTATCGCCGCCCCGGCAAGATCGTCGTCACCGGCACCCCGGTGCGGGGCGACTTCTTTGACCTGACCCGTGCCCAGGCCCGGGAAAAGCTGGGCCTGACCGATGACCGGCCTCTGGTGGTGTCCTTCTGGGGCAGCCTGGGCGCCAGCCATATGAACGCCCACATGGAGGATTTCTTCCGCCTGGAGGCGGCGGACGGCATGCCCTTCCACCACATCCACGGCGTGGGCAAAAGCGGCTACCCCGCCATGACCGCCCGCCTGCGGGCAGACGGCCTGGACCATGTCCCCGGGCTGGACGTCCGGGAGTATATCTATGACATGGCTCCCGTCATGCGGGCGGCAGACCTGGTGATCTGCCGGGCCGGTGCCTCCACCATCAGCGAGATCACGGCCCTGGCCACTCCGGCCATCCTGGTCCCCTCCCCTTACGTCACCAACAATCACCAGGAGAAGAACGCCCGGATTCTGGAGCGGCACGGCGGAGCCGTGGTGCTGCTGGAATCGGAGGCCTCCGGCGAAGCGCTTTACCGGACGGCCCGGGACATTCTCCGTGACCCCCAGCGCCAGGCGGACATGAGCCGCGGCATGGCGGAGCTGGGCATCCGGGACGCCACAAAGCGTCTCTATGACACCGTCATGAGCATCCGCAAGTAACCCCCTGCCCCACCCCTTGCATAGGATAGCGGGAAAAAGCTATGAAAGGCGGGGGCATATGAGCCTGATGATAGAAGGGGGACGCCGCCTGTCCGGCGACCTGACGGTACAGGGGGCAAAAAACAGCGTGCTGCCCATTCTGGCAGCGAGTATTCTCAGCGGGGACGTCTGCGTTCTGCAGCGCTGTCCCCATCTGGAGGACGTGGACACGTCCATTGACATCCTGCGGCACCTGGGCTGCGCCGTTCGCTGGAACGGCCCGGACCTGGAGGTGGATTCCTCCACGCTGACCCGCTGGGACATCCCGGACCGGCTTATGCGCCGCATGCGCTCGTCTGTGGTGTTTCTGGGGGCCATTCTGGCCCGCTGCGGTCAGGCGGAGCTGTCGTACCCCGGCGGCTGCGCCATCGGGGCCCGGCCCATCGACCTGCACCTGTCCGCCCTGCGGACCCTGGGTGCCTGTATCCGGGAGGAGGGCGGCAGCCTGGACTGCACCGCCTCCGGCCTCGCCGGGGCCGAGATCGTTCTGAGCATCCCCAGCGTGGGGGCCACGGAAAACGCCATGCTGGCCGCCATCGGTGCCAAGGGCGTCACCACCGTTTCCAACGCTGCCCGGGAGCCGGAGATCGTGGACCTGCAGGCCTTTCTGCAAAAGCTGGGGGCCAGCGTTCACGGCGCAGGCACCTCCACCGTGGTCATCGAAGGCGCGGAGGAGCCGCTCCATGGCTGCTGCCACCGCATTCTGGGGGACCGCATCGCGGCGGCTACATATCTGGCGGCGGCAGCCGCCTCCGGCGGAGACATCTTCCTCCGTGACATAGACTACCGCCACCTGTCTACCGTTACCGGTGTGCTGCGCCAGGCCGGCTGCGGTCTGGTCTGCCGGGACGACGGCATCCGACTGACCTCCGACGGGCATCTGCGGGCCGTCAGTCCCATCCGCACCGCACCGTATCCGGGCTTCCCCACCGACGCCCAGGCAGTGCTGATGGCGTCTCTGCTGCGCAGCAGCGGCACCACCGTATTCGTGGAAAACATTTTCGAGAGCCGTTACCGCCATGTGCCCGAGCTGGTGCGCATGGGGGCCGACATCCGGCTGGAGGGCCGGGTGGCGGTGGTATGCGGCGTTGACCGGCTCCACGCCGCCCGGGTCCAGGCTATGGATCTTCGGGGCGGAGCCGCCCTGGTGATTGCCGGGCTCCAGGCCCACGGCGTCACCACGGTGGAGCACCTCCACCACATCCGCCGGGGCTACAGCGACCTGCCCGGCGACCTGGCCCACCTGGGGGCCCACATACACACAGATATCACAGAGGGAGGAGCTTCCAATGACCCAACCCCGCAAGCACAGACGCAGCCGCCGCCGGAAGCGGCAGGGCAGCCTTGCGTTTCTCTATAGACTTCTTACGTTTGTTCTGATCTGCGGCGCCATTGTGGCGGCCCTGTCCCTGTTTTTCAAGGCGGAGCAGATTTTTGTCACCGGCACCTCCCGCTATTCCCAGCAGCAGGTGCTTCAGGCCAGCGGCATCCGCCAGGGCGGGAGCCTGTTCCTGCTGAACAAGCACCAGGCCGCCGCATCCATTACCGAGCAGCTGCCCTATGTGGAGTCCGTCCGCATCCGCCGCCAGCTGCCCAACGCCCTGCATATTGAGATCACCGAGTGCGCCCACCCTCTGGCCCTGGAGCAGGATGGCGCGGTGTGGCTTCTCAACGGCAGCGGCAAGCTCATCGACAAGCTCCAGCCCGGCCAGGGGGCGTCCTACCCCCTGGTCACGGGCCTGGCCCTGACATCCCCCCAGCTGAACCGGCTGGCCGTGCCGGATAACACCGACAAATGGGACACACTCCGGCAGCTGTGGCAGCAGCTGCTGAGCAAGGACATGGCCGGCAGCGTCCAGTCCATCGACCTGGAGGACCCCAGCCGCATCACCCTGCGCTATCTGGACCGTTTCGACGTGGTCCTGAAAAAGGACGACGACTTTGATTACCGCCTGAACTACCTGGCGGCGGTGATCGGCCGTCTGGACGGCAGCGACCAGGGCACCATTCAGTGGGACAAGGACGGCAAGGCCCGGTTCATTCCCGGCTAAACCGCAACTTTTTCCGGGAAATCATCCCCCGCCCCTTGACGGGTCACTGAATCCGTTATACAATAGAAAAAGCACGTTATATTGCATACGATCATCTTTCGATATATACTGGCAGGAGGAACCGTCATGGCATTTGAAATGGAAACCGGCCCCGAAAATGTGGTCAATATCAAGGTCGTCGGCGTCGGCGGCGGCGGCAACAATGTGGTCAACCGCATGGTGCGCAGCGGCACCAAGGGCGTGGACTTCGTGGCCGTCAACACGGACAAGCAGGTGCTCAATGCGTCCAGCGCTACTTATAAAATTCAGATCGGCGAGAAGCTGACCCACGGCAAGGGTGCCGGCTCCAACCCCGAGGTGGGCCAGAAGGCCGCCGAGGAGAGCCGCAACCAGCTGACCAAGGCCCTGGAGGGCACCGATATGGTGTTCATCACCGCCGGTATGGGCGGCGGCACCGGCACCGGCGCTGCCCCTGTGGTGGCGGAAATCGCCCGTGAGCTGGGCGTACTGACGGTAGGCGTAGTCACCAAGCCCTTCTCCTTCGAGGGACGCCGCCGGATGATGCAGGCGGAAAAGGGCGTCGAGGAGCTGCGCAGCCGGGTGGATTCTCTGGTCATCATCCCCAACGAGCGCCTGAAATACGCCACCGATCAGAAGATCACCTTTGCCAATGCCTTTGAGATCGCCGATGATGTGCTGCGCCAGGCGGTGCAGTCCATTTCCGACCTGATCCGCGACACCGGCTTCATCAATCTGGACTTTGCCGACGTCACCACGGTGATGAAGGACGCGGGCCTGGCCCACATGGGCGTGGGCCGTGCTGCCGGCAAGGGCAAGGCCGAGGAGGCCGCCAAGATGGCTATTTCCAGCCCTCTGCTGGAAACGTCCATCAACGGCGCCCACGGCGTCCTGATCAACGTCACCGGCTCCATGGACATCGGCCTGGAGGAGGTGGAGCAGGCCGCCAGCCTGGTCCAGGACGCCGTTCATCCCGATGCCGTCACTATCTTCGGCGCCACCTTTGACGAGTCCCTGGAGGACGAGATCCGCGTCACCGTCATCGCCACCGGCTTCGCCGAGAACAAGCCCCAGGCAGAGCAGCCCGCCCAACCGGCTCAGCCCGTGCAGTCTGCCCAGCCCGTGCAGTCTGCTCAGCCCGTACAGCAGACGCAGGCCGCGCCCCAGCAGCCGGTGATGTCTCAGCAGGCCCAGCAGCTCAATGACGCCGTGGACCGGGAGGCCAGCACCGCCCGGGAAAACATCGACCGCGCCTACGACGACATTTTCAAAATCTTTTCCAAGGATAAATAAGCAATTACGGCAAAAAAAGAGGACCTTTTTCAGGTCCTCTTTTTTTGCCTGTTTACATGTACCGCACCACGATGCACACCATAGACACCGCCATTACCATGATGGTAGCCGGCGCACAGTACCGGCAATACTTGCCCCAGGTCACAGGATGTCCGTTCTTGGCGGCCACCGACGTCCCCACCACATTGGCGGAGGCTCCGATGGGCGTTGCGCTGCCGCCCAGATCCGTGCCCATAGACAGGGCCCACGCCAGAACGTGCAGGTCAACGCCTTGGGTCTGGGCCATAGCCTGGATCACCGGCACCATGGTAGCCGCAAAGGGGATATTGTCCACAAAGGCGCTGGCCACAGCGGACACCCACAGGATGATGGCCACCATCACAACGGCCTTGCCGCCGCTGAGCCTGGCGATGCCGTCCGCCAACACGCCCAGGCAGCCGGTACGCTCCAGCCCGGCCACCACCACGAACAGCCCCGTGAAAAACAGCAGCGTCTTATAGTCCACCCGGGCAAACAGCCCCGCGGCAGCCTTTCTTCCGCTGGTCAGCAGCGTCACAAGACTCATCAGCGCTGCGGCGATGCAGCCGATGGTGGCCACCGTCAGCTCCGTCTGGGCGTGGGTGATCAGCAGGACCACCACCACCAGGAACGATGCGCCGCAGCCATAGAAGCCCGCCCGGTTCTTCACCGCCGACGCCGCGTCGGGGTACACCACATTGGCCGGGCGGTTCTTTTCGCTTTCGGCCAGAGGCTTGCGGAAGCACAGGAAGAAATACACCACCGTGAACACCAGGCACACCCCGGCGATAACGCCGGTGTTGCCCAGGAAGTCGAAGAAGCTCAGCCCCAGGGACGTGCCGATGATGATGTTGGGGGGGTCGCCGCACATGGTCCGATCCGCCCAGATTGGCGCAGAAGATTTCCGCCAGGATCATAGGCACCGGATCGAAATACAGGGTCTTGGCCAGCTCCGCCGTCACGGCAGCCAGGAACAGGATCACCGTAATGCTGTCGATGAACATAGCCAGCAGCGCTGACATCACCATGAAGCAGATCAGCAGCGGCACCGTCCGATAGTTCACCAGCTTCGCGATCTTCAGACACAGCCATTGGAAGATCCCCGCATGGCCCATGCCCTCTACCATCACCATCATGCCGGCAATAAACACAATGGTGGACCAGTTGATGCCGGTGCTGGACTCGGATGACCCGATCCAGAAGCCCTTCTGCGCAAAGCAGCTCAGGTTCAGCGTCTCCCAGATGGCCCCGCCGTCATGCATGCACAGGCCGAACACCAGCGCCAGAACCAGCGCCCCGCTGATCAGCGTCACCCACTGACGGGGAAAGCGGTCCCAGATGATGAAGCCGAACATCGCCACGAATATGGCGACTGCCAGAATCTTTTCCATGATTCATCCTACCTTTCCTATGAAACTACTCCTTGAACAGTATGGTATTGTAGTCCCCCGCCCCAGGAAAGTCAACCCTGCGGTCTTATACAGTTTTACAAAAATGTCCGAAATTGGAACATTTTATTTGTCGATTTTATGGCTTTTACTTGATATTAACAATTAATTCACACTTTTCTCTGTGGGCTGAACCTCTCCTCTCCGTGCGCAGAAGAAGCGCTGCGGTCCACACCCGCAGCGCTTCTTCCTTCTCACCCAAATGGTCCCCGGTCCCATGACTCGCTGCGAAAGAGGCCCCCCTGCCGCAGCACCTCATCCGCAGTTTTTCGCGCAAAAAATCCCCCTCCGGTATAACCGGAGGGGGATTCCGTGTCAATAAGGAACGAACCTTACTTGGCAGCCTTCTGAGCCTTGATGGACTCGATCAGCTCGGGCACAACCTTGAACAGGTCGCCCACGATACCGTAGTCAGCCACCTCGAAGATGGGAGCGGACTCGTTCTTGTTCACGGCGATGATGCACTCGGAATCCTGCATACCAGCCTTGTGCTGGATAGCGCCGGAGATACCCAGAGCAACATAGACCTTGGGATGCACGGTCTTACCGGTCTGGCCGACCTGGTGGTCAGCGGAGATCCAGCCGGCGTCCACGCAGGCGCGGGAGGAACCCACGACGCCGCCCAGGACCTCAGCCAGCTCCTCGGCCAGCTTGATGCCGCCCTCAACGTCCTTGCTGATGCCGCGGCCCACGGACACGATGAAGTCGGCGCCGATCAGGTCAACCAGCTTCTTGGCAGCCTTCACGGTCTCGGTGACCTCGGTGTGGATGTCGGAGGCCTCCAGAGCGAAGGCGGGGTGCAGAATCTCAACGTCCTTCTTGCACAGGCGCTTCTTCATAACACCGGGACGGACGGTAGCCATGGCGGGGCGGAAACGGGGGCAGATGATGGAGGCCATCAGGTGACCGCCGAAAGCGGGACGGGTCATCTTCAGGTCGCGATCCACGGGATGGGGCTCGCGGTTGATCATCACGGTGCCCAGCTTCTCGATGCGCTCCTCGGGCAGGGTGGAGGCTTCCTTCAGGAAGCCCTTGTAGTTGGGCATGTCGATGTCCAGGTGGGTGCAGTCGGCGCACAGGCCGGTGTGCAGACGGGCGGCGCAGCGGGGAGCCAGGTCACGGCCGATGTTGGATGCGCCAAACAGCAGCACCTCGGGCTTGATCTCCTCAACGGCCTCCACGATCACCTTGGTATAGGCGTCGGTGGTGAAATCCTTCAGCAGGGGGGAGTTGTACACATAAACCTTGTCCGCGCCATACTCGCCCAGCTCAGCGGCGATGCCGTCCACGTTGTCGCCCAGCAGAATGCCGCACAGCTCAACGCCCAGCTCGTCGGCCAGCTTCCGGCCCTCGGAGATCAGTTCGAACGTAGTGGGCATCATCACGCCCTGGCGCTGCTCGCAGAAAACCCAAACGTTTTTGAAGGCAGCGGTATCAGCACTATTAAAAGCCATTTTCTTATCTCCTTCCTTAGATGATATGCTTGGCGGCCAGGATGCCTGCCAGCTTGTCGGTAGTCTCCTTACCGGCGCCCTCGAGCATCATGCCGGCGCCCTTCTGAGGAGGCGTAAAGGAGGTCAGAATATTGGTGGGAGAGCCGGCCAGACCGATGGTGCTCTTGTCGATCAGGGGATGATCCTTCAGAGTCTCATAGGTCATGGTGACCAGGGGCTTGGAATAGGCTTCAAAGGCGCCGCCCACGGACAGGTAACGGGGCTGATTCAGCTCCTTGATGCAGGTGATCATGCAGGGGGTCTTGACCTTCACGGTCATGTAGCCGTCCTCCAGCATGCGCTTGACGGTCAGGGTATTGCCGTCCTTGGTGATCTCGCCGGCATAGGTCACCTGGGGCAGATGCAGCTTCTCAGCGATCTGGGGACCAACCTGAGCGGTATCACCGTCGATGGCCTGACGGCCGGCCAGGATGATGTCATCCTCCTCCACGCCGTAGGTATCGATGCCGGCGGCGATGATCTGGGAGGTGGCGTAGGTGTCGGAGCCGCCGAACTCGCGGGCGGTGATCAGAACACCCTCGTCCACGCCCATGGCCATCAGCTCACGCAGCATGCCTTCTGCGGGAGGGGGGCCCATGGTGAACGCCACGACCTTGCAGCCCAGCTCGTCCTTCAGGGCCAGGGCGGCCTCAACGGCGTTCAGGTCGTCGGGGTTGATGATGGTCTGCATAGAGGCACGATCCAGGGTGCCGTCGGGGTTCACTGCCACCTTACCGGAGGTATCGGGAACCTGCTTCACAGTAACAAGAATTTTCATTTTACCTTTTACCTCCTCAATTACTTAACGCCCAGGTGGCTGGAGATGACCATGCGCTGGACCTCGGAAGTGCCCTCGTAGATCTCGGTGATCTTGGCGTCGCGCATCATGCGCTCCACGGGATACTCACGGGTGTAGCCATAGCCGCCGAACAGCTGCACGGCGCGGCGGGTGACATCGGAAGCGGCCTCAGCGGCAAACAGCTTGGCCATGGCGGCGTCCATGGAATAGGGCTCGTGGTTCTGCTTCTTCATAGCGGCGGCGTACACCACATACTGCGCAGCCTGCATACGGGTGTGCATATCGGCCAGCTGGAACTGGGTGTTCTGGAACTGGGAGATGCGCTTGCCGAACTGGACGCGCTCCTTGGTGTACTTGATGGCCTCCTCCACGGCGCCCTCGCCCAGGCCCAGAGCCTGAGAGGCGATACCGATACGGCCGCCGTCCAGAGTCTTCATGGCGATCTTGAAGCCCTCGCCCTTCTTGCCCAGCATACGATCCTTGGGGATCACGCAATCCTCGAAGATCAGGTCGCAGGTGGAGCTGCCGCGGATGCCCATCTTCTTCTCGTGCTTGCCCTGAGAGAAGCCCTTATCGGTTTTCTCCACGATGAAAGCGGAGATCTCCTTCATGGAGCGGCCACGCTTATCGGTGGTCTTGCCGGTGACGGCGATGATGACGAAGGTATCCGCCACGTTGCCGTTGGTGATGAAGCACTTGGAGCCGTTGAGGATGTAGTTCTCGCCGGACTCATCCAGGACGGCGGTGGTCTGCTGACCCTGGGCGTCGGTGCCGGCGCCGGGCTCGGTCAGACCGAAAGCGCCGATCTTGCGGCCGGAGCACAGGTCAGGCAGATACTTTTTCTTCTGCTCCTCGGTGCCGTTCTCAAAAATGGGGGCGGCGCACAGGGAGGTATGAGCAGAGACGATAACGGCAGTGGTGCCGCAGACCTTGGCCAGCTCCTCCACGCACATGGCATAGGACAGGACGTCGCCGCCGGCGCCGCCGTACTCCTTGGGGAAATAAATACCCATCATGCCCAGCTTTGCCATCTTCTCGACGGTTTCCATGGGGAAACGCTCTTCTTCGTCGATCTCAGCGGCCAGAGGCTTCACTTCGTTCTCTGCGAATTCGCGGTACATCTTGCGAACGAGCAGCTGTTCCTTCGTCAGATGGAAATCCATACTCTTTTCTCCTTTACAGATTTACTTTTTGTAGTTGAAGAAGCCCTCGCCGGACTTGATGCCCAACTTGCCGGCACGAACCATCTTCCGGATCAGCACGTTTGCGCGATACTTGCTGTCGTGGGTCTCATTATACAGCACGTCCATGATGTTCAGCACGATGTCCCAGCCGATCAGATCGCCCAGGTGCAGGGGGCCCATGGGGTGGTTGCAGCCCAGCTGCATAGCAATATCGATATCTTCCGCAGAGGCAACGCCCTCCTGCAGAACGCAAACACCCTCGTTGCAATAGGGGATCAGGATCTTGTTGACCACAAAGCCGGGAGCCTCGTTGACCACAACGGGGGTCTTGCCGATCTCGGTGGACAGGGTCTTGATCTTCTCGACCAGCTCGGCGGGGGTGTTGCCGCCGGCAATGACCTCCACCAGCTTCATGGCGGGCACGGGGTTAAAGAAGTGCATACCGATGAGCTGATGCTTCAGGCCCTGGCCCATCTCGGTGATGGACAGAGAGGAAGTGTTGGAAGCGAAGATGGCGTCTTCCTTGCACAGAGCGTCCAGACGGCCCAGCAGCTCCTTCTTGGTGGCCATATTCTCGGCAACGCACTCGATGACCAGGTCGGCATCGGCGGCAGCCTCAACCTCCTCCACCAGGACGCGGCTCATGATGTCATCAGCAGCTTCCTGAGTCATCTTGCCGCGGGCGACCTTCTTGTTCAGAGAGGCAGCCAGCTTATCCTTATGACGCTGAGCGCTGGCGACGCTGGAAGCATACATCAGAGCGGTGTGGCCCTTTGCGGCAAAGACCTGAGCGATACCGCTGCCCATAGTACCTGCACCAAAGATTGCGACTTTCATGATAGTTCCTCCTAAATAAATTTATATTTAAGTAGCCGTTTTAATCATCAGGCCCGACAGGGGCCTGTTAATTAACGAAATAGGGATTTGCCGGGAGTTACTTGTTCTGATAGGGCTCATGCTTGCGCTTTTCCAGGAAAGCGCCCATGCCCTCCTTCTGGTCGGCAGTCTCGAAGCAGCTGCCGAACAGGCCCTCCTCGATGGTCACAGCCCGGTCGATATCCACCTGCATGCCGTCGTTGATGGCCTTCTTGCAGGCACGGACGGCGATGGGGGCGTTCTTGGCGATGGTCTCGGCCAGCTTCTCTGCGGCGGGCATCAGCTCCGCCAGGGGATACACGGCGTTCACCAGGCCGATACGCAGAGCCTCGTCGGCCTTGATATTCTTCGCGGTATAGATCAGCTGCTTGGCCATGCCCAGGCCCACCAGGCGGGCCAGACGCTGGGTGCCGCCGAAGCCCGGGGTAATGCCCAGGCCCGCCTCCGGCTGACCGAACACGGCGGTGTCGGCGCAGATGCGGATGTCGCAGCTCATGGACAGCTCACAGCCGCCGCCCAGGGCAAAGCCGTTGACTGCGGCGATGGTAGGGACCGGCAGCGTCTCCAGCTTGCGGAACACGTCGTTGCCCTTCTTGCCGAAGGCCTCGCCCTCCGCCTTGGTCAGGGTGCTCATCTCGCCGATGTCGGCGCCGGCCACAAAGGCCTTCTCGCCGCTGCCGGTGATGACCAGGGCGCGGATCTCGTCGTCCGCCTTCACCTGCTCCACCAGCTGGTCGATATCCTCCAGCACCTGGGAATTCAGGGCATTGAGGGCCTTGGGCCGGTTGATGGTGGCAACGGCGATGTGGCCCTTCTTTTCCAACAGAACGTTCGTCATGATAGTTCCTCCTTGCTTCGATCACCCGCCCTGTCCACCGGACCGGCGGGCCCACGGTGAGATGCCGCCCACAGCGGTCCCATCTTGTGTATGATCTTCATACAGTTTGTATTATAGTCCCTCGTCTAAAAATTATCAAGCCCTTGTTGACCGCCTTTCTCTTTTTCAGGATATTCCACAAAAGAAATGAAAATTCTTTGCGCATTTTTCAATATGACATGTTCATAATCCGGTCACAAAACCGTCCCCGGCACCAAATAGAGCATTTTTTTCGTTTACAGAACCGGCTATCTTGTGGTATATATAAGAATGGATTTTTATTTGCGGCCCCGGGCCGCGTGGGAGGAAGAACGCTATGCGCATGAGAAAGAAAAAAAACCTGCTGCCCCGGATGGAGGCATGCTCGTCCCTGCTGGTGGCGGATCCCCGTGCTCTGCGGGGCCGCTGGCGGGAGCTGCTGCCCGATGCCCGGGAGCTGCGGGTGGAGCTGGGCTGCGGCAAGGGGCGCTTCACGG
>OBDJ01000777.1_pt1 | contig 14180 bp, 9 predicted proteins | sample 1518041 | NCBI WGS metagenome assembly OBDJ01 (sample SAMN01760916, study PRJEB22395) | human gut metagenome
CGCCTCTTAAGGCAGAAAGGAATATTTATGGGATTTTTATCGGGGCTATTTCATTCCAGAGACAAGCCCACCAACAGCACCAATGGCAGCGCCTATCGTTTTCTCTTTGGTGGAAGCAACTCTGGCAAAGCCGTCAATGAACGAAATGCCATGCAGATGACTGCAGTCTACACCTGTGTCAGAATTCTTTCGGAGTCCATTGCAGGACTGCCGATCCATGTTTAAAGTAGGCTGTATTTTCATAACAGCGTCTGCCGAACTCTTTTAGAATCCAAGTCTTACCCACCTGACGTACGCCCTTCAAGATTAAAGGCTTGCGGTAGGGAGAATCCTTCCAATCCAGCAACTTTTTTAAGATAAATCGTTCCATAGAATCACTCTTCACATTTTTATTGGAGTTTTATGCTTTATAATCACACTTTGTCCCATCAAAGAAATAGGGCTGACCTGTTACAGTCAGCCCTAAGTAAAAATTCTATATTCTGTTAGCAAAAAATCAGTTTTGCATTAACGTCTTGCGCCATAGCTGCACTGCTTGAGTGCACTCCTAGCCACAAGTTTGCTTCCGTCATAGACCAACACGCGGGCTTTGTAGTAATATTTTCTGCCCTTCGTGCCCTTGGTGCTGATAAAGCTGTTCTTGCTGCTTGTCTTGAGCAGTTTGTAGCCTGCGTCCTTCTTCGTCGAGCGATAGAACTGGTACTTGACCGTGTAGCCCAGCGACTTGATGTCGGAGATCAGGCTCTTGCTGCTCTTGGCTGCGACCTGTACCTTGACGGATTTCTTGCTCGTCTTAGTGGTGGTCACTTTGAACTTCGCGCTCTGCATCAGTTCTTTGACGTGGGCGGCGTTCTGTTCTTTAATTAACCGCTCTGCTTCGTCTTTGTCGACGACTGCGAAGGTCGAGAAGCGGGTCGTCGTGAAACGAATGTAATCTTCTGCGCCGATCTTCTCTACGCTGTGGTTCAGGATCCTGCAGAGGCCGTTGTCGTCGATGTAGATCACGAGGATGTCTTTGCCTTTGAGCTTATCCGGCATCGGCAGAGTCACATAAGCCTTGCCGCCTTCAAATTGATGCAGGTGTTTTTCGCCAATCTTCGCGACAAGGTCGAAGAGCGTGCCGTTCTTGCCGACGATCTTCTCCGCCGGTTTCTGCGTTTCCTTGAGCTGGGTGTTTTCGCCCACCACGATGGTTACGGTGTCACCATTGGCTGCGCCTGCAATCGTTTCTAAGGTCTTGTTGTCGAGGACGACTTCGCCGTTGTCGGTCTTGATGACAAGGTCGGCGTTCGTGTCCTTGGCGATCGCGTTGACGGTCGCCTTTGGCAGCTCGACTTCGGTTTCTTTCACGCTGTCCGCCGCGCCTGTGCTGCCTGCGCCGCTGCCGTTATTTGCGTCACTGGACTTCACAGTGATCTCGATCGTATCGGACTTATTGGAAACCGCCTGATCGAGCAGTTTGTCACCGAGGTCTTTGGAAACGCTGGCTGTGGTCTTGGAAACATCCTGACCCTGCTCGTTCTTGGTCGTTTCGGTCGTCGTATTCTTGACGGTCGTCTTGGTTGTTGTAGTTGTGTCGGTTTCCGCACCCGGCTTGGAGGTCGTATTGTCCTTCGTGTCTTCTTTGACTGTGATGACATCCGCATCAGCCGGTGTCGGAGCCGGGGCTGCGCCACCGCCGCCACCACCGGATGCTCCACCGCCGCCGGAAGGCTGGTTGGAAACGGTCACAGTCAAGCTTTGTTCTGCCACATCTGCGTACTCTGCGTTTCCCTGAACCTTATACCAAACGGTGTATTTCCCCACGTTTTTCGCTGTGGGGATCTGCTCGCTCCATTTGGAATCGTCAAGCCGGTAGAGCATCGTGCCGCCAGTGGTCTTGCCTGCTGTAACCAGCGCCTGTTCTGTACCATTGTAGGTCAGGGCGTTTGCCGTAGGTGCCGTAACAGTAGGGACAAACTTGTCGGTCGCATTGACATTGACGGTCAGCGTGATGTCCTCATAGTTTGTACTCTTGATTACTACGGTCACTGTGCCCACAGAGCCGGTGGTTTTCACGTCATTTTTCTGAATCGGCAGGATCAGCTTGCCATCTTCCACCTTCGCACCGTCGGCGTAATAGTTGCTGGACAAGTTGACCGTTGGTGCGCCGTAGGTCACTGTGCCGTACTCCTTGGGAGCCTCCAGCACAGGCAGAGTGGGGAGCGTCACAGTGTAGGTCTTTTCGTGGCCGTTTACAATGGTCAGCGCGGTTTCCTTAGTAAAGTCTGGGACAGCGGCCTTGGTGATGTTGCCAGTCGTAGTGAAGCTGCTCTGCTTCAGGGCGTAATTCTTCGCGGCCTGCCCCATCAGGGTCACTGTGGCAGTGATGCGCTTGTTGTTGCCCACACTGGCATCATCAAATCTGGTGGTCACGTTGTAGTCTGTGCCTCGGTTCAAGTTCACGTTGTCGAAGGTCACGCTGGAGATGTCCGCGTTTGTCGTGCCATCATAGGTCTTATCTTTTACCGCAACTGAAAATTTCAATGGGTACTTAGAAATTTCCGGTACCACGGAATCTGTTAATGTCCTATCGTATGAAGCACTTGCATCTGTCGGTGTAAATTTCACGGTATAAGCCTTGTTATCTTTTACCTTCGGATAAATACCAGATGCTGGACTACTATTTTCCGGTTCCCAGCTCCAGGTTCCGGCTACCAGTTGATTTGCACCATTATACACACCATAACCAGAAGCCAGGGAAACCGGAATCTGAGCAAGTGAAACCCCATAAGTCCCCTTCGCATCCCACTTTTGTGTTCCGTTTCCTACAATTCTCAGTGTATCCTTGGTAGACACATGAAGCGGCTCCGTTCTCTCAGAAGCAAATGCATTCTCTTTCGCCTTTATTCTGCCGGTTACCTGATATCCATGTGCCGGATATAATCCCTGAATTTTCGTACCGTCAATCCATGTAAATGCTCCGTCCGAATCTGCATCACGGTATCCATACTCAATGTCATTTTCCGGATTCGTTCTGTTTATGGTAATCGTCGTACCGGTTATATCCACCTCATCCTTAGTTATTGCAGCCGGTGCTGCCGTTCTTTTAAGAATCGTGATACTTTTAGGTTTTCCGGCAAATTTCTTATCCTTGTTGCTTGCAGCATACCGATAATAAACCGTACTCTCATGATCGGAAGAAATGATGTCTGTAATCGAAATTCCTGATTCACTGCCCATTTTTGCAGATGTCCAGTTTGGAGAGGTATTGGTTCCGTTTACAATCACATACTGTAAAGATGAGGAAATTGTGATTTTTTCCTTCCCATAATCAATATTCGGCTTGTTCGATTCTCCCGGAATCGCCTGTGTTTGCAAATCCGCCACCAAAACCGCTTCACTGGCTGACATGGACGAGGATGCTTTCTTGCGAATATAGACTGGTACAGACCCACCATTTTCACGAATGTTATCCAGCAGCCCTGTCAGACGAACCTTAGCACCCTGTCTTATCGTTGTCCATGACTGTGCATCCTTAGAAGCAGCATACTCCAGATCGCAGGAAGCTTTATTCTCTAAAGTCTCCTGTTCGTAATTGATAGAAACATCAGCAGCCTTAGGTGCCTCCTGCCGCATTTTTTCTGTCTGGAAATTTACATAGGTTACATCAAGAGATAACTTACCATCCTTTTTAATCATCAGTCTGACATGATATTCTGTGTCCGGAGCTAAATCCGTAATAGTACACTCATAGTTTCCGGAAGAACTCTCCGTAAGTAACGTTCCTTTCGAGAACATATCATCTAATGTTAATGTCTGCTCATCCTCGCCGGAGGGTAAGAAAAACTTAACCTCTGCTCCGGGAGTTCCTGTTGCCTTAAGTGTAGCAGTCGCTTTTGTGTCAGAAATCGTCTTAATATCCGTGACAGCTGCGGAAGTGATACTTGCCGCATTATTATTAGAATATGTCTGAGTAGCTTGATCATAATATACCGTCTTACTGTACTTGCGGAAATGCGGGTAATCCTCCGTTCCGATCACCTGTCCCCACGTACCATCTGATCGATCACCGTTTAATTTATAGGCAATTTCTCCGGATTTCAGTTTTTCTTCGCTTATAGTAGTAATACCCGGAGAACTATAATCACTCTTTTTTGTCTCATAACAGTTCGTAAAAGTAGCCCTATGATCATTCGAGTACTTAGTTCCTTCCAGTTTTCCTGATACAGCCAAGCAATTAGTCACCGTTCCATTTTTAGTCACCGTTCCTTGTGAACAACTATCTGAAAAATTTGTTCCTACTACAAAACAATTCTGAATTTTGATATCACCCACAGTGAGTCTACACAACCCGCAAGTCCAATTACCTTCAAACACCAGCCCTATATTTTGTACATTCCCATATTTAATCGTTGCCACCAGTCCGTACTTAGAACTTGTACCGTCATTAGCAGGTCGCAGTCCGGAAATTACATGGTAATTTCCCTCAATAGTCCCCCTGAAAGACTTATTAGATATGTTTCCAATGCTTGTCCAGTCATGTCCGTCCTGGATCTCAATATCCTTCATCAGCTTCAGATTGCTGTTATCAGGGATTTTACCATCATTAAACTGCTTTGCAAACCAGAAAAGCTGACCGGCATTATAAATCTCATAATATCCCTTCCAATTTTTGGGCTCCTGATATGCACCACATGCTTCACAAAATCCATCTGCATTATAGTGCTCATGACTACAAGAGGTATCACGCTGAAACATCACAATTTCATTTGGTGTTGTCGAAATCGTCTCACCTGATTTTGTGATCGGATTGCCGTCATTTAAGCCCGGCACCGTCACCGAAATCTCTGTTTTATTCTTATTTTCCGGCAGATATACCGTCAGATGTCCCGTGTTCACTTCATCATACGAAATCTGCATGGAAGGAATGACCATAGCTGCACTTTGACCTTCTTGATTGCTCAACGGTTCACCATTCTGCTTGACCGTGATATCGGTTGCCTGTAATATCTGATCGCTCGTGATCGCCGTGGAAATAAATTTTAATCTTGTCTCATAAAGAGGAGCTGCGGCCTTCAAGGTGATCGTTGCATTCTTATCATCAATGTCAGCAACGTCAGCTTCCATCCGATAAACATAGTCTCCAACCGTCACCGTTACCGTTACCGGTGTCCCTGGCGTTAATGGCTTCAGATAATTGGATGCCTTAAGTGTACCTTGATAATCGCTCACCTTCATCGTCCCTGCATTCCAGGTAATCCCTCCCACGCTGATTGTCACCGGATAAGTGCTTTCGGTGAATCGTACATCCGCAATCGTGCCCTGAATGGCATAGTTTTTCAGTCCGGGATTTTCACTTTTCGGGAAATAATCACCACCATTTAAGTTGACTACTGCCTGATCACTGATGGAAATGGAGCCCACCAAGGTACCATCTACACGGGGCTTCTCTGCGACACCGATCGCATATACTTCATTATTATATGCAATGGCTGAAACCGTTCCGCCATTGATCACAATATCACCATACTTGTATCTACCTTCGCCTATCGGTTTTGCTCCACCGCCGCCAGTGCCGATTGCGGCTCCGGGGTGTCTTCCTGCGTTCGTAACATATCCTCCACAGGCTGTCACATTGCCACCGTTGATCTCAATCCGATCCACGCAGCCGTACGCTCCACCGCCAATTCCTGCTCCACCGTATACATTTTTAATATCCATGGAGTAGTTTCCATGTCCGCCCTTGGCATACACAGTTCCGCCGTTGATGACAATGGTACCGATGCCGCCCTCTAAACCGCCGCCAATACCTGCTGCTATCCCGCTGCCATAAGCTTCGATATTGCCTCCGTTGATCTCAATCGTCCCCAAGGAACCCTTTCTCATGCTCGACGCACCAATTCCGGCGCCTACTCCACCGGTTGCTTTTAAGCTTCCCTCTCCGCTGATCGTCAGGGTACAGCCTTCCGGCACATCAATAGCCGCACACCTATCACCGCCCTTGAGTGTATTTGTTCCCTCCAGAATCAGATTCAGTTTTGCACCATCTCCCAGTCGGATCGCCGGTATCCAGTTACTTGCTGTCGTAGCGTTATTGTCAATCGGAATCTGGATATCCAGATTCGAAATCGTGATTGTAGCCTCCACACCACTAACCTGAATAACATGGGTCGTACTGTTTCCCGTGATAGTCGCATCATTATACTGTTCCAATGTGTTGCTGTTGATGACGATACCGCCATCCGCAATATTATAAGTATCTGTTGATGCCAGCAAAGCGATTCCGCCGTCCATGCTGACCTCGATCTCCGGAAGCTCCACGCCCTCTGCCAAAATATACTCTCTCGGAAGAACCGGAAGATAATAATAGAAACCACTTTCATCTTCCCGGTTCTCATCCAGCTCCCAAGTAACGCTGATATCCGTCAGCACCGGGATATCTTCTGGGATTTCCTCATCTTCAAACTCATCATCCTCGAGAAAATCCCCGGCATTGCTGTCGGTAGCAATTTCCGAGTCTTCTTTCTTATCACTGTCGTCTGCTGCCGCTTTCTCATCTTCCGCGCCCTTATCGCGATCCACATTATTATTCTGATGATCCACGTTCTTATATTCCACCACCGAAGCCTCGATCGTCTCCGGGAAATTCAGATAATCCTCAAAGTTTTCTCCGGCATCCGCAGGGATCTGAATATGCGCGACCTCCTCCGGTAATTCCGTAAATCCCGTGATCACTTTCAACTGTTTTGTAGGGACTGCAGCAAACGTTGCAGCCGGTATGCATAACTGCATCGCCATCATTGCCGCCAATGCTGCAGATACGATCTGCCGTTTCTTCCTTTTATACCTCATATCCATTTCCCCCTGTTGTCATTATTTTCCATATAGCGTGACGGTTTTGTTCTCTCCGGTAATATTTTTTATTCATACTTTTCCTCCTCACCTGATTCATTACTTCCCCTTTTTCCCTGAAGCAGCCGGGATACTGCTTCCCCCAGCTGATGCTCTGTAATGGGCTTCACCCAAAAGTCATCCACCTGCAGCCTGTGGCTTTGGGGTTCAAATTCTGCCTGATCGCTGATCCAAAGAAGCGGGACATCCCTGCTGTAGCCTCGTATGCTCATGCAGAAATTCATTCCCCTGGCTCCGTCCTCCATGACCACCACAGCGTCATAAGGGCCCTCCCGCTGCATGGCATAGACGCAGAATACGCCATTGTCAAAGCGGTCTACTTTGCCAAGCTTCATCAGTAACGCCGTTTCTTTCTCCTTCTGACTATAGCTGCATAGCGCAATTCGCATTTCCATACCTCCGTTTCCTGATAGACTCCATCGCCTCATATAGCTCCTGATCACTACAATCTATGGAGAGGAATGCCGGGATATGAAGCTGATACGCGATCAGGGCGAAGTTTTCATCATCACTCCACCAGACAAGCGGTACTTCCGGTGCCAGCTGCTTTGCCTGAATGGCAGCCTCCAATCCCCTTGCCCCGGTCATTGCGATGACAACCGCATGATATCGGCTCCGCCGCAGTGCCTGAGATAGCTGCTTCTCATTCCATAGCTCGTCGATGACAAGCTGCCCATCCCCTTCAAAAAGGGAGCGCAGCCTGCTTTCAAACCATTCCACATTTCTTAGCTCCGTACAAAGTGCGATTTTCATGCTGAGCCTCCTTTCCTGAAAAGAAAAATAAAAAAACCAGACCTTCTCATCGGAAAGTCTGGTAGTATAATTAGAGTAGCATCTTGTCAAGAGAAATACAACCGACTTTGTTTAAGACGCAGGTTTCCTGTTTAAGACGCAAGTTTTTTCCTGCGGTTTTATGTTATACTCATATTGGATTATTGTGCAAAGGAGATGGTACGATGCAGATTGCGATTGTGGATGACAGAGCAGAGGACAGAGAAGAACTGTCTGCCTGCCTGGAAAATTATATGAAAAAGCATCAGCTGGACTACACGCTGACAGAATTTGAGGACGGAGAGAATTTTCTGAAAGCTGCCGCCCAGGTGAATTTTCAGCTTGTCTTTATGGACATCTATATGGAGAACATGGATGGAATAGAGGCCGCCAGAGGGCTGCGCCAGAAAAACAGGCTCTGTAAGATCGTTTTTCTGACCATTACAGAAGATTATGCCCGGATGGGGTACAGCCTGTCCGCCAGCTATTATCTGCTGAAGCCGCTTTCGATCCATCAGGCAGATTTTGAAGAAGCGATGGAGCTGTGCCAGCTAAAACCGCCCTATGAAGTGATGACACTTTCGGTTATGGCTGACCGTCAAAAGCTGGAACTTCCCACAGAGAAGATTCTATACATAGATTATCAAAACCGTATGACACGGATTCATATGGCGGAACGCGTGATACCGGTAAGCGGAGGTTTTCAGGAGGTCACTGCCGCATTGCAGAAGGACAAGCGTTTTTTGCCCTGCTACCGGGGCGTTTTAATCAACATGGATTATATCAGCCATGTTGACAGTCAGACCTTCCGTTTGATAAACGGGGAGAATCTTCCGATTGCTCTCCGCAATGGAAAACAGCTGCGGGAAGCCTACCGTCAATATGTTTTCTCTGGAATGGGGGGTATCGTATGAGAATGAAGCAAATACACAGGCGTATTCTGGGTGGCTGTCTGACCTGCCTCCTCTGCTTCACCGGCAGTATCCACGCATTTGCCGCTGAAACCGCAACCCCAGCCAATGCCGATGAAATAACGGAGATTCTGCCGGATTTAGAAAGCGAGGCTCCGGGGACACTGGATAGCGGAACCACGGAAGCATCAGAAGAAGCATCCCTCGTCCTTGTCACAGAAATACAAAATGAAGGTGAACTGCTCTCCCTTCCGGCTTTTACCCTGCCCCTTAGAACCACACCGTCCGATGATGACCTGGAGGAAATTTATCAGCTGGCCCTTCAGTATCAAACCGTTTGCGCCACTGTATCAGCAGGTGAAGAAATCCGGCAGGAAACATTTCCTGTCTCATGGGATTTTTCGGCCATTGACCAGACCACTCCGGGCGAATATACCGCAGCAGGTCGGATTGAACTGCCGGAGGGGTATGCCTTTGGTGAAACTGTATTGCAGGAGCTTCAGATTTCCGTCCGGGTGGAAGAAATGCCGCCTGCTGTCATTACCTCCATAGAGAAATGGTATCCTTATACGAACGCGTTTGCGGTTCAACAGGGCAGCGAAACCGAAACGCTGGAAAATTTGTTTGCCTTTTCCCCTTACTATCTGGATTGCTATACGGAAAATGGAACCAGCTGCACCGCTGCGGTGGAATGGGATTTTTCCGGTATTGATTTGAATACTGTGGGACTGTACCATGCCATGGGAAAGCTGACCGCACCGGAAAACACTGCGTTTGCAGAGGGAATTGCTTTCCCTGATATCTCAATTCCTGTTTCTGTACAGGCTTCAGGCAGACCGGACATTAACTGCTTTCTGGCTGCCAGAGGAAACCTTCATTTTCCCTGGGTCACACCGCCGGGGAAAATGGATGAGATCAGCGTATGGCTGTCCGAAAACAACGGTTCATGGAACCGTCTGGAAAGTGGCGTTTATGTGGGTCAGGAAATGCTCTCGATTGCCACCCGTCTGCTGACGCCGGGCAGCAGTTACCGCCTTCAGGTCGATTATGACGGCGGACAGACCGGCATCCTGTCCTTTACCTACGCAGATGAAATAGTCCTTGAAGGGTATCACGATGGCGACCGGGATGGAGGGGATGCAGGCGGCAATCCACCTGATACCATCATTCAGCCGCCTCCCGAACATACCGACGATCAGGATGACGGTTTCACAGACAGTCCCCCTACGCAACCTTCAAGATCGCCTGCAACAAATGGCGGTGGGATAGATTCCAACGATTCTGAAAAAGCACCTTCGGTCAGCGGAGAAAATGATTCTGCGGATCATGAACCATCCCACAAGCCTTCCGAGCCATCCCAGGATGGAAAAGATGATTCCGATGAACCGGCCATACCGGAAATCGAAGCGCCAGTTGTATCAGGTCAGCCAGAGAAAGATACCGCTTTACAGCAGCCCCCTAAAGTACAGACGATTGCCGGCGCTCCAGAGCTTACCGCTCCCGATCCTGCCCGGAAGCTTTCAGAAAACAGGAAAGGTTCAGTGCAAAGCGCTATGACCGTTCCCCCGGAAAGTGCGGATTCCAAAAAACCTGTTTTTTCAGAGTTCTTCGATGAAACCACCGACCGGATTTCCGGCACGCGCTTTTTGATGATGCTGCAAACAAGGGAGCAAAGAGCCGTCTTTTCCAAACAGGGAATCACCATCAGCATACCCAAAGACGCCTTGCCGGAGGGTATCCAAAACGAAGATCAGATTGAAGTCATCATCCAAAAGGATACGGACGGCGGTTTTTCTTTTTCGTTTTCCATCAATGGAACTGTGCTCAACTCCCTGCCGGATGTTTCTGTCATGCTGCCCTATCCAAATGACCCGGCAGCCGGCACATTGTTCCTCGGTGATGAAAACGGCGTGGAAATTCCCATGACCGGTTACGACGATGCGGCAAAAGCCGCCTCCTTCCAGATCAGCCATACAGGGACTTACACCATTGTGGGAAAGGAAGATACCGCTTCCCTGGCACATGCCGCCGACACTGAGCATAGCCGGTCGCCCATACTCCTTTTGATTCCGGCTTGTCTGCTTCTTCTGTCTGCCGGTGAATTGTTCCTAAGGAGGAGGCGAAAATAAGATGGTATCTTCTGTGGTAAAAAAATATGCCGCTTTATGTATGGTCTGCCTGTGTTCATCCCTGTTTTTTCTTGGCCTGTATCAGTTTAATAATAAATATAGCCAGGACACCATTCAGGCGGCAAATGGGATTCTGGCGCTTTCTGAGGAAGAACTTCAAAAGTCACCGGTGCGCTTTCTGGTATCCGGCTGGGCGTTTTATCCTGACGCGCTTTTGACCCCGGAAGAAATACGGGATGAAAGCCATTATATGCGCTACCTTTCCATTGGAGCGCAGACCAATTTCTCCAGCCCTGCAAACCCTTCTCCCTATGGCTGCGGGACTTACCAGATGACATTCTTCCTGCCGGAACGGAAGGAAGCGTATGCACTGGAAATCCCGGAAGTGTTTTCTGCTTACAACCTTTATCTGGATCATGACCTGATCCTGCAAATGGGGGAACCTGCACAGGGGACACCATTGGTTCAAAACCGCATGGTCACTTTTCATGGCGGAAAACCGTTCACACTCACCATAGCGGTCAGCAACTATGACCACTTTTACGGAGGGATTGTTTATCCGCCTGCTTTCGGAACGATGCTGGCGGTAAATACAACCAGAGGAATCCGGTTTGCATTCTGCCTGTTTGGCTGTACGGTTACCTTTGTCTGTGCGCTGCTGTCCTTTTATTTCAGCCGCCGGATGAAACAGAACAATACATCCCTGTTCGGACTGATCTGCCTTGCCATGTGCGGTCTGTCATCCTATCCTGTGCTTCATATGCTGGCTGCTGTTCCCATATTCCCCTGGTACACGATGGAACTGTTCTGTATCTATCTGGTTACCTGGCTGATCGTAGTTCTGCAAAACCGGATATGCAGGCCGGGCTTCCTGCCTGCGGCCATCAGCAATGGGGTGGGCGCTGCGTTCCTGGTATATGCGTTTGTGTATGGCATGATGGCTTCCCATCTCTCCCTTGGAGCGATTCGTTTCTTCTCTGCATCGGTCTTTTGTTATAAGGTGGCATCTGCACTCTATCTGCTTATCATCGCTGTGCTTGCCATTCACAGAGGAGAAAAACGGAGCAGGCCGATCTTCTATGCTGCGGCAGCCGCAACCTGCGCCTTTATATGGGATCGCCTTCTGCCGGTTTATGAGCCGGTTATCGGCGGTTGGTTTGTGGAATGGGGCAGCTTTTTCATAGCAGCCGCCATCGGTTATTCCCTCTGGCGCGATGTGGTAGAGGGGTATGGAAACAGCCTGATTTTTCAGGAAGAACGCAAGCAGGTCGTCCGGCAGCTTTCTATGCAGATCGAGTACAGCCGTCAGGTTTCTGAAGCAGCGGCAGAAAACAGAAGGCTGATTCACGACATCAAACACCATCTGCGCACCATAGACCGCATGGCCTCTGAACGTGGGCAGACGGAGATCTGCTCCTTCCTGTTACAGGTAGAGGAACAGGTTGCGGCAACATCGGGGCACTCCCCTGCCCAGTTCTGCAAAAATCCCGTTGTAAATGCGCTGATTGAATACTACTACGGCATGGCGCAGACACAAGGGACAGAATTTCAAGTGCGGCTCGATCTTCCCGATCAGATGCCGCTTACCGATGTGGAACTGTGTACGGTGCTGGGCAATCTTTTGGACAATGCCGTTGAGGCGTGCAGCCGCCAAAAGCAAGGGGTGCACCGCATTTTCATTGCAGGCGAAACCAAAGGCAATATGTACTTTTTGAAGATTGAAAACACTTACGACGGTCTGGCCTTGCAGGAGGGAAAAACATTCCTCTCCCGAAAGGGTACATCTGCTGATCATGGAATCGGGCTTTCCTCTGTCCGAAAAATCATTGAAGGCCATGGCGGTGATCTCGATCTTGTTCCCGGTGAGGAATCCTTTCTTGTTGGAATTACAATACAGATGTAAAAACTGTTTTTTGAGGCGCATTCAGATACGCTCGTTGGGGCCACCCCAAACCCCGGCCAGCCCGCTTTTGCTGGTCTGGCGAACACGCCTTACGGCGTGGCTTTTCGCTCCCTTACGGTCGCTGTTCCTGCCACGAAAATATTGTTTTATACCTATAAATCGTCCTCTCACTGACATTGTTCCACTTTGCAATTTCTACCATTGTCATGTTGCGTCATTTTTTACAATAGCTTTCATACAATCGAAATACCGCTGTCAACGATGTCACAACATCCACACATCTCTCAAATGCTACATTCTCTTTTGCATCATCATAATATTTCTTTCTTAATTTGTCCGCCCTTTCTGTGCTTAAATTGCTTTGGCAGCCAATTATCGTTATCGGCTTTCAACAAATCATACACATATATTTTATTCGGCTTTCCTAATCCCTGATCGCCTTTGGTGTACTGATACTTGTATCCGTACACACCTGCGGTGTGGGATATATAACTGTATGAAACAAGCTTCTCTGATACTTGTTGTTATCTTTAGGGCATGAAAAAAGCAGACACATGGAATATTTCCACATATCTGCTTCTTTCATTGCGTGTATTCAGTTTTATATATTTGCAACTATATACTTTTATAGTAATCCTTATGGATTAAGCCACTACTCCATATCCATATTGCTTAGCTGCCTGATCTGGTCTCTCCTGCTATAAATAACTGCTGTTACCTGAACTCTGTTATTTTCATCATCAACCCAATAATAAATCAGGAAGTTTTTAACAACAATCTCGCGTACTCCCTCAGTCCTCCATGGCTCTTCATCAATCAAGGCATGTTTTTTCGGAAAACTCGACAACTTAGTAATCTCTGCTTTCATCTTGTCAAGCAGATTATCTGCTGCATCCGGTGCCATTAGATCATTTGAAATATAATGCACTATCTCTTTCATCTGCTCTAATGCCAGCCTTGTTACCCTTACCTCATATTCATTCATGCACTATATCTCCGACTTTAATTGATTAAAAGCCTCATCAACAGATACAGAATCGTTCTTTTTTGCCTGTGCAAGCCCGGTCTGCATCATCGTATCAAATTCAGCTTGTGTTATAGAATCTCTTGTAACAAGTTTATCCGGAATATCAAGTGAAAATGGTACTCCATCACGCATAATAACCTGTCTGTAAGTCATATCTATGAATACAGATACAGGAATTCCAAGTCTGTCAAGAATTGCCTCTGCCTGCTCTTTTATATTCGGTTGAATTCGCGCTGTTACATTTGCAGTTTTTGTTGCCATAGTATGCACCTCCTGTTTCTTATAGTGTACCACCATGTATTGCTTTTTACAACACAAATATTTTTAACTGCTGCAGTCAATCTTTTTCCATCCAAATTCAATGCGCTCTGTGCAATAACGTCATCATAAAAATCATCTTCCGAATCAGCATTATCATCTGTATCTGCCTGCTGTTGTATGATAGATATTGCACCTTTGTTAGCCTGCATAGCTGCCAGCATGCTGCCAACCATGCTCATAACCTCTTTGTTTGCTTCCTGCCTTGCTTCTTCTCTTCCTTTCCG
>OBDJ01000778.1_pt1 | contig 14171 bp, 9 predicted proteins | sample 1518041 | NCBI WGS metagenome assembly OBDJ01 (sample SAMN01760916, study PRJEB22395) | human gut metagenome
TTCCCTACACGACGCTCTTCCGATCTCCTCCGAGAAATACTCGAAGTTGCGGCCGCACAGGGGGCTGCGCTTGATGTTCAGGCCGGGGCCCAGCAGCACCGACACGCCCTGTGCCGCTGCCTCTTCGCCCATGGCTGCGCCCACAGCCTCGCCAAGCTCCGGGTCCCAGCTGTTGGCAACGGTGGCCGAGGTGGGGAAGCAGGTGGCGGGCACACTGGGGTTCAGGCCCAGATGGTCAGCCGCACCGGCCTGCTTACGCACGCCGTTGGGGCCGTCCGACAGGGTAATGGCCGGGATGCCCTTGCCCGGCAGCGCCCGGGTGGTGAACACCGTGCCGCCGCTCAGCAGGGCGCATTTTTGTTCCAGATCCAGTGTTTTAATGATATCTGCGTGTTTCATGGGTCTCTCCTGACAATCAAAAAAGGGGGCGGGCGTGTTGCCCGCCGCCCCCTATGGGTTTATGCTTTTACTTTTTTCTGCTTGCGGGGTTTGTAGTTTTCGGGATGAAGCTTTGCATCTTTGGTGCGGCGAACCATCAAGACGATGAGAGCGACGACCAGAACCCAAATCACAACGATTGCAGCATTAGCGGCGATTTTCCACGGAGAAGTGGACATCCGGAAAGTCGTTCCCGGAGCAGAATCCTGCGTGGCGTTAGAGTTTGCGAGAGCGTAGGAAATGTTGTGGATAGCATTGCGCATTGCCCAACGAGCGGTTGCGCTGTCGTAATCATTCAGATTCCACATTGCTGGCATGGACATGCAGAGATACGCATCAGAACCAGTACGGATGCAGAGGTCGCGGAGATTGTTGTCGCCCCAGATCCAGTAATCGGTGATAACCATGCCACGGAAGCCCCACTCTTTGCGCAGGACGTTGTTCAACAAGTTGTAGTTGCAAGTACCGAGGCAATCACCAACACTGTTCTGTGCGGGCATAATGCCAGTGGTTGCACGCATGACACGGGTAGCGGTAGTACCGTTTTCATCGGCAGTGTATTTGACCGTCATACGAGCTTCTTCAACGGCAATCTCAAAGGCTTTCATGTAGATATCGCGCATGGTCTGCTCGGTAGCCCATGTGGTGCAAAGCTGACTACGATTCGTTTCCGTATCATTCAGTGCAAAATGCTTCAGATAGCAGACCATGCCTTGGTCGCCAGCACCGGAAATGCAGGCGGCGGCAAGTTTGCCGGAAAGAATGGGGTCTTCGCTGTAATACTCAAACACACGGCCAGAGAAGGGAGAACGATGCAGATTGATTGCAGGGCAGTACCAGCCGTTCACGCCGTTTTGCAGGGACTCCTGACCGAATGCCGCGCCGACATTATACAGAAGGTCGACATTCCATGTGGCGGCAATGACAGGTGCGAAGGGGAAGGAAGAAGACTTCGACATATCATAGCCGTTGTCAGAACCCTGAACTTTCAGACCGTTTGCACCGTCTTCCTGAACGGTGGAAGGAATGCCAAGGGAAGAAATTGCACCCAGAGTATAAGCGGCACCAGTGTGATTAAGAAGGATGCTGTCCTTGTCGCCTTCCCAATCGATTTGGTCAAGATAGCTCTCCCATTTGGGGTCGTTGTAATCCAAGCCACGCATCGAAGAAAGGGTCAGACCATTTTTCTGATTGGAAGTAGGCTGATCTTCGTGATAGACCAGACTGCCTTCGACGTTGCCGAAAACGGGGTCGGTCTCAACCTCAAAAGTGGTGTCCTTGCCGAGTTTATCAATGAATTCGGCATTCAGGGACTTTGTGCGGCCTTCTGCCATCTTCGGCTGCGTGCCGGCCCAGTCTGCACGAGAAAGGATAATAGAGTTGCTGTTCATGTAGTCGCTGGAAGTCTGGAACTGGTTCGTTGCGGCGATGAATTCACCTTCCATTGCTTCGCCAGTCGGATTTCCGTCGTTATCGAGAGTAGACTGTGCGTCTTTATCACGATTGCGAATGTGAGCATCATCACTACCATCGTACCAAGTGGTATCGTTCAAAGTGGTAATGCGGGTATCCAAAACGTCATGGCTGTTGTTACGCAGGGTGATTTCGTAATCGCCAGCTTCCAGCATATAGCAGCCAATCGTTCCGTCAGGATTTGCATGAGTGTAGCAGTAAGAAGCCATGTCTTCTTTGGCAAAGCTCAGAGTGAGAGTCTGGGATTCACCGGGTGCAAGTTCTTTTGTTTTATCAAATGCAATGAGGTTTGCAACGGGCTTTTCAACCTTGTTCTCAATGTCAAGGTCGGTGTAAGGTGCGTTGTAATAAAGCTGAACGACATCTTTGCCAGAGTAGACAGAGCCGGTGTTCGTCACGGTAACATCAACAGAAATGGTGTCGCCGCTGTCATGATAGCCGGTAATGCTCTGTTCAAAAGTGGTATAGCTCAGGCCATATCCGAAGGGATAGCAGACAGCACCAGCAGTCACAACACCGCCGTTTTCATCCAGCTCGCCATATACAAAGTCATCGTCCATTACATCAGCAGTTTCATAGTAGCGATAGCCAACGTAAACGCCTTCCTGATAGTCGGTGAAATAGCGGGAACTCTCCTGTGCATTTCCGGAAGAAAAAACCCCTTCAATCATGACAGGAGCGTTATCATAAGAAAAAGAACCGATATTCTGATAGGAAGGGTCTTTCGTGAAATCACTGGGGTAAATGTCGACAGTACGTCCAGAAGGGACGGTGCTGCCGTCCATGATTCCAGCCAGCTCTGCGAAACCGCGTTCGCCGGGATGACCGACCCACAGAATTGCATCGGCTTCATATTCACCACTCTGGATGGGAGTCAGTTCCATCGGTGCGGAAGATACCAGAACAACAATGACACTGCCACATTTTTCTTTTGCGATTTTGATAGCTTCTTTTTCGTTGGAACTTAAAGCGAGATAATGCGGAGTACCGTCGGTGTAAGCATCATATTTCTTGTCGCTGCCTTCCTGTCCTGCACGAGTGATAAAAACGATGCCTGTTGTGCCGGAGACATCATCCATCCCATCATAAATAGAGGGGGCGTACTCGTACAGAAAACTGTTGCCGCCCAGCAGTCCGGACTCGCCTGCGGAGAAAGTGCCCTCGGCTTCGGTCAAAGCTTTCGGATCGGGGGATGCCTTCATCTTATCCACAGCGGCATTGTTCAAGGTGTAGACAGAAGAAAGAGCCTGCTCAGGACTTACGGGGTCAACGACCCACTTTGCAGAACCGCCACTGGTGAGCTGTCCATAAATTGGGTCAAGATAAGCACGGCCAAACGGAGTGACCGTACTGCCATCAGCAAGCGGAAGAATGCCGTTGTTTTTCAGCAGGACAGTGCCTTCCTGCATGACCTGTGCGGCTACTTCATAAGCGGCTTCGGTGGATTCTTTGTTATTTTGATATTTAACGTCGTAATAGGATGTATCCCAAGATTCTGTACCGTTGGGAGATTCTTTTACAAGATGACCTTTTCCGAGGTAGGTGTCAAGCGTAGAAGCAAGCATGTTGCTTGCAATCATCAGCGCGACATTGATGATAATGAGAAGTGCAACGACGAACGATAAAATTCGACAGAATTTTTGATTGTTCATCTTTAATTTTTTTTGCTCCATGATATCTCCTTCTAATATTCTCGTATTAGAACAGTTTGCGCATACTGTCTTTATATACATTCATTTTATCATAGAAGTATCCGTCTGCGTCATTTTCTGCGTAAATTGTCATTTCCAGAACATAATCTGCAAAAATTACAATTTGTTTTCAAATTTTATTGTGCTTGTGCACAAACAAAGCCCCTGCTTCTTTGTGCACCCTGCCAGACAACAAAAAAACGGCAGGGGATACCTGCCGTAAAAATATTATTGCTTTTGGGGCAGCGGGAACAGGATGCGCAGGGTGCACCAGTTGTTTTCCCAGTGCAGCGTCATGCTGCCGCCGTGCTGCCCGACGGTGGTGCGGACGCTTTTCAGGTCCGACCCCTGCTGCGGCAGACCGTCCGCATCCAGTGCGGGGGCGGCCTCTGTATAATGCTCGAACCGCAGCATGGCAAAACCGCCCTGACTGTACACCGCCACCTTGATGAGCCGCTTTTCGGGGTCCGGCTCGGCGCGCACGGCGGCAATGGCGTTATCCAGCGCCACACCCACAATGGTGCACAGCTCCCGGATGGTGAGAAAGCCCAGCATCCTGCCGTCCGCTACGCTGGTGATGGTGATGTTCTCCTGCTGGCATTCCATGGTCTTGGCGGTGAGCAGGGTATCCAGCACCGGGTTGCCGGTCTTGTTCTCGGCCTCGTACTGGCGGATATTCTGCTCCATGGCAGCAATGGCGGCGTTCTGCTTGGTCTGGTCCTGCTCCTCCCGGATGCGGGCAAGCTGGACTTTCAGTTCATGGTACCGCCGGTTGATGAGGTTGATGCCCTCCTTGCTGCGCTTGTACTGCTCGTACTGGCGGTGCAGTACCTCGTCCATGGCGGCAAGCTCGCTGTGCAAAGCGTTCTCCTGCAGCTGCTCGTGCTGCACAGATAAGATCAGCACGCCGGAAAAATCCACCAAGGTGCGGATGGAAAAAATGCTCATGTTGATCTCGCTGCCCGGCAAAAAGCCCAGATTGCTCACCGCAAAGGCGGTCAGCGCCAGCATGACCGCCGTCAGGGCGGCGCTGCCGCCGATCTGTAAGTGCCCGGCGGGCTGGGGACGGCGGTGCTGCAGATAGCACATGATGCCGAACAGCGCCCCATACACCAGCGCCAGCAGCAGCAAAGACAGCGGCTCCCATGGGCCGCGGGCGGGCCAGAGGGCGCAGTGCAGCTGCCGCTCCACGCTGGCGGCAAGCTCTGCCAGAATAAACGCCCGGGCGCAGTGATACCCGGCTTCCAGCAGGGTGATGCTCCACACACCCCATAAATATAGGTAGGAAAGCCCGATGGCCGTTACCATGCAGGGGATCCAGAGCCCGCCGGGCACATTGCCCGTCAGCTCCAGAAAGGCCGACAGCCCCGCGGCCCACAGCAGGGTGATGCCCCCGGTGACCGCCTTGGAAAAGCGGGGCGCAAGCGCCGGGGTGAACAGCAGCACCGCCAGACACTCGGCAAGGGCGGTGTACAGCCGGGGGATATCCGGCAGCGCGGTCATGAGCCTTCACCTCCGATGTAGTCGGTCAGTGCGGCAAGAAAAGCCTTACGCTTGGGGCGGCTGACCTGCAGCTCGCAGGGGCCCACCTGCACGGTGCTCTGCCGCAGCTCCCGCACCTGTGCCAGATTGACAAGGTAGCCGCTGTTGCAGCGGGCAAAGGGGCAGTCTGCCAGCTTTTCCTCAAAGGCCTTGAGGGCGCCGGGGGCGGAAAAATCGCCCTCATCGGTATAAAAATGCACCCGGTGCCCCTCGCTTTCCAAGTAATAGATGCTTGCGGTGTCCAGACGGCGCAGCCCGCCCTCCACCGGCACGGTCAGGTAATGCTTTGCCCGCTTTTCCAGCCGGGCAACGGCCTTGAGCAGTTGCTGCGAAAAGGCAAAGTAGGGCACCGGCTTCAGCACATAGTCCAGCGCTCCCACCGAGTAGCCCCGGATGGCATACTGCGCCATATTGGTGATGAAGATCAGGATGACGTCTGCATCCATCTGCCGGATGCGCTCTGCCGTGGTCATGCCGTCCAGATGCTTCATCTCCACATCCAGAAAAATAATGTCGTAGACCGCGCGGTAATCCTCCAGAATATCCACGCCGTCCGCAAAGACCGATACCTCAAATTCTGTCCCGTACTGCCGGGTATACCGCCGGACATACTCCTGCAATACCCCCTGTACCTCCGCGTCGTCCTCTACGATCGCCACCCGGATCATGGCCGCACCTCCCTTACCACACCTTTGTGGAACTGTTACGGCTCTATTATAGCGCAATCACGGCAGGTTTGCCAAGGGGCACTCCGCAACAAAGGGCAGGGCAGCCCACAGTTGACCACCGTGGACGTGAACCCCTACCAGCTGGGCATGGAGGCTGCCAGCCAGACCATCAACCACATCGAGAACCCGAACCTTCTGGCCACAAAGATCATCGTGCCGCACAAGCTCATTCCCCGGGAGAGCTGCTGCCCGCCGGAGGAGCAGCGCTAGGAAGTGCTTTTTCAGCAATACAGTGTCCGCTTCCGGGCGCTGCCGCGCAGCGCTTGATCTACTGCCCCCAGAGTAGACAGCGTAAAAAACGCTGCATCCTCCGGGGGGATTTTTATGCCCAAAAGGCACAAAAGAATGCCCGCCCACCTGTGGAAAACCACGGTGGGCGGGCATTTTGCGTTTTATTGTTCGTTCCGCTGTAAAAGCATTCAGAGGGCGGCGGTCTGGGGTACCAGCCGGAAGAGCATCACGGGCAGCTCGCTGTTTACAAAATCCAGCGTAAGGATGATCTTTCCGCGCTTTGTTTCAAAAGGCATCTCCGTCTGTGTGCCGTCCGGGGCAATGCGCACAAGCGTTTTGCCTTCCAGCAATCCGGCGGGCAGCGCGAGCCTTACCCGACCGGTGGGCTGCGTCAGGCTGCCTGCGGTCTCAAATGCCACACTCAGGTATTCCCCATTCGTCCGTGCGGTCACATCCTCCGCAGAAAGGCTGCCGCTGAGCGGCCATGCCGTTGCGGCTTCGATCATTTCCAGCCGCGCGGCGTTTTCTGCCTGCCCGCACACGGGGCAGAAGGTCAGCGTTTCGCCTTCCGCAGTGCGGAAAGTAAACTTCCGGCAATCAGTGCTGCCAGTGTGCGCGCAGCCCTGCCGCAGACAATCGGCGCTCTGAGAGCCGGTTCCGTTCGGAGACCATGCACCGAACTGATGCCCCAGCTTATCGGTCGGGTCTGCGGTGTAGCTGTCTTTGCAGCGGGAGCAGGTAAAAACAGTATAGCCGTCTGTTTCACAGGTAGGCTCTACGGTAACAGCCTGATAATCATGGTTCAGTGCGGGCAGTTCCGCATAGGTGGTATGGTCGCAGCGGGAGCAGGTTTCGTAAGCGTTCCAGCCCTTTTCCGTACAGGTGGGCGCTTTTGCTGCGTGCTGCTCCAAATCATGGTTCAGTGCGGGCAGCTCCACATAGGTGGTGGTATAGTCACAACGGGAGCAGGCTTCGTAAGCATCCCAGCCGATTGCCGTACAGGTGGGAGCTTTTGCTGCGTATTGCTTCAAATCATGATTCAGTGCGGGCAGCTCTTTGCGGGTAGTATAGCTGCAGCCCAAGCGGGAACAGGTATCGTAAGCCCAGCCCTTTTCTGTGCAGGTGGGGGCTTGCGCTACGTGACGCACCAAATCATGGTTCAGTGCGGGCAGCTCTTTGCGGGTGGTATAGCCGCAGCGGACGCAGAGGTCGTAAGCGTCCCAGCCGATTTCCGTACAGGTGGGGGCTTTTGCACGGGGATGCACCAGAGCATGGTTATCGGGGTCTTTTTCGCCGTATTCCCCACCACACACCTCACAGACCGCTTTGGCGGTGCAGGTTGCTGTGCCACCGGTACAGCTTGCAGTATCAACTTCGCGGCAGTAGTTCGTGCAGCTGCGGGTGTGCGTGCCGTTGCCGGCGGATGACCACTCGCCCCATGCGTGACCGCCGTAGTAACTCCCTCCGCAAGTATTGCACATTCCCAGAGTGTCGCAGGTCGCGTAGCCGCCGCTGCAGCTTCCAGTCTCTTCTGCGTTGCAGCGCTTGCATCTGCGGGTGTGCGTGCCGTTGCTGGCGTAGTTAGGCGTCCACGCGCCCCAGTCGTGACCGGGAATGTCGTATTCCGCGCCGCATTTTTCACAGATTTTGCCCTCGGTGCAGGTGGGACCTTGGGTACCGCCGGTATGTACCGTTAAATACGTAACATTGCCATCGTTGTGGCAGTTCTGGCATTCAGTTACATAAACCCTATGAGAGGTCGAATCATATTTTCTGTATCCGAGGATCTCACGTGTCTCCATACTCCCACAGCGGGCGCAGCGCCTCTGGACTGTTTCTGCCGCTTTAACGTTTAACGCGATCCCCGGTATCAGGCACACCATTGCCAGCACCGTCAAACACCAGATCAGCCATTTTTTCATGTTACTCCCTCCTTGTCATCAAACCTTGTTATCCTTTCAGATCAAACTGCACGGACAGCGATGCAAGCACGGCATCTACCACCTTCCGCGCCTGGGCAAGCATATCGATCTCCGCCACAAAAGCGATGACCTGCTCGCGCTCCTGCGCGGGGACCTGCAGCGCACTCAGGCTCATGCTCAGGAACCGCCGTATTTTGCGCTCCAGCGTAAAGTAGGGGTCGCACTGCCGTGCCATGTAGCCGCGCATCATGCCAGCCGTGCCCAGCTCCATCTCGTAGAAATCGCACTCGGCGCACCCGGGCAGATACGCGCTGAACGCCGCCTGCAGCTCGGCCGTGGTGCTGCGGTGGATGATCTCCGCCGTGGCGGGGAAGGTGTACGCTTCCACATAGATATCCCGCAGATTCTCGCTCAGCTCGGTCAGCGCCAGCTGCAAAGCCGTTTCCACCGCGTAAAGGTACACCGGCGAGGGGGCGTTTGCCGCCAGCGGCCTTACCGCGCCGAACTGCCTGCTGAACATCATGCCGATCAGCTCGGTCAGAACACCGTCCTTTGTGCGGAAAATATTCTGGAACGACCCGGCGGAAACATCTGCTTCCTTTAAAATTTCTGCCACCTTGGTGTTCGTGTAGCCTTTTTCCAGAAAAAGCCGGACACAGGCGGTCAGGATCCGCCGTTTTGCTTCTTTGCTGTCGTATCTGCGCGCCATTGGGAATCATCCTTTTCTATGATTGGTTTCTGACCCAATTATATATTGATTTGAGAATTGCGTCAAGTAAACTTTTAAGGGCGTATTTTGGGCAGTTTGACGAGGGAGAGCCGGACTGGCTGCTCTACAATAAGCCCTTGGAGTACGCCCAGATGGTGCTGAAAGGGGAGGTAGAGCATTATCTGTCGCTTGGCTGTGACCACGGCAGGCTGGAAGATTAAGTCCCTATAAAGAACACGATGCCCACCGACCTATGGTTTTCGCCATAAGCTGGTGGGCATCTATTGTTCTGGCTTATAATTCACTGATGGTTGCAGTAATGGGCTGCATGAGGATTCGCCTGACCGGGTTATATACTGCCAGCACCACAGCTGCCAGCACGACTATGACGATCACGGCAAGACAGCCCCACGGCATCTGCCACGTTGCACCGAAATAATGGGTGATGAGCAGGATATACAGCTTCCGATTCAGCACAAGACCCAGCGCAATGCCCACCACAAGACCGGACACCGCATAGGTGCCAGCTTCGGCAGAGATCATGCGTTTCAGCTGTGCATCATCCATCCCGATGGCACGCAGGATGCCATACTGCTTCATTCGTGCCGACACGCTCATGGAAATGCTGTTGACGATGTTCAGAATGGTGATTCCTGCAATCACGATGAGAAACGCATAGACCACCAGATGGAACGCCCAGTAGGTGCTTTGTATCATCCGATTTCCTTCGATTCGGTTGGAAAAAACAACCTGCTTGTTTAACGTGTCGCTCAGCAGGGTGTGTATTTGTGCAATGGCTGCGTCTGCTGTGGTATCTTTTAGTTGAATATCGATCACCGCATAGCGGTTTTGCCCGGTCAGCTGATGGAAGGTTTCTTCGGTGCAGATAACAATCGGGGAATCGGTACTACTGAACGGGCTGTCGTTCAATACACCCACGACTGTGAGCTTTGCATCCTCCAGCTGAATGGTATCACCCACGGTCAGGGAGTTGCTTTTGTCGAATACCGTCAGCACAGGGTATGTGCCATCCTCCGGCTCCTGCGGAAGGGTTCCGCCAATCAGGTCTTTTTTCGCCCAGCCAAACTGTATCGTATCGTATGAAATCAGGTCGATGGACCCCTGTTTTCCCTGATATTCCGCCGGGAGCGGGCAATACATCCGCCCGAATGCGTGTTTGACTTCCGGCAGAGCTTCCAGCTGCTCCACCAGCACCGGGTCAAGGACATTTTGCCCGGATGTTTCAGCCACCGATAAGTCCGGTGTGTAGGGCTGCAACGGATTCAGCGCAAATCCAACCCATCGAAGCAAAACCGAAAAGCTCAAAAACAGGAGAATGCTTAACGCAAAGGAACCTGTCATCAGAAGCAAGTTCTTTTTGGACGAGGTTGCATGGCTCACGCCCAAAGAAAGCTCTGCACGACTTCCAAACAACCGAGCATGACACGGAGAATCCGCTGCATTTTCCACCGCATTCCCAGTTGCTGCTGTGATCGGAGAAGCTTTTGCCGCCCGCCGTGCCGGAGAAGATGCCGCGAACCAAACCGTGATAAGTCCCAGCACGGAACCACAGATAATACCGACCGGGCTGATGCCAAGCACTGGTAAAGAGCTGAACTCCTCGCCGATAAATCCACGCAGAAAGGAACACAATCCCCATGTGGAAACGATTCCCAGCACACATCCTGCTGGAACAGCAGTTTTACACCAGAAAAGAGCTTCCAGCCGGACAAGCATCCGAACCTGATTTTTTCCTGCCCCAAGACAACGCAGCATTCCATAATAGCTGGTACGCTGCGCTACATTGCTGTTGATGCTGCCTGTGATCATAAAAATTCCGGCAAGGACGACCATGCCAGCCAACACAGCCGCTACCGCATATAAGCCTACAATATAATCGTTGTTGCTGCTTGCGTTCAACGCCATCAGGTAAGTATTTTCGGAGATTTTTTCTTCTGAAATTCCGTACTTGTTTTCGATGTTCACAATGGACTGCCGCAAATTGGTACGTGGCTTGAACTGGATGAAATACTGTGTTTCAAAGGATTCTTCTACCTGTGCGGCAATCTGAGAAAATGTACTGCGGTTCATCACCAGCACAACAGCATCATACTGGTTCGCATCGGAGGTATCCTCATTGAAACCTGCGACAGTAAGCGAAATGGTCTGTCCATCCGGGAGCGTCAGCGGAATCGCTGTACCGACCGTGACATCCAGCCGATCCCGGATGTTTGCTGTCACGAGCACTTCGCCATCCGCCGGGGCAGTGCTACACTGCATTCCCGGAAAGATTTGAAGGATTGCATCATCTGCTCCTACCAGTGCGGCACGTTTATCTCCGGCAAAGTAGTTTTCCGTAAGGGAAGCGTTGATGTCGCTATACGCCGAAAATGCAGCAACATCCTCCTGTGCGGCAAGCTCTGCGGCTGTTTCAGGGGAGATGTCCTTTACCATGATATGCCAGTTTCCGTTTTTGTTCAGCTGGTTTGAGGTTTCCATCCGAATCGCCATATCTGCCATACTGAACACCGCCGTGACCAGAAACACCGCAAGGACGATGCACAAAATCGTCATGCGGTTCTGCCGTCTGCGTACCTTGGCAGAAATCGGGATCAGGCTCAGATAGCTTTTCATTTCTGTGCTGCTCATTCCCGGCACCTCCCAAAATCGGTCAGGCAGCCGTCCGATACCTGCAACACCCGGTCTGCCGTCTGCGCAATGCTGCGGTTGTGGGTGATCATCAGGATGGTCTGCTCGTATTTCCGGGATGTTTCTTTTAGCAGGGCAATGACCTCGCTGGTGTTCTGGGTGTCCAGATTGCCGGTCGGCTCATCCGCCAAAATCAGGGAAGGGCGGGTCATCAGGGCGCGGCCGATGGCTACCCGTTGCTGCTGCCCACCGGAAAGCTGGCTTGGCAGATGCTTCCGACGGTCTTTCAGATTCAGCACGGTCAGCAGTTCTTCCAGATATGCCCTGTCCGGCTTTTGGTAGTCCAGCAGCACCGGGAACAGGATGTTCTGTTCTACGGTCAGTTCCGGGATGAGGTTGAATGCCTGAAAGATAAAACCGATATTGCGGCGGCGGAAGATCGTCAGCTCCCGGTCTTTCATGGCAAAAACATCCTTGCCATCAATCAGCACCTTGCCGGAAGTCGGCGTATCCAGTCCGCCAATCAGATTGAGCAGGGTGCTTTTGCCGGAGCCGGATTCGCCAACGACCGCCACATATTCGCCTTTCGGCACTGAAAAGCTAACATCTTTCAGCGCATGGACAGCGGTTTCTCCGCTGCCGTAGGTTTTGCAGAGATGGTTGACTTCTAATAGTTCCATAGTGTATCCCTCACTTTGCAGGTTCCTTCGATTCAGACGGATTATCTCTGTCTGTGCAGAAAAGGATAACACGTCAACCTTACTGCAAGCCTACACGCAGCCTACAATTTTGTAGGAATCGGAAAATTCAGAGTAAAGGTCGTGCCCTTTCCCAGCTCGCTGTCTACTTCAATGGTGCCGTGATGGGCTTCCACAACGGCTTTTGCCAGCGGCAGACCCAGCCCGATGCCCTGTGTATCCTGTGAAAAGCGGCTGCGATAAAACCGTTTGAAGATATGGTACAAATCTTCCGGGTGGATGCCGCTGCCGTTGTCGCGCACTTTGATCTGAACCATGGACGGCAGTGCATTCCACTCTACCTGAATCGTATCTCCGCTCTTTGTGTGGTCAAGGGCATTCTTTACAAGATTGTCCACAGCTTCCTGCATCCAGTCACGGTCGCACCAAAGTGTAACCGTCTCTGAGCCGGACAGAACGAGCTTTTTCTGTTCCTGCTCTGCACGATAGTGATACTGCCGCGCGATGTCCTGCACCATTTCAGCAACATTTTCGTTTTTCTTCTCCAAGACGACCGAACCGGCATCCAGCCGGGTGATTTTGAGCAGATTCTGCACCAGCGTTTCGATGCGGTCCAACTCCTGTTCGGACAGGTCTGCAAACTCTTTGACCTCCGATGGCGAAACAGCTTCGTCCTGAAGCAGACCGTTGTAGATATTCAACGCTGCCAGCGGTGTTTTGAGCTGGTGCGAAATATCTGCAATGGTATTTTTCAAAAAACGCTTCTCCCGTTGCTCGTTGTCTGCGTGTGCGCTCAGAACTGCCGCCAATGCGTTAACGGAGTGAAACAGACGGTAAAGTTCTCCCTCCCGGTCGCAGTCCAGTCGTGCATCCGGGTTGCCATCCAGACAGCTTTGGATTTGCTGGACTGCCTGTTCCAGAAGCGCGCTCTGCCTTTGGAAATAGCGAAAAAGCACGCCCCAGAGACAGCCGCCCAGAAGCAGAAAAACCAATAGTAACCCGAAAGAAAATACATGCGTCGTATGCCATACGATGCCCTGCGTGAGAGCCAATGCCACCGCCCAGACCGCCAGCACGGCTTGGAACAAATTTCGGATCTCCCGGTTTGCGAATACTTTCATACGGCACCTTTACCCATTCCATTTATAGCCCATGCCGCGGACAGTCAGCAGCATCTGCGGTTTGCCGGGGTCGTCCTCAATCTTCATCCGCAGCCGCCGGATATACACTGTTAAGGCACTGCTGTCAATGTAATCCCCATCGCAGTCCCACAGTGCATCCAGAATTTGTTCCTTGGATAGCACGGCATTCGGATGCTGCATAAAGAAGCAGAGCAGCTTGTACTCTGCACCGGTCAGTTCCAGCAATACTCCGTTTTTGTATGCCTGCCCCTGCAACAATCGGACGGTGATGCCATTGGATTCCAGCACAGGTTCTCCTGCGCTGGACGCATTTGCACGGCGAAGCAGTGCATTGACCCGCGACAACAGGACACCCAGCTTGAACGGCTTGGTCAGGTAATCATCCCCGCCCAGTTCCAGTCCCATGATGATATTCATTTCCTCATCCGAAGCAGTCAGGAACAGAATCGGCACGTTGGATGTGCGCCGCACCTTCTGGCAGAAATCGAAGCCAGAGCCATCCGGCAGGGAAACATCCAGCACCAGCAGGTCATATTTTCTGTCTGACCACAGCACCTCGGCTTCTGCCAGCGTCCGAGCTGTATCCAGTGCAAAGCCCTGTTTCTTGAATGCAAAGGTCAGCCCACTGATCAGGCTCAGATCATCTTCCAAAAGGAACAGTTTTCTCATGATTCCCTCTCTTTTCTGCGTTTTGTGTGTCCTACAGGTTCAAAAGCATTATAAGTTTTTTCTGCGAACATTACAATGTGCGAAACGGAAATCGTTTCTTGCCGTGTGTTAAATATAAGTCCTACTATCACCGCTTTACTGCAATAAAATTTGCAAAACCATCTTGACGCTCGCTGCAATCCATGATACCCTTTATCGCAAATCTCACCGATTTTGTGGATTGGTTTGAAACCATCCACAAGATGTGGTCGTGTTCATTTTGAACACTGCCTCGCCGTG
>OBDJ01000787.1_pt1 | contig 14090 bp, 9 predicted proteins | sample 1518041 | NCBI WGS metagenome assembly OBDJ01 (sample SAMN01760916, study PRJEB22395) | human gut metagenome
AAAGAAACCCATCAGGGGTGTCTTTCGTTTTCAATCACCGCATTTTCAGAACTTTCATGAAAGTTTTGAAAATGCTTTTCAGCTTGTCAAAAAGGATTTTTGACAAGCTGACGGCGGGGCCCTTCCGGGGCCCCGCCGTCAGTCTGTCGAAAACCGGAATTATCTCCGTTTACTTGTTCATTTTCAGCTTCACAGCCGCGCCGCGCTTTCTGCCATACAGGCACAGAGCCACCACATAGGCGATGGCGAACACCACGCCGATGATGTAGGAGGCGGTCCAGGGGATGTTGAAGCCGATGTGCGCATTGGCGATGTAGGTGGAGCAGATGAAAGCGTAGAACGCGCCGGGAATCAGCGGCATCCACGCAAACTTGCCCTTGCCGTTTTCAAACATCCACACCGTGATGCACAGGAAGGCGAACAGAGACAGGGTCTGGTTGGACCATGCGAAGTAACGCCACAGAATGTTGAAGCCGTCCTTGTTGAACTTGGCGAACACGATGATGCCGGCAGCCAGAAGAAACACAGGGATGGCCAGACGCATGCGCTTGCCGTTGGTGGACTGGTCCAGGTGGAACGTCTCCGCCAGGGACAGGCGCAGAGCACGCAGAGCAGTATCGCCGGAGGTGATGGGCAGAACAATGACGCCGACCAGGGCGATGATGCCGCCCACGGGGCCCAGGATATCCTTGCACACCACGCCGATGGTGCCGGTGGCCAGGGAGGCGTTGGGCTCCTGCAGAGCCAGATTGTACACGCCCATAGCGCCGGCGGCCCATACCATAGCAATGAAGCCCTCCAGGATCATCATGTTGTAGAAGGTCATGCGGCCCTGACGCTCGTTCTTCACCGTGCGGGAGATGATCGCCGTCTGGGTGGAGTGGAAGCCGGACAGAATGCCGCAGGCCACGGTAACAAAGAAGATCGGCAGGAAGTGGCCGCCCTTGAAGTAGTCGGCATAGGTGAAGCTCTTGACCGCGCCGTCAGCACCGGTGAGCTGCAGGATGGGAGAGGACCAGTCGTCCCACACGTTCAGCAGAGGATAGCCCTTGACGAACATGCCGATGAACACACCCACAGCGGAGAACAGCAGGATCGCGCCGAAGATGGGGTAAATGCGGCCGATGATGGCGTCGATGGGGAACACGGTGGCGATCAGGTAATACAGGAAGATCACGCCGTAAATGATCCAGGTGGAGATGGAGGTAGGCTTTCCGTCGAAGCCGAACACGGAGGTGGCGGCAATGTCGCCGGGGGTATAAACGAACACAGCGCCCACCAGCAGCAGAAGCAGGCAGCAGAACACATTGTATACGTTGAAAATGCCCTTATTGGAATAGCGCTTGATCATCTGGGGCATCTGGGTGCCGCCATCGCGCAGACAGATCATGCCGGAGAAATAGTCGTGCATGGCGCCGCCGATGACGTTGCCGATGGGGATGGTGATAAATGCGATGGGCCCGAACAGAATGCCCTGGATGGGCCCCAGGATGGGGCCGGTGCCGGCGATGTTCAGCAGGTTGATCAGGCTGTTTTTCCAGCCCTGCATGGGGATGAAGTCCACGCCGTCCTGCTTGGCATAGGCCGGGGTCTGACGGTCGTCGGGTCCGAAAACCTTCTCGCAGAAGCGTCCGTACAGCGCAGCGCCGCCGAACAGGATCACAAGACCGATGATAAATGTTGCCACAAACACACACTCCTTCACAGCGTTTTTGTGATGCATCATACTAAAACCTGTTAAAAAGCTTGAAAAGCTTTTTATAGCACCGAAGGTGCGTCAGGTTTTGTATGAGACGCCACAGCGTGTCTTCACACGCTGTGCGTGCGCACAGCGCACGGGATTCTTGATTAAATTTTTTAATCAAGAATCAGTATCAGAGCTCCCGGACAGCTCTGGTTTATGGAAAGAGTATAGCACAAATTTTGTAAAAATGGTGCCAATGAATGCCGTTTGTTCATAAAAGGTTCATAAAGATATGCCCCGCCGCTGTAAAGATTTCCCGTGAAGGAAATCGAAAACAGACGAATTTACCGAAATTGGCGTGAGAAATAGGCTAAAATATAGCCAGAGAATCGAGAATTGTCGACAAGTAGGTAAAAATGGCTGCCGCCAGACTGGTAGGTTGGTGGGGTTTAAGCGGACACAACGCAAAGGGAGTCGGTAACGATACCGTCCCAATTTGTCAGGCAGACCCGCAGATATGAACAAACCGTAAAAAGTTTCAAAAATTTTCCCGCAAACGGTTTACTTTTATAGGTTAAAATGGTAAAATGACTTTCGTAGGAAAACAAACGCTGCGTTTTTTGGAAACGGAGGAAAAACAATTATGGTGAGAGCCGCAAAGTCTAAAATTGCCCAGAAGGAGAAAAACGACCTGCTGTACCGGGCGATCCTGACGCTGAAAAACGAGGAGGAGTGCTATAGCTTCTTCCAGGATCTGTGTACCATCTCCGAGCTGCGCTCTATGGAGCAGCGCTATGAGGTGGCCACTCTGCTCAATGACGGAATGCTCTACAGCGATATTCTGGAAAAAACCGGCGCGTCCAGCGCCACCATCAGCCGGGTGAACCGGTCCCTGCTCAACGGCGCAGGCGGGTATGAGAACGTCCTGGAGCGCATGAAGGAGCAGGAGGAGAAATGAGCAGCTACCAGCAGCTGGCCGGGGCCTATGACGAGCTGACATGGGACGTGGGCTATGAAAAGCGGGCGGACTTTCTGGAAAAGCTGTTCCGCCGCAGCCGTATCCCGGTGCATACGGTGCTGGATCTGGCCTGCGGCACCGGGTCCATGACCTGGCTGCTGGCCGGACGGGGGTATGAGCTCATTGCCGTGGACGGGTCCCAGGAGATGCTGGCCGCCGCCCGGGAGAAAAACGCTCCGGCAGAGGTGCCGCCGCTGTTTCTGCACCAGTCCATGCCCCGGCTGGATCTGTACGGCACCGTGGACGCCGCCATCTGCTGTCTGGACAGCCTGAATTATCTCACGGACCCCAGGGATGTGCAGCGTACCCTTCGGCGGCTGCACCTGTTCATCAGTCCCGGTGGGCTGCTGACCTTTGATGTGCGGCTGCCGGAGCGGCTGGCCGCTCTGGACGGGCAGGTGTTTCTGGACGAGACGGAGGATACCTACTGCGTCTGGCGCACCGAGTATCGGCGGGGGCTGTGCACCTATTATATGGACCTGTTCACCCTGGCGGAGGACGGGTCCTGGGACCGCAGCTTTGAGCTGCACCGCCAGCGGGGCTATTCCGTGGAGTAGCTGACCCAGTGGCTGGAGGAGGCGGGCTTCACCGAGATCCGCACCTGGGGCGACGGCAAGCTGCGCCGCCCTGTGCCCGGGGAGGACCGGGTTTATTTTACGTGCATCCGCAAATAAAAGAGGTTATATGAGTATGAGTGATTATATTGTCCGAGCAATTTCCACCGACGGCCTGGTGCAGGCTGCGGCCATCTGCAGCCGCGGCATTACCGAGCGGGCCCGGCAGATCCACCACACCAGCCCTGTGGCCACGGCGGCCCTGGGCCGGGCACTGGCCGGCGCATCCATGATGGGCAACGCCCTGAAGGGCCAGGGCGCCAGCCTGACCCTTCAGATCAAGGGCGGCGGGCCTCTGGGTACCGTGCTGGCGGTGTCCGACGCCCAGGGCAACGTCCGGGGCTATGTGGCAAATCCTCAGGCGGATCTGCCCCTGCGGGACGACGGCAAGCTGGATGTGGGCGGTGCTGTGGGCGCTGAGGGCACCATCACCGTCATCAAGGATCTGCACATGAAGGAGCCCTATGTGGGCACTGTGGACCTGCTGGGCGGCGAGATCGCCGAGGATATTGCCGGGTACTTTGTGGAGTCCGAACAGATTCCCACTGCCTGTGCTCTGGGCGTACTGGTGGACCGGGACCACAGCGTCAAGGCCGCCGGAGGCTATCTGATTCAGCTGATGCCCGGCGCGGGAGAGGACACCATTGCCAAGGTAGAGGGCGGCATTATGGCCGCCGGTCCCGTTTCCGCCATTCTGGACCGGGACCCGGACCCGGAGCATCTGCTGCGTGCGGTGATGTCCGACTTTGAGCTGAAAGTTCTGGAGACGTGCCCGGTGTCGTACAAGTGCTATTGCAGCCGCCAGCGGGTGGAGCGGGCGCTGCTGTCCCTGGGGGCCGATGAGCTGGAGGGCATCCTGCGGGACCAGGGCTCCTGCCATATGACGTGCCAGTTCTGCGATGCGGTGTATGAGTTCGACCGGCAGCAGCTGGAGCGGCTCATTGCCGATGCCCGAAAAAATTAGTTAAAAATTTGAAATTTGGTGTTGACAGAACAGCCTCTTTTTAGTATAATCTCTCTTGTCGCTGCGGTGCTGATGTGCCCCGGCGGCAAGGACGGGAGCATAGCTCAGCTGGTTAGAGCACCTGCCTTACAAGCAGGGGGTCACTGGTTCGAGTCCAGTTGTTCCCACCAAATTTCATGGCCAAGTAGTTCAGTTGGTTAGAACGCCAGCCTGTCACGCTGGAGGTCGTGGGTTCGAGCCCCATCTTGGTCGCCATTTGCCTCTGTAGCTCAGTTGGTAGAGCAGCGGACTGAAAATCCGCGTGTCGTTGGTTCGACTCCGACCGGAGGCACCATGGTGCTGGAATACCGGCGCCATACGCGGGCGTAGCTCATCTGGTAGAGCGCGACCTTGCCAAGGTCGAGGTAGCGAGTTCGAGCCTCGTCGCCCGCTCCAAACAGAGAAACGGCCTGAAAAAGCCGTTTCTCTTATATGGTGACATAGCCAAGTGGTAAGGCAAGGGTCTGCAAAACCCTCATTCCCCAGTTCAAATCTGGGTGTCACCTCCATATTAACGAAACGGTATAGATGCGTCTGGCGAAAAGTCAGGCGCATCAACCGTTTCCGGGCTTTTTCAGGCCCGGATTTTTTCTTTCAAACCATAGATGCAAATCGCTGTTTCAGAGCGTCTGCCCCGATTCGAACCGGGCGTTTTCCCTTTTGGGCAGATGTATTCAGCCAGCGCCCTTTTTGAGCGGCGATTTTTCCGGCTGGCAGCGGTATTTTTCTCAAAAAAAACTCACAAAGACTTGGGCGTCGTTTTGTTGGTCCTGACGGACTGAGAAAACGGCGCCCTTTTTCATTTCAAAAAGGGCGCTGGTTGTAGCGTTAATATTTTGTGGGCCGGAGTCTTAGCAATAAGATTCCGGCCCTTTTTTCATTTCAGAGAGGAGTTCACTTATGCCGCGCTATTTCATGCGAGACACGCCGCTGCAGGCGATGGAGCAGTTGATGATGTCTCAGCCTGGACAAAAGCCCCGAGGCGGTGGGATATACCGCAGCCCATTTCATTACACGCCCAAAGATGTGGCGTGCAAATACTGCCAGAACTATGTCCGCGAGCATCCGTGCCGCCTGTGTGAATGCACCTGTCTGGAGGAACGGATCGAAGCAGGTGTACTGGAGCTGAATGAGTTCGTGCGGGAGTGCTTCGCACCCTCTATGGGGCCGCAGTTCCGAAAACGGATGGATGACCACTCGGCAGAATTGCTCCTGCCTCATGTCAATCTCTTCGCCTATGGAAACGAGATCATCAAGTATGACAATGCCGCGCTTACATCCTACGGCCTGCTGCATCGGGAGGACTATCAACCGATGCAGACACCGGTGCAGGAGCGCTTTGAAATGGATATGCAGTAGCTGACATGATTCTGTCCTGCCAAGCCAGCAGGTAGAAAATACACCAAGGGGCCGTTTTTCCGGATGGGGAAAAGCGGCCCCTTCTTTTTTGCACTGATTTGACCTCCTGCTCCGGGATAACGGGCCCGGAAAGGAGGAACTGTGCAGATCAACAAAGCCCTTGCAGAGTATCTTGAACTCTACCACAAGGACGAGGCAAATGCCGTCACCGCTGAGGCAAGGACTGCGCTGGTGGATGCGGTCAACGATGCTTACGAGCAGAGGCTGCAGGAACGCATGGAGCAGAGCGAGGACGCACCCGCTCAGGGCATGGAACAGCAGATGTAAGCGCCACGGTGTGAAAGGAGGTGACGGAACTTGGTGCGATTCACCGTGGATAACCGAAATCGGCTCATCTTTTACGGCAATCCTGTGGGCTATCCAGACTGCCGGTTTGACTGCGCTAAACTTTAAAATCAAGGTATTTCTTCGACAAATATTGCCGTGCACTGATAAAGTCACACTTTTTTCTTCCATTTCGCCGCTGAGACAGTTGCATTTCCATGTGCAATATGCTATAATACGGAAGAAAAGATAGGGTTCAGCCTTCCCGTGGAGTGGCAAACTCCATGAAATTTCCGATTGTGGATCAGCAAATCATTCGCAGTAATAAAAATGATTTGCTTTTTTCTTGGACACAACACAGTGGGCACTCACTCAGTAATAACATCATGTACCACAAATGAGATAATCGAATGAAGAGGGAACGGAATGCAAAGCAAGCTTTTATTAATGTTTTCAGGAGCTATTTGCAGCGGTGGAGCAGACTTTCAAACCGGAAGCCAATGTCAACATGCTACTTCATCAGTTTTTTGACACGATGCTGTCTTTTGCTGCAAGAGTGCTTGGCGGTGAAATGCCGGATGATGATGCGACCACACAGTGGGCATTTGAACAGATATACAGCTTTGTTGTACCTAACGTTCGTGAAGAGCTTTTGATCTCATCTGGCTCAACACCGGCTTGACGGTGCAGCTACTTAGAGATTAAGAGTATAGGGATGTGGGATATATGGCGTCAACAGCGACCGGCTGTTTGGCAGAGAAAAGCTCTGCCGATGTGATCATTCAGATAGCAAAGCCTGTACTGCGACAGAAGAAGCTGTTCCTGGTAACGAAGCGTGTTTTTGACATAGTATGCTCTTTTTTGGGCCTGCTGATTTTGGCAATCCCGATGATGATCATTGCACTGATCATCACCATAGACTCGCCAGGCGCTCCAATTTTTAAGCAGGAGCGGCTCGGTATCAACGGGAAACCGTTTATGATCTATAAATTCAGATCCATGCGCCTTGATGCGGAGGAAAACGGCCCCCAGTGGGCGGATGAACAGGATCCAAGATGCACGCACTTTGGCCAAATCCTTCGGCGCACTCGGCTGGACGAGCTTCCCCAGCTTTATAACATCCTGCGAGGCGACATGAGCTTCGTTGGCCCACGGCCGGAGCGTGCCTATTTCTACAGAGAATTTGAGAAATATATTCCAGGCTTTTCTAACCGCCTGCTGGTCACGCCGGGGCTGACCGGGTATGCACAGGTAAACGGCGGATACTCACTAAAGCCGGAAGAAAAAATCATCTACGATATGGAATACATTAAACGCCAATCCATCATCCTTGATATCAGGTGCCTCTTAAAGACTGTACATATCGTTTTCTCTCATGAGGGTGCCAGGTGATATTTGTGCGTTAGGGTTCTTAAACCGGAATAAGAAACAAGTAAGTGAGATTATAAAAACATGAAACGTGATGTTCTCTTTCTGTGCCAGTTCTTTTACCCGGAGTATAACTCCTCGGCAACGCTCCCTTTCGATACAGCCCGGTATCTGGCGCAAAGAGGATACTCTGTCGGCGCGTTATGCGGATATCCAAAAGAGTATAGCGCAGGTGGGCAGGTGCCCATCCGCGAAGCAAAAGACGGTGTTTCCATCCGAAGGCTGCGTTATATGCAGCTCAGCCGCCGAAGCAGACTTGGCAGACTGATCAATTACTTTTCTTTCACGCTTTCGGTTCTGCTCCATCTTTTCGAGATCCGGAATTACCGGGCTGTTATCGTATATTCAAATCCCCCGGTGCTTCCCATTGCCGCGATTCTGGCAAATAAGCTCTTTAAAACGAAAATCATCTTCGTGTCCTACGATGTTTATCCGGAAGTTGCCTACGCTTCGGGCAGTTTGACCGCCGGCGGGGCAATTGCCCGGTTGATGCGGTGCATCAACCGGGCGCTGTTCAGACGTGTCTGTGCCGTTGTTGCCCTGACGGACGAGATGCGGGAGTTCCTGCTGCGGAACCGGCCGGAGCTGTCGGCGGACAGGACAGTGACCATCCCCAATTGGGCCCACGAGGCCCCGGTGGAAGGGGCAGCCGACGCCCGCCGGAAGCTGGGATATGCTGAGGACGACTTTGTTGTGTCCTATTTCGGCAATCTGGGCGTGTGTCAGGACGAAACGGCGCTGATTCAGGCCATGGAGCTGCTGAAAGACCAGCCGCACATCAAATTTATGGTGGCCGGGCACGGGAGCAAGCTGCCCGACGTCCGGCAGGCGGCGGAGCATCTGCCCAACGTGAAGCTCTGCGGCTTCCTTACAGGCGAGGACTTTGACCGGGCTGTGGCTGCCAGCTCCTGCGGTATTGTCAGCCTGGAACGCGGCCTGATGGGCATGTGCGCTCCCAGCAAGTACTACAGCTATCTGCAGGCCCGGCTTCCGGTCCTGGCCGTGGTGGAGAAGGATTCCTATATTGCGGCTGAGCTGCGTGAGAAAAGGGCCGGTCTTTCATCAGACGTGGGAGATGGCCGCCAGCTTGCGCAGAATATTCTGACGCTGTATCAGAGCCCGGAAATGTGCGGAAAAATGTCGGAAAACGCGCTGATGCTGTATACCGGGAGGTATGCAAAAAGTATCGGTCTGGCCAGGTATGCCGCCTTGTTTGAGGACATATTCCCCTCGGCCGACTGAGGAGCCTGCCTTTTATGTGCCCGCTGGAAACCGGCGCATTCCATAACCCCGGTCTTTTCTCCGCGGATGACACGCCATCCAGGGAGACTGGATAAATACTTGTGAGGAGGATTGTTATGGCAAAACCCAGGCGTCGTTCACGATTTCTGACGGTGCTTCTCTGCCTGTGCCTGTTGGCGAACCTTGTTCCCGTGCAGGCCATGGCTGCCGGAGCAGGCGGAAGCAGTGAACGATCAACCGCATCCGGTGCCGATGGCACACAGATCAAAAAGGGGAGCTCCATTGACGGGACTGACTACTATGTCACCTCAGTGAAGAACTACTCCATTGCACCCGACATTTCCGAGCGGGTCATCATCACCAACAATGACGCGGGCAACTCTCAGACGGTTGCCAACGTCATGGAGGTCAGCACCGCAGGCGGCCGCGCCAAGATCGTGGCCGGCTACGGCAACCGCAACCCCAAGGAACAGGGCTGGACCCTGAAAACCACCACGGACCAGGCCCATGTCTATGAAAAAGAGACAGGGCTGAACGTAGTGGGCGGCGTCAACGCCTCCTGGTTCAACATCAACACCGGCGAGCCCTCCGGCTATCTGGTGATGAACGGTGTTGTCCACCACGACAATTCCAGCCGCGCGTTTATCGCCGCCTTTGACGACGGCTCGGTGAACGTGTTCCGGGAGGGCACCACCCTGGCCCAGGCCGAGGCGGATCAGAGCGCCAGGCAGGGCAAGACCGTGAAGATCCTGGAGGCCGTGGACGCACTGGTGGCCATGGTCTGGGACGGCAAGGTGGTGGTCACCGAATCCGGCAACAGCGGCTACTATCCCCGCACCTGCGTGGGCATCAAGGCCGACGGCACCGTGGTGCTGTTCCAGGCCGACGGCACCATGGCTCCCCGCTCCGTGGGCTATACCGCGGCCGAGGAAGCCCAGATGATGGTGGCCCTGGGCTGCGTGGCGGCGATCCAGCTGGACGAGGGCGGCTCCTCTACCTACATCTCCCAGCGTGAAGGTGAGGGCGACCTGACCATGCGCAACACCCCTGCCGGCGGCAGCGAGCGTGTGGTATCCGGCACCATCCTGGTGGTATCTACCGTGGCGGCTTCCGGTGAGTTTGACCACGCTGCCGTTACCCCCAGCGATGAGTACTATACCCCTGGCTCCTCCGTTACCCTGACGGCGGACGCCATGGACTTCTCTGGCGCTCCCGCCAAGGCTCTGCCGGAGGACGTGAGCTTCACCGTCAGCGATGAGACCATGGGCACGGTGACCGCCGCCGCCGTAAACGGCAGCAGCGCCTCCGCCACCTTTGTTTCCTCCGGCAAGACCGGCGATGTGACGGTGAACCTGGTCAGCGGCGGGCGGACCGTGGGCACCGCCGTGCTCCACATCCAGAACCCGGACAAGCTGGCCTTTACCTCCGGCGAGGTGAACCTGAACTACAACGAGGTCAGCGATCTGGGCTTCAAGGCTACTTACCAGACGGAGACCGTCCACCTGCAGGACAGTGACATCCAGTGGACCGTTTCCGATCCGGACGCCGGCAGCTTCACCGGCAACCTGTTCACCGTTACCGGCAACGTGAAGTATTCCGGCAGCCCCACCGTCACCGCTGTGCGCGATGACCTGACGGCCTCCATCACCGTGAACATCGGCATGGAGCCCACCATGATTCTGGACGGCGGCGATGAGGACCCCTGGGACTATTCTACCATCGGCACCACCGTGGAGAGCTTTTCCGGCATGGCGGCCAACGCCGTGGCCACTTATCACTACCCGGGCCGCGACGGCGTGGTGAAGGGCTCTGTAGTATCCGATACCGACGAGGCATACGCCGATATCGTCCGCTTCGGCCACAACGCCATCAAGCTGGAGTACGACTGGACAGGCCTGACCGGTACGGACGGTGCGTGCCTGGGCCTGGGCGACAACCTGGCCATCGACGGCACCCCCACCGCTCTGGGCGTATGGGTCTACATTCCCGAGGGCGTTCCCGTCCCCTGGCTCCGTGCCCAGATCGCCACCAGCACCAACGGCGGCCAGAGCTGGACCAACGCCTATATCAACTTCAGCAGCGGCAGCGGCGCCTCCGGCGAGGGCCTGAAGACCGGCTGGCAGTATCTGGAGGCTGATCTGACCCAGTATGCCGGTGCGCTGATCCGGGTCAACAGCGGCATGCTGTTCCGGGCCATGGTCACCACCGGCGGCATCGGCTGGTATACCACCGACGGCACGAAGCTGGACGAGAGCGACCTGAAGGGCTATATCCTGCTGGATAACCTGTGCGTGGTGTACGGCGCCAACAACCAGGATGTCACCGCTCCCGTGGTGAACTCCATCCAGCTGGTCAACGACGACGGCACCAAGACCGAGCTGGAAAACGGCGCGACCCTCAGCTCCGGCAATCTTCGCTTCTTCGTTACCTACGACGACAGCGAGGAGACGGATCCCTACGCCACCGGCGTGGAGTCCGCCTACTTCTACTTCGACGGCACCTACCGGGGAACGTATGACCGGGACAACCTGGGCAGCACCTCCGGCCTGATGCACTTCGGCAGCGGTCTGCACTCCATCACCTTCTACCTGAAGGACGGCTACGGCAACGTCACCCGCGAGACCCGGTATTTCACCGTGGCTGCGGAGGAGACGGACGTGCCCGGTGTGTCTCTGGACCTGCGGGGTGAGCCCACTGTGGGCAAGACCTGGCAGCTGGCGCTGACCGCCACCGACCCGGCGTCCATCACCTCCCTCAGCGCCAATGTCTCCGTTTCCCGCAGCTATCCCGTCACCGGCGTCACCTTCCCGGAGGGCGTTACCGGTACGTATGACTATGACGCCGCCAAGGGCGTTGTGTCCGTGAGCATCACGGCCATCGACCACGCGGTATACACCGCCGGTGCCCTGGCTGTTATCGCCGTGGACATCCCCACCTCCGTTGCCGAGGGCAGCAGCGTCAACGTGCAGGTCACCAAGGGATCTTACGGCTGCAAGCAGACGGAGGGCCTGGACATCAGCGACCTGAACCAGTACGCCACCGGCTTCACCACCCCCGTGACGAACCGGCCCATTGAGGCCATGTACCGCATCCAGGCGGACACTGCCGTGGTGGGCAGCACCGCCTCCGCCGCCGTCACCGTTATCCGGGACGGCAAGGCTGCCGCCGGTGTTCATGTGTACGCCAACGACGTGCTGCTGGGCGATACCGACGAGAACGGTCGTATCGACATCTCCAGCCTGACGGCCAACCAGGGCAGCGTGAACCTGCGGGCTGCCGATGAAGCGGGCAACTGCTCCTATCAGATCACCCTGTTCAGCTATGACGCCGTGGGCGACGAAACCGGCGCGCCCTATAACGTCATCTACAACCTGGCCCCGTCCGCTGACGGCAAGACCATCACCTGGATGAGCAACCCCGCGCACAGCGGTGATCGGGCTGTGGCCCGGCTTTCCGCCAACGCCGACATGACCGGCGCTGTGGAGGTGGAGGGTACCAGCCGCCTGATCTCCTACTCCTCCAGCAAGCAGATCAACCGTGTCAACGGCGTGTCCCTGACGGGCCTTACCGCCGGAAGCACCTACTATTACCGGGTGGGCGACGGCTCCGTCTGGTCCGACGTGCGCAGCTTCACGGTGCCTGCCGCCGAGAAGCAGACCCGGTTCTTCCTGCTGGCGGATATCCAGGAGGAGGCCGCTCTGGAGGGCATGGGCCGCATCGCCGGCTGCCTGGCCGGGCAGTATCACTTCGGCGTCCAGCTGGGCGACGCAGTGGATAACGTCCGCTACTACAACCAGTGGCAGGATGCCCTGTCCCTGTTCACCCTGGACGGCATCCGCGATACGGATATGATCCACGTCGTCGGCAACCACGAGGCCGACGACAGCGGCAGCGGCGCCATCGCTGCCAGGAGCGTGTTCGGCGTTCCCGCCGCCTGGTACTCCGTGGAGCGGGGCGACGTGTACATCGCCGTGCTGAACCACACCTCCGATAAGGATACCATCCAGCAGTTCACCCAGTGGCTGGTGGAGGACGCGGCCAAGAGCACCTGCACCTGGAAGGTGCTGGTGACCCATGTGCCCGCTTACTACACCAACCCCACCGGCGGCGGTGAGACTTACGTGCAGTATCTGCCCGCAGCCTGCGACGCGGCGGGGATCGACTTCTATTTCTCCGGCAATGACCACAGCTATGCCCGCACCGCCCCCATGACCGGCGGTCAGGTGGACGAAAACGGCACGGTGTACTACATCTGCGGCTCCACCGGCGGCAAGTCCTACTCCATCGTGAACAATCCGGACTTCCACTTTGACGTGGCCACGCTGAACTTCGACAGCGTCTATGTGGACGTTACCGCCGACCGCTTCCAGGCCACCGTTACCGCTTATAACGTGGCCACCGACGGCACCCGGACGGTGCTGGACCAGTACACCAGGCGCACCGCCCCCATCTGCCAGAACGATGAGCACACCTATGTTCACGACCGCACCACTGACGAGCTGGAGTGCTCCGTCTGCGGATACACCGAAAACGCAGCCCAGACGCAGTACAACGGCTGGGCAACGGACAGCGAGTCCGGCCGCCGCGTATACTTTGAAAGCGGACACCGGGTGATCGGAAGCACAAAAATCGGCACCGTCCCGATTTATTTCGACGCAAACGGCCTGGCGCTGGACGGCAGCTATACAATTTGCGGCGAGACCTGCCTGTTTGAGGACGGCTATTATGTGGGATCCGAGTCGGCCAATGTGAAAGTGGCCGGTTTCTCCGGCGTTACGGTGGAGTGGATCCTGTATAACGACGGCACGTTCAAGCTTGGCGGCTATGGCGCCGTGCAGCAGTATGCCAGAGAGGGCGTTGCACCCTGGTCTGCCTATCGGTCCGACTTCCGCAGCATTGAAATCGGACCGGATGTCACTGCCATCGGCTATCTGTCCAAGTGCTTCTATGTAACATCCGTTACATTTGCCGAAAACAGCAAGCTGGAAACGCTGTATGCCGCGTGCTTTACCGGTCTTAAATCGATGACGGAGCTTGTGCTTCCGGAGTCTGTCAAGATCATCGGCTATTTCGGCTTCTCGGAGTGCTCGAGACTCCTTAAGCTCTATATCCCGCAGGGTGTGACCAGCATCAACCCGACCGCCTTCAGTCAGACGCCCAGTGTGGTGCTGGACGTTGCCGAGGGCAGCTATGCCCATGATTATGCCGTGAAGTATGGGATCGCCTATACGCTGAGAGAGTTTGTTGACAGCGTTCTGGCCAGCGGCAGCTGCGGCAGCGACGTCTCCTGGACGCTGTATCAGAGCGGCAAATTCATTGTCTCCGGCAGCGGCGCTATGACGAATTATCCCAACCAGAACGCGCAGCCCTGGGCCGAGTACCGGACCCGGATCCGCAGCGTGGAGATCGGCGCGGACA
>OBDJ01000789.1_pt1 | contig 14027 bp, 8 predicted proteins | sample 1518041 | NCBI WGS metagenome assembly OBDJ01 (sample SAMN01760916, study PRJEB22395) | human gut metagenome
AGCCATAGCGGCGGAGTGGGTCATGCCGGAGCAGCCGATGGTCTCAACGAGGGCCTCCTCGATGATGCCGTTCTTGATGTTCAGGCTCAGCTTGCAGGTACCCTGCTGGGGTGCACACCAGCCCACACCATGGGTGTAGCCGCTGATGTCCTTGATCTCATAGGCCTTGACCCATGCGCCCTCTTCGGGGATGGGAGCCGGACCATGCTTAGGACCTTTGGTGATCGGGCACATATTCTGTACTTGCTGCGAATAGGTCATAATCATACTCTCCTTTTGACAAATGTCGCTTTGGCAGCATAAAACCGCCGCCGCGCCCTGCCGGCACAGCTGCTGTTCCATACTGCTTGCATCCGAACCGGGTGCGCTGCTCTCTTTCAGCGCCTGCACCGGTACTACCACGCATGATTTTATTATAGAGAAAACGGACGAATTTTGCAAGTCATTTCCTGCAAAAAGTACAGCCGGGTTTTACGGTCATCCGGCGCTAACTGTCATTTCCACCGCTTTATACAAATCAGTCGTCAAGTTTTTGTCAATTCTGCCGTAAGCACCGGCAAACTTTTTATAGTCTTTTCTTTTTGCGCGTTTCAGCGCGGGTCTTTCTGCACCGGATGCAGCGCCCAGATGGCCGCAAAACCCGCCGCCGCACCGGCCATAGCAAGCAGGTGCCGCCCGTTTTCCAGCGCCAGCAAGTTGGCTGCAAAGGGGAACGCAAGACTGCCCACGCTCTGCCCCAGCGCCAGAAAGCCGTAGTTCACCCCCGCGTGGGGCAGGCCGAACAGGTCGGTGGAAAGGGCAGGCAGCACCGCAGCCAGCGCCGAGTAGCAGAAGGTGAGCCCGGCGTAGCACACCACCACCCACCAGCCCCGCGCCGCCCAGAACGCCGCCGACAGCCCGAGCGAAGCCGCAAACAGCCCAAGGTCGGTGGCGCGGCGGCCGATGTGGTCGCTGAGCATGGGCATCAGCATCCGCCCTGCGGCGCTGCCCACGCTGCCCAGTACGATGCTCCACAGCGCAGCGGTCTCGTCCAGCCCGCGCTCCATGCCCAGCTTTAAGATGATGGGACTGAACAGCAGCACCGCCGGAGTGGAAAAGCACACCGCGCCCGCACACAACCAGTACTGCTTTGTGCGCAGCATCTGCCCCGGGGAGAGGTCGAGGGTGTTTTTGCCGCTTTTCTGCTGCTTTTGCTGCGGTGGGTCGCTGAGTACCGCACTGCCCGCAAGGCACACCGGCAGGGTGAGCGCGCCAAGCGCCCAGAACGCGCCCCGGATCCCCTGCACCGGGCCAAAGCCCCGCAGCGCCGCCCGGACAAACAGGGTCAGGAACGCGCCGGAAAGTCCCACCGCACCGCCGATGACCCCGGTCGCCAATCCCTTGCGGCCCGCGTACCACTTTTGGGCGCAGGACTGGATAGATGGGTATAAAAAGGCCGTGCCCAGCCCCGCCGGGATGCTGAATACCAGAAAGAACCCCCACCCTGCCCAGCCCGGCAGAAAGGCCGCTGCAAAAAAGCCGCCGCAGAGCAGGGCTGTGCCCCACAACGCCGCGCAGCGCGGGCCCTTTTTATCCTGCAAAAAACCGCCCAGCACACACCCCACCCCAAAGGAGGCAATGAGCAGCGCAAAGGCGTAGCCAGCCCCCTGCTCCGAAAGGCCGTATTCCTCCATGACCGGCTGCTGAAAGACGCCCCAAGCCGCCGGTAAGCCGGTAAGCACCTGAATGGCTGCCCCCGCAGCCAGAATCGTCCACGGGTGTTTTGCTGCAAACTGCTGCTTCATACTTTCACCTCAAAGATTTGTGCAATTTGCGATAGTGTGCCCATTTGGATTGACAATCCGGCATTATCCTTTATAATGGTAAAGTACTGAGTTAAAAACGCTCCCGCCCCTTTTCAGGCATCGAGGGCGGGTACAATTTACAGATAGAGAGGAATTACTGTTATGAAAACACAGGCTTTGAAGGGTATGCGGGACCTGCTGCCCGCCGAACAGACCCTGCGCGACTACATTCAGGGCAAAATTCTGGAGACCTACCGCTCTGCCGGTTTTGAGCGCATCTCCACCCCCATGCTGGAGGATATGGAAAATCTGGACAAATCCGATGGCGGCGACAACCTGAACCTGATCTTCAAGGTGCTCAAGCGCGGCGACAAGCTGACCGCCGCCCTGAACACCGGCGACCCCAAGCAGCTGTCCGACATGGGTCTGCGCTACGACCTCACCCTGCCGCTGAGCCGCTACTACGCTGCTAATAAGGATAAGCTGCCCAACCCCTTCAAGGTCATCCAGACCGACCGGGTGTTCCGCGCTGAGCGTCCCCAGAAGGGCCGTCTGCGGGAGTTCGTGCAGTGCGATATCGACATTCTGGGTGACGCCTCCCCCAACGCCGAGGTGGAGCTGATCGACGTGACCACCCGCGCACTGCTGAACATCGGCTTTACCGGCTTTACCGTCAACATCAACGACCGCCGCATCCTGCGCGGGATGCTGGAGAGCATGGGCTTTGCCGCCGACACGCTGGATTCCGTCTGCATCACCTTTGACAAGATGGACAAGATCGGTGCCGAGGGCGTGAAGGCTGAGCTGACCGAGAAGCAGCTGCCGGAAGCTGCCATCCACGCACTGGCAGACTTTATTGCCGCCGGAGACGTGACGCTGGACGCCGTAGCCGCCCGCTGCGCCGACCCCGCCATTGCCGATGACCTGAAGTATGTTCTGGCTACCGCCAACACGCTGGCTGCCGGCCGCTATCAGGTGGCTTACTGCCCCAGTCTGGTGCGCGGTCAGGGCTACTACACCGGCATGGTGTTCGAGGTGACCTGCCCGCAGTTCAGCGGTGCTGTGGCCGGCGGCGGCCGCTACGACAACATGGTGGGCAAGTTCCTTGGCGTACAGGTGCCCGCCGTGGGCTTCTCCATCGGCTTTGAGCGGGTGTGCGGCATCCTGCTAGAGCAGGGCTACCAGATCCCCGGTGCAAAGCAGAAGATCGCCCTGCTGTACGGCAAGGACACCGACTTCCCCGCCGTGCTGCGCAAGGCCGCCGCACTGCGCGAGCAGTATAACGTCACCGTGCTGCCGCAGGGCAAAAAGCTGGGCAAGCAGCTGGGTCAGCTGGAAGCCGCAGGCTTTGCGGGCGCAGCCTTTATGGACAAGGACGAGGTAAAGATCTTCGCCCAGCAGTAACCCGCCCGCCTGACGATTTTAGATTTTTGTGGTTCAGAAACGTCTGCGGACGCTTCCGAGCCACTTTTTTCAGCCGTCACGACACTAAAAAAGCAGCCCCGCCGGTGCTCCGGCGGGGCTGCTTTTGTGTAATAGTGTATTTTTTAGAACTCGATCTTGCTCTCGATGTAGCTCTTCAGCTCGCTGATGGGCATACGCACCTGCTCCATGGTGTCGCGGTCACGGACGGTGACGCAGTTGTCGGCAGCAATGCCCTTGGCCTCGTCGCCCACAGTGTCAAAGTCCACAGTGACGCAGAACGGGGTGCCAATCTCGTCCTCGCGGCGGTAGCGCTTACCGATAGAACCGGTATCGTCGTAATCCACCATGAAGTACTTGCTCAGCTCGTTGCGGATTTCCATAGCCTTCTCGCCCAGCTTCTTGCTCAGGGGCAGCACAGCGCACTTGTAGGGAGCCAGAGCCGGATGCAGATGCAGCACGGTGCGGATATCCTCCTTGCCCTTGCTGTCGGTCAGGTGCTCCTCATCGTAAGCCTCGCACAGGAAGGCCAGCGCCACACGGTCGCAGCCCAGAGAGGGCTCGATGACGTAGGGGATGTAGTGCTCGTTGGTCTCGCTGTCGAAGTACTCCAAGCTCTTGCCGGAAGCCTCCTGATGGCGGGTCAGGTCGTAGTTGGTACGGTCTGCAATGCCCCACAGCTCGCCCCAGTCGGTGAACGGGAAGGCATACTCGATATCGGTGGTAGCGCGGCTGTAGAAGGCCAGTTCTGCGGGCTCGTGGTCACGCAGGCGCAGGTGCTCCTTCTTGATGCCAAGGCTCAGCAGCCAGTTCTCGCAGTAGTCCTTCCAGTAGGCGAACCAGTCCAGATCAGTGCCGGGCTTGCAGAAGAACTCGCACTCCATCTGCTCAAACTCGCGGGTGCGGAAGGTGAAGTTGCCCGGGGTGATCTCGTTGCGGAAGGCCTTGCCCACCTGGCACACGCCGAAGGGCAGCTTGCGGCGGGTGGTGCGCTGGATGTTGGCAAAGTTGACAAAGATGCCCTGTGCAGTCTCGGGACGCAGATAGCAGGTGGAGGAGCTATCCTCGGTCACGCCGATGGCGGTCTTGAACATCAGGTTGAACTTGCGGATGGGGGTAAAATCGTGCTTGCCGCAGACGGGGCAGACGATATCCTCGTGCTCTGCGATGAAAGCGTCCATCTCGTCAAAGCTCATGGCGTCCACGTTCACCTCGGGGTGCTCCTCACCGATCAGCTTGTCGGCGCGGTGGCGTGCCTTGCAGGCGCGGCAATCCAGCAGGGGGTCCGAGAAGCTGGACACATGGCCGGTGGTCACCCATGTCTGCGGGTTCATGATGATGGCAGCATCCAAACCCACATTATAGGGGCTTTCCTGCACAAACTTTTTCAGCCATGCCTTTTTGACGTTGTTCTTGAACTCCACGCCAAGGGGGCCGTAGTCCCAGCTGTTGGCCAGACCGCCGTAGATCTCGGAACCGGGGAACACATAACCACGGTTCTTGCAAAGATTGACGATCATGTCAAGGGTCTTTTCGCTCTGTTCCATTGTAGTACATCCTTTCCGTCCGCGGCTGGTTTGCCGTGTCGTATCGTGTTGTGTGCCGGCGGCTTTCCCACCGCCGGGCGTGCCTGCGGCTTGCGCAAGCACAGTATATTTACTGTACCATGTTTTGCCCCGCTTGTAAAGCCCGGCAAACAGTTCAGCTGCGCTCTGTCAGGTATTTTACCAGCAGGCGGTACAGGGCATCTGGGTCGATGGGCTTTGACAGATGCTCGTTCATACCGGCCTGAAGCGCTTTCAGGCGGTCCTCCGCAAAGGCGTTTGCCGTCATGGCAAAGATGGGGATGCTCTTTGCGTCCGGGCGGTCCATGGCGCGGATGGCGCGGGTAGCCTCGTGGCCGTCCTGCACCGGCATCATCACGTCCATCAGAATGGCGTCAAGGCTGCCCATCGGCGAGGCTGCAAAGGCTTCCACCGCCTGCTGTCCGTCGGCGGCTTTTGTCACCTTTATGCCCACATCGTTCAGCAAAAACTCCATGATCTCCATGTTCAGGGCGTTGTCCTCTGCCAGCAACAGCCGCCGCCCACGCAGCACGGTAAGGTCTGTCTGCTGCCGCTCCGGCTCTTCGGTTGCAGTATTATCGATGGCAAAAGGCAGGGTGATGGTGTAGGTGGTGCCCACGCCCTGCTTGCTTTCCACCCCGATGGTGCCGCCCATCTTATCCACAAGGCTTTTGGTGATGGACATGCCAAGGCCGGTGCCGCCGTATACCGAGCGTGCCCCGGCGTTTTCCTGCGTAAAGGGCTCGAACATCCGCTTCTGGAACTCCTCGCTCATGCCGATGCCGGTATCCGCGCAGACAAAGCAGATCTGCACCTTGTCCCCGGTGCTGCTCAGCTCAAAGCAGTCCAGCATCACGCGCCCCTTCTCCCGGTTATACTTGATGGCGTTGCTGAGCACATTCATCAGCAGCCGCTTGACGTGCAGCGGGCTGCCCACCAGCCGGGGATGCGGCAGCCTGCCGTATTCCCGGTGCAGCACAATACCGCGCTCTTCCGCCTGTTTTTCCAGCACATCCGTAATCTCGTGTATCAGCTCGGGCAGATCAAAGGGCACATTTTCCAGCACCACCTCGCCGGACTCCAGCTTGCCCATATCCAGCACCTCGTTCACCAGTTCCAGCAGCAGGGTGGAGGCCTCCCAGATCTTTTTGCGGCAATCGGCCTGCCGCGCCATATCCTCCGGGCAGCGGTCGCCGATCTCCACCATACCCCGGATGCCGTTGATGGGGGTGCGGATATCGTGGCTCATGCGCTGCAAAAACTCGGTCTTGGCAAGGTTTGCGCTCTCTGCCTTCAGCGCAGCCGCCTTGAGGGTCTTCTGGTACTCCTGCTCCCGGCGCAGCTGCTGCTCCCGGTAGCGCCGGGCGGTCTTGCCGCGCAGCAATTGCAAAAGGAACAGCACAACCATGTAAGCAAAGGCCGCCATGCTCACATTGCGCATGGTAGAGGCATACACCTCCCGCTCCGGGCGGTAGACATAGATGTAAAAACTGCGTCCCTGCCCTACGATGCCGTAGGCGTACTGCTGCCCGGTGGTGCTGTGCACATGGATCATACCGCCGTCTGTGCTGCGCGCTTTTAAGGCAGAAAGGGTGGGGTTTTCGTCCACGGTGGTATCCAGCAGAGAGGTGTCGTTGCTGGCCACGATGCGGTCGCCCCGGGTCACCACGATAATGCCGTCCACAGCAGGGTTATAGCCCTGTACGCAGTTCTGGTAGGACAGACTGTAATTGCGCACATATTCTGCCGTGGTGCGGTAGTACACCACGAGCAGCCCGTCCCCATCTTTCCGGGCACAGGCTGCGGTGTCCACATAGGAGCTGTCCTCCTTTTCCGTCCGCCCGGCATAGACCTGCTGGGGGTGGTCGGCCACCTTCAGCACGATAGAACCGGCCAGTTCCTTTTCCATCTGTGTCCGGACCTGCGGGTCAGCCACCCGGCCATCCTGTGAGGCACCGCACAAAATTTTGCCCTCTGCCGAAACCACAAGGATGCCGCTGAGGGTATAATCCTGCAAATATTCTTCCATAGCGGCATCGTCCAGCACCCGCCCGGGGTTCTCCTGCTGGTCCCGGGCGATCTCGCTGCACAGATGCTGCGCGTTTTCCATCACCCGCATCAGGCTTTTGGCCTCGGTGGCAAGGTTCAGGTTGTCGTAGCCGGTGCACTGCTCCTTAACATAGCTGATGGTATCCTCAAACTGCTTTTCTGCATTTTGCAGGTCGCTGTGGGCCGAAAGCCCCAGCACACCGCCCAGTATCAGCAACCCAGCAAGCGCACAGATCAGAATGTGCTGCTTCCGGCTGATAACCAGTGACCCTTTTTCCATTCCGTCATGCATGGGTGCTGTCCTCCAGTCCATCCAGATAGTGCCCGGGGTCGTCCAGATAGCGGCTCACGATCTGCCGGACGGTGCCATCTGCCAGCATCTCCTGAAAAACCTCCGTCAGCTGCTGCGGCAGGTCATCGCCGCGCTCTTTGGCAAAGGCAACGCCCAGCCGCGCCGTCATCAGCGGCTCGTCCAGAATGCGGTATTCAACGCTGTAATCCTTCATGAACTGCCGGATGGCGCTTTCGTGGGCGGCTAAGGCGTCCGCGTAGCCTTTGAGCAGGGTGGTGTAGAGCAGATCCCGGTTCTGCAGGGAATACAACCTGCGCAGCCGGGGCAGACCATTCTGCTCCGCATTCAAAAACAGTTCCTCCGGCTTTGTGGTGGACTGCACCACCACCACCTTACCGGTCAGATCCTGCAGGGTGCGGATGTCGCTATCGGAGCGCACTGCCACCACCTGACGGCTGTACAGATACGGCCCTGCCCATTGGTATTCTTCCTCGCGGCCATCCATGGAAAAGCTGCCCCAGATGCAGTCGATGGTGCCGTTTTCCACCAGTTCCTTCTTCTTTTCCCAGTCGATGGTCACAAATTTCACCCGGTAGCCCAGCCGCCCGAACGCCTCAGTGGCCAGTTCCACGTCAATGCCGGTGGGCGCGCCGTCCGTGCCCATATAGTTGAAGGGTGGGTAGTTATCGCTGCCCACCACGATGACCGGCATTGCAGCCGTATAGTCATCCGTTTTTCCGGTACGCCCGCAGCTGCAAAGCAGCGCCGCGCACATCGCCAGCGTCAGCAAACAGGCCGCCAGCCGCAGTCCTCTTCTGTGTTTTTTCATGGTTCTTCCATCCTGTGTTTTCATTGCGTTCTGCAACGTACTGCTCTATGGTATCAGTATAATAAAAACTGTTCCAAAAGAAAAGAAGAAAATTACTTTTCCGGCAGATTCTACACTTTTCCGCAAAAAGGGCTCCCGGAGCGCCTGCGAACGCTCCGGGAGCCGAAAAAGCCATTTTACTTGTGGTACTTCATGCCCGCATTGATGGTGCAGGCGCGGTAGATCTGCTCCGTGAGCACCAGCCGCGCCAGCTGATGGGGCATGGTGATGCGGCCCATACTGAACTTGAGGGCAGCGGCCTTTTTCACCTCATCGGACAGGCCGTGGGACGAGCCGATGACAAAGGCCACATCCCCTGCCCCGCTGCCGGCGCGCTGTGCCAGAAACTGCGCCAGTTCATCGGAGGAGATCTGCTTGCCCTCGATGCACATAGCCACGATAGCAGCCCCCTTGCGCACATTGGAAAGGATGGCTTTTCCCTCTTTATCCAGCGCCTTTTTCACCACGGCGTCCGAGGCGTTTTTCTCCTCGATCTTTTCCTCCGGCAGCTCAAGGATGCGGAAGGCGGCAAAGGCCGCCAGACGCTTCTGGTACTCTGCCACGCCCTCGGCGAAATATTTGGCGTTCAGCTTACCCACACAGATCAGGTCGATATTTTGCATGACTGCTTCCTCTTTTCAGGATAAACGATTTAAAATTGTCTCCGCTTCGCTCTAACAATAACAGCGGAAAATTTTTTATAATTTGTAACTCCGAAACGACTGCGGTCGTTTCGGAGTTACTTTTTCACGGGAGGGGACTTTTCGGAAAGGCGGCGGGGAGTTTCCTGAGCAAATTCCGGCGAAGTGGGGCCCCGGTGCGCAGCACTGGGGCGGAACAGGGGGTTCCGGACTCATTTGCGAAGGAAAGCTCTCCGCCGCCTGCCATCACAGCAGGCTCATCTGCTCGCCCTCGTCCTCGGTGCGGATCAGCGCACCGGTGGCGGGCAGGCTGCGCACGCGGTAGCGGTGGGGGTTGGCCAGCTCCAAGGTATCAGCCGGCACCACCGAGGCAATGGTCTGGTTCTTTTTCAGGGTGACCACCGCCACGCCCTGACTGTCGCGGGTGGTCTTGGCGGCGATCTGCGCCGTACCCACCAGCAGCATCCGGCTGGCACTGGTGCGGATGGCAAGCTCGGTCTCCTCCGGCTGGCAAAGCATCATGGCAAGCGGTTCCTTATCGCTGTACGCCTTCAGCAGTTTGCGGCGGTTCTGCTTGGTGGCGTAGGAACTGAGGGGGATCTTTGCGCACTTACCGCTGGCAAAGAAGAACAGCATAAAGCCGCTGTAATCGCCGGTAATGACCATGCTCAGCACGTTTTCGCCCTCGTCCATGCCCAGCCGTCCCGGGATGAAGATGCCCATCTGGGCTACCTTGCCGTCCTCCAGCTCTGCCAGACGTACCTTGTACACCTGCTGCTTGTCGGTAAAGAACAGCGCCTCCACGTTGTTGCGGGTCTCCAGCTGCTGGATGATCTCGTCCCCCTCCTTCAGCTTGTGAGCACCGGCAGTGCGCAGGCTCTGGGGCGGGATCTTTTTAAAGTAGCCCTCCCGGGTAAAGAACACGGTCACCGGGTAGTCCGGCACAGCTTCTTCCTCGGCGGCAGCATCCTCTTCCGGCAGGTCGTACAAAATTTCACTGCAGCGGGGCTTTCCGTATTTTTTCGCTACATCGTTTAGTTCGTTGATGATGATGCGGCGGATGCGGGCGGGCTTTGCCAGCACATCATTCAGGTCGGCAATGTCCTTTTCCAGCTGCTCGATCTCGCCGGTGCGCTTGAGGATGTATTCCCGGTTCAGGTGGCGCAGCTTGATCTCTGCCACATAGTCGGCCTGCACCTCGTCAATGCCAAAGCCGATCATCAGGTTGGGCACCACCTCGGTCTCCTCCTCGGTGGTGCGGATGATGCGGATGGCTTTGTCGATATCCAGCAGGATGGCGGCAAGGCCCTGCAACAGGTGCAGCCGCTTTTCCTTGCCGTGCAGGTCGTAGTAGGTGCGGCGGCGCACACACTCAACGCGGAATGCCGTCCACTCCTTTAAAATCTCCCGCACACCCATGACCCGGGGCTGACCGGACACCAGAATGTTGAAGTTGCAGCTGAAGCTGTCCTCCAGCGGGGTGGCCTTGAACAGTTTTGCCATCAGCTTGTCGGCATCCACGCCGCGCTTGAGGTCCAGCGTCAGCTTCAGACCGTTCAGGTCGGTCTCGTCGCGCATATCGCTGATCTCCTTGACCTTGCCGGTCTTGACCAGTTCCGCGATCTTGTCCATGATGGCCTCCACCGTGGTGGTGGGCGGGATCTGGGTAACCTCAATCATATTTTCGCCGGGCACTGCATTGTAGCGGGCGCGCACCTTTACGCTGCCGCGACCGTTCTCGTAAATTTCACGCATCTGCGCTTCATCATACACGATCTGGCCGCCGCCCACAAAGTCCGGGGCGGGCATGGTGGTGCCGATATCGTGGTGCTCGTCCTTCATCAGCGCCACGGTGGTGGCGCACAGCTCCGCCAGATTGAAGGAGCAGATGTTGCAGGCCATGCCCACCGCGATGCCCAGCGTGTTGTTTGCCAGAATGGTGGGGAAGGTAACCGGCAGCAGGGTGGGCTCGGTGGTGGTGCTGTCGTAGTTGGGCACAAAGTCCACGGTCTCCTTGTCGATATCCCGGAACAGCTCCTCGCACACGCCTTCCAGCTTTGCCTCGGTGTAACGGGCAGCGGCGCAGGACATATCGCGGCTGTACGCCTTGCCAAAGTTGCCCTTGCTGTCCACAAAGGGCACCAGCAGGCTTTCGTTGCCGCGCCCCATGCGCACCATGGTGTCGTAGATGGCGGCGTCGCCGTGGGGGTTCAGGTGCATGGTGCTGCCCACGATGTTGGCAGATTTGGTGCGTGCGCCCTTGAGCAGCCCCATCTCGTACATGGTGTACAGCAGCTTGCGGTGCGCCGGCTTGAAGCCGTCGATCTCCGGCAAAGCGCGGCTGACGATGACGCTCATGGCGTAGGGCATATAGTTGGTTTCCAGCGTGCGGGTAATGGGGTCCTCCAGCACGCTGCCTGCGTTTAAAATTTCAACGCCGTCGCCCAGCTGCGGGCGCACCGGCTTTAAGGTTTTCTTGGTCGATTTTTTTGCCATTACAGTTCCTCTCCATAGGGAAAAACCCTCTCAGGCTGCTTGGGTGTATCTGAAAAGTCGAAAATTTAGTCTATTTCTACAAGCACAGCTGGATTTTGCGTTAAACAGCCTTGAAATCCACAAAGGATTCCTGCGGCTATTTGCCTTAAATCCCGCTTGTGCTTGCGAAATATTCGTCATTTTCTTTGTTTTCAGATACACCTTACGCAGCCAGCTCCCCCCAAGGGGGGAGCTTTTGGGGTCGTCCCGCAAAGTTTCCCTCTTGTGCCAAGCCTCTCCCCTTCGGGAGAGGTGGCATCGCGTCAGCGATGACGGAGAGGGTTCTCAGCTCACGTCCAGATCATCCAGATACTCTGCGCCGTGCTGAGCAATATGCTCCTTGCGGCCTGCCAGATTGTCGCCCAGCAGGATATCGAACACCTGTGCAGTCTGCACCACATCGGTGGGCATCACTTTAATAAGGCGGCGGCTCTCCGGGTTCATGGTAGTCAGCCACATCATCTCAGGGTCGTTCTCGCCCAAGCCTTTGGAGCGCTGGATAGTGTATTTTTTGTCCCCGATCTTTTCCAGAAAAGCGGCCTTTTCCGGCTCGGTATAGGCGAAATAAGTGCGATCCTTCGTGGTGATCTCGTACAAAGGCGACTCCGCGATATACACATAGCCCTTGTTGATCAGGGTGGGGGTAAGCCGGTAGAGCATGGTCAGCACAAGGGTGCGGATCTGGTAGCCGTCCACGTCGGCATCGGTACAGATGACGATTTTATTGAACCGCAGGTTTTCGAGGTTAAAGGTAGCCAGCTCCTTGTTGTGCTTGCCGCCCAGCTCCACACCGCAGCCCATCACCTTGATGAGGTCCACGATGACGTCCGACTTGAAGATGCGGGCATAATCCGCCTTCAGACAGTTCAGGATCTTGCCGCGGATGGGCATGATGGCCTGATATTCACTGTCCCGGCTGGACTTGACCGCGCCCATAGCCGAGTCGCCCTCTACGATATACAGCTCGCGGCGGGCGGAATCCCGGGTGCGGCAGTCCACGAATTTCTGCACGCGGTTGGCCAGGTCGATTTGCGTAGAGAGCGTTTTTTTGATGCTCTGACGCGTTTTTTCTGCGTGCTCGCGGCTCTGCTTGTTCACCAGCACCTGCTGGCAGATCTTCTGGGCCTCCTCCGGCTTTTCCAGAAAATAGACCTCCAGATAATGCTTGAGGAAGTCGGTCATAGCCTGCGAGACAAATTTATTGGTGATGGCCTTTTTGGTCTGATTCTCGTAGCTGGTACGGGTGGAAAAGCTGGAGGACACATACACCAGACAGTCCTGCACGTCCTGAAAGCTGATGGTGCTCTCGCCCTTTTTGTACAGGTTCTTTTCCTTCAGGTACTTGTTGATCTGGTAGACAAAGGCGGTGCGCACTGCGTGCTCCGGGCTGCCGCCGTGCTCCAGCCACGAGGAGTTGTGGTAGTATTCCAGCAGCTGTACCTTATTAGAGAAACAAAAAGCCGCACTCATGCGCACCTTGTAGTCCGGCTGGTCCTCGCGGTCCCGGCCCACGGCCTCGCTCTCGCAGCTGAACACCGGGGTCAGGGTGTCCTCCCCTGCTACTTCTGCCACATAGTCCGCGATGCCGTTCTGGTAGCACCAGCTTTCGTGCCACGGCTTGCCGGTGGCAGGGTCCTTTTCCTTTTCATCGGTAAAGTTGAGGGTAAGCCCCGCGTTGACCACGGCCTGACGGCGCAGCACATCCTTATAGTAGCTGCCGGGCACATCGATATCGGTAAACACCTCATCGTCCGGCTTCCAGTGGATAATACTGCCGGTGCGGCGTCCCTTGTAGGGTTCCTTTTGCAGGCCGCCCACGTTCTCGCCCTTTTTAAAGTCCAGATGGTAGTGATAGCCGTCGCGGTAGATATCGGCGGTCATCCATGCCGAGGCGTACTGGGTGGCGCACAGACCCAGACCGTTCAGGCCAAGGCTGAACTCGTAGTTATCCTCGCCTTCGCCGTACTTGCCGCCCGCGTACATCTCGCAGAACAGCAGCTCCCAGTTGAAGCGTCCCTCGCCGTTGTTCCAGTCCACGGGCATACCGCGGCCAAAGTCCTCCACAATGACGCTGCCGTCCTTGCAGCGGGTCACGTTAATAGTATCGCCGTGGCCGTCGCGGGCTTCATCGATAGAGTTGGACACGATCTCAAAGATCGAGTGGGCACAGCCCTCCACACCGTCTGAGCCAAAGATGACTGCCGGGCGCTTGCGCACACGGTCGGCACCCTTTAACGAGGTAATGCTCTCGTTGCCATATTCCTGTTTTTTTGCCATGCTGCTCCTCCCGGCCCATCGCAGCTGTGCCGCGCAGGCCGTCCTGTAATCAAAGCAGACGCCCGCCCTTTCTATTATATAAGAAATATAACAGCATCTCTGCGGGCATAAGCGCCTGTGTTCTTTTCTTTTATTAAACCATAGGTTGTAAAACTTGTCAAATATTCTTTCTCTCTTTTCCCGTACTGCCCCCGGCACGAAAACCGCGAAAAAAAGTCGTTCTTATTTTGCACGCAGAGACGCCGAAAAGCAAAAACTTTTCAATTTTTTCAAAAAAGTTTGCATTTACCCCTTTACAAAATCGAAATTTCAGGTATAATAATCATCGTCCGGTGCGCCTCTGTAGCTCAGTCGGTAGAGCAGGGGACTGAAAATCCCCGTGTCATTGGTTCGATTCCGATCGGAGGCACCACATCGAAAGTCGTGTAAGACTTTCTCCTTTTCCCCACAAAATCTTGCTTCGCAAGCTTTCGCGGGGGCCCCGAAATTCGCAAGAATCGCTCGGGAGGGTGCAGGGATAAATGCACCGGATATGCGGCCGTAGCTCATCTGGTAGAGCGCCACCTTGCCAAGGTGGAGGTAGCGAGTTCGAGC
>OBDJ01000847.1_pt1 | contig 13218 bp, 10 predicted proteins | sample 1518041 | NCBI WGS metagenome assembly OBDJ01 (sample SAMN01760916, study PRJEB22395) | human gut metagenome
GGTCGTCGCACAGTCATATCTGTCTCGGTAACGGCTATTCAGTTGTCGAGGTACACGGGGGAAGCTTAGAAGCTCCTCTCACTTTCCCTTTGCCGAATTTTTTTCGGATTTTCCCACTGCTTTTCAAAATTTTTTCTTTTGAGCTGGTAAATTATAAAAAGCCGAGCTTGTGCAGAGCTTTTTCAAAGTTCCCCTCACTTGGTAGGCAGCGAGAAGGCCAAAAAATTAACCCCCTTGAAAAATTCTTTTGTTTTGGCTCCAAATTGGAGCCATTTTCCTATGCAGGACTGCTCGTGGCTCCAAAATGGAGCCATTTTTCGTCTATGGCATCAAAATTGATGCCATTTCCATTCCGGATTTCATCGGTGTGGCTGCAAAATTGATGCCATAAAAATAAGCGCCTGCCTCTTTTCAGAAGCAGACGCTCGTTTTTCGCATTCAGTTTTTACCGCAGCAGCCGGATCAGCAGCTCATTGATATCCTCGGTGGGCTTGCCGCTTGCTACCAGCTTGTTCCGAAAGGACAGCAGGGCCTTTACCAGCAGCCGCCGCTCGCCGGCGCAGAGTGTTAACACTCGATTTCTTCTATGCTTGAACATCACCACACCTCAGCAATAAACCAGCTCAGAAAGGACAACTTCCTCCGCGCGGCTGCGGATGCTGTTCATCCGTCCCACCCATTCCATTTGATTCTCAGCCTTCAGCCGCTCAGTGACACCCTCAGTGTCCTTCATCTGCGCGACCAGCCGATCGAACATCTCCTGTGCCGTGTCACCGATTTCCTTGAGATGGTCGTCCAGCTTGCCGGTCAGCAGCATTCCCGTGTAGATGCCGTCCCTGTGCTCGCGCAGATATCGCCTGCGCTTTTCTGCAAATCTGTTGTACATGTTCTTCCTCCTTTCACGCCCGCCGTGTGGGTTTCTATCATCATCCACATGATAGCACAACCCGAAGGAAAAGCCCAATGTGTGAAAAACAGATTTGCAGATTTGGCAGCTGCAGCATCGCCAAATCGCAGAAAATATTTTCGCCAAATCGCTGGATTATCTTGAATTGGACGCGCTGATCCGCTATAATATAGTCATTCTATAGCGTGGAGGGACTCTATATGGCAAGTTATAGGCCGAGAGTGATTGACTTGACTATTGCAAATCGCCTGAGAAACAAAGGAGCGATCCTTGTGGAAGGAGCAAAATGGTGTGGAAAAACAACCACCTGCGAACAGCACGCCTCCAGTATTTTGTATATGAGCGACCCGGATCGGGTAAAGCAAAACCTCCAGTTGGCGGATATCAGCCCTCGTTCCCTCCTCCAGGGTGAGACGCCGCGCCTGATCGACGAATGGCAAATGGCTCCCAAGCTGTGGGATGCTGTGCGGTTTGAAGTGGATCACCGGGACGGCTTCGGACACTTCCTTTTGACCGGTTCCGCTGTGCCTGCGGAGATGGAGCAGGTGCATCATACGGGTACTGGCCGCTTTGCGTGGATCAAGATGCGGCCCATGAGCCTGTATGAGTCCGGTGAGTCCTCCGGCGCAGTCAGTCTCGGTGCGTTGTTTTCCCCCGATGATAAACCAACCTTTGCGGAAAACAAGGCTACACTGGAGGATATTGCATTTCTCATCTGTCGCGGCGGCTGGCCCCAAGCGACCTTCCTGGAGGGCGACGATGCACTGGTACAAGCCTTTGACTACCTGGATGCAGTTGTGAAGTCCGATATCAGCCGAGTGGACGGCGTTTCCCGCAATGAGACCCGCGCACGGCTCTTGATGCGTTCTCTTGCGCGTCATCAGGGAACACAGGCACCGAACACCACGATCTGCGAGGATATCAATGTCAGCGACGATATGGAACTGAGTAAGGATACCGTTGTCTCCTATACGAATGCGCTGAAAAAGATCTTTGTGATAGAGGATTGCCCTGCCTGGAGTCCGAATCTTCGCTCCAAGACAGCGATCCGCACATCTGACACACGCTATTTTGTCGATCCTTCTATCGCCACTGCAGCGCTGGGCATTGGCCCAGGTGATCTGCTGAACGACCTGGAGACCTGCGGTCTGTTCTTTGAAACGCTTTGCATCCGCGATCTGCGCGTCTACGCGGAAGCACTGGACGGCAGTGTGTATCATTTCCGTACCAAAGAGGGCTTGGAGTGCGACGCCGTTATCCACCTGCGCAACGGAAGCTATGGCCTTGTAGAGGTCAAGCTCGGCGGAGACAGGCTTATTGAGGAAGGTGCGCATACGCTGAAGATTGTCGCTGGTAAGATCGACACGACAAAAATGAAAGAACCCTCCTTCCTAATGGTTTTGACCGGCACCTCCCCCTATGCCTACCAGCGCGAGGATGGCGTGTATGTGGTGCCCATCACAGCACTGAAGAATTAGGGGGGCCTATAATAATGCCGATAGCGTTTCGGTACCTTGGATTATAGAACGAGCAAGGAGCAGATGATTATGATAGATGTTTCAAATTTGAAAGACGCCTTAAAAACTCTGGGATTTGTTGCATATGGCGATATATATGAAAAGGTATTTTTTGAGATTGGGTGCAGCCTGAAAGTAGATTTCCATGCAAAAAGACTGATTTATCCAAATGAAATAAAGGGCAGAGAGCGCAACGATGGTTTTGATCAGAAAGAGAACTTCGTTGTATTTGAATGCGTATGCCGTCTTTTGTCAAAAGGATATCGTCCGGAACATATAGAGCCGGAAAAAGAGTGGCATCTTGGGCACGACGCCAAAGGCGGACGCGCCGATATTTGCGTAAGTGATACAAGCGGAAATATGCTTTTTATTATCGAGTGCAAAACCTGGGGCAGAGAGTACGACAAAGCGCTTAATAATACAAAAAGCGACGGAGCGCAGTTGTTCTCCTATTGGCAGCAAGAGCAGTCTTGCAAATGGCTGGTTTTGTATGCCTCTGATTTGAGGAGTGGCTGTATTGCATATAAAGCACCTACGATTGACTGTTCCGACGATGCAAATATCATCCTGCTTTCAAAAAAGGATAAGTCTATAAAGCTCTATCGGGATGCGCATACCACATCAGCCAAGTATGAAGCATGGAAAGAAACCTATGGAAGTCAGATCCATGACGATCTGATCTTCTCCGAAGATTCCGTTGCCTATCAAATTGGGGTAAAACCGCTTCGGAAAAAGGACCTTCGCGATTTCACACCAGATGATAAGATTGTCAACAAGTTTGAAGAAATTCTGCGGCACAATAATGTAAGTGACAAGGAAAACGCCTTCAATAGACTTGTTGCGCTGTTTATTTGTAAGCTTGTCGATGAAAGCACGAAGAACGAAGACGACGAAGTAGAATTCCAGTATAAGCAAGGAACGGATACATACGAGACTCTGCAAGATCGACTCCAGCGGCTGCACCGGGACGGTATGGAGAAATTCATGCGTGAGGAAATACTCTATGTTTCTGCTGATTATCCAGAATGGCTATTCTCAACGTATACCGGTTCCAAACGCAAAAGAGCGATTGAGGATCTTCAGAATACGATCCGTATTTTGAAATTCTATTCGAACAATGATTTTGCGTTCAAAGATGTCCACAATGAAGAACTATTCTATCAAAACGGAAAGATTCTTGTTGAGATGGTGCAGTTGTTTGAAAAATACAGAATTGTCTATCCGTCAAAGCATCAATTCCTGGGCGATCTCTTTGAGCAGCTGTTGAACAAGGGGTTCAAGCAGAATGAAGGACAATTCTTTACACCGATGCCGATTACTCGTTTCATTTGGGATAGTCTGCCTGTTGATCGGATGGTAAAGTCTGATAGAGGAAATGTTTATCCAAAGGTCATTGACTACGCCTGCGGAGCTGGACATTTTTTGACTGAAGCTATCGAAGCGATCAATTATTTCGCGCAGTCAGATGGAAATAACGCATGGGCCAGAGATCACATTTACGGAATCGAAAAAGACTACCGTCTTGCCCGCGTTGCAAAAATATCCCTGTTTATGAACGGCGCAGGAGAGGGCAACATTATTTTCGGCGACGGGTTGGAAAACGTACCTGATAAGGGGATTGAGAACGGCACTTTTGATATTCTGGTTGCTAATCCGCCATATGCAGTAAAAGATTTCAAGCAGCATTTACAACTTAAAAACAACAGCTTTACCCTTCTTGACCGAATTGGCATGAACGGCGGAGAGATTGAAACGCTGTTTGTGGAGCGAATTGCACAGCTGCTAAAGCCGCAGGGAGTCGCGGCGGTGATCCTACCGAGTTCTATTCTCTCAAATGACAGCGCAAGCTACACCGGAGCCAGGGAGCAGCTTTTACAGAATTTCTATATCCGGGGAATTGCCGCCTTCGGTTCCAAAACCTTTGGCGCGACCGGAACGAATACTGTCGTGATGTTTCTGGAAAAATTCAATGAACCGCCGAAACAGATTGACCTGTCAGCAGATTCTGTGGATGCGGTTTTCAGCGGTGCAGAGCTTGCCGAATGGAAAGATAAAGACATTTTCGAGGCATATCTTGCACAGATTGATGTCGGTGAGAATGAGTACAGAGCCTTCTTGAATAAATCCCTTTCCGTTGCAGACCTGGAAGGATCCAAATACTTCAAAATGTATGTGACGGCGTTTGCCGATTCCGCAGATGCGAAGAACCTGCTGAAAACAAAAGCATATCAGCAGAAAAGTGCTGACGAGCAGGCAGCCGTGTATCTGGAAAAATTGTATTCGTACGCTTACTCCATTGAGCGGGAAAAGCTGTTTTATTTCTCGCTGGTGTATCAGCAGACAACTGTGATCATTACGGCTCCGGCAGATAACAAGGCACAGAAAGAATTTCTTGGATATGACTGGTCAAACCGCAAGGGTAATGAGGGCATTCAGATCATCACGCCAGGCGGAAAGATGTATGATGATGCGAACCGTGCGGCGGAGGGAACTCTGGCCAATGCAGTCAAGGTATCTTTTGGAGGATTAGTTCCGCAGTTTAGTGAGGACCAGCTTGTTTACGGAGCCGCCGTTGCCACAAAAAATATGTTGGACTATTCCAGAGCTGGTTTCAATAAGTCTATTAGAATAAGCGTAAACAAGAAGATTGTTATCGAAAGTAAATATCCCTTGAAAACCATAGATGAGCTACAGGTATTATTAAAACGCGGAAAGTCACCGACATATGGTGATTCGAAAGTACAAGTCATTAAATCCGGGCAAGCACGAGGGTACCGGGATTTTGACTTTTCATCGAAGTACTATCTTGCTAAGGATACTGAGCTTGATGAGCGGAAACTTCAAAAGGGAGATATTTTGATCAATTCGACAGGTGTTGGAACCGCAGGCCGAGTAACCCTTTTTGAGTTGGATGGTGATTATGTGGTAGACAGCCACATCACAATATTCCGCCCTAACGACGAAGTAGTACCCACTTTTGTTTTATTGGTGCTGTCTTCAGTTGTCGGATTCAAAACGCTCGAGAAGATGGCAGATGGTTCAAGCGGACAAGTTGAGTTGTCTATTGAGACCAAAAAAAGCATTAAGATCCCTGTTCCACCTATTCCCGTTCAACAGGAGATTGTAGATGCATGTGCCAAAATCGACGAGGAATACAATGCCACCCGTATGAGCATTGAGACCTACAGACAGAAGATAGCCGATCTGTTTGCAGAACTTGATGTTGTTATGTCAACCAATGGGGGGGTACAAACTGAGCCTGTCTGATACACAAAAATTCAGCGTTGCCATTGGTAAGCGGGTTTTGGACAAAGAGCTTGTATCGAATGGTAAAATTCCCGTTTACAGCGCCAATGTCACTGCACCGTTTGGCTTTATTGACAAGCTGCTGATTACGGATTTCTCTGTTCCCTCTGTATTGTGGGGAATCGACGGAGACTGGATGACCAGCTACTTGCCTTCAGACATGCCGTTCTATCCCACAGATCACTGCGGTGTCCTCCGCTGCAAGACCTCTGAAGTAAATCCTCGTTATCTTGCACACCTTCTTGAAGTCGAAGGTGGAAAAATGGGCTTCTCTCGGTCGTATCGTGCTTCTATCGACAGAGTACAGGGAATTACATTTACTGTTCCTGATATTTCAATACAAAACAACGCTATGTCGAAAGTAGCGGACTATGAAATGGCTATAAAAGAACTGGAAGGGTCTTTAGAAAAAATAGCTTCTCGAAGAAGTGAGATTATTAGAAAAGCATTAGCGGAGTGACTGTTTGACGGTGCTATATTTTAAGTGAAAGAAACGGAGGAGATTATATGGATAAAACAGGAGTCATTTACATACTGACCAATCCGTCTTTTCCCGAATATGTTAAAATTGGATATGCAGACGATATCGACAAGCGGCTGCAGCAGCTCAACCGGAGCGAATGTATTCCCTTTGCCTTCCGGGTCTACGCAATCTATGAGGTCAATTCGCGGCTTTCTGATCTGAAGATTCACAGCATCATTGACAAGCTGAACCCCAATCTACGTTCCATCGAGAACTTCAATGGAAAGCAGCGCATCCGTGAGTTCTATGCCATGTCACCGGAAGACGCCTATTCCATCCTGGAGGCCATTGCGGAGATCCACGGCTGCGCGGACAAGCTAAAACGAATTGCTATGGATGAAACCCAGAAGCAGGCGGAGGAAACCGCGCAGGAGATCGATGCTGAGCACAAAGAACGCCAGTCTCCTTTCCGCTTCTCCATGTGCGGCATTCAACCCGGTGAGGAGATTGAGTATTGCAATAACCCGGAAATCAAATGCACGGTAGTGGATGATAAAACGGTAAGCTATCAAGGGCAGGTCTACTCGCTCTCGGCTTTGGCTCAGCTACTCACTGGCAGCAAATACTCCGTTGCCGGCCCGCGCTATTTCAAGTACAGGGGCGAATGGCTGAATGACGTGCGCCACCGACAGGAGAGATAAGTACCTGTTATACACTATATGTTTATTCGTTGCGGCAAGAGAGGTAGCGTATGTACGAGAAGGAATTACAGAGAATACTAACTGCTTCACAAAACAATGCGCTTACGTTTTTCGTCGGCGCAGGCGTATCAGCACTCTCCGGAGCACCAACTTGGAAGGGGCTGATTCATGCAATTAGTGATAGATTGGGACAAGCACGAAAAGATGAGTATTCTTCCGATGAGTATCTGCAAATTCCGCAGATGTTCTATTATTCTTTAGGCGAGAACAAGGAAGAATACTATACGTTTGTCAAGGCACAGCTTCATTCTTCGCCCATGTTGCCAAATGTCATCCATCGAGAAATGCTAAACCTTAATCCAGTCTCTTTTATTACCACCAACTATGACACGCTATTGGAAGATGCAGCGGTTCAGTATTGTCAGAGCTTTAAGGTTGTTTCGCGCGATGAAGATGTTCCGACTATTTTTGGAGATAGATTTATTCTAAAACTACACGGAGATTTCAAACATAATAATTTTGTGCTTAAGGAGGAGGATTACCTCAACTATAGCGACAATTTCAAGCTAATTGAAACATTGGTGAAGTCCATTTTTTCCACCAACACTGTTGTTTTCATAGGATACAGCCTAAATGATTATAATATTAAGCTGATTCTGAACTGGACGAAAACACTACTTAAAGATAGCTTCCGGGAGCCTATCTTCCTTTATGTTGGCAGCTCAGCCCTTACAGATACTGAGCTTATTTATCAGCAGTCGAAGGGGCTCACAGTTGTCGAATGGAATAAACTCATTACTTCAACCGACGATTATTTAGATCGCTACAATGCGATCTTTGCTGCACTAAAGAATCAATCTAAGTTGTCATTGGAGGGAAAATCAGAGGACGAAGCATTTGAGATCCTGTATAATTTGCTTCAACCGTTAGACCGTTTGAATGCCCTTCGAATCGAGGACGTTTCAAAACGACTGTATCCATATATCAGAATACGCGACGACGGAGTTATTGGCTTATCTCAAAGGGACGATCTTTTGTTAAAGAGATTCTTTGCCATTAATCTAATGCCAGATTCTCAACAGAATAACCTTACAAAAGATGTATTGGGAAAATACCATTGCATTCTCAATGTCTTCAGAAAAGCGAGAATACTTGAGGTAGAAGATGGTCACAAATACAGGCGTTTTGTTGCTGGCGAGGTGCCGTTTGCAGATAAGAATTGTATTCTGTTCGATTATTCTGCTATGCACGCATTTTCGGAAAAGACATATAAATCACTGGATAAAAACTATAAAAAAGCATTTTATCTATCTCGGCTAAGGCGTTATGACGAAGCGTTCTTTCACTTTTCTGAGATCGCAAAGCAAGCTTTTAAGGATTCGGACTATCTGCTGTACTATTTTGCGGAGTCCAACTGCATCAGCCTACGGAAAGTAATCAAGAATGTAAATACATGGTATCGCTGCTATGATCTTGATGCTGTCGAAGCATTGTCTCCAAATGACTCAGAGGCTGAAAACTTGTTTAGACGCCTTCCGGTAGAATTCCGAAATATATATGACAACCTCAGAGATATTCATAGTGCGAATATGCTATATAAATATTCGTATGAGGCTTTTACTGACGGACAAAAGCTTCAAAAAGCGATTGAGTCTGGATCAACAGAATTTGGCATGACAAGCAGCGGTAAGGCGATTTGCAGAGTAAACGATTATTTGCATTTCTTGCTCGGAAATGGAATCATAGCGGATGTGTTCTCCGAGTATAGAAGTGCAGTGAAGAATCTGATGTCCCTGTTAGTATACAAATACTCCACACAGGGAAAGAAAGTATTACATGAGCAGCCATTTCCTTTTATTGATGGAAATGATGTTTATTTTGATGAAATTGATTTCCACTGTTTCATGGAGTATTTTGACGCCAAAGAAATAATCGCACTATTAAGCAAATACCATATTGAAACAATCGAGTTTCAGAATATGGCTTCGATAGAGAACGCTGTAAACAACTTGCTGGATTACTACAGTTATGCGGTCAAATCTTCAAAAAATAACATTGATGTTATTGGATTACAACCGCAAATCAAGAATTGTCTCGCATTACTCAGATATGTTAGCATTTCACAGGGTTTGGTTGATAAGATATGCGGCTTCATCCTTACACAAGAGTTTCGGGAAATACTGATAAATGATAAGGTCCTATTCCTTGATCGCCAACTGGTGCACAGGAAAATGTACAGCAAAACAACGAGCAAAATCGTAGAGAATACTCTGATTTCGTATTTGGATAAACATATTGCTGCCTTAAAAAAGGGCGAGAGGTTTGAGTTGTTCTCAGCAAGCACGGGTATCAATTATTGCAATCTTGTCCATTACATTTCTGCACCAGAGGAGAAATACTATTCGCGAAGACTGTCTATGAGAATCTCGCAGATTATAAATAATAATCTGTCCCAGATGTATTATCAGATAACTCAGCACTACTGCGGATATGTTTCAAAGAATCAACAGAAAAAACTTATCACATGGGCTAACAAACTAATACAAATGAATTTTAGCTTTGATTTGTTTAAAATGCTTGTGCAATGTGATGCGCGTATTAGTAAAGCAGCTAAAACGCAACTGAAGGTATACCTTAAGCAAAGAATAGATGCGGCTAAAAATAAAAATAACAATGGCGTAGTCGTATATCCAACTAAACAACCATATGAAGAATTAGATCAGGTCGGTTATTGGTGTCTTCTCAATGTTCTCAAAGCAAAGGACTTCCAGGAGTTCCTCGGCAATAGTGAGGCGTTTGACTTCTATTGCGAATATGCGAAATTTGACTTTAGCCGGTTTGACGTTTCATGGCTATTAAACCTTTATCCGCATACGTTGGAACAGATAGCAAAAAATGAGAAGGTCAAAGGATGCGTACGAGTTGCCATAGCAAATGCATTGAATGATGGAGAAATAGCATTATCGGACAGTCAACGACTTCAAAGCATCCTTATCAAACATTTTTGCTAAGAGAGTATCCACAAAGCACCTTTTTGAATTACGCTCTTGGGCAAGATGAAGCTGAGGAAACACTCTTTTCATGTTTTGACGATAATCCATCCCACGAAAAAGCTCTCAGGCGGGGCGTTGTCGTCCCAAAAGGCATACAGCATTAACTATTCGTCGAGACGGAAATCGTTGACAAAGGTCTCCAGTTAGGGCTTCCATTGAATTTCGAGTAAGCGTTGCAGATGCACAGGGATAAATCCTTGCCCTCACCGGACAGTCGCTCTGTAAGCTCTTTTTCTACATACCATCAAGCATAGAGGCTGACATTTCCCTAACGGTCTTTTTCGCGCGATAACTGCGTTCCTGTGGGTCAACGCTGCTGTAGATCAGATCTCCAACTATGCGTCTCTTCATCGCCCATCTCTCCATTTCTGCGCCTCCCAAAGCATATCGATATGTCGGCGGGATTTGCGGTTGGTGTTGTTGTAATCGTCCGAGCAGAGCCAGTCGATGAGATAGCATTTGGGGATCATGTACTTCTGCAGCAGCGCCAGCGCCTTTAGCTTCCCCACGCGAATCCATTGGCAGACGGTGCGTCGGTTATAGCCTGTGAAGTCCACGGCGGCGGCCACATCCATCACATCCGGCAGCGCGGCCAGCTTGCTCTCATAGTAGCGCCGAAGCTTCTTCTCGTCTTTGGCACACGGCGGATGGATGCGGATTTTATAGGGCCGAACCATTTCGCTTCCGTATTTGTACCAGTTCTTCGGCGCTATGTATTTTTTCGGGTTGACCTCACGGTCGTTCATAAAAGCGATCACATCGCTCTTTTTGATGGCGTAGCAGCGGGTTTTCTTGCCGGTGCAGGTGTGAGGGATTAGGTTAAATTGGAGAAGATAGAGCGCCGTCTGCTTGCTGATGTGGCAGGCGATCCGCATCTGCTCCTTGTTCATAATCTCCGGGTATTTTTTGAATTCCTTGGCGTCGTATTTCATAACGAAGACTCCTTTCTGTGTTTCGGTCCGAAAAGGCGCTTCGTATAATCTGTTTTGAGTCGGTTTTTCTTGCATTTAATCCGGGTGGCTGTCTGCAAAGCCATACCTGACAAGGGTTTTCTTCTTGCGTATTTTCTTGCCAGCGCGCAAAAAAATCGATCGTTTTGGGGCATTTCTCATTTCAATTTGAACTCTGGTTTTTTCTGATATGGAGCTGGTCAATACCGGTCGGTGCGTCCGAAATCCGTTGCAGCACAAGGATTTTCGCTGTTTCCAAAACTGCCGCCACCGACCACAGCAGACACGAAAGTACCAAGTGCGAACAAGACTCGAAATCGTGGTCGCTACTCGGTAGCTCCCTGACCGGAATCCCTTGATTTTATGGGGTTTTTCGGGTATTCTTAACTTAATATTTTTGCTTGTTCTCCCCATCAGTTCTCCCCGTTTTCCGAGGTGCTGATGTTGAGATAAATACGGAGCGGTATCGAAGTGGTCATAACGGGACTGACTCGAAATCAGTTGAACCGCAAGGTTCCGTGGGTTCGAATCCCACCCGCTCCGCCAGAAATTACGCCAGTAGTCGGTTTTTCCGGCTGCTGGCTTTTCTTTTTCAGTTCTGTGCAAAGCCCAAGCCATTGAGCATTGCATCAGCCGAAGTCAGCTTCGAGCTGTAATCCAGATGTGCGTAAATGTTCGCCGTAGTTGAGAAGTCGCTGTGACCAAGCCATTCCTGAATCTGCTTCATGGGAACACCGTTTGCCAGAAGAAGCGAGGCGCAGCTATGCCGGAGATCGTGATATCTGATCTGTCTCATTCCCTTTGCCTTGAGCAGTTTCGGAAAACTCTCTGTGACGTAGTGGGGCTTGATCAGATCGCCAATCTCATTGACACATACATACTCAAGATATTCCTTGATGTAGCTGCGTCCGCACAAGCGGCGGTTTTCCTGCTGTTCTTCTTTCAGCGTAAGAAGTCTTTCCCGCATGAACGGAACAAGAGGCAGTGTCCTCATACTCGATTTGGTCTTTGTGGTGTCCGACGCAACCAGAACGCGCTTGCCGTCAAGATCACAGGAAGTAACCGTGTGACGGATGGTGATGGTGTTCTGGTCAAAGTCGATGGCATCCCATTTCAGACCGATTGCTTCACTCCGGCGCAGACCGTAGAACGCACCGAACAGAATTGGCAGTTCAAGTTTGCTTCCTTTTGCAGCCTCGAAAAGAGCGTTGACCTCATCGGCATCATAGAAGCTGCCGACGTAGCGGTCTTTTTTCGGACGCTCAACCTTATCCGCCGGGTTTACATCAATCAGGTCAATCTTCACGGCATACTTGAGTGCCTTGTGAATGTTGGCGTGATAATGAATGACCGAGGACGGGCTGACACGCTCAAGCTCACTCAGGTAAAACTCCTGAATGTCTTTTGCGGTCAGGTTCTTGAGCGTCACTTCCTTTTCGCGGAAGTACGGTGCTACAATCTTTTTAACCGTAGTCGAGTATGAAGCGAATGTCGGGACTGCAACCGAGCTTTTGATGATGTCGAGCCACTTTTCCATATAGTCCGCGAACAGAATGTCTCCGTTCATGACCTTCGGCTCTTCGGGATTGAAATTGCGTCGTGCGTCCATCAGGATTGCTTCGGCGCGTTTTTTGTTTCCCTTCACAGTAAGCCCGGTGGAAATCCACTTGGTCTTTCTTTTTCCGAGAGAATCGGTGTAGTTCAACACGGCGTAGTAATATCCGCTTTTTTCGCGGAGATGTCCTGCTACCATAATTATCCTCCTTCTTTGTAGCAGAGACACCTACCTGATACCGTGCTTCTATTGTACCAGAACCGGGTTCGAATTGGAGGGCCTCTGCCGAATATTTTTTGTAAACAAATTGAGTCCAAGCATTACGCCGTGACTGCTTCTCCGCAACCGATGCAGAGAAACGTGAAAAGATGAGCCTTCGGAATACGATAGGCTCTGCCGACTTTGAGACAACAGATTTTGCCTTCCCGCAGGATGCGGTAGCCGGTCTTTGTGCTGATGCTGAGTATTTCGCACATCTGCTCAATGCTCATCACATCGGGATAGTCTTTCAGCATGAGCTTGTAGGCATCGCGCTGAGAAATGGTTGATGCGGTATTCACCCGTCTCACCTCCACAAGATTTGTTTTTGCCTTATCAGCAAAAGGATAGGCAGCAGTCCTTTTTGAGTAGACTGCTGCCCATAGTTTTTGATGATAAAGCCCTTTCAGGCGTTTTCCTATGAAAAAATGGAGGCATGGACTGCCAACTTTGAGGAAGAGTTTGTGAAATGGAGTCCCTACCACATCGAATGCAATCTCTATAACGG
>OBDJ01000848.1_pt1 | contig 13213 bp, 15 predicted proteins | sample 1518041 | NCBI WGS metagenome assembly OBDJ01 (sample SAMN01760916, study PRJEB22395) | human gut metagenome
CAACATTTTCCAGGCAGGCTCCATTGCCCAGAAGTATAACTGTCAGCTGACCAGGTTGGACTTTCAGCAGGAAGAAGGGCTGATGAGCTGTCTGCCCCTGGGACTCAATCAGATCGAGATCCAGCGAGGACTGACCACCAGTTCTACGGCTATCTTTGTACCGTTCACCACACAGGAATTATTCCAGAACGGCAAAGAAGCTCTGTACTACGGCATCAACGCCCTGTCCAACAACCTCATCATGGTGGATCGAAAGCTGTTGAAAAACCCCAACGGCTTGATTTTGGGTACGCCGGGTTCCGGTAAGTCCTTCAGCGCAAAACGAGAAATTGCCAACTGCTTTTTGCTTACCAGTGATGATGTTATCATCTGTGACCCGGAAGCGGAGTATGCACCTCTTGTTGAGCGTCTGCATGGGCAGGTCATCAAGATTTCGCCTACCTCCACCAACTACATCAATCCGATGGATCTGAACCTGGACTACTCGGATGATGAAAGCCCGCTGTCCCTCAAATCTGATTTTATCCTCAGCTTGTGTGAGCTGATCGTGGGCGGTAAGGAGGGCTTACAGCCGGTGCAGAAAACCATCATTGACCGCTGTGTGCGTCTGGTCTATCAGACCTACCTCAATGACCCGCGCCCGGAGAATATGCCGGTTCTGGAGGACCTATACAACCTGCTCCGTTCACAGGAGGAAAAGGAAGCCCAGTATATCGCCACGGCCCTTGAAATCTATGTAACCGGCTCCCTCAATGTGTTCAATCACCAGAGCAATGTGGACATCAATAACCGCATTGTCTGCTATGACATTAAGGAGCTGGGCAAGCAACTCAAGAAAATCGGTATGTTGGTGGTCCAGGATCAGGTGTGGAACCGCGTTACCATTAACCGCGCTGCCCACAAGTCCACCCGTTATTACATCGACGAGATGCACCTGCTTTTGAAGGAGGAGCAGACCGCCGCTTATACGGTGGAAATCTGGAAGCGATTCCGCAAATGGGGCGGTATTCCGACAGGTATCACCCAGAATGTCAAAGACCTTTTGAGCAGCCGCGAGGTGGAGAACATCTTTGAAAACTCCGACTTCGTGTATATGCTCAACCAGGCAGGCGGAGACCGTCAGATTCTCGCCAAGCAGCTGGGCATTTCCACGCACCAGCTTAGCTATGTGACCCACTCCGGTGAGGGCGAGGGCCTGCTGTTCTATGGCTCCACCATCCTGCCCTTCGTTGACCACTTCCCGAAGAATACTGAGCTTTACCGCATTATGACCACCAAACCCCAGGAACTGAAAAAGGAGGATGAATAACTATGAAACAGAATATTTGCGAACTTGATACCATGATTTTTTTCCGTGAGGCATTGGAGGCTCACGAATTCATGTTGCTTCCGGTAATGGCCTCCGCTGTTGTTGAGTGTCGTACCGCTGACAAAGAACTCAAAACCTTGAATGAGGATGGCGAAATTGGTCTTGCCCGTCTCTTTTCGATTTGGGCGAATATGATGTGTGCCCCTGGTGCAGCAACCATTGTAGGGTGCAGACCTATCACAATGCTCTCTGAGATTCTGGCGCAAGTCCATGCGTATCTCACCGTGCATCCGCTATATGATCCGGAAGGTTTGGCCCTCTATGTGGAGCTGCACCACATGATGGATGCTATCCTAATGGGTGATTGGTTTGAATAAAGAGCCGCGCCTGCGCTTTACTGATGAGGAACGGGCTGACCCTGCACTGGAAAAGCCGATCCGCAAAACGGAGAAAGCTACGGCCAGAGCAGATAAGGCGCAGGCCAATATTCCAAAGAAAAAAGTCAGACAGACGGTCATTGACCCGGACACCGGGAAAAAGACCTCGAAGCTGACCTTTGAGGACAAGAAAAAACCACCTTCCAAACTTTCTCAAGGGGTTAAGGAAGCTCCCGTCCATCTGGTCGCGGGCAAGTTTCACAAAGAGATCCGGGAAACAGAACAGGACAATGTGGGCGTGGAAAGCGCCCACAAGTCCGAGGAGGCGGTGGAGACCAGCGCTTATCTGGTGCGGGAGGGCTATCGCAGCCACAAGCTGAAGCCGTACCGCAAAGCAGCCCAGGCCGAGCAGAAGCTGGAAAAGGCAAATGTAAATGCCCTGTACCAGAAGTCCCTACGGGAAAATCCTCAGTTTACCAGCAACCCTCTCTCCCGCTGGCAGCAAAAAACAGAGTATCAAAAAGCAGTATGCCGTCGCCAAGCGCACCGGTCAGACTGCCGGAAATACCGCCCAGGCTGCGTCCAAAACCGGAAAAGCCGCAAGGACGGTAAAAGAAAAGGCACAGCAGGCAGGGGCATTCGTCATGCGCCACAAGAAGGGCTTCCTGATGGCAGGGGTTTTTTTCCTCATCGCCTGTATGCTGATGAATACCATGTCCTCCTGCTCTATGATGGCACAGAGTATTGGTTCTGTAATTTCCGGCACTACCTATCCATCGGATGACCCGGAAATGCTGGCGGTGGAGGCAGATTATGCAGACAGAGAAGCTCGGTTGCAGGAGAAAATCGACAACATCGAAAGCAGCCACCCAGGGTATGACGAGTATCGCTATAACCTTGGCATGATCGGCCATGACCCCCATGAGCTTGCGGCGTTTCTCTCTGCTGTCTTGCAGGGCTATACACGCCACAGCGCACAGGCAGAGCTGGAGCGTGTGTTTGATGCACAGTATCAGCTCACGCTGAGAGAAGAAATTCAGATTCGCACTTACACTGACGAAGATGGGGATGAGCATGAATATGAATATCGTATTCTCCATGTAACTTTAACAAGCCGTTCCATTGCCTCTCTTGCGCCAGAACTACTGACTCCGGAGCAGATGGAGATGTACCAGGTCTACCGACAGACTATGGGCAATAAGCCGCTGTTGTTTGGTGGCGGTTCTCCCGATACAGGTGTTTCTGAAGATTTGACTGGTGTTGAATTTATCAATGGCACCCGCCCCGGCAATCCGCAGCTGGTGGAACTGGCGAAAAGTCAGGTGGGCAATGTGGGAGGACAACCTTATTGGAGCTGGTACGGCTTTGACTCCCGTGTGGAATGGTGTGCCTGCTTTGTATCATGGTGCTATGGTCAATCCGGTCGAACGGAACCACGCTTTGCTGGTTGTCAGTCTCAGGGTGTTCCGTGGTTCCAGTCTCATGGACAGTGGGGCGCACGAGGATATGAAAACATCGCCCCCGGTGATGCCATTTTCTTCGATTGGGATCTGGATGGTTCCGCAGACCATGTGGGAATTGTTGTCGGCACCGATGGCAGCCGTGTTTATACCGTGGAGGGAAATTCCGGCGATGCCTGCAAGATCAAAAGTTATGACCTGAATTATCAGAGTATCAAGGGCTACGGCCTGATGAACTGGTAACAGAGATTTTTTAGAAGGAGTGATAGACGATGGCAAAGAACAAAATTGAACGCATTGACCAGGAGATTACTAAGGTCCGCGAGAAGATCGCAGAGTATCAGGAAAAGCTCAAGGCGCTGGAGACACAGAAAACCGAGGCAGAAAATCTGGAGATCGTCCAGATGGTGCGCGCACTGCGTATGACCCCGGCTCAGCTGAGCGCCATGCTGTCCGGAGGCACAGTTCCCGGCAGTTTGGCTGATGACAACAACGAACAGGAGGAAAACAGCTATGAGGAATAAACGATTGCTCCGAACACTTTCCGCCATTTGCCTGACGCTGGTTCTGGCATTGGGCTTTACCGTTCCCGCTTTTGCCCAGGGCGCAGCTCCGCCCCCGGCAGAGGATACCACCAATGACAGCAATGTGGTGGTGGAAGAAACGGAAAAAGCACCTCCGCTGACCCCGGATGGCAACGCCGCTCTGGTGGATGATTTTGGTGGCAACAAGCAGCTCATTACCGTTACCACCAAGGCAGGCAACTATTTTTATATCCTGATCGACAGGGCCAACGAGGATAAAAAGACTGCTGTTCACTTTCTGAACCAGGTGGATGAAGCGGACCTGATGGCACTGATGGAAGATGGAAATGCCAAAGAGGAGCCGCCAGCTGTGTGCAGCTGCACGAAGAAATGTGAAGCAGGGGCAGTTAATACGGCCTGCCCGGTCTGTGTAACTGATAAGAGTAAATGTACGGGAAAAGCACCGGAACCTCCGGCAGAAACACCGGAGCCGGAAAAAGAGAAGCCTGCCGGACTGAACCCGGCTGCCCTGATCCTTCTGCTGGCTCTGCTGGGCGGCGGTGGCGTATTTGCCTACTTGAAGCTCGTTAAAAATAAGCCTAAGACCAAGGGCAATGACAGTCTGGACGATTATGATTATGGCGAGGAAGATTCCGAGGAATGGGAAACTGAGGATGAGGAAGTCCTTGAGGATGGTTTTGAGGGTTCTGACCCTAATGAGGAAAGTGATAGAACAGATTGAACCGTTTGAGCGTAGCATATTTCAAATCATTGCGGGATAAGGGACAGAGGACAGGGAGAAATTCCTGTCCTCTGCTGCTCTACTCACTCTCTTACTGCAAATCTACACCCAAAATCAGCACATGGTCAAAGAAAGGAGGACCTCACAATGAACACCTGGAACTTGTTATTACACTTTCTGATTATTTTTGATCTGGTCGCCTTCGGAATTTACTTTGGAGGAGACATTCTTTTCACTGCTATAAGCAAAGTTCAAAAAAAATCAAAGAAGGACGATGACTTGGATCTTTATGATTTTGAAATTGAGACCGCACCCCAAAAACGCTCTTTATGTGTGGACTCAATCCGAATGCTTTATTCTGGTGAGATAGATGAATTTGTGGAAAAGGAACTGTTGCCTGATGCAGCGGAGACCATGAACGCTTTATCTGAAGCTGAAAAAACAGCAGTTAGCCTGTTACTAAAAGCTTATATCGGTTTTTTGAGCGAAGAAGCAACGGTAGATGAACAAAGTTTTCCCATGGTTAAGGAACTGTTGTCTTATACACAGGGCAGCAAAGAAGATGGTGAAAAAGATGCCATAGATTGTCTGATGGAAGATACGGTCAGCAGAACCCACAGACATCGAGAATATTACAACAATTATCAACGCTATCAACTGATGCAGGTGGATAAAGAGCGTGTGATTATGGCCTGCAATATCATAATCAATGATTTGATTGGCAGGTTGTACCGATATGATTATCGCTTTGGCTATGACATTACACTTGCCTCAGAACACAGCATTGCAAAAAAACTGTCTGATAATTGGCAGAATGAATGGGAGGTTGAAGATTATGAAGCTGGTGATTGCTGAAAAACCATCGGTTGCACAAAGTCTGTCGGCGGTGATTGGTGCAACCGCCCGTAAGGACGGGTATCTGGAGGGAAACGGCTGGCGTGTCAGCTGGTGCGTGGGCCATCTGGCCGGGCTTGCAGATGCAGACAGCTATGACCCCAAGTATGCCAAGTGGCGATATGATGACCTGCCTATTCTGCCGGAGCATTGGCAGATGGTGGTGGGAAAGGATAAGAAAAAGCAGTTTGATATTCTCAAAAAGCTGATGAATGCCCCGGATGTGACGGAGGTGGTAAACGCTTGCGATGCCGGACGCGAGGGCGAGCTGATCTTCCGCAGTGTCTATGAGCTGGCAGGCTGCCAAAAGCCGATGAAAAGGCTTTGGATTTCTCCGATGGAGGACTCCGCCATCAGGGAGGGCTTTGCAAACCTCCGCCCCGGTGCGGACTATGACGGACTTCGGGATGCTGCTCTCTGTCGTGCCAAGGCCGACTGGCTGGTGGGGATCAATGCCACAAGGCTTTTTTCCGTGCTGTACCACCGCACCCTCAACATCGGGCGCGTGATGTCCCCTACGCTGGCACTCATTGTCCAGCGAGAAGCTGAGATCGACACCTTTAAGCCGGTTCCCTTTTATACCGTGGCACTGGAGCTACCCGGTCTTACCGTATCCGGGGAGCGCATGGCGGATAAGGCCGCTGCCGAGCAGCTGAAAGAAGTCTGCCAGGGTGCAGCCGTCACGATCAAAAAGGTGGAGTGCAAGGAAAAGTCCGAAAAGCCGCCCGCCCTCTATGACCTGACTACTCTGCAAAGAGATGCCAACCGCTTGCTTGGATTTACAGCCCAGCAGACCCTGGACTATCTGCAAAGCCTGTATGAAAAGAAGCTCTGCACCTATCCCCGTACTGACAGCCGCTATCTGACTGGTGATATGGCAGACAGCCTGCCGGTGCTGGTGAATCTGGTTGCCAGTGCTATGCCGTTTCGCAAAGGGATCGCCATTACCTGTGATCCGCATACGGTCATCAACGATAAGAAAGTAACCGACCATCACGCAGTAATCCCTACCAGAAATCTCAAGGATGCAGACCTTTCTGCCCTTCCTGCGGGAGAAAAAGCGGTGCTGGAGCTGGTGGCCCTGCGTCTGCTGTGTGCCGTAGCCCAGCCCCATATCTATTCGGAAACCGTTGTGATTGCCGACTGTGCCGGTGGGGAGTTTACCGCCAAAGGAAAAACAGTGAAGCACCCCGGATGGAAAGCACTGGAGGACGCTTACCGTGCCAAAATGAAGGATGCGGAGCCAAAAAAAGAGGGCGCAGAGAAAGCCCTGCCGGAGCTGACCGAAGGACAGACCCTTTCGGTTTCTGCGGCAATCGTCAAAGAAGGCAAAAGCAGTCCGCCCCAGCACTTTACGGAAGATATATGCTGTGAAAGGGGGATAAGAAATCACCCATAGAAAGGAGCGTTCCCATGAAACCTAAGAAATTAGGCAACGGTAAAATCACCGCCCTTTATGAGAGATTGAGCCGTGACGATGACCTCACAGGTGATAGTAACAGCATTATCAATCAAGAGTTAATATGTAAAGGGTGGTTTCTGCCACCTAATACATATGACTGCGGCTCATTTGTGGTGAATGGAACAGCAGTTATAGGAAAGGAGTAGAAAAACCTATTAACCGCTGAAAATCAACACAAAAAGGAGCTGATTCTTATGAAATCTCTATTTGAGGAAATGGGTGTCACTTACCGACAAGAGGGAGATTATCTTATTCCCAATCTCTCGCTGCCGGAAGAACCGGAATACCAAATCGGCAAGTATGGGTGTATGCGCCGCAGCTATCTGAAGGAGCATCGTCCTGTTCTTTACGCAAATTTGCTCACAAGCGGAACGCTGCATCGTCACCTTGCCGAGATCGACCAAGCCTGCAATGAGCGTATGGAAATCATCGTTTCTGCAATGGCGAAGCGGGAAGGTGTGACCGAAGCACTCAAAGCCGCCGACCAGATGGAATGGGTGTGCCGCATGAACAACATCCGCAGCCGTGCGGAGGAAATCGTTCTGACCGAGCTTGTATATGAATGACAAATGCCCGTTATTGGCAGCATGGCCGATAACGGGCATTATCTTTATTCTTTAGGCGGTATAAACTTATACTTGCCCTTTCCAAAGCCACTGACAGGCTCAATCAAATCCGCATTTTTCAGTTTTGTAATGAGATTCCCTGCGGCAGTAACAGAATCCTTTGCAATCGTACCTTGGCTTGCGTTCAGCCGGTCAATCGCAACCTCAATCGCAACATTTTCATCTTCAATCGTAATCTTGGTTGTGTTTGCCGCCGCTCCATAATTCAGATTATAGAGCGTAACTTGGAACGAACTGGCATCGGAATAGAATTTTGGCTCCAGTTCGTCACGGTAATTGTGAGCGGCGCGGTAGGTTTCCGTGATTTTCTTAAAGCCGCTGCCTTGCCGCTCCATATAGCCCAGTCGTCCGAAAATATCTGCAAGGACGGGATTACGGCGCGTGGAGGAAATGCTGGACAGATCACGCTCCTGTATCCGTGTGCCGTCTGCCATACCGCCGGGAGAATATATGGTAAGGCGGTCATCGTAAATGTCGATGTGGACTTCGCTGCCCAAAATCAGATAGTCACGATGGATCAGTGCATTGACAAGGGCCTCGAAAACGCTTCGTTCGCAGTAGTCGGGCATCTCAACACGGGAATCGGCGGTTTTCTTCCAGCGCGTTTTCATATTCCGCTTGACAAAGCTGACGCCCTCATTGAGCAGAATGATCAGGCTGCCGGAGAATTCCGCACTGTCAAGTGCATCCACCATGCCGCCGCTTTTATCAAGGCCGTTCCAGCGTGTGCAGAACAGGCGGGAATGTCGGATGGGAGAATCATCCGCAAGCAAAGCGCCTGCATTGGTCAGCTTGCCGTGTTCGTCCCGCATATCGAAGGAATCGAACAGCTTTTCTTCCATGCTGTTGCCCGTCCAAGACTTATACCGTTCGCGTAGCTTGGAAAAAGCGTAATCCTTGAAATCATACTCGGAAACCAGTTCGTCATAGGTGCGGTGCATCCCTTTGAGAATCAGCTGATTCAGCGCATAGGACGGGGCGATCACGCTTTCATTGCCCATTCGGATATAGGCTTCCATGATACCGTCCGCTTTATAGTAATACGGCGTAGACCGTCCGGACGATACGGACAGGACAAGAATGTCCTTACCATTTTCTCGTTCAGGAGCAAGGACAAAACTCGGATAGGGCGTGATTCGCTCTTTGATCAGACGGCTGATCGTCTCCGCATCGGTCTGCGCATCTGACAAGCCTATCACGTTTCTGTCATCATCAATCCCGAAAAACAGCGTGCCGCCGATGCCGTTTGCAAAGGCACTGACGCTTTTGAGCCAGCTTTTCGGCTTCTTTACCTCCAGCGCGACCTTGAAATCATATTCGATCGCTTCTGCGATCCAGCGGTCAATCATCATTCTCACCGTCCTGTCCCTTATTTTTTCCTCTGCTCTTATAGACATTATACTGATTCTTACACCGGGGACTGCAAAATGCGGAATTGGAACGGCTGCTCAGGAACACCTTCTGGCAGTGCTTGCACAGCCGCAGGGGCTTCTCTCCGTCCACCAGCAGGAAGCTGAACATCATCTGGATGCCCAGCAGCAGAGAGTGGAAATCCCAATAGATGGTCGGCTTGTCCAGCAGCTCAATATGATAGCTGGGCGCAATGCCGCCAAAGGCGGCCATGCCCATGCGGTACAGATTTCTTGTATCCTCGTCGATCAGATTATAATCGTTGTAGTACAGAATAGATGTGGTCAGGGTAAAGGCCCAGTCCTTGAACTGCTGTGCCACCCATTCATACGGCTCAGCGTACTCCCGCTGGAAGCTCATGGTTTTCGCCATGGGTTCATCTGCAAAGGTCATGGTCAGCGCCACCATCGTGCGGTCACCGGACACGCTCCAGCTGGACTCAATGCCCTTCTTGACCAAATCCAGCTGGTCAAAGGGATAGAACAACGCCAGATAGTCCTCGGTTTCCATGGATTCTGCCTTGATGAAATGGTTTTTCGGCAGATACACCTTCTCATAGTCCATAAAGGACGGCGTGGTGGGCAGCGCCGTCATCAGACCCAGCAAACCGTAATGGGTCACAAACTCCAGAATAGCCTTCTGCACCTCGTCCTCCGGACTGCGGTTCATCATCAGCATTCCCACATTCAGCGCATCCAGCACGATTCCCGGCGCTTCCTTCAAGGGATTATAGATGTCGGGTTTGGCATTCTTCCCCGGCGTGATATACCGCTTTCCGTCTGCGGCAGTTTTCAGTTCATAGCGGTCATACCGCACCCAATGAGAACGGGACTGCTCAAAGAGATTCTTCATGGTACTGTTCCTCTCTGCTCGTAATCCAACTATATATTAACCATATTACTATTGTATCAACCGTCCTTGGCTCCGTCAAGGATGGTTTTCTTTTTCCTCGGAGGCGTTTTGTTCTCCGGGCGAATTACCGCATTCTTGCCCATGGTTTGCAGCAGCTCTCCAAATACACGGAAAAACTCCTGTTCCCGCAGCGTCAGGCTGCCGCCCGCCTCCTGTTTTTCCTGCAAATGCTGGTAGAACGCTCTTTGCAGCTTCTTGTGGATGGTGGTGCGCAGCTTGCGGATGTTCCGGTCAGATTGCCCTCGCAGCACTGCCAGTTTGGTGGCGCTATATAGCCGCAGGGAGAGAAAATACAGCACTTCCTTGTGCTCCTCGCTGAGATCACGAATCATATCGGAGATGAATTTGTCCGCCGTCAGCTCGTGCATCTCATACGGGCAATCAAAGAGAATGTCCAGAAAGAAGCCGCTGCAAAGCTGACGATATTCGGGATCATTCATCCAAAGCGGCACGATTCTCGGCTCCGGCACGGCCTGAAATTCCAGCGGCACACCGCCCCGCAGGTTTTCGTGGTCACGCTCCCGCCGCTCCCGGTTTCGGTCAAGCCTGTCCCACTCGGCAATAACACCTTGAAAATCCTTCAGCGTCCGGGCAGATTCCTCCGTGCGCTTCAGCGCCTCTGCGAGAATTTCCCGCTTCAGCCGTTTGTCGCTTTTCGGTGCGGCTTCGTCTTCCTCGTCCTCATCCTCCAGCTCGGCGGCATAGTCTCTGGGATGCTCGTCCTGCTCCAGTTCGCTCTCCAGCTCCAGCGTGCGTTCCTCTGCAAGCGCTTCCTCCAGCGGCTCATCCACCGGCGCACCGTCCGAGGAATCCTCCCAATCGGCAAAGCTGTCCGCAGCCATTTCAAGGCCGGTTTCCTCTATTTGCTCCTCGGCATCTTCTTCCTCATCGGAATAATCATCATCCCACAGCAGTTCATCCTCCCATGGTTCCACGACAGCTTCACCTCCCCGAAAAAGAATTTTCTTTTTTTCAAAAACAGTTCCGATTTACACCCCGTATTTCTCCTATTAGTGAGAAGTAATTTGACACTCGGTTACTCAGGTTACTTTCTCGGCGCAGAACAAAGGAAAAGGAGGAACGCAGAGTGCGGCAACGCCATGGAAAAGAGATATGACACATTCGGCTTACAATCGTCGGAACCACAATCAGTATACCAAAATATGATGAGTTTTTCAAGGAGGGACAGTATGGAGCAGAACAAACGAGAACAGTTTATCATTCGCCGGATCGGCGGCACCACCTACAAGGTCAGAGTCGTGTTCAACGAAAGCGGCGGCGAGACCATGGAGGATAAAATTTTACGGATTGTACGCAATGATATGGTTACAAACGACGGAACCTGTGGTATAATGGAGACACCACAAATGAGCCGACAGTCTGAAAGGAGCGCATCATGAGCGTGAAACAGACTGAAAGCAAAATTACCGCCCTCTATGAGCGGCTGTCCCGCGACGATGACAATGCCGGGGATAGCAATTCCATCGTGAATCAGAAAAAATATCTCGAAAGCTATGCCCGGCAGAGAGGCTACACTAACTGCCGACACTATACCGATGACGGCTGGAGCGGCGGCAATTTTGAGCGTCCGGCATGGAAGCAGCTCATTGCAGACATTGAGGCAGGCAAGGTTGCCCATGTGATTGTCAAGGATATGAGCCGGGCGGGGCGTGACTATCTGCAAACCGGATTTTACACGGAGGTGTTCTTCCGGCAGCACGGTGTCCACTTTGTTGCCATCGCCAACAGCGTGGACAGCGATGACCAGAACAGCAACGAGTTTGCCCCCTTCCTCAACATCATGAACGAATGGTATCTGCGCGACCTGAGCCGCAAGCAGAAAACCGCCATCCGCGTCAAGGGAGAATCCGGCAAGCCCACCACCAACTGTGCCATTTACGGTTACAAGAAAGACCCGGAAAACAAATACCATTGGCTGAACGACGAGGAAGCCGCCGCCGTGGTGCGCCGCATTTTCCGATTGACCATCGAGGGCAAAGGCCCCTACGATATTGCCCGTATTCTCTTTGAGGATAAGGTGGAAACACCTGCTGTGTACTTCGGCAAGCGGGGCAAGGGCATCTGGAAAAGCAAAGAGGAATTTTCCAATCCCTATAACTGGAGCGGCTATGTCGTGGGACAGATCCTCTCCAAGCCGGAGTATATGGGGCATACGGTGAATTTTCGCTCCCACAAGCAGTCCTACAAGGATAAAAACGCCGTGATGAATCCCAAGGAGGATTGGCTGATCTTTGAGGATACCCACGAGGCTATTGTGGACAGGGAAACATGGGAGCTTGCACAAAAGCTCCGCAAGACGCCCAAGCGCATCGACACGCTGGGCGAAGCGAATCCGCTGACCGGCCTTTTGTACTGCGCCGACTGCGGCGAGAAGATGTATAATCACCGCTCCAAAGGCGGCACGGAGAATAATCCCTATCCATCTGACTTTTTCGATTGTTCTTCCTATACCCTTGCCCGTCAGAAAAGAACTTCCGCCTGCTGCGGCCACTATATCACGACCAAGGCCTTGCGCACACTGATTCTGGACACCATCCGCACGGTCAGCACCTTTGCGATTTCCAATCAGGCGGCGTTCATGGAAAAGGTGCGCTCCGCCTCCCAGCTTCGACAGGCAGAGGCGGCCAAGGAAACCAAGCGGAGGCTGAACAAGGAGAAAAAGCGGATTTCCGAGCTGGACACCATCATCAAAAAGCTCTATGAATCCTTTGCTGTCGGGCGCATTACCGGCGAGCGGTTCGACAGCCTGCTGGCGGAATATGAGGCGGAGCAGAAAGCGCTGACAGCATCCGTCTCTGAAATGGAAACGCAGATGTCTGCCTTTGCGGAGGACACCGACCGGGCCAAGCAGTTTCTGGAGCTGGCAAAGAAGTACACGGATTTTTCCGAGCTGACCACGCCCATGATCAACGAGTTCGTGGAGAAAATCATCGTCCACGCCCCGGAAAAAATTGACGGCGACCGGGTGCAGGAAGTGGATATCCACCTTCGCTTTATCGGGCAGTTTAAGCTTCCCGCACCGGAGCTGACCGAGGAAGAAATCAAGCGGCAGGAACAGCTCAAGCGGCACCGCATCAAAAGCCGGGAGCGGTATCAGAAAATCAAGGCTGGAGAACACGCTGTCGGTCAGCCCTTCACGCTGACCTGCAAGTGCTGCGGGCAGGAATTTGCATCCAAGCGGACGAACACCCTGTTCTGCGGCCCTAACTGCCGGACGAAATTCTACCGACAGGAGGCGGCAGAGGGCCGCAGCCGGGCGTGTACCTGCGAAAACTGCGGCAAGGAGTTTATCACAACAAGGTTAAATGTGAAATATTGCAGTGACGATTGTCGGTATGCAGCACAGATCAAGCGGCAGGGCGCACGGAAGAAAACCTTGCGAGAAGCTAAGAACGAGAAAGAAACGAAAACAGCATAAGAAGAGACGCAGACGGCGGCTTGCCTGACTGCCGGTATCGACGGCGGTGAGATCAACC
>OBDJ01000855.1_pt1 | contig 13136 bp, 7 predicted proteins | sample 1518041 | NCBI WGS metagenome assembly OBDJ01 (sample SAMN01760916, study PRJEB22395) | human gut metagenome
AATGATACGCTTAATGGACTTGTCTTTTTCAAGCAAATTTCTAACCGTAACAGGCACTTTCGAGTCCCCGATATTTTGCTTTGGCGAGTACACCCCGGCAAGAGAAATAAGATTAAACTGGCGCCAATTCTTTCCCTCCAACTTCATCAAAGTTGCATAGGAGAGTAGGTCGATGGCACATTCAAACAAATGAACCTCGCCGGTGTTTTCGGCAGTAAGACGGAAAGAATATTGCTTTTTGCTACCGGTGCAGTCGCCCATAAGTCTTGATTGATTTGTGGCTCTGTAAGCTGCATACTTTGGTTTATTGCTTTCGTCGTAGCCGATAAAAACAACATTGTGATACGGCAGCGATTCAATTACCAGTTCCTTTTCCAAGCAGTAATTGATGATTTCGTAATCAATGCCACGCCCGAAAAGATATTCAAATACCACATCCGTAGTGGGACTTCTTTCGGGGAGTAGCAACGGTTGATTAACATAGCCTTTTGCGTTTTCGGGTGTCGGAGACCTTACCGAACTGTTTCCCATAATAGTCTGAACTGCTTCAACGAAGTCCATTCCACGAACTTTTATAAGGTAATCGAGGGCAGATTTGCCCCCGATACCTCTTGACCACCACATCCATTTTCCGTTTGAAATTTTCAAGCTGTCGTGGGTTCTTGTGGTATAGGTGTTGTTTGAATACTTCACAAGCTCGTTCGGTTCATACTCTCTGAGATAGGTCAATAAGTCCATTCGCTTGGCTTCGGTTATGACCTCCGGTGCGATATATGGCATATAAACCACCTCGCTTTACACAAGGAAGTCGATTACCTTATCGCTTATCTCATCGCAATAAGCGAGCTTCGCAATCAGCAAAAGAACATCGGTGACCGGACACTTAACATCATTCCAGAAAAGCCAAGCAATTTCCGCAAGGTCTTCCTCCTCATAAAGAGCGATAATGTCAGCCTGTGAAAAATCGGTTTGAATGCAGATGTCAATGAGTTCTTCATAGAAACTGAGTTTAGCAATTCTGAGATTGATTTCCGCCTTATTAGCCGGAATTTTTTCGTTTTCCAGTTCGTGATAAGCATTACTTAATCGACGAACAACGCACATCTGTGGTGCGTTAAACGGATTGATTTCCTCTTTTCCGAAAAAGAAATCTACCGTCAAGTCCTTTCCTTTCATATTATCTTTCATAAGTTTTCTCCTTTCGTGTAGTCGGCACTTCGCCCTCATCAGGCTCGCCACTGACAATTTCATTTTCTGTTTTGTCCATATTGAGCAGGATATTGAGTTCATCAAGTCTTGCAAGTTTAGTCCTCAATTCGTCCTCTTGGATAAACGGTTTTTGGACTTCTTTCTTTGCAGTTTCAAATTGAGCTTTAGTGTTTTCAAGTTCGCTTTCGGCAAATGTTAAACTCTCCGCAAACTTCTCAATGCCGTTGTCAATACGAGTGATGTTGCCGTGTGCGTCGTCGCCGAGCGTAATGTTTTTGCTTGTCGCACCTTTAATCCTAACCTCATAGCTGCGCTCTGTGGTGTTGAAAAGAAGTTCCATTTCAAATCCTCTATATTTGCCGAGAGGAATAGGGTCGGGGCTGTTCATCTGCTTGCAGGCTTCAATGATTACTTTGCCGGCTCCTGCTTTTTCGGAATAAAAAACACCCTTAACCTCCATACCGATAAAGCGGTCATCTGTTGGTTTCGGGTGCTGCTTCGCAGTTTCCACATCTGCTTTTAAGCCGTTTATGCGGTTTTCAAGAGAAGTGATATGCTGCGGGTAATATTTGATTATCTTATCTTCCAAAGTGTATTTTTCAGAAAGAAAATTGGATTTTAACAGTTTCAACTTTTGTACCTGAATATCTAAATCCATCTTCTCTTTGATATACGGATTGCCGGTTGCAAGCATTTTAATCTCGGCATAAGACAGTGCGGTTTCGTCAATATCTTCCGCACTTCTGACCGGAGATTTGCTCGTCATAATCTGACTTGCAAACTTTTGCTTGCCCTCTACAAGCTGATAGAGATATGCGTCAAAGGTCTGTTCCGTAACATAGCGGTAAATATCTACTTCCGGGTTTGAGTTGCCTTGACGGATAATGCGACCGCTGCGTTGCTCCAAATCTGCCGGTCTCCAAGGACAATCAACATCGTGAAGTGCGATAAGCCTGTCCTGAACATTCGTCCCGGCTCCCATCTTTTGAGTAGAACCGAGTAGCACTCTGACTTCGCCTTTGCGTGTCTTTTGGAATAACTCCTTTTTCTTAACATCGGTGTCTGCTTCGTGGATAAAGCGAACTTCACTTTCGGGAATGCCTCGCTCAATCAACTTCTTTCTGATGTCGTTATACACCGAAAAAGTACCGTCGTTCTTTGGCGTTGATAGGTCGCAGAACACAAGCTGCGCCGATTTCTTATCGGCAGTTTCCTCCCAAATACGGTAGATGTTATCTACGCAGGCATTGATTTTGCTGCCCTCATAATCGGGTAACATATCATTGAGCATACGCTGGTCAAGTGCCAACTTTCTGCCGTCGTTTGTGATTTTAAGCATATTGTCAACGCTTGAATCCACACCGCCGCTGCGAACTTTCTCGGCTCGCTCTGCAAGAGAGGCAACCATTTCTTTCTGCATTTCAGACGGCTTGACCGCTACATTGTGAAAGTGTGCTTCGGGTACAGGCAATGCCAACATATCCGCTGTTTTAATGTCCGCAACCTCTTTGAACATTGCCATAAGTTCTGGTAAATTGTAGAACTTTGCAAATCGTGTTTTTGCTCTGTATCCCGTACCCTCCGGTGTAAGTTCAACTGCTGTTACAGTTTCTCCAAAGGTACTTGCCCAAGCATCGAAGTGCTGTAAGTTGTTTTTTACGAGCGTGTTGTACTGCAAGTATCGCTGAATAGTATAGAGTTCCACCATACTGTTTGAGATAGGAGTACCGGTTGCAAATACCGTTCCTCGACCGCCTGTAAGCTCATCAAGGTATCTGCACTTCATAAACAGGTCGGAAGATTTCTGTGCTTCTGTCTGTGCGATACCGCCTACATTGCGCATTTTTGTGTAAAGGTACAGGTTCTTGTAGTAATGACTCTCGTCAATAAAGAGCCTGTCCACACCGAGTTCTTCAAAGGTAACAACATCGTCCTTGCGGCTTTGGTCATTGAGTTTTTGCAGTTTCAACTTCACAGCCTTTTTCGACTTTTCAAGCTGCTTAACGGAGAAGTTTTCTCCACGGTTTTTCTTTAAGTCGATAATGCCGTCAGTCAATTCCTGAAGCTGTTGCTCTAAGATTGCCCTTTGCCTTTCAACAGACATAGGTATCTTTTCAAACTGACTGTGACCGATAATAACTGCGTCGTAATCTCCGGTTGCAATCCTGCCACAGAACTTTTTACGATTCTTCGTTTCAAAATCTTTCTTCGTTGCCACGAGAATATTAGCCGCAGGATAGAGTTGTAAGAACTCGGCTGCCCATTGTTCCGTCAAATGATTCGGGACTACGAACAGCGACTTGTTGCAAAGTCCTAAACGCTTTGACTCCATAGCGGCAGATACCATCTCGAAAGTCTTGCCTGCACCTACTGCGTGTGCAAGCAAAGTATTACCGCCGTAAAGAATATGAGCTACCGCATTTTTCTGATGTTCACGCAGTTCAATTTCGGGGTTCATACCGTTAAAGGTAATATGACTTCCGTCATACTCACGGGGTCTTATGCTGTTGAACTTTTCGTTATACATCTTCGTGAGCTTTTCTCGGCGGGTAGGGTCAGCCCATACCCAATCCTGAAAGCCTTGTTTGATAAGTTCCTGCTTTGCCTGTGCAATAGCCGTTTCCTTTTTGTTAAGAACGGCTTTTTTCTTACCATCCTCATCTTCGATATAGTCAAAGATACGGACATCTTTCAGGTTCAGCGTTTCCTCGATTATTTTGTATGCGTTAATACGGGAAGTGCCGTAAGTGCTGTACGCTTTCACATTGGAACGGTCATAACTTTTGCCCTCAATGTTCCATTCGCCGGTATATTGAGAGTAGTGTACTTTGATGTTCCATTGTGCATAGCGTGGAGTATCAAGAAATTCAAACATAAACTTCTCAAAGATTTCGGGCGGTATCCAAGTTGCACCGAGCCTTACGGATATTTCGCTTGCGGTCAAGTCTTTCGGCTGAACTTTTTCCAGAGCCTCTACATTGATTTTGTAATCTTCAGGATAAACCTCAGCAGACTTTTTGGCTGTGATAAGTTTTTCTCGTACATTTCCCGAAAGGTACTCATCTGCCATCAAATACTTTTGCTCGGTCACATTTCCATAACCGTAAAGCGGGTTTAAGAATATGACGCCCTTTAAGTCGGAGAATAATTCTTCTTCGCTTTTGCCTGTAAGCTCACGCATATATTCCATATCAACGGTTGCTTTCTCTCCCATAGATACGGCAAGCGCTTCGTCCGCCGTATCAACCTCCGTTATTGGTTTATGCGGTTTGATTGTACGCTTAAAGAACATATCTGCCTTGCGTTCAAGTTCACCGTTTTCGTTGATAACTTCAAGTGCGGAAAGTAGGGCAAAGGAACTGTCATCACCGAATGCCGACACATTGGCTCTGCTGTTAATCAGTCCGTATTTCTTTGTATAACCGTCATAAAGGCTGTTGAGTTTTGACTGCTCGGCTTTGATTTCTTCGTCTGGATAATCTTCTGTTTGAAGTTCAATCAGGTTGCGGACACAATCTCTTATCGCAACCATACCCTTAATGCGGTTTTCGGCTGTTGCCGATACCTCAACAAGCGACATACGAGAGTTCTCACGGAAATAGATTTCATCGTCAACAATCGTGTATGAAAAGTTTCTCACATTCGGGTCTGCCGGGATAGAATTATTATCTCCCTCAAGTTCATCTTCCACTTCGTAATCGGAAATTTCTCCGTGTATATTCGCTACCGCTTCCGATAACAATTCGGATAAATCTGCATTTTCAAACGGTACGCAGGTTACTTCTTCTCCAAAGCGACCGCTTACTGTTTTCATTTCGCCCAGTATCATTTCAGGATGCTCTACAAAATATGAGTTCATCGTGATACCATTTTCATTCGTGCCAAGCTGTACCCAGTCAGGTACAATATCAATGAGCCTGTCACGCTTTTGCAAGAACAAAATATCAGATACGACCTCTGTTCCGGCATTGCCTTTAAAAGTATCATTCGGCAGTCTGATTGCTCCAAGAAGTTCTGCTCTTTGAGCAATATATTTTCTGACCGATGAATTGGTTTTATCCATTGTGCCTTTGCTTGTGACAAGAGCCATTACACCGCCGGGTCTTAACTTATCCAAAGACTTGGCAAAGAAATAGTCGTGAATAAGGAAGTTGTACTTATCGTATCTCTTATCTGCAACTTTGAAATCGCCGAAAGGCACATTGCCGATAACTCCGTCAAAGAAACTGTCGGGAACATTGACTTCTTCAAATCCTTGTGCCGCTATTGAGGACTTCTGATAAAGCTGCTGTGCAATACCTGCCGAAACGGTATCAAGTTCAACGCCGTAAACTTTTGCGTTTTCCATTGATTTTGGCAGCATACCGATAAAATTACCGATACCGCAGGACGGCTCTAACAAATTGCCCTCACGAAATCCCATCTGTTCCATTGCTTTGTATATGGCATTGATAACTGCTGGAGGGGTATAAAAGGCGGTCAAGGTGCTTTCTCTTGCAGAAGCGTATTCTTCGGGTGAAAGCAAAGTGTAAAGCTCTACAAACTCATCTGCCCACGCAGAATTATTTTCGTCAAAGGCTTCGGGCAAACCGCCCCAACCGACATATTTAGATAAGACAAGTTGTTCTTCAGGTGTGGCAAATCTGTTTTCAAACTCACATTCTTTGAGTACTCTTATTGCTTCTGCATTTCTGCGAAAACGCTCTTTCTTGCCGACTTGTTCAACAGGGTTAGAACGCAAATCAAAGTTATTTCGTTCCGCCATCGGCACATCGGGGTACAGGTCAAAACTTTTTACCTTTTCTTTTTTCTTTTTCTCCCAAGCAGGAACAATCGGCTCAGGTTCTTTATCGTAACCGTTTCCGATACGAATGCCCTCGTTATACATCTCATCGTAGCTGTCAAAACCGTTTTGAACGGCTACAATTTCTCGGTAGTCCTCAATCGGAACTTTACCGATATTGGTTGCTACCATATCGCTTCTTTCGGCATTTTCAAGGAGTGCTTCCATTGTGGCAGAAGTGCAGCCGGTTAAATCCGGTGTCTGTTTGAAAGCATTATCTGCTTCTTCAAACCATTCCGTACCTACATCGGCAAGAGTTTGATTTGCGATACTGCCGAGATAATCAAAGAAGTCATCTGCCGATTTGTGGCTTTGTGCCGCTTCTCTAATTTCATCAAAAGAGAGTTCGTTAGTAACATACTGACCGCCGGCATTGCTGTCGGGGTTGAAGTACATCCAAGTAACGCTTTTTTGCTCTCGGTTAATGAAAAAGGCATCTTCATAATCTGTTTTCTGTTCGGTTTCGGTATCGTTTTGAGCGATATTTTCGCCTGTATCTGCTTTTTCTGCGGCAGGTAATACCGTTACTCTCAGGTGTTCGTTCATTGGATTTTCACGCACTTTACGGTCAAATTCCGAACGCTCAAACTCTTTGTTAAATAACGGCATTTCGGTATCATAAAGCATTACTCTCTCATCATCAAAAGATAAGATTTCGTATTCCGAAGCACCGATATATACTGTATCGCCAAGATGATATTCATAGCGTGCTTCCGTTTCTACATCGTTGTTTTCAGTTTCGGGTGGGGCAGAAGAAAGTATTTCACGATTTCTTTGCTGCTCTGCAAGTTCTGCTCGCCGTTCTTCTTGTTTTTCAAGCCACTTTGGATACTGCTCCTTTTCTTTTGGATTGAGGTATCTGTCCATACGGATAAGTTCTCCGATACGCTTTTCAACCTGATTCCATTTAAGTGTGAGTTTAGGTGCGCCGTTTCCAAATCCTTTTGAAAGGGTTATGCCTTTTCCGTCGTGGTTTTCATCAATACCTGCACCGATAATAACAGGATATGAACCGCCCCAACCGTATTCATTTTTGAGAAAATCTGCGTTTTCCTTTGCGGACAGGCTCTTGTTAAACTGCTCATAAATTCGCATTTTGCCTTCCGATACTCCGCTTCCACGGGTTAGAACTGCGTCAATAATTTCCTGAGAAAAAGTAAAGGCAGAGGTTTTCTTTTCCTCTGCCTGACTGCTTTCTATTAAAGATAACTGACTGTCTGTTGACGGTAACGGCTTTATCTCATCGGACAATTCTCCTAAAAGCCTCATTGCCTCAAAATGCTGTGCAATTACACCCCAGTCGTAGTAGCTTTGAGCCGTTCTGTTGTTATAACTTCCTTCCCACAAGTGAAGAACATTCTGAAATGTCTTGTAGCCTACCGTTCTGCCGTCCTCCAATGTGAGTTCGGTGTAGTCGTTATTGAAAATACTCTTAACATATTCAGTCCTATCCGAATTGTTTGTGTTTCTTTCAAAGAATTCTTTGATTTCTTCTTTTGAAGCGGACAGGTGTGGGGTAGTGCCGAGTATTTCTCTGATTGTATCGTCTCCGCCGAAAAACGGCAGGCTCTTATCCTCGTGTTCTCTGTCGTAATACTCTAATTGAATATTACCTGTTCCTTCACGATTTCCTGTGCCGAATTCCTGATGTTGTTCATCAAGCGAACCCATTTCATCATATCGTTCGCTTTCATTTGCTCCGTCAGTCCCTCTTTCTTTGCCATCTGCTTCACGAGAATTTCCTCCAACTCGGTCGCTCTCTGCTGTACTTCCGACAAGTGCTGAGTAAGCGTCCCTTTCGTCAAAAGATTGTAATACAGGATTTTGTGATGTTCTCTCAGATAAGTTTTCCTCATCCTCGACCATTTGCCGAGAGTCACTTCCGACTGTTCGGGCAGAGTCAAGTTCGGAAGATTGTAGTCTCCCACCATCGTGTATGTGATTTCGTTCATCGTTTTGGCTCCTTTCGTCTTTGTTATCTTTATTGTAATCAAATTGCCTTTGCTCATCAATTATGCGATTTTCTCTGTCCAATGCCATTACGGTTTTGGATATTTCGGAAAGTCCCATTTCTGCAATATCGCTTGTGGCAATGCCGAGAGCATTAAGCGTGTCCTGTGTATTAAAGTTTGTTACATCACGAAAATCGTCGGCTTCAAAGTATTCTTCTGCATTGATACCGAGCCTTGACATCATCATATATGCCACGCTGTTTGTAACAACCTTTTTGTAAAGGCTTGCAATCATATCCTCGCTGAGTTCTTCAAGAAAACTATCCTTACTAATATACACAAGGTCATTCAGATAGTCGGGAAGATTATCTTCGGCAGCATTTTGTGCGGCACTCATAACCGCATTACTCAAACTGCTTTTGTTTTCAAGCTCTCCGAATGTGCTTTCAAGCGTTTCAATCACACTTGTGGCATATTCATCTCTCATATTCCAAAGCGGTACAGGCCGGGAGTATCGGCTTTCGTGTGTATCGGATATATCGAAGTAATGGGTAAGCCTTTGTCTGCTTCTGTCTGCGTCCTCAAACACGGCAATACCTTTTGCACCTTTATTTACCCAACGACCGAAAGAAGTATTCCATCTTTCAATTTCAAGTACAGCCGTTGCGTCTGGTCGCTGTGCAAAGATTAGCAGTTGCTCGTCAAAGCGCAGTTTGTAGTTTCTGCAAGCCGACTCCAAAAACTTCTGCCAGCTTTGCGGATTTGAAACAACCGTCTTGCAAGTTCTGTCATACAGTTCGGATATGAGTTCGTATTTCCTCGCCATTTACTTACACCTCCTTATCGTGATTTTTCTTTGTCTTTGGCAGACTTCATATTTTCTTTTGCGGCTGGTTCTACAGTATGACCGTTTCTCTCGCAAAGCTCAGCAAATTCGCAGATGTGATAGAGATTTGTACCAACCTCTAAATGATAGTCGTCGATATATCTGCAAGTTCTCTCCATTGTTTTGCCATCGCTGAGTTTAATGGTTATTTTTTCGCCGTCCGCAATGCGAAACTGCTCTTTATAGTGGGAGTCGATGAAACGAATGCCACGCTCTGCGTCTTTCAAGTGGCTGTTTAGCCATTCCTTCTGATAGCAATAGCAGTACAAATTGTACTCGCCCTTATTTGGGTTAAGTCTCATCAGATAGCTGAACTTATCCGTATCAAGGCGAATACCGTGATGATTGCGTTCATCATTAAAAGAGCTGTCCGGTGTGGAATAGCAATAAGATGACATTGCTTTTCTATCGGCTAAAACATCGCCGTTACGCAATTCATTTATCACATCATCAAATTCAGCCTTAAATTCATCGGTTTTTAAGTCTTTTCTGAAATCGTTCCAAGTCGTCCAAAACTCGTTACCGGTAGAACCGAAGTCCGCTCTCAAATATCCGATAAGACCGGTCTGCATAGAGAGCTGCTGACTTTGGCTGAATGTGTATTTACGCTCTGCTTCGGTCAATACTCTGTAATCCATATTCATCACCTCGCTTGTTCGTTTGATTGTCTTTGCTTTGGAATAGAAAAGCCATATACTTCGGCAATCTCATCGCCGAGCCTTTTGGTAACTCGTGTGATGTCGGCTCTTGTAACTTTTCCGTTATAGATTTTATCTTGCAGATTTTCAATCTGCGTATCGGTAACACCATCTTTGAATACACGGTACAGATAATGATTTGTGCCGTCGTGATGAACGGCGTCGGCACGAAGGTCTCCGTACTTATCCACATACCATTCGGTATAATCAGTATCGGCATAAAGGCAGTCCTTTATATTGCCGGAATCAATCATCTTGTATCCCGTTACTCTGCCATTCCATCTGCCAAGGTCGCCGATAACGATAATTGGTTGTGAAAGCTGAATATCGAGATTTCGCCTTTTATCGGAAAGGTAATCGTCATTTGCTTCAACCATATACTCATACAGCTTGTTTTCGTCGTTAGGGTCATCATCTAAACCGTTGATTTCAAGGTATTCTTTATAACTGTCACGCCAGTCATCAGCTTCAAGGTTCATATTGCTCCAAATAATATGACGGTCACTCTGTTCCCGTCGGCTCATCAGCACCACCTCCCAAATAAGAGAACAGCTTATTAACTTTGGTCTGCTTCTGAAACTCAATAATCAAGCTCATATCCGGAATAGTGATACCCGGAATTTTAAGTATGCTTTCCATATCAAGCTGCTGCAATTTCTTTTCCGTATTACAACCTGCGTCAAACAGTTTCGTCAGAAGCTTTGTTTTCTGCTGAAAAGTGAATTTCTCTTTCATTATTTATCCTCCTTATCGTTATTTACGATTTTGCATAGGTTCGATACATATGCTCACAACGCTTTCGTCCTCTCTGAACTTCGGGACTGGGCGCAAGTTCGGGGTGTGAAGCCTGAAGCTTTGCTCGTGACCTTCTGACACTCTCAAAATGCGGTAAATGAAGTTCTTTATAGCAATTCATAATCACCGCAAAAGGCAAACCGCCTATATCTTGATTTTCATACCGTTGATAACAACGATTACAAACGAGAAGATAAAGTTTCATATCGTCGTTTCGTGCGTCTGTATTCTCTTTGAGAATAGTTAGCACTTGGTTTTCTATCGTATTGGGATTATTCATTTCATTCCTCCAAAAAAAAATATGGGCGGAGTTTTTTACGCTCCGCCCACTGTTTTTTTCCTTGTTTCTTTCTGTTTTTAATCTGCAAGAAGATAAAGCCGCCAATAATAAAGGCGACTAATACAACTGCTACGATTGTTTTAGCGTCCATTACTCATCGTCCTCCTTTTTCTTTTTTCTGAGTGCAACAAAAGCTGTTCCCGCAATGCCGAGAGCAGAAAGTCCTGCAAGTGCAGTCCACAAACCGACTTTGCTGTTATCTCCGGTCTTAGGCGTATCTCTGAGAACATTGTGCATTTCCACAACGGTGGTAGAACCGACCTTTACGCTTGCTTTCTTATCGGCAGGTAAAACATATCCAGCAGATACATTGTCGCTGACCTCAGACACCGTGTATTCGCCGATACGAAGTCCCTCAATAAAGATTTCACCGTTCTTATCGGTTGTGAAACTGCGGTCATAACCGTTTTCTCCGGTTACTCTGAAAGTGAAGCCCTCAACCTTACCGTCGGAAGATGTCTTTTTGATTTTAAGATTACCTTTCATTGCCTGATTGATAAAGCCGACTCCTGCTTTGTTTTCAACATTGTAGGTGGTTTCATCATTCTCAATAAAGACGGAATAAACACCCTTATCAAGTTCAAAACCGTCCGGTGCTTTGGTTTCTCTTACAAGATATTTTCCGTAGAGAAGTTCTTTCATCTCGTAGATACCTGTCGAGGTTTCTTTAAGATTTCCGATAAGTTCATCGCCGTCGTCAAGTTTGCCATCGCCGTTTACATCCTTATACACTTCAAAGGTTGCACCTGTAAGTTTGTTATCGGGATAATCTGCGTCAACCTTGGTAAGCTGAATGTTACCGTGAATATACTCATTGGCAATTTCAACTTCAATGACCTGTTCGTTTTTAGAAATATTGACCTCGTAGGAAGTATCGTCAAGGACAAATCCTGTCGGAGCTTCAATCTCTCTTACAATCCACTGTCCATAAGGAACTTTTGCAAAAGAAAAACTGCCGTCCTTTTCAGATGTGGCAGTCATAATAGCGTGTTCTTTTGTAAATTCGGTTTCATCTGCTTTGAAGATGCCGATTAAAGCACCTCCAAGTGCTTCTCCATTCTCGTCAATCTTCTTACCGGATACAGAACCGTAGATGAGTTTATTCTCAATCGGCTTGCCGTCATTTACTTTGATTTCAACCGTTTCGGTATCCTGACCGGCATACTCGAATGTGAACGGATATTGTGTAGCGGAGAGGATATAATGCTCATCTGTGGCAATTTCCTTGATATAGTAGCTGCCAAACGGAAGGTCTGTATTCGCAATCGCTGTTCCGTTTTCATCAAGCGTGATAATCTCAATCAAACCATCTGCCGGAATGACTGTGCCGCTTGAAGATACAATATCTTCTTTTGCGTATAGTCCGAAGCTGATGTTTTTGATTTCATCATTCTTGCCGATACCAAAGATGTCATTCTGTTCAAGCACCTTTTCAAGAGAAATCTTTACTTTCTGTCTCTCGTTATAGAAGCTGGTTACGGTTTCTGTTACGGCTACATCCTGACCTGCATAAGTGAGTTCAACCGAATGTTTTTCGTTATTGATAACCATACCGTTAGGTGCTTTGATTTCTACTACCGTGTATTTTCCGAGATAGAGTTCCTTGCTCTTGGCAAAACCTTCATCATCGGTTGTCACGGTATCAACCACATCACCCTTGTGATAACGAAGTGTGCCGTCCGGTGTGATAATATCTTCATCGGCTGTGATTTCATAAACCGCACCTGCAAGTCCTTTGACCTTATATACCGGCTGATAAATCACATCTTTATCTTTCTCGCCAAAAACATTCACACCAAAGAACACCTCGCCGGTTTTCTCAACGGAAATTGTGCCTTTCTGAGCCATATTCGGCTTATCCACCTTAATCAATGTGATACCGCCTTCCTGTGTGGAGTTTTCTTCCGTTACATCAAAAGGAACAGGAGTACTGTCGAGTACATACCCATAGGGCGCTTGAACCTCAACAAGTGAATAACCTTTGCCGTATTCAAGTTTTTCGGGAGTTACAAGCTGTCCGTCTGCGTCGGTGTAGAAAGTGTCGATAGTTGTCGGTGTAGGATAAGTAAATGTCATACTTACTTTGTTTCCAGCAGGGTCATAGATTTGGAAGCCTGCACCTGCATACGGAATTGTCTTGCCTGTTTCTGCATCAACCTTTACCACCTTGATATAGCTTTCAAAGTTTGCGTTGTTGATGAGATAACGGTAGGTCTGTCCGTCCTGAGAAATGAAAACATCAAAGTCTTTCATAAACTCACGACCTTCCCAACCTTTGGTCTGATGAACGGTATATACGCCGTAAGGCATATCCTTTGTCTGAGCAAAACCGTTCTCATCACAGACAACAGTATCTCGTTCATCTTCTTCTGCTGAATCAAAGCTGCCGGAAGATTTCAGATAGATTTCAAAA
>OBDJ01000869.1_pt1 | contig 12976 bp, 21 predicted proteins | sample 1518041 | NCBI WGS metagenome assembly OBDJ01 (sample SAMN01760916, study PRJEB22395) | human gut metagenome
TTAGAGTAGAAAAAAACCGCTGGGAGAACACAATATCTAACCAGCGGACAGTGAGTTTTATTTTAGGATGTATCGTATCATTCATACTAATGATAATACGAATAAGCCATATTAATTGACTTGTTTAACAAAGTCTCCAATATTTGGATTCTCAAAAGGCAATTGTTGCTTTTCGGACTCTATTTCCTTTGCAGGGGATTCTGTGACAGCAATCTTTATAACTGAGTTTAAGGCTCGAAATGTGGCCGGGGTCAGCTCTCTTTTTTTAGTGTGGAAAGTAGCAGATTCTAAAGTAGCCATTTTCTTTTGAACATGGGTGATAACTCCGGTACCCTTAACAATTTCAAGGTATCCAAGGGATTTTCCAGTATCAGGATCTAAAATTTCGTCTTCACTTAGACAATAAACAAGGTATTTTTGACCTGCACAGACACCACTTTCTGAGCCTGCATTAATAACTACTTTGTAGTCATTAAGAATAGTAGCGATTTTATACATGTTGTACCTCCTAAAATATATTATTCAAATCATCAAGTATATCAGTTGTTATAGTTGGTTTTACGATAATGCTATTACGCTTGGAAGAAATATATGCAAAGGGATTATCAAAGGAACAAGCGGTGGAACAAAGAGTAATTTGAGCAAGCCCATTACTATTAATAATTTCTACATATCCATAACAAATCAGCTGTTCAAATCCTTTGCTATTTTCATAAAACGTAACAATAGAATGATGGGAAAGCAAATTATTCGGGCGGCATAAAATTCGTTCATTACTGCATTGTAGTAGTTCTATAGAAGGGCACTGGGCATCTTTTGAATCTAAAAAGAATTTTATATTTAGCCACAGGGACAATAAAAAGAAAAGAAGTATTAAAACAAATACAAAAAATGGAACTTTAGTGCCAGATGGAAAGATATACAACAAAATGGTTGGAATTAAAGCAAGGGCGAAAGAAAGATAGTTTCCCCAATCCTTAAAGAAGTTTTTCAAACTAAAACACCTACTTCCTTAGTTGTTTAACTGATAGATAACATTTGTATTATACAGGAAATTTATGTAAAAAACAAGGGGGAAGATGAAATGGGCAACAACAATACTTTCGCTATCATCACTGATTGTAAGCATAGTATCGTTTATTTATAGACGGCATATTGGTGTAGTTGATACGGTTGGAATGTTATGTAGAGCTGAGAAAGCAGGATAGGAGGGAGATAATTAATCAAGAACCAATAAAAATAGAAGACAGACAAGCTGTTGTACATAAACATGAATATGAACATAAATGAGGAGCAATTGAATGGAAAAAGAAGTAATCACTTTGGAACGTGAAAATTGTGTTATTCGTATTCACAGGCCTGATATTCCGGAGGAAGAAAGACAACGGAGAATGGAAGCGTTTAAACAGGCAGCCGCAACATTTATGAAGGCTGTTTACAGACAAAACCAAGGAATATGAAAAAAATGTGCCTGCGGGAGCGGCAACTCCCAATGGGCACATAGCAAATAAACCACTTAAAGTATACCTCATGATAGAGGAAAAGAAAAGGAGAAAATTATGAACGAGGAAGAAAAGACTTTGAACTTAGATGATGTTAAGTTTTTACTTGAAAAAGTACACGTAGCACAGCAGGCGGGAAATCATGTCATTTTTAGACATAGTAACTACTCGACAGAAGTAATTGCTATGGAGGGCGAAATCTCTGAGGAAAAAGAATGGGATAAGCAATTTTATATGCATAATAACGCACCAGAGGAGCAGAAAGCTACATATAATGAATGCATTTTGTATCTTGAAAAACTGGCAGGTGAGAAACATGATAATTAATTTTTTACTGAAAAAATATAGCCAAAATGAATCGGCTCTGCAGTTACAGCCTGCGTCTCTGCTGTATCAGAGACGCAAGGCAGCACTAACTGAATTGATTGTAATGGATATGAAACGAAATGGAGCATTCCAGAAATAAAGAAAACCCAGCGAAAATTATTCGCTGGAAGGATGGACAATTAGAATGTTTCTGCGGAACATTAGCAGAGGCGGAAGATTATGCAAAGAACAAATCAAAAGTGATCAAACAAACCTATATCATTATTACATGAAAAAGAGGAGGCAAATAACTGTCTCCTCTTAGTAGCAAATACCAAAGATGGTACGCTATAAAACCGTATCTAAAGTGTACTATCTGAAATTTAAAATGTCAAGAAATAATCGGGTGAAAGTCCCGTATTAACCTTGATAAACGTATTAAAGATAGGACCAGAAGATATGAGTTATACGAAAAATATATATGAATTTGATAATGCAATAGAGGTTGAGGAAAAACACACTTACAGATACCGTTCTCCAGGCATGAAAAGGGAGAAGAAAAAGAAACTCACTCCTGCTCAGATGAAAGCTGTCAATCAGAAGAATAAGGAGAAGACCTGTAGAAGAAAGCTGAGAAAACACTTCGAAGAGAACGATTACTTTGTATGTCTTACATACGAAAAAGAAAAACGTCCGTCCGACATGACAGAAGCAAAGAGAGATTTTTCGGATGCAATGAAGGTGATCCGGAGGGAATACGGGAAGGCAGGATACAAAGTGAAATGGATACGCAACATTGAGGTAGGAACCAAGAACGGATGGCATGTCCATCTGGTAATAAACAGAATACCAGATACAGATTTGATATTGCGGAAAGCCTGGAAGAAAGGAAAAGTAATTTGCCAACTAATGTACGAAAAAGGTGAGTTTAAAGACCTGGCCGCATACATCACTAAAACTCCGGAAACGGACAAACGTCTAAGAGAGACAAGCTATTCCACATCAAGAAATCTTCCACTGCCAGAGCCAAAAAAGAAGACATATGTAAGATGGAAAACCTGGAACAAAATCAGGATTCCAAAAGGATATTACTTAGACGAGGAAACAGTACATGAGGGAAATAATCCTTTTACTGGTTATCCCTATCGAGAATATACCTTGCTAAAATTAAAGAGGAGGGAATGAGATGGAAGTACATATCTACATAGGGACAGACAGTAAAGCCCCAAGAGTACAACCCCGCAAATACGGATATGTGCTTGCCTGCACACTAAAAGGAAAACTAGCAACAAAACAGGGGTTCAAGGAAACAACAGGAACATACAATAGGGCTACCTTGGAAGCCATAACGGAAGCAGTAGCCCGGGTAGTAAAACCAAGTGAAATACATATCCATACGGAAAATGCCTTTATTCTCACAATGCTAGAAGAAAATTTAGACAAATGGGAACAAAATGGATATGTAACCACAAAAGGAGAACCAGTGGCAAATGGAGACTTGTGGAAGCAACTGAAAGAAAAAGCTAGGGAGCATCTGCTTTTGTCAGAACCGGGGAAGCACGAATACAGTATGTGGATACAAGAACAGCTAAAAAGAGCAACTATAAATTGCTAAAACCCGCATAAATCCCAAATAGGGGAGCGATTTTGAAAAGTAGTAAGAAAGAAGTTATCCACAGGTTTGTGGATAATGTGGATAATTAATAGAAAGGATGAAAAGGGATATTTGATAAATTTGGAGAAATAGCTGGACAACCTCCAGAGGTTTTACATATTACAGCAACTTGTTAACGGTTCCGTGAGAACTATATGCCATTGATTCCTCCGGGAATCCGGAGGAGAAAGGAATCAAAATGTTTTTGAACCATAAAATTTTAAAAAAGTTATTAAAAGAAGCGTATAAGCATAGAACCCTTTATCTTGCTTGCAAAGCAGAAAGCTTATATATAGCAGCAGGATACTGGGAGATGGAATTTTTAAAAGAATACATTCCAAAAGAAACATTAGGGGATATTGTAGCACTTTCGGGAATGCTTCCAGAAGATGGACAGCGGTATCAAGTTTTAGAATCAGGTAATCAGTTAGAGACTGGATTGCCACTTGAAATAGAAAGATATATGGATATGCGCCCAACAGAGGTGACAAATTGGTTAAATATTTCAAGTGCAAGCAGAATATTACGAGTATTGCAGGATGCGTCTGGTGAAACCAAATTAGTAGATGATACCTGCGTAAAAGCGGTAGACAGTAGTTATTGCGAAACAGAAAAAGGAGAAACAGCACCAGCAAGTCCTACTTATAACGAATGGTCTGTTGTATGGGAAAATAATGTTGGCAAATTCAGAGTAATGCTTCACCGAATGGATGAAGATAAAGAGGGAGTATTAAAACAATTAGGAATGGTAGATTTGAGGAGGAATCCTGATTGAAAAAACGAAAGAAACATAAATCGAGTATATTACAACAAAAGGGAGAACCTTGTTACCTCTGCATGAAATTAAAACCAATGCAAGAGTGGAGACGAGCGGTACATGAACACCATATATTTGGCGGTTCGAACAGAAACAAGTCGGAAGCGGAAGGATTAAAAGTTTATCTTTGCCTGGAACATCATATCAGTGGCAAGGAAGCGGTACATAACAATGCTGAAATGATGAGATTACTTAGAGAAGATGGACAAAGAGCTTTCGAACAGAAATATACAAGAGAGGAGTTTATGAAGATGTTTGGTAAAAATTACTTAGAAGAATGAAAGGCGATAAAATGAACGATTTAATGATTTTTGAAAATGCAGAATTTGGGAAAGTACGAACTATGAATATCAATAATGAACCATGGTTTTGTTTATTGGATATATGTAAGGCTTTAGAAATTAAAAATATTAGTCAGCTGAAAACTAGACTGAATGGAGATGGGGTCATTATTAATGAGGTCATCGATAACGTAGGAAGAAAGCAAAATGCAAACTTTGTGAATGAGGCTAATTTGTATAAAGTTATTTTTCAGAGCCGAAAGGCATCTGCAAATAGATTCATTGACTGGGTAGCGGGAGAAGTTCTCCCATCTATTCGTAAAAACGGTGGGTACATAATGAATCAGGAATGTATGACTCCAGAAGAAATCATGGCTGCTGGATTAAAAGCAGCGCAGAAGATAATTGAGAGTAAAGACAAAGAGATTCATCGCATGAAACCCAAGGAAATTTTTGCAGATACACATGTTGCAGAGAAAGAATCTGAGGCAGAAACAGCGATTACAGAAGCGAGGCGGGCGGCAGTCAGCACTGTATCTACAAAACAGGATGATGCCACGCAGGCTGTGACAGATGAAGGCAATAAGCAGATAAAAAATGTAGAGGACGCCGGAACAGAGCAGGTTGGCAAGGTCAAGAGTGCAGGGGCAAGTGCAGTGAGTACGGCAGGTGCCGCTGGAGTGTCAGCGGTTAATGCAGTCAAAACACAGCAAACTGCATCCATTAAAGTAGTCGCGGACAAGGGAACGCAACAGGTGACGGCTGTCAATACTGCAGGAAGTACACAGGCATCCATAATAGAGACTAAAGGTGCAGATCAGGTTAAAGCAATACAAGAAGCTGGTGAAAATGCTTTGCAAAACATCAGTGATGGTGTAGATAAGGGTTTATCAGAAGAAGGTAAAGCTGCAGATGCAAAGGCGACAGGAGAGGCGATAAGTAAGCTAACGGAAGATATAGATGACTGCTTGAAAGTTAAATACTTAGAGTTGAAGCAAGATAATCTAATTAACATTGATAATCTTACAGTAGGTTTATGCGATTCTGACGGATCTTTTAAAGATAATACTCGATATAAAAGAACTGATTATGAATTTGTAAAACCTAATACCACTTACTCCTCGTGGAGAATGATTTGGAGAAATGAATTAGTGGTAATCAGAGCTACATTTTTTGATAAAAACAAAAAATTTATAAGAGGTGATAGAGACATTGGAAATATTTTTACCACTCCATCAGATGCGTATTATGTAATTTTGACGTATCTTGCCAATGAAAATATAACCGAAGAAAGAATGCCTATGGCGTGTGAAGGCAAGAATGTACCAGAAGTATATTTGCCGTATAAAAATGAGTACATTACAAAAGTTGTTGAATATGTAAAGAAAGATGATTTAAAGCCTCATGCTTATATGCCTGACGTTATTTATTGTGCATTAGGCAGAACTATTGATATTTACAATAATCAGGTATGTATTGATGCTGACAAATTTCATTTATGTTGGACTTGCGATATTGGATTTGGAGAAGGCAGAAAATTTACTGTTGCGCCTAGTACAATAGGTAATCATTCTTTAAAATTAGATATTTATGATGATAATAATATACTTGTTTGGACTAAAACAAGCACATTAAAGGTTGTAAATGCAAAAACAAGTGGAAGCATTACAATATTACCTATTGGTGATTCGATGACATATGGTGGTGCGACATGGCAAGATGAAGCATCTAAAAAACTTTCAAATGGCGCAATTACTTACGTCGGTTCTCTTGAGCATAGCTATAGAGAAACAAATTATAATCATGAAGGATACAATGGTGCGACTGCAAGTAATTTCCTCAATTCAAAAATGCTCAGAGATTTAACAAATCCATTCTATAATCCTGATACTTCAAAATTTGACTGGAATTATTACAAGAATAATACAAGAATATCTCCCGATGTTGTTCAGATAGAACTTGGCACGAATGACATAAATGGCGGAACTATTGAACAAGCCGTAAGTAACGTTGCCGAAATGGTTGATTTAATCAGGAAAGATGATGCAAACATCCCCATTTTTATCTGTAATGCAATTTATAGAAGTAATCAGAATGGAATTGCACATCAATTAAGCACACAAGGCTATAGCATGGGAAATGGTGTGTATAAATACGGTGAAGATATAAAAATACAAAGCCTTATGGTGAGTCTTGTTGAAAAATTTACAGATTATAAAAATGTGTACTTTATCCCTTTAGCTTTATGTCACGATAGCGAAAATAATTTTGGTAAACAAAAAATATCATTGAATAGTAGAAGTAAAGAAACTATTATTATTCCTGCTGATTCAATTCATCCAAATAAAACTGGCGAAGATGCTAGTATTTATGGTTATGATATTGTTGGATATTTACAATTTGCCGATATCATGTTTTCTACATTTAGTGGCTTAATTAACTAAAGAGGGCGAAATACGATCAAGATGCTATTCATCCATATTTAATAGATGGCAAAAAGGCACTTGCGAGAGCATGGATTAGTGGTCTGAAAAATATTCACCCGATAATTGATTAACGTGGATAATGTTAGAATTTACATTTGTAATAATTCACATATCAATGTATAATTTTATACAAAATGAAAGGATGTGCTATTTTGAAATGTAATAAACCGAAGAAAGACAAAAAACATTATATATTAATTGTTATATGTTTTCTTTTAATATTGGGGCCATTTTTAGTACGAGGTTGGATTTTATTGCCGGTTCTTAATTTAGGTGGAGTGGAAAAATTAAATCCTAACATTAATGAATCAGATATGTTAAGTTATTGGGGTACTGCTTTGAACTGTATTGGTACTTCGTTATTGGCGTATGTAACAATACGACAGTCAGACAGAGCAAATGAAATTAATGACAGATTGTTGAAATTACAAGAAAGAGAAAATAAAGAAGCATACGTAAATCTGGAGCAAAATAATATCGGTTTTAATGAAGAGAACAAATATAGATATGTTGAATTAAAATTCAATAATATCACGAATGTTCCAATCAATAATATTGAAATTCAAGGATGCGATAAAAGAATAATCAAGTTTAAGAACTATAATATAAATTCAAAAGGGTATTCGGTATTTATATCTGAATATGAGAATATTTGTGATGATATGAATTATAATCCGGTTACAAATGGTTATAGACTATATTTAAGAAATTATGGAGAGTCTTTTCGTATTCTTTCGTTTAAAGTTATAGTGACAAGTTTGTATGGAATATCCACAGTACAGTGTTTCAATATTTCAATGATGAAATCTCGTACAATTGAATGTAGATGTACATTGGAACCTTATATATGAAATTAAAGGACTTAGAGAGCTGAAAAGCTCTCTTTTTTGAAAGGAGCATTCCTGTAATTCATTAAAAGCGCCAATTGAATAAAAAAGAACCTCAAGGTATGATTGAGTTGCATCTTGGCGGATGTAAGCAAAACAATCAAGCACTGGAGGTTCCAAATGAATTATACACAGAATGAAAAGATTGAGCAAGTAACAGATTCAACAATGGTTGTCGGAGTTGATATCGGAAGCCAGATACATTATGCAAGAGCTACTTTGCGTTAGAAACAGTTTAGAACCTACTAAAACACACAAAAAAAAGGAGAGGATTAAATCTCCTCTCCCTTGTTTCGAAGCCATTCTCGCAACGCTTTATCAATTACCCAGGACATACTTCTTTCTTCTGTCTGGCAGTAGTGTAGCAGATGAGGAAGTACATCTGGTTTAATTGATATAGATTGTTTGATAGCTTTTTCGGATGGGTCTTTTCTTGGTCTTGCCATATTACTACCTCCGTATGTTTTTGATTATAATAAGTAATAATGTTATGTTGCAAGAACAAAGATTGAGGTTAAAGCTTGTGACAGATGCTTCTTTTACTGTATAATGGCGGTGAAAGGAGTTGTTATATGCCAAAAAATAAAATGAAGAGTGGGACATTTATTGCAATGTGTGTGGTGACTGTGTTATTTATCGTTATGCCATTATTTTTGCAAGTGTCAGTTATTAGAAATGCTATAGCATGGATTCTATCTGGTTTAAAATATCAGGAGTATAAAAGTGCATATTTGGGACTCGTAGGTGGACTTCTAGGAAGCTAGTTAGCCATTACAGGAGCTATTTATACTCAACGTAAATTTGACCGGGAAAAAGAGGAAAAAAGAGCAATCGAAGAGAAAAGGGCAAAGGAGATGGATAAGAAGAATATTAAAGAAATATGCAGAGAAATGCTGTGGAGTGAGATTCGGCAAAATGATAATTCATTAAGCTGCGATAATGGTAATTTTATAAAAGCAATTATGGAGAAAAATGATCACTATTTTTATAGCAGAGATAGCCATAGGATAACTACTGACAATTGGAATTTTATCATAGATAAAGTTATTAGCATGGATCTTGAATTAGCGATAAAATTGATGCATTTGTATAAATATTATGAATTTATGACGGATTTTGATGGAAGCGCGGACTCTGCATTTACAAAAAGTCAGTTAGATTTTAGCAAATATAAAGAATGTTATCAGGATGTTGTAAAATATTTAATGTTTCCGTGGGCGAATGATTGAGAAGAAGGGTTTTCTTCTGAAAATCAAAAAGCGTAATAAGTTATACGCAAACTGGATTTCAAAAGAGAGAAAGAAAAGATTCCAAACTCCTTGAACAAATGCGAAGCATTTTTCACTAGGGATGATTTTAGGAAAAGAAATCACAGGTATATAAGTGAAAAAAAGCCACAGATATAGCAATGAAATAAAAGCACACATATATAAGTGTATTTAATGCACAGATATATGTGTGCTTTATTTTCACAAAACTAGGTCAATTTCTTCTAAAAATCTAAAAAATATATCGTATAAAGGAAAACAGCTCCCGAAAGAGCTGCTTTAAAAAATATGAAAAAATAATTAACCTTGAAAGACAGGTCAATAACATTATTATAACATATTTTGTGTAATACACAATGGTATTTTTTAATACTGTTGTGTATTTTTTTATTCTCAAGGAGGTGATCAGAAAGATATTTATTTAAAAAGCAACGTGTTAATCAATAAAATTTAGAAAGGAAGAATTAAAAAATGAAAGCAAAAAATATTTTTCTGTATGCAGCATTAGTTATATGTCTATTATTTCCGGTTAGCGTATCTGCTAAACAGCCGGGACGAACACAAATTGTAGAAAATTATAAAAATTTTCTACGTGCAAAGGTACATAAATCAATAAAAATATCTATTGAATATAATACAATTGCGAAAAATGAGCGAAAATACATGTACAAATGGACACACGTACAAGGTGCGACAGGGTATGAACATCAGGTTTCTCCTGATAGGAATTTTCGCAAAGACGTACGCACACAAAAAGGTGGTGCGAAATGGGTATCATCCACTATGGAATACGTTTGTAATTTGCACGATACTCCATGCAAAACAGTACACCAGAATTATTATATCAGGATACGTCCGTTGTTTGGCAAATACCATGGTCGGTGGAGTAAAATAGCTATAAGTAAAGGAAATTTATAAAATTTGTCCGTTTTGTCACAACGAAATATGGTATAAAAAGAATACAAGGACGTGTTCCTTGCATTCTTTCCCTTAACATCCTCCGCATTTTGCGGGGGATTTTTTGAAAGAGGGTGAGTAAATGAAATTTGTTATAAACAAAAATAAAAAAACTAAGAAAAAGTTTCCTTTGCGAGTGATTCTTGATAATGGGCGAAGTATTCCTATTCCATCACAGCATGACTTTAAATCTTCTTTCATACAGAATCATGGTTGTAGTCTGGTTGGTTTCTACATGGCCCTCCGATACAGAGGTGTGAAGAAAAATATGCAGCAGGTGCTAAATTATGCTCGGAAGAAATTGAAATGCGGAGCAAAGTATCCATTGACGGAAATTGTGAAGGGAATCAACCAGATTTGCCCCGGAAAACCTGCAGTCTATCACAAATCATTGACGAACGCTCAGTTGGAATCAAAGTTAAAGCGTGGGTATATGGCCGTGTTCGAGGAAGGGAGCCCCATCCACACAGTTGTCTTGCTTATGGATAAGCGAACGGGTGAAATCTGGCGGTTTTCTGACGGTCACAAGAACACAACGACAGTTGAAAAGGAGAATGCAAAGAAATGTACAAACACAAAGTACAAGGGAATAATTGTGGTGAAATGAGGAAGATGGCTGTGTACATAGATGCAAATACAATCATTACCGCCGGGGCACTGCTCGGAGCGACAACGGCAATCGTTGGAGCTGCATTTAGCGCGTACCGTTGGTATTTAAAACAAAATAAACAGGATGAAGAAATTGAGAGAATGAAAGGTGAGCAGTGTCTACTGACATACGGGATACTTGCTTGCCTTAAAGGATTAAAAGAGCAGGGATGTAACGGCCCTGTCACGGAAGCAATAGACAAAATCGAGAAACATATTAATAAACAAGCACACGATCAGGAGGATTAATTATGATTAATATTAGTGTAAAAACAAAAAAATGGATGAAAGCAGCAGGAGTAAGAGCGGTAAAAACGGCAGCACAGACCGCAGTTGCCCTGATTCCGGCGGCAGTATCTATTAATGCTGTTGATTGGACAATGGTAATCGGAACAGCAGCACTTGCAGGTGTTGTAAGTTTGCTGACTAGCGTTGCAGGACTGCCAGAATGCAAGGAGGAGTAAGAATGAAAAAATTAATTGATGTGTCATCATACAATGGCACAGTAAACTGGGAGAAGGCAAAGGCATACGGTTGCCAGGGGGCTATATTAAAAATCATTAGAAAAGATTTAGCAAGAGATAAGCAGTTTAATGCAAACTATGAAGCCTGCAATGAAAATGAAGTTGACTGGGGAGTATATAACTACTCTTACGCCACAACAGCTAAAAAAGCAAAATCAGACATGGAGATTGTCTGTGATATCCTTGATAAGATTGACAAAGAATATTTTACTTATGGTGTGTGGTTTGATTTGGAAGACAAAGCACAGGCAAGTCTGAGTAAAACAAAAATCGCCGAGATTATTAATGCAGCACAGCAGGTTGTAGAAAGTCGAGGATATACTTTTGGAGTCTACACGGGTATGAGCTATTACAATGAACACATTGATAGAAAACTCGTAAAGTGTAATAATTGGTGGATTGCTCGTTATTATCGTGGGGATGCTCGTATGCAGATTGCAACAAATCCAGACGAGGAGAAAAAGCCAGCGGCGGCCAATATCGCATGGCAGTATACTTCGAAAGGGAGATTTCCTAAAATAATCTCAAGCGGCAATTCTGGCAATTTTGATTTGAACGTACTCTACAAGGAGCCAGTTGCAAAAAAAGTTGAAGAAAATACAAAGAAACCTATCAAGAAAAAGATTGTATACTATCCGCGCTATAAGGGAAAATCTAGTTCAATTGTGGATGCACTGAAATCATTAGGCATCAACTCCGGAAAGAATAACAGAAAAAGGATTGCTGTCTTAAACGGCATCAAGAACTATTCTGGCAGTGCAATACAGAATACAAGGCTGCTGAATCTTCTAAAGAAAGGCAAGCTTATTAAGAGTAAATAAGTTACACCATAAGTTCCATCATAAGTGAGCAATAGATGCAGCGTGTTCGCTGACGGTAACCGTATCATTTAAGGTAATCTGCTTTTTTGAAAGAGCTTCAAAGATAAGTAAGAGAGTCATAACTTTTGTGACGCTTGCAGGAGGTTTTTCTTTGTCTGCATCTTTTTCATAAAGAATTGTACCAGTAGTGGCTTCCATTAAAATGGCATTAGGTGCAGCGGATTGAAATCCAGTGTTTGCAGAAGATGCACTGGAACTTTCAGAGTTAGTCTGGTAAGAAACATTAGAAGTACTATCAGTGGCAGCTTGAACAGAAATATTATTAGAAGTAGTAATATTTTTTAAACGATTAGAAAGCTCGTTGATTCCTGAATTGTCAGAAAGTGGATTTAAAGAGTTTTCCATAGAATTACCAGAAGAAGCCAAAGAAACTATTTTCACAGGAAAAAGAATAGTCCCCGTCAGAAAACTTGTTATCAGAAAAAATGCAAAGGAATAAAAGAATTTTCGTGTAATTTTTCTGGAAAAATATTTTTGCATATGATACTCCAAATAAGAATTAGTACATTTTATGGCCAGTGCCTAAAAATATGCATTTCCTTGTTGCTAATCTTAAGAAAATTGCTTAAAATAGAAGTAAATATCTGGGCAAAATAAAATGATGAGGGGATACGATTATGAATTTACATGAATTTTATATTGGAAAAGCGTTTGATGCGTATGAATATTTTGGAGCACACTTGACAAAGAACGGTGTGTTATTTCGAGTTTATGCACCGAATGCGGAAAAGATTGAGGTGATCGGAGAGTTTAATGGCTGGGGTG
>OBDJ01000880.1_pt1 | contig 12823 bp, 13 predicted proteins | sample 1518041 | NCBI WGS metagenome assembly OBDJ01 (sample SAMN01760916, study PRJEB22395) | human gut metagenome
TAGGTACTCAAACGAGACCAGCATGGGGTCGCTCTCCTTAAAGAAGCCCTTCAAAAACCAGCGCTGGCGCGCGTCGGGCTTAGTGTTGGGCTCAAACATGCCGTAGATGGTCTCGTAGCGGCGCGTGTAAAGGCCGGTGTTGAATAGGCAGCGGTCGTCGTCGAACACCGCGGCAAGTTGGACGGGGCAGTCTGGTCCACGTCGCGCTCGGTCAGGAACACCGCGCGGCTAAACGAAAACGACAGATAGTTTTTGAGGATGCGGTTGCCGGGGCCCCAGTCCTCGGGATCGGCGAGGTCGGTCAAGCGTTCGTAGCAGGGCTCGGGGCAAAACGCGAAGTCGTACACATTGCTGCACAGGGTGCTGTGGATCTCCATATGGCTTCCAATCAAGATAATGACAGGCGTGTGGATGCTTTGATTTTATACGTGCGACGGGTAGCCCGTGTCCACAACGCAACCGCGGCGCAGCTCGTCGGCGAGTTCTGCTCGCGTGCGGTTTCCGGAAACAAGGTCCTGGATCCAGGCGTAGTGCTGGTTGTCTTTGGGTTCCGGGCTATCGGAAAGTACGATTGGAGCACTAGCGGCGTAACAGGAAGGTCCCGCCCGTCAACATCGGCAATCATGAGCTGACAAGCGTAATCATGGTTCAATTGCGGTTTAGCAATAGAATGTCAGGGAATCATCACCAAAGGTTTCGCGCCACTTGTCACAAATGTATCGATGGTTCATGGTGATTAGTTTTGAAAGATCCCTGAGATCCTTAGCCGGAATCTTGCTCTCGTTGTTCGCAAGTGTGCATCCGCCATTTTTAGTGAGCCAAAACTTAGTCGAGTTAGCAGCCGCCCTCTTTACCCCTACATGGATGTGAACGGGTTCTCCGTTTTCCGCGATCCAAAAGAACAGAACATACTGTCCAAAAACAAGAATTCGAGGCATTATGCCACCGCCGGTCCAGCTTTTTGCCGTTCTGCAAGCTCGAAGATAAACGGAGCGTTTGATCTAACGAACTCGGTCAAAAAATCCAGATCGTCAGTAGAAAATCCTTTGACGTTAAACCATTTGACCGCAGGTAGAAAGCATTCTGCATGGTTAAAACCAAAATCAACCGGGCGCTCGACGGCAACGCGAACGGTCCCGTCGTCTCGTGTTTCTGAGTAGGCAAACTGAGTGCCGTCATCTAGCTGAACATAGCTCCAAAGCATTGCTGCCTCCTTAGTGTTTATATTCAAGTATAAACAGCCGCTTAGATGCAACGTGATGCGAATTGAATTATTCCCATAAGACCTGAACTGCTGATTATTTGTATTACTGAGATTTGAACCACCTCACACTTCAGTGTCTTTTTGGCATGGAAAACCGTCATTGTGCGAAAGTCGGACTTTATGTCAAGGATCGTATTCAGATTCAAGCGCCCGCATGCTTAACTACTTGCAGGCGCTTGAATCCTTTAGATTAACCAAATGCTGCTCAACAGCCTCCATGCCAACCTCCGCATATTTTAGGAGGCCTTGTATATCGTTGTAGTTCTTGGGCAATCGATCTTTTTCAATACCAGTAATTTTGGCGAATAATTCGATTGTTAGATCGAGTGCGAAGTCGATTAGTTTTTGAATTTCGCTGAAAGTTAAAGGAAGTCGCCTAACAAGCTCATCATAATTCAATGCTTCTATGTCGCTATGGGCGAAAACTTTATTTCGCTGATCGCGAAGCATGTCTGTTAGTTTACTGAGACCGTTGAGTCGTTTTTTCCACAAATTGGAAAGGTCATGAGTGGTTATACACACGGTAACCATTTCGTAATGATCTCCGAACAGTTTTTCATATGAGCGTTGAGACTCAACTTCTTTGGGGTAAAAACGCTCCTCGTCCTCTGCCAATGGGTGAACGATTGGATTAAGCCTGTCAAAGTTTGGTCGATCACTGAATATAGAGATTGCAAGTGCGTCGATTTCAGCAGAATGAGACTTGACGTCTTCTATCAAGTTCCCAATACTGATGCCGCTTTTGGCATCAAATAACCGCGCGCAATTCATGAAACAGGATTCGGTTAATGCAAGTTGTGTAAAGCTGAAGAAGCAGCCAGCGCAAATTACTTCATTCTCATAGTCAGAAGATGCTTTAGACAGTTCGCGAAGGATTGCTAGTTCCGTGTTGGCATAAAATGCCTCGTTATACAGATAGCTGCAACGCTCGAACAGCTCAAGAAGGCCGGCGTTTAATTCTTTCTTGGCAGCGTCAACTGTATGATCAGATTCGTGGTTCATGTTAGATAAATCCTGAGCAATTGTCGTAATAAACTATTTTACTAATGCGTCGTTGTTAGCGCCGGGCGATTTTAGCCGCTAATAGTCAAACTATTTTGACCAATCCCGGTCACCGAATATAAGAAGGCCCGCCCAGCAAAACGCATAGGCAGGCCATGGCAACAATCGCAATGTAATGACGGCTGGTGTGGGACTTGGCAGCAAACATACCTGCTCCGATCTTCGCAGGAGCCAATAGAATGTGCACCAGAAAATGCCCTGGTAGCAGCAGTTATTAGTTTAGCTAGATCAAGATATAAACAAAGGAAATACTTGTGAGCAACACTAGAAATTAGGTGTAAATCGTTTTGTCAATCGGTGAAAGGAGAGGCGACCAACGGCTGGTTACTCTTTGTCTGAGCGTATCCACCACGTTATTAGCAGCAGGGGGCCCGCGGGGGTTATAAAGTGTGCAGCTAAAAAAGAGGGAACATCCAGGCGCCCAACGCCGCCATCAGCACCACTCCTTCAAACGACGAAGCATCAACTGAAAGCCGACGGCTAGCCGATCTACTCAAAGTTCAAAATCATCCGAGTATTCTCGTCTAAGTTATAGGATTGCAGCAAGTTGCTACGGATCAAAAATCAGCCTCCATGGGTGTTTAGGCCTAAGGCGGCTGATGCGGAAGAACAATATGACAATTGCAGCTAATCTATTTCGATGCTTCGATTAAGAGATAATTAGTCCATACCTTCGTTAATCCAAGCATCCATATTTGTCATTACGACATTACAGCTATAGCTTCCATAAGGCTCTATCGTAGATTTCGTAAACCAGCCTTTTGCGCCATTGTATTTTTCAACTTCACGATCAATGATATTAGAGTAGAACCATGAAGACATCCAAATACGCTGACGTCCGTTTTTCTGTCCCCAGGAACTCAACTTAGAGGCAGTGGACACGGCATCGCCCATCCAAACGTGCGCATTAATGTCTACTCCTTTTCTACCTGCTTTCACAATATGGTCATGGCCAATCGCTAGACCGATTCCAGCTTTGATCTCATCAAGATTACGTTCGCGCAGAGTAGCATTTAACATGTTTAAGTATGTGTTGCACCAAACGGCCAGATTGAAAACGTCATCAACGTCGTTTTTCTGTGGCGTTGTATATATTGCATAAACACAATCGCCTCTAATGCCAATTTCTCTTAACGCATCCTCATTTCGCAGAATCTCAATAAGCTCTGAGGTAAAACAGCGAACAACCTTTGCTACGTATTCTTGGTCATCGAGAGCCATTAACTTCGTCGAGTCTCTAATATCAATAAATATGGCGGAAACCCACGATAAATAGGAGTTTTCAAAGGTCAGGCCATCGCTTTTGGGCAATCTGGAATTATCGATAACAGTTAATTTACTATCAAGAATTCCGTCAATTCTTTCTTTTCCCGCTCGATAGTCGTAATGCATGATTAATCTACGCCTCCAAAAAATGAACCAAAGTGAGCATCGCAATAAAAACTAATAAGGAGATAATTGAGTACCGATTAAGGACCATCTTTTTCTTTGCTATCTTGGAGTTGACAAGTATTTGGTTTATCAACTCGCTCCTTAAACTGCAACAATCAACTAAATCGAGATATTCCCCAGCGGAATCGAATGAGCTTATATCGCCATAATAGATATTCGACCGTCTCGCTTCTTTTGAGTCTAGCCTAGGGAAGACCGATCCCAATACGGTAATTACCGTTAAGAAAGAGGCCAATCCGAGAAGAAAGACTACACAACAATATGGACAACCCTCTTTTATCATTTGATTGAATTTGGTTAAAAATTCTCCATCAGACAGGGTGATTGTGACAACAACAGAAAGCACGGCGACAACGAAGGCATTCTTGGTATCTGCATCGCGAATATAGGCACTAGTTCTGTCGAGAACCCATTTAAGGTCTTCATTGGAAAGCCCTGCGTTACTCATCGGCTTCGGCTGCCTGTACTTTGCTTTGCTGGAATTCATAATGTTCCTTTGGATTGTATTTACCTTACAGCACTAAATAGACAAAATAACCGTTGTTGCAATCCGAGTTAACATCAGTTAGCCGTAAACTGGACTTGGTCGTATTTTTCTTTATTTAAAAAATATTATTGTATGCGTAGACTACACGCAGCGATTTGACCGCTGAAACATCGAAATAAATAACGAACGAGGGACAAAATCCCTGAAAGTTGATCCTGTCCCTCGTTTAGTTTTGAGTATTGAGTTAGCGAATAGTTCTTATCCCATTTGAACTTCAATTAACCTAAGAGCACGGTCGCAGTTGGTTAACGCTTCTTCTTTCGTGTTGCCGCTGGCAACAACGGAAGCAAAGCGAGCAGAATCATCCACGGCTTTTCCGTACCGTTTTCCAACGATACCGTGAACTTCAACATGAATAACGCCTTCGGAATCTCTTGCAGTTTCAATGCAGTTTAATTCCTGAAGTACGCCCTCGCGAGCAGGAAGGAATTTAGTTGCTACGAATTTACCGCTATCACTGTAGCTAAGCTCACTGAACTCTTCTCCCAATGCCAGCTTAATCATGGTCTCAACCATGTCGATGCCCGATACAGAGTTCCAGATAAGATGTGAGGTGATCCAGTCGCCACCAAGTCGAGCTCCAAGCTCAACCATCTTAGGACCTTCGGAAGTTAGCATCACTTCTGCATGCGCGGCACTATTTTTGAGACCAACGGCTAGTACAGCTGATGAAGCAACATCCGAAATTGCCCGACGCTGTTTGCAACTTAAGCTTGTGGGTTGAACATGACCAATTTCAAAGAAATTTGGAGCACCGGACGTCAACTTATCGGTAACCTGCAGTACATGAGGGATACCGCCAGAAACGATAATTTCCACGCTGACTTCAGGGCCGGTCATACATTCTTCTACAAGCACATCGCCCGAGATGCCTGCTTTAGATGCAGTCTGAAGTGCTGCGGGGAGTTCCTCAGGTGATGAAACCAGATTCACTCCCCTGCCTCCAGCGCTGTCAGTAGGTTTTGTTATGACAGGATAGGAGAAAGGGGGAACAAAAGTATCAAGCTCACTCACTTTGGCTACGGCGAAGGCAGGATGAGGAACCCCCTCTTGAGCAAAGCAATTTATCATCCTAAATTTGTCGGTAGAATTAAGAGCGGCATCTACTGAATTGCCTGGCAGCCCTAGCTCCTCACAAAGACGAGCAACAGTGACAACCGAGGTATCGCATGCTCCGCTGGCAATGGCATCCGGTTTAAACTCACGAGCAATCGCGAGCATGGCATCATAATCTCTAATGGAACCCTGAAAAAACTCATCAGCGAGTGATGCTGCGGGAGCATCCTGACTGATGTCAGCCACGCCAACGTAAAGCCCCATAGACTTTGCGCGCTGAATTACAGGTTTTTGGAAAACGGGACCGCCTAATAGAAGAATTTTCTTCATTTATGAACCTCCATGTATCTAACGTGATCGCCTCGCTCAAAGGAACCGATCACTTCACAGATTGCACGTGTTATATCTCTTTCAATACCGCCTTCACGGCGAAGTGCCTCTTCACCATCAGTACCTTCGCTCACCGCCTCAATCATTCTTAGGAAAGAAACCCACTCAAATCGAATTCCCTCTCCATCCAATTGGTAGAAATAACGACGGTTGTCAGATGAATTTTCGTAGCGAATTTCAAAGTAGTCCGTTTTCCACCAAGGAGCAGGAACGTATACATAGCCTTTGGTGCCTGAGACTACAAGACTTCCTTCAGACTTTGCACCTGCACCTACTTTTGCACTACCAACGGCCCCTTGGAACTCAACACTGATTCTGGAAAAATTGTCGAAGGCTTTATCTTTCAGATCACATAAGGAGGAAAACTGCACAGTCTCGGGGCTAGAACCCAATATTTGAAATATCGGCAGCAGTGCCGTCGGTCCCCATGCGGCCATGCTGCTCCAGGCTGTTTCATGGCTTAATGAATACGGCGGGCGGTTCGTATTGAGGTTGGTGCAAGTCGCGTCAACAGATACGACGTCGCCGATACGACCGCCCGCTACAAGCAATAACATTCGTGCGTATGCCGTTGAATACGCGGTTCGGAGGGAGTCCATTAGCACTAAGTCTCGCTCGTCAGCTAAGGAAAATAGCTCATCGCATTCTGCTGCGCTTTTTGCGAGCGGAGCTTCACACATAACATGCTTGCCTGCCTCAAGCGCCTTCTTTACTTGTTCATAATGGCAATCTGGATGCGAGTGGATATAGACCAAATCCACGGCGTCTAGCAATTCGTTGAAATTATCTGTAATCAGCGGAGCGCTTAACGAGTTCTTGTTTAGCGAGCTTCTATCTTTCGTGCATATCGCAACGACCTCAAGGCCGTTAACTAAACCGCATTCTGCATACACGCGGTTCATGTAGTCAGTATATCCAACCAAGCCGCAACGCTGTTTTTTAGTGCTGCGAATTTCTGTGGATGATACACCGCGGGTACGTTCAAGGTATTCAACCTTACAGTACTCGTTTAGATAATCGAAATGCCCTACCCAGTCAGAGCCTACAGTGAAAATATCCACGCCATAGCGCTTGATATCATCAATTTTTTGACCCTCATACTCTTCGACAATTATCTTGTCGGCAATACCCGTGGCTCTTACTGCAGCAATGCGCTCCTCGAGAGGCTGCTGCACGTTAATCTTGCCACGCTGCTTGTCGAAATCATCAGAAGTGACACCTACGATTAGGTAGTCGCCCAAAGCCTTTGCGCGCTCCAGTAGACGCACATGTCCACGATGGAGATGGTCGTAGGTACCATAGGTGATGACCTTCATCATTTATTGGCTTCCTTGTCGTGCTTAGACTCCAAACGTCCGCAAGCATCGACGAGTGCTGCAACTAAAAGCACATTATCAGAGAGCGGATGATTGCCGATGTGCCCTACTCTGAACGAGGTGTCAGACTTTTCCCCGCCGTTGGGACACAGCCAGATGCCGTACTCATCTTTAAGCAAGGCGAACAGCGCCTTGGCACTCACGTAAGGGCTTTCGATATAGGTCACGGCATTTGAGGGAGAAGCTAGGCGCATTTGAAAAGGTAGACCGGACGAGAAGATCCTATTGCGGAAGTCATTGGCCACATTGGCGCATCGAGCAACTTCAGCTTTAGCGCCACCGGCGGCATCGAGGGCGGTTAGCCTCTCGTGAATTTGCAATAGCGTTGTCACTGCAGGGGTGAACGGAGTCTGCCCACGCTCTTGATTCCTTAGCATGTCACAAAGATCTAAATACATACAAGGCTGCGTAAGAGAATTCGCTTTATTAACAGCATCAGGTGAGAGGACCATAGGCGCCACGCCCGGAGGACAGGCTAAGGCTTTCTGAGCGTCGGTGATAAGTATGTCAGCCCCCATGGCCTCCATGTCAAATGGATCCGCTAGGAAAGAACTAATTCCGTCAACGATTAAAAAAAGACCGTGTTCACGACAAAAACGCCCGATGAGGGAAGCATCATATAGCACTCCCTGTGAGGTCTCGCCAAGGTTCACAAGGAACGCGGTGCAGTTATGAGTATCAACGGCTTCGAGATCGGTCTCGGTGAGCGGATTGCCGGGCACGAGCTCAATCGCAACGTTATCAATGTCATGCAGTTCGAGCATAGAACGGAACCTATGACCGAAACTACCGCCATCAACGACAATTGCTTTGTCGTTGATGGGATCAAGAAGCCCCATGATAGCGGCCTCCATCGCGCCTGTGCCCGAGCATGTAGGGAAAATCGCACGTGACCCCTCGGGTGCGTGGGCTAGGTTGCAAAGAAGCTGCTCGTTTTCGAGCATGGTATGTGAAAATTCCGGCGTGCGGAAATAAGGAGTATCTAGGGAACCAATTGCTCTTACGTTTTCGGAAGAGGGTACAGGACCTACCGCGAAGTTAATCATAGAATAATCCTTTCATGGGTCAAAAATCTGGACTTCGGAGCTCAGGCGCGCCACGCCTTAAGACAGTGAGTTTGCCTATTGTTCTCGGAAGGAAGTTTCATATAGTCCCCGTAGAGGTCAGTAAGAAATTCGTCCCAGCAACTCATACAAGGCAGCATATGCCCCTCAAATTCCAGATATACGGTCTTTTCATATGCGCTTTTAGGTAGTGTCCAGAGTCCATTTTCTGCGCCAAAAAAGCATCCAACCCGCTTGGCAGACTCATATCCAGGACATGCAATGGTCTCATCAATGAGCTTTAATAAACGACTTTTAGGATTTTGGAACCTGAAGAGCCAGCCAAAAATTGTCTTGATTACTTTACGCGCCCCTCGTTCGTAATTGAGGTTTATATTTGCCCACTCGTTGCGCTTCAATGCTCTCTGAATGCGTTTTTTTGGCTTTCTAAATAGTTCTGAGTTTTCAGGGACGCCATCAGTTGGGAAGATATCGATCCAAAGCATTTCTTCCATTACCCCGTCATAAGAAGGCTCCTGAGCTCGAATATTAGAAGTGCATAGCTTCGTAAACCCTCCAGTAAAGTTGCTATTGGAGGCGTTTATAACGCACAAATCAGTTGGCAGATAATTTGCAATTTTTAACAATCTATCGTAATCAGGCCTAGGCATATTCAAATCAATATCGTCGTCCCATGGAATAAAACCCTTATGACGAACTGCCCCCAAAAGCGTTCCCGAATCTAGCGAATAGCGAAGATTATGTTCCTTGCAAAAAGCATCAAAACGCAGAAGCAAATTCAGTAGCTCTTCATGCACCTCGTCAAGCGTTAGATATGTCCGCTCTTCATCCATTAACTTATCCATTGCAGGACTCCTTTAAATGCAGCACGGGAAGTGCGTGATAAAACCTAATTCCGCACAGTAAAGCCTCCGTGGCACATCGAATGGCGCAAATCACATGGAGGTCCGTCATACCAGTAAACGAGGCAATCAGAAGCGTAACGATGCAGAATAAGGCACTCATTACGGTTGACTTTGTGACCTCAGCGACTTTACCTACTGCCCCGAGGACTGGCCAGCCAAATAGCATGCCAAAGAAGCTAAATACAAGTAACGGACTCGCCCACACGAGCACCCAAGAGCCTTCTAGGTATTGTTCGCCGCCTAAAACAAGCATGATAGATTTAGAAAGTAAACAGAAGGCAACTGTGCCGATTAAGACGGCTGGCAATGCTAAAATACTTAGTTTTCTGGCAAAGCAATAGTCTCCTGTATTTACCATATGAGGGTATAGGCTGTTGATGATAGGCTCATAGAGCGCCTGAACCGCGGTGACTGCCGTCATAGACAAAGACCAATAGGCGACCTGGGCAGCATCGGTCACGACTGCGCCGATAAGCAGCGTCGTAAAACCCGAGAAAACGCTTGCGGCCATGTTCGAAAAGCAATATAAACCCGAAGTTCTAAGTTCAGCAAGTGATTCGCTTAGCGGCGCGAGCTCGATGGTAGTGCCAAAGCTCCGCTTCGCGGCCGCAAACGACCATGCAAGTGCAACGCCGTTTGAGACTATATCGAGCACTGGCACCCACATGATGTCGTTAATTGAATGTACAAGTACGAACGTAAAGATAGTCGATATGCTTTTCGAGGCAAAGAAACGTGTGGTGATCGGCCCCATATTCTCATGCCCCTGAAAAAGGAAATCGGGAACTAGCCCCTTTCCGCATACCGCTGTGAATGCCAGAAAGACATAGGGCAACCTATTTTGTGTAAGTGGCAGGAAAGATGCAGTAACCATTACAGCCACGCCTGAAACGATGCAAAGAAGGAGTCTCGCTTCGGTTACTGCTCCTATAACGTGGTTTTCCTCTTTTATTGATCGTGCCTTCGCGATTCGCTTGGTACCCGAAAGGTTAAATCCAAAATCAACAAAAACCTGCGCGAAGGACATGAAAGATATCACGTAAGCATAGAATGCATAACCTTCGGGTTCCAGCACGCGTGTCAAGTAAGGCAGTGTAATTAAGGGAAACAAGTATTTGATTATTTGAAGGCCATATTGCCAGGCAGTATTCTTAAAAAAAGTACCGTGTTTTTTATTCATCTGATTCCCCCACATGAAATGGGTTTGAGTCTGCAGTCAACATCGCAAAAGTCATAGCAAGTAAAACTGAATATGAAGAAAAAATACTTGCCTCAGATGTGCTTGCTATTAGAAGGTAGATGGGAATCGCAAAGCTAGCCCAGAGAGGGACACCATGATCTACGGCTTTGCGGGACATTGAAAATAGAAGTACAAATATGATGGCAACCAGCAACAGGCCAATATAGCCACATTGGCCAATAACAGCAGGCCAAAAACTGTCAACTAAATAATCGTGATTCATGGGACCAAGGCCATAAACGCTTGGGAACCCTAAGGAATAATAGAATGACGAATAATAATCAGCAGATGCATTAGAACCGTAAGTAGCAAGACCGCTGCCTAGTGGCCAATGCATGTTTGCAACGTCAAAGGATGTTGACAGAAGAACGCTTCGTGCCGTAGTGGAGTCAAAAAAATAAAGCGATATCTGATCGTAAACAAGAAACAATGCTCCACATCCCGCTAGAAGAATGAAAGAGAGGGGAATCTTTTTCTTATTCGAATACAAGAAAACTGCAGCAGCAATGATGAAAGCAAACCCGATGGCTTTGAAGCGTCCCGTAGCGCAGAGAACAAGCAGTCCACAGACGATAAATAACCTATTGGATTTAACATCAAGTAGAAGAATGCTAATCAGACAAACAACAGTTGCGGCAAAATTCGTCGGATGGCCGAATAAGAATGAATATCCTAATCGCTCGCCAGATGAGAGACCAAGATCAATAAATTGATTAAGAAAATATAAGATTAGGAGTAGTGGGAGGATAAATTTTGCAAAGCTAGATGCAAGTTCAATCACTGATCGCTTTTGTAGAATCACTACGGAAGAAATCAAAGAAATAATGAACTTCGAACAGGCAAAGGCGTCGATTGCAATCGCCTGATAGGCAGGCTGTAACTTATACAATAAGTTACCGCACAATCCCAACAGAAGAAGAAGGCTGTTGATCAACAGCAAATAGCGTGAAATCATACAATAACGAGTTTTTTGCCCATGCATACTGAAGACCGCCCAGCAACAAAGAAGAAGGGCTGTTAGCTCGTCGATATATGCAAATACCCCTCCAAAGAGCTTTTGAAATGCATTCTGAAAGGCAAGCAGAAAGAAAATGTTGAATAGTATAAAGTCTCTAACCCTATATGAAAGCAAGCTCATCTTGCTGCCTAATTTTTTCGACCCGTTATGTTCGCAATTGAGACGCGTCATTTCTTGCGCCTCATCAACTTAACGCGCTGATATGCTGAAAATGCTACGGAATATGCCCAGGGTGCTTTTGAACTCATATAAGACTTTAAAAGTAAGGAGCGAGAAGCCAAGGCATTTTTTCTGATTGTCTTCAAATGAAGAGTGACATAATCCCTGGCTTCGTTCCTGATAGAGAGACTATTCTCGTCAGGATTATTGATATCGTTAAAGAGACGAATCAATCGAACATTGTTTAACATCATGAAGCATTCAATTTCATCTTTGAGCTCGTCATAATGTTTACTATTTTTAATAGTAAACATCGAACGATTCAGCGCATAACTCCAATCGGAATATTGCTTATTACTAATTTTGCCTTTTCTAGAAAGGGATCCAGCGCGATAAACTTGGCCATAAATCTTTCCAGGGGAAAACGCAATGGAATCAGCGTCATTGATAATCCCTGCGCAAGTTGCTAAATCCTCGTAAACTCGCCCAACGGGAAACTTATGTTGCTTCCAAAAAGAAGCTTTTGCAACTTTTCCACACGCAGACTCGCAGATATCTACGTTACAAAGTAGTTTAGACAAAGCTGTTTTGGTATTCACAATTTCAAATGCAGGTAAATCTAATTCACATGGTAATGAGCTGACAGCGCTTTGGTTTTCAATCTCCTGAAGTTGAACGCATGATAAATCGGCGGACCCGTTTGCCAATCCTTTCATTAGATAGTCAATGTAGTATGCCGGAACAACATCATCGCTATCGATAAAAGTTATATACGACCCCTTTGAGGCGCCAACTCCAAGGTTTCTTGCATATGAGAGACCGTGATTTTCAATGTGATAGACACTGATATTTTCATTGCTAATTGAGTAATGATCGCAAATATCAGAAGAACCATCACTCGACCCGTCGTCAACAATCACAATTTCAATGTTCGGATAGGTCTGGCATAAAAGACTTTCTATACAAGTCGAAAGATAATCCGCAGTATTAAAAACGGGCAATACGATTGAGACAAGATCAGTAGAAACTGCTTCCATTTCATCGCAACAAGCCATATATAATTCCTTAAAATTAATCACATTTCACTAGTCATGATGATTCTTGCAGGTACGCCAACGGCAGTAGCACTTTCAGGAACATCACAAAGAACGACGGCTCCTGCGCCAATCTTCGCTCCTTTATGGATTACGATATTTCCAAGCAATACAGCGTTGGCACCGATTGAGACGTCATCCTCAATGATAGGAACCCCCCCCCGAGATCGGAAGAGCGTCGTGTAGGGAAAGAGTG
>OBDJ01000919.1_pt1 | contig 12422 bp, 10 predicted proteins | sample 1518041 | NCBI WGS metagenome assembly OBDJ01 (sample SAMN01760916, study PRJEB22395) | human gut metagenome
CCAAAATTCATTCCAGATTGCCTGCGGCAATGGAATTTTGGCTTGTATGTCTCGGCAGTAATCCTGGTCAGGCGGACAATATCATCCGCTTTGCTGCTTGCTGTAAATATTACTCTAATTCTAGCATATGGTAGCCAAAAGTGTCTATTGATAAAACTATCCAAAAAAACACTTTTCAAAATATTATCGGATTAACTGCATCATTTGTTTCATTGCGAATCGTTTTTGTGCACTGTACCTAAATATTTTCGTAATATATTTGGTTTTTTATATATTTTACTGGATTTTTTCAAGTATCAATGTTATAATGTTCACAAATAAAAGACTTATCACTGTTAATTGCAGATAACAGGTACAATTTGCGAATATCCGCCTGAATCTATATCGTTCAATAACAGAGATGTCATAAAGGAGGGTTTGATTATGAGTAAACGCGTGATTACAATAAACAGGATGCTCGGCAGTAATGGCCGCCTGATCGGTAAAGCTCTGGCAGAAGAGCTTGGATTTGCTTTTTATGACAAAGAGCTGATCGATATTGCAGCTCAGAAAGAGAATATTCCTTTTGATCTGCTTGCCAAGGTTGATGAGAAACGTGGCAGCCAGTGGCGTTTTCCCATTGACCATGAACTTCAGATGGACAGCGATTTTCACTTTGTTCCCATGAATGATGTGCTCTTTGATCTTCAGCGAAAGATTATTCTGGATGCTGCTGAGAAAGAAGATTGTGTGATCGTTGGCCGATGCGCCAATCACATCCTCGACAATAAATGCCTGAGCGTATTTATCCATGCACCATTTGAGTATCGTGTACAGACTGTCATCGAGCGTACGGGACGGGAAGAAAAAAGTGCACAGAAGCTGGTTAAGAAAGTGGATAAAGAACGGCGTACTTATTATGAGTACTTTACAGATAAGAAATGGAAAGATATTTCCCAGTATCATCTGGCATTTGACAGCAGTAAATTTGAGCAGGATAAAATTATACAGATGATAAAGATGGCATTGTAAAATCAAACAGGGTTCCAGATTCAAAAGTCTTATCATGCAGGCACGAACGACTTTTTGAACCTGGGCCCCTGATATCATATTATTTATTTTCTCCCAGAATATACTGCTTCAGGAAATCATAAATCTGATTCTCTGTTGGAGGACATCCCTTTACGTTATGTTCAAATTTACAGGTGCATGCACCTACACCCAGTTTTCCTGTTTTTCCGCGGTATCCCTGGCCGATGCAGATTTTCGTGTCCAGTTTCTCGAAAAGGCCGTCATTTTTAAGCATTTCCAGAGCCGGGATGAGATAACCATAGCAGGCACTGCAGGATTCTACTTCTTCTACTGCATCCTGAAGTTCTACCACTTTTCTTGATTTCGGAAGTTCTTTGCGGGCATTTTCCTCACAGTATATGATGCGGGAATTTTTCAGATCAGTACTTCCAACCCCAAGCTTCTCTGCCAGTTCAATATACGGTACATCTTTCGTTGTATAATGCATGATCTGACATACATAAGAATCGATCAGTACCGGATCCGTCCCCGCCCAGATACGGTTCATCACTACCGGATTTCCACCATCCTCGAAATCCAGATCCCCGCAAATGTTATCAACCACGACAAAATCCTGATGGAGCCCCGCATTCAGATGTGCAATCGGTTCATGCAGTCCCATCGCATGAAAATGACGCTTCTCTGTATTGGGGATCAATCCTTTCATATTTTTCAATGCACATGTGATCTTTGTCTGACAATGGCCTTTCAATACCGGAACATTGATCAGAAAATCGATATTTGCCGCACGTTCACAGACATTCAGTTTCATCCCCCTGCAATCTCTTTCAATCCCCTTGTCTTTCTGCATATCCCAAAAAGGCACCTGATATTTTTCCGTTAGTTCACGATATCCGCACACTTCGTATGCTTCTGTGGTCTTATCTCCCACCCAGGAGCCTTCCAGAATGGCAATATTTCCATATCCGTTTTCCTGCAGATACTCAATAATTCCCGCCACAATTTCCGGATGTGTGGTAGCTCCCCATGAAGCCTCGGAAGGTGATACAAGATTAGGCTTGATACCAATCTGCATCTTTTTATCTGAAATTACAGACGCCAGGCCGCACTGTGCCAGCAGTTCCTTTGTCATTTCTTTGTAATTGGTTCCGCTCTTTATATAGATTTCATTTTTGTTCATTACAAGATTATCCTTTACACTTTACATTCGAATATTTTTCTGCTGATTTTTGCATATCTTTTTTGTATTTCCCCCCGGAAGTTTTCTTCTGAACCGGTCAGCTTTTCTGAGGTGAAAATGTTCTCCGCATCAGCCTGCATGCCACTGTACTTGTGAGCAATGCCACCAGAAATCCTGCCAGAACATCCCCCGGATAATGTACGCCCAGATAGAGTCTGGAAAAAGCAATCATTCCGGCCAGAACAACAGGCAAAATTCCCCATTTCCCGGGCAGCATCCGCAGACAGACCAGTGCAACGGCAAAGGAAGCGCAGGTATGGCCGGATGGAAATGAATAGTCTTTCGGTCTGGTGATCAGCGGAATGATCTGTGTATAAGTATCAAAAGGTCTTGGACGGGCTACTGCATTTTTTATCAGCAGATTTGTGATCAGAAACCCTGACAGCAGCGAGAATGCCGCTGTCACTCCTGTTTTGCGTGTTTTCCCGAAACAGATCAGAAGCACACATAATACGATCCAGAACCATCCTCCGTTTCCAAGGAAGGTGACTGCTCTCCAGAACGGAGTCAGGGCATCCACCCTTAAATGTTCTTGGATCCACAGTAAAATATTCATATCTAATTGCTGTAATGTCGCCATAAACTTCTCCCATTATATTTTTTATCAGTCACAGTATGTATTCCTCTCAAAATACATACGAATTATATCAGTCCGACTTCTTTTGTGCAAGGTATTATAAGCAAAGTTGATTTGTTTAAGGACTCAAAAGTCAAAATAACGTAGAAATCAGTCAAAATACCGATAGCGTTTTTCTGCCGGAAGGATTATGCTGAAAACAGACTTATAAAACTGCCTGATCGGGCAAATACTTATTACGGGGGTAAATATGATAAACACATTATCGTCCGGTAAGGATAATTTTTACCGGCAGATGCTTAAACTGACGATTCCGATCATTATCCAGAATCTGCTCAGTGCAGCGGTTAACTCCGCAGATGTAATTATGCTTAATTATGTGGGACAGTCTGCGATTTCTGCGGTGTCTCTGGCTGCCAATTACTCCAATATCCTGTTTATGGTATATTATGGACTTGGTACAGGCGCATCTCTTCTGTGTGCGCAGTATTTCGGAAAAAATAATATGCAGGCTATTCATGCGATCGAGGGAATTGCTCTCCGCTTTTCCATCATAATCTCGGGAATCGTAGCACTGATCACATTTACTGCTCCTCAGCTTATGATGAAGATTTTTACTTCTGATCAGGAACTGATCTCTATCGGTTCTTCTTATCTTAGGATTATGGGAATTACATATCTCTGCTGGGGAATTACAGAGATTTATCTGGCGATTTTGCGCAGTATCGGACGTGTAACGATCAGTATGGCATTGAATATGCTGGCTTTTATATTGAATATTATCCTGAATGCCACTTTTATCTTCGGGCTTTTCGGCGCACCGAAGCTGGGGGCTACAGGTGTTGCCATTGCAACTGCTGCTTCCAGACTGATCGAACTGGCAGCATGCGTGATCGTTTCTTTCCTGAGCAAAGATGTTAAATTGAACCTGACCTTTATGTTTATCCGCAGTAAGGTGCTGTTTGGCGACTTCATCCGGCTGTCACTTCCCGCTCTTGGAAATGACATTTCCTGGAGTGTTGCTTTCTCCATGTACTCTGTGATCCTGGGACATCTCGGAACAGATGCCGTTGCAGCCAACTCTCTGGTTACGGTTGTCCGCAATATCGGTTCTGTGTTCTGCTTTGCAATTGCCAGTGCGGGAACGATTCTTCTTGGAAATGTAATGGGAAAAGGGGATCTGGAGAAATCGAAGGTGTATGCTTCCAGAATGCTGAAGATGACCATTATAGCCGGTGCCATTGGCGGTGTGATCGTATTTGCCATCACGCCTCTGGTCCTGAGATTTGCATCCTTAAATGACGGGGCAATGCATTATTTGAAGTACATGCTGCTTATCAATACCTATTATATTATGGGTTCTGCGGTAAACACAGCCCTGATCGCCGGGGTATTCCGCGCAGGCGGTGATACGAAGTTCGGACTGATCTGCGATACCATTGATATGTGGGTATATGCGGTACCTCTGGGATTTTTTGCGGCCTTTGTCCTGAAGCTTCCGGTATTGTGGGTTTACTTCCTGCTCTGTACAGATGAGTTTGTAAAATGGCCATGGGTATTCCATCATTACCGCCAGGGGAAATGGGCACAGAATATTACAAGGGAGGATCTGTTTGAGCAGAAAGCTTCCTGAGATATCATCCATATCCGCCGCAGTGTGGTTCTATCATAAATAAGCAAAACAGCAGGTCTGTTCATTCTATGAACAATCCTGCTGTTTTTATGTCTGCAGATTTTCTTTCCGGATCCCTGCAGACATCCATTTTCGGTTTATAAAAAATGCTTACAGATTATAATGTATTCAGGTCGATTCTGTAATCGTCAGAGCCCTGTCCGTCTACTGTGTAGTAAGCGGCTTTCTGCTCAACATTTACATAAACGCTGATTTCTTTTCCTTCGATGCCTTTGTCTTTGATGTCTTTTTTGATTGCTTCCTCGATGGAGCTCATTGTAACTGCAAAACCAGGTAATTCGATAGTTGTTTCTGCGAATTTTTTGATGTCGATATTTTTAGCCACTTCTTTTACTGCTTTCTTTACAGTTTCTTTTGCTTCTTCTACAACCGGAGCCTTCGCAATATCAGCTGCAGCGTCTTTTGCTTCTTCAATTACTTCTGAAGCCTTTACAGTTGTTTTCTCAACTGTCTCTTTGACTGCTTCTGTAGCCTTTGTTGTTGCTTCTTTAATAGTTTCCTTTGCTCTTGAAGTTGTTCTTTTTCTCATAATAATCTCCTATTCCAACTGATTGGTCTAGAGCGTGTCGCTCTAACAGTTTCCTGTGTAACCGTACCACAAATTCCAGATAATGTCAAATTTTTATCAAATTTTGTCCTACTCGACATTTTTTAAGGCTTCATCCATAGGAACCTTCTTCACTCTCCGAAATTCCAGCAAAGCAACGATTCCGTATGTAATGATTCCTGCTGCAAACATCTGCACATAGATCATCGGGTCGATCCAGAGCGTGATCCATCCGGAAATACTGGACAGCATCATCTCCCGGAACAGAACTTTCATGATTACTGTTTCCAGCGGCAGACTCAAAAGCAGACAGAACACCACCACCAAAGATGTGGACATAATATATAGCTTGCTGATCTCACCATTTGTATAGCCCAGGATTTTTACCATTGAAATAGACTGGGCATTTTTTTCGATAATGATCTTGGAAAGAAGATAGATCAGTACCATATAGATCATAATGGCAAATCCGTTTACCATACCCATCATACTTCCCATGGATACATCCAGCTGTCTGGAGATCTTTGTCAGTGCATCAAGGTCAACTACAGATCCTATATACTGGCTCTTGATATCTGTAAGCTCTGTATCTGAGAAATACCCACTGTAATAATCCTCTCCCAGATCAAAAATATCATTCAGTTCACTGCGGGGCATAAACACACACAAGGCAGCCGTATAATCATAAACTCCTGCTATTTTAAACGAATATTTCTCTTTTTCGTATTTTTCTTTCAGAGTGATGGTATCCCCCACATGAAGCAGGAATTTATCCGCATATGCGCTCGAAATATAAACTGCTGCGCTTTCTTTTTCTGCATTTGCCGTATTCTTGTTATCTGCTTTTTCTTTATTCCCCGCTTCATCTTTTTTATCTTTTGTATTATTAAAATCTATCGTTACATACCTGCTGTCCGGTTCGATCCCGTAAAGCAGTACTTCCTCACTCTTATATTTTCCTGGCAGTGTATTCAGGGAATAAGCAGAAAATTCCTCTGCATCTTCATTGTCTGTTCTGGAATCCATATAAAACTCCAGCAGAGAGATCAGACCGTCAAATTTATTTCCACTTACTGCGCTGACCGGAACCTGAAGCATATACTGGTATTTTGCCAGCATATTGTTCTGGATTTCCACCTGGTAATGGGACAGTACCGAAGGAAGCAGCAATCCGAACATCAGCAGCAGATTTGCAAACAGGATCCCGATAAACAGAACCATATAATTACTCATATTCTGAAAAATCACCCGAAGCCGGAATCTGGAAAAGATTTTCATCTTCGGACTCAGATAAATTGCCCTCTTCTGCTTTCTTCCCGACAGATCCCTGCGCAGGAATTTTAACGGTGACAGCTTCAGCTTATGTCTGAGCACTCCGTAATTTACCACCAGCATAATAACTACCGGAACCAGAGTTGTAAGCCCAAATGCCTCCCCATTCCATACGGTCACATAAGTCGGAAGACTATAGCTTCCATAATACATATCTGCACATACATCCTTTAATACAGTGTATCCAAGGATATTTCCGATCAGTGCACCCACAAAAGTAACCAGCACCGGAAGTGTCATATAGTGAAGAATCAGTTCCTGTCTGGTATATCCGGACGCACGTAAGGTACCGATAACACCGGCTTCTTTCCGTATCGTATTGCTGATGGTAATTCCGAATACAAAGGCCATGATCACCATAATAATATAAAGAAGCATGATCATCATGGCCTTGTCTCCACCCATATCATCCCCTGTAAAAGTAATGGCCTGATTCAGATACCGGGGTACAAAAGCCTCCAGTGTGACAATCTTTCCCATATCCTCCATCAGATCCTCGGAAACTTCTTTCTCTTCCTTTTCTGTCTTCGGTTTTTCGTCATAGATCCAGGAATAATTGTACTGCAGTTTTTCCTGATCCAAAGAATCAAACTCCTCCTCAGTCACAACAGAAACCCCAAATTTCACAGCATCAAACATGGAATCGTTGTTATTCTGAAACAGGCAGCTGTAGTCGGAAAGTGCCACCAGGCCGGTAATCTTCCAGGTTCTTTTTCCGCTCCGGAGCGTATCTCCCACAGACAGATTGTTGTTGTCTGCATACATTCTGTCAATGGCAATCTCTCCTGTCCCGGCAGGCAGCTCTCCCTTCATCAGGCAGACCTTGTCCACCTGCTGCCTGTTTTTAAAAAAACGCATGGTGCTTCCATTATCCAGAGGTTCCTCCACATAATAATTATCATACAGCTTCACACCCAGCGCCTCTATTTCTTCTCTCTGGGTTTTGTGGACTTGCTCTGCTGTGCGAAAGTTTCCGTCTTCTATGTTGTACTTCTCAAAACCTTCATTGTAAGCAATAAGCATACTGTTATCTGCAACTAGAAAGCCTGACACAAATCCAATGGATGCAACCATCAGGATAAATACAACCAGATACTTGCCCAGTTCTCCCTTCAGTTCTCTGGGCAGACGTTTGCGTAAAGGATTTTTCATCATATGTCTCCTTACCAGTCAAGCTCTGCTGCCGGGATCTTATGCTCATTGAGGTAATTTTTGCGGATCATCCCATCGCGAAGCTTCACCACCCGGTCAGCCATATCTTTGATGGCATCGTTATGCGTTACCATGACGATGGTGTTGCCATATTTCTGGTTTACCGTCTCGATCAGCTTCAGGATTTCCTTGGAGGTATTATAATCCAGGGCTCCTGTAGGCTCATCGCAAAGAAGAATATCCGGATTCTTTACAATGGCTCTGCCAATGGCAGTCCTTTGCTGCTGACCGCCGGAAAGCTGATTGGGAAGCTTTCTCTGGTGCTCATAGATTCCCAGCGTATGGAGCAGTTCATCTACATCCAGAGGCTTATCACTGAGATAGGCTCCCACCTCTATATTCTCCCGCACTGTAAGATTGGGGATCAGATTATACATCTGAAAAATATATCCCAGATGCTTACGCCTGTACAAAGACAGATTCTTCTCCGACATATCTGCCAGACGCTCCCCGTCTATGACCAGATTTCCCTCGTCTGCACTGTCAATCCCACCGATAATATTCAGAAGCGTAGACTTACCGGAACCAGACGGCCCCAGAAGCACACAAAACTCTCCTCTCTCAATGTCAAGATCCAGCCCTTTAAGCACATCCACCCGGCTGTCCCCTGCACCAAAAGACTTCTGAATTCCCTGTATCTGCAGAAACATTTTTTCATTCCTCCCTCATATCCACTTCCTGTGGAGCAAATTTCTTTAATTCTTTAATATAATAACACTGCTGTTTTACAATATTGTTATACTTCACTAACTTTAGGTTAGTATAAACTTACTCCATTGTCAACTGATTTTCGTAGTTTTGTAAAATTTTATGGATATGTTCGTTACTGTTCACTCCGTTCACAGTAACGTAGCCAAAATTCATTCCAGATTGCCTGCGGCAATGGAATTTTGGCTCGTATGTCTCGGAATAAGCTCTTTTACCAAAGATAAATTTTGAATATCAAAATATATTGACTTTTCTTTTTTACCTTGTTATATTTTTTTCTGAAGTAACTGCTGTCTGGCAGTCTGCAAAACAGCAGGCTGCCCCCAGGAAAGGAATTATCCATGAACACTCTCAGAAAAATATATTGCAGGGCTTTTCAGAAAGCTTTTCACATTGCAATTCCCTTTTTACCTTACAGAAAACCAAAAATCGCAGGAAGCGTCAAAGAACTCCCTGAGATCATCATGCGCCGTAAATGCACTCATGTACTGATCATTACAGATGGCGGTATCATGAAGCTTGGACTTACCAGAAGACTGGAAAAAGCTTTAAAGGAGGCCGGTATCCCCTATACCATTTATGACAAAACAATTGCCAACCCTACTACTGTCAATGTCCGCGAGGCCCTGGAGCTTTACCATAAAGAAGGCTGTGATGCCATCATCGGTTTCGGCGGCGGTTCCAGCATGGACTGTGCCAAGGCAGTCGGTGCCTGTGCGGTCAAACCCAATCAGTCTCTGGCTCAGATGAAGGGAATCCTGAAGGTGCATAAGAAGCTTCCCCTTCTCATGGCAGTTCCAACCACTGCCGGAACAGGAAGTGAGACCACTCTCGCCGCTGTTATCACAGATGCAGACACCAGATACAAATACGCAATCAACGATTTCCCGCTGATTCCCCGCTATGCAGTGCTGGATCCCAAGGTTACCTTAAGCCTGCCCCCATTTATCACCGCAACTACAGGTATGGATGCCCTGACTCACGCAGTGGAGGCATATATCGGCAATTCCACCACCATTGATACACGCAGGGATGCATTAAAAGCGGTAAAACTGATTTTTGAAAATATAGACATTGCCTATGAGCATGGCGATAATATTCAGGCAAGACGAAATATGCTCCACGCCTCCTTCTACGCAGGCTGTGCTTTTACCAAATCCTATGTAGGATATGTTCATGCAGTGGCTCATTCCCTGGGCGGACAGTACAACGTTCCCCATGGACTTGCCAATTCCATTCTGCTGCCACTGGTACTTCGGGAATATGGCTCCTGCATTGACAAAAAGCTCCACAGACTTGCCATTGCAGCAGGACTTGCAGACAAAAATACGCCGGACCATGAAGCAGCAGAGCTTTTTATCCGGGCAATTGAAGAGATGAAAGAGCGATTTGGAATCGTAAATATTGTAAAAGAAATTCAGGAAACAGATATCCCTAAACTTGCCCATTATGCAGATAAAGAGGCCAATCCTCTGTATCCTGTGCCGAAGCTTATGGATGCCTCCGAACTGGAGAAATTTTATTACATGCTGATGTCTCTGACTTCCAAGGAAAATACCTCAGAAGCTGAGAAGTAACTGTTAATATTCTTCTATCCTGCAAAGCGTTTTTTATAAAAATATCAAAATACAGGAACCTGCAGACTCTCAATAGTTACCTGATATCTATATTATATAAGGAAATAATGTATTATGACAGAAACAGAAATTAAAGAAATCGTTCAGAAACAACGCAGCTATTTTTACACAGGTGCCACTTTACCGGTGGAAAAAAGGCTGGATGCCTTAAAAAAATTAAAGACCTGTATTCAGAAATATGAACCACTGATCAATGAAGCACTGAAACGTGACCTTGGAAAAAGTAACTTTGAATCCTATATGTGTGAAGTGGGACTTGTGCTCTCAGAACTCAGCTACATGATCCGCCATACACCTTCCTATGCAAAAGAAAAAACAGTACTGACTCCCCTTGCCCAGTTCGCTTCCAGAAGCTATAAGAAGCCATCTCCTTATGGTGTTGTCCTGGTTATGAGCCCATGGAATTATCCTTTCCTGCTCACCATTGATCCGCTGATCGATGCGATTGCAGCCGGAAATACAGTTGTACTGAAACCAAGTGCCTACTCTCCTCACACCAGCCGGGTGATTGAAACCATTATCACCGAATGTTTTGATCCCCAGTATGTGGCTGTGGTAAACGGCGGACGTGCGGAAAATAACACTCTTCTCAATGAACATTTTGACTATATTTTCTTTACAGGAAGCCAGCATGTTGGCAGGGAAGTAATGGCAAAAGCATCTGTACATCTGACCCCGGTTACCCTGGAGCTGGGCGGTAAAAGCCCCTGCATTGTAGAGAAAAATGCCAACCTGAAACTTGCAGCCAGAAGAATTGTATTTGGAAAATATCTCAACTGTGGTCAGACCTGTGTAGCACCTGATTATATTTACTGCGACAGAGAAATCAAGGATGAACTGATCCGACAGATCCAGAAACAGATCAGGAAACAGTTTGGTTCCACACCTCTGAATAATAAGAATTATGGGAAAATTATTAATGAAAAGCACTTTACTCGTATCTGCAATCTGATCGATCCCAGCAAGGTAGTCTGCGGCGGTGACAACAATCCGGGAGCTCTTCAGATCGCTCCTACTGTTATGGATAATGTAACCTTCGGGGATGCAGTAATGCAGGAGGAAATCTTCGGTCCTGTGCTTCCTGTGCTGACCTATGATTCCCTGGATGAGGCCATCGAAAAGGTCAACTCCATGGCACATCCTCTGGCACTATATATCTTCACCTCCGACAAAGAAGCTGCGGAAAAAGTTACTTCCCGCTGTGGATTCGGAGGCGGATGTGTCAATGACACCATCATCCACCTGGCAACCAGTGAGATGGGATTTGGCGGCTTTGGTGAAAGCGGAATGGGTTCCTACCATGGCAAAGACGGTTTTCATACCTTCTCCCACTATAAGAGTATTGTAGACAAAAAAACATGGCTGGATCTGCCAATGAGATACCAGCCATATAGAAAAATTTATGAAAAATTATTGAGAAAGTTCCTGAAATAAGGAACTTCCTCAGGATTGATTCCCCTTATCAGCTCTGCTGACCAGTTGATTACGAATTTCCTGCATCCGGTTATCCAACTGAGCACTCTGGGCGGCACACGCCAGAAGCTCCTCCTGCAATTGCTGTGCCTGATCTGCCGGGATATCTTTTTTATAGCGAAGCTTATGTTCCAGACTTGCCCAGAAATCCATGGCAATAGTTCGAAACTGGACTTCCACATTTACCATTTTTTTGTTTTTCTGCAGAAAGATAGGCACCTGCACGATCAGATGCAGGCTTCTGTAACCACTGGGTTTTGGATTTTCTATATAATCTTTTTTCTCGATCAGTACAATATCATCCTGACGCAGAAAGCTGTCTGCCAGCTCATAGATATCCTCCGGAAAAGAACAGATTACCCGGACACCTGCGATATCCTTGATATTTTCTTCTATAGCAGTTAAAGACATGGGAATATTTTTTCTGCGTATTTTCCGCACAATGCTGTCATAAGATTTAATTCTGGTTTTAATACCCTCGATAGGATTTTTATCATATTCCAGGGAATACTCCTGATTCAGCACTCTGAATTTTGTCTCAATCTCCATGACAGCACACTGATAGTAAGACATCAGCAGATCAAAGGGCCTTTTATTTTTCTGGATCATTTCCAGAAATTCTTCAGACAGCAGACTCCTGCGGATCAGCTCGTCCTTTCTGGCTTCTATACGGTTTTTTCGTTCCGACATAATTTCTTCAAAATATTTCAAATGCTTATCCCCCTCTTACGGTTTTGTATAATTACTATAGCAGTCCTCGTAAATAATGCATTTAATAGGCTCGCTATAAACTGTTCACTTTTTTCAGCAACAATAAATCAAAAACTATTATAACACAATTCCCGCAAAGAGTAACCATTTTCGTTACTGTTCACTCCGTTCCCAGCAACACGCTTCGCGATGCACAGAATTTATGCTAATCGCATAAATTCGCGCAGTATGTCTCGGGTTTTCTGTGACCTTCGCTCACAAAAAACACCTCGCGGGATATT
>OBDJ01000924.1_pt1 | contig 12372 bp, 14 predicted proteins | sample 1518041 | NCBI WGS metagenome assembly OBDJ01 (sample SAMN01760916, study PRJEB22395) | human gut metagenome
TGCAATCAATCAACAATAAGCATAGCATCGCCAAAGCTGAAAAATCTGTATTTTTCAGCAACAGCGGTATTATACGCATTCATAATATTGTCATAGCCTGCAAAAGCTGAAACAAGCATAATCAAGGTGCTTTCAGGCAAATGGAAATTTGTAATAAGGCAATCCATAGCCTTAAATTCAAAGCCAGGATAAATAAAAATATCCGTCATACCGTCACTTGCCTTAATTTCGCCCTCACGCTTTGCAACAGATTCAACAGTTCTGCAGCTTGTAGTACCAACACAAAAAACTCTGCCACCATTCTTATGGGTTTCGTTAATAAGATTAGCTGTTTCTTCACTCATATCATAATGCTCTGAGTGCATCTTGTGCTTTGTTACATCGTCAACCTTTACTGGGCGGAATGTTCCCAAGCCTACATGGAGTGTAACAAAACCAATTTTAACACCCTTTTCTTGTGCTTTTTTCATAAGTTCTTTTGTAAAGTGCAAACCTGCTGTTGGTGCAGCGGCTGAACCTATTTCTCGGCTATAAACAGTTTGATAGCGTTCTTTATCTTTCAACTTTTCGTGGATATATGGTGGTAAAGGCATCTGACCAAGCTTATCAAGATTTTCGTAAAAATTGCCCTCACACTCAAATTCAAGTATCCTATTACCGTCATCAAGTATATCAATAACCTTACAATGCATAAGACCATCGCCAAAACTAAAGCTTGTACCTATTTTAGCACGCTTTCCGGGCTTTGCAAGAGCCTCCCACTTTTTGCCCTCAATACAGTTTAAAAGCAAAAATTCAACATTTGCATTAGTTTCGTCCTTAACGCCATAAATTCTCGCTGGCAAAACTCTTGAATCATTCATAATAAGGCAATCGCCCTCATTCAGATAATCAAGAATATCATAAAAATGCCTATGCTCAATCTCGCCTGTTTTTTTATGCAAAACCATAAGTCGAGAACTATCTCTTGGCTCTAATGGAGTTTGTGCAATCAATTCTTCTGGCAAGTCATAATAAAAATCGCTTGTTTTCATATTTAAAACCTCTTAGTATAAGTATGCAAGATTTTTATCTGTTGCAAGATTATCTATTGAATAAAGCAACAAAATTGCATCTGCTTTTTCGTCCTCAACAAGTGCTGAAACATCTTTTTTATAATAACGCAGGTCTACCATAATTATCTCGCTATAATTCTGCGATAAAAAAGGTATTGCTGCGTGTGCATATGAATCCTTAACAACAATCAGCCTTCCACCTTTTGCATTGCTGTTTTTAATTCTAACTAAGCTATGGTTTCCATCAAGGAAAACAGGGTATTTGTCATCATTCTTAAGCTGTTCACGAAAGAAATAGCTATCAGAGCTTATAGCTTCTCCGCCGTCTGAGATTTCAACGCTAACGGAATCCTCTGGCTGATTTTTTCTGCTCCAAAGCTCTATTTTATCAGGCGGAAGAGTCCATAAAGCACTTTTGGAATATGAAGTTCCATAAAAGCCATCAATCGTTTCAACAGAAAATTCACTTTCATCAACAGGCTCATAGCCCATAGCATTACCTAAAAGCTTATAACATTCAAATGCACCCTTACTTGTCCAGTGGTGGTCTGTTTTGTAATAAAGCTGTTCAGATTTAGCTTTTTCCTTAAAAGCCTCTGTTACATCAATAAACTTAATATTCTCACTTAGCTTGTTCTTAAATGAAGAAATCAGCTCATTATCCTTATATTCCTCGTGATTAAATGGCAATTTATCGCTGTTTATATATCCCGTTGATGGAATAACTGTCATATATACAGGTATGCTTGAATACTCAGCATATTCATTTATATATTCGGCATTTTGAGAAAGTATCTCGCTGTCTTTTGTTGGCTTAGGAAATAAATAACTGTCACTGCCAAGGTAGATTCCCTTAGAACCGTTTCTGCCTGTAACAAGTTCATACTCTGCACTAAAACCAACAAAGAAGTTTCTTGCAGTTATATGGTCAGAGAGGTAATCGTCTATTCCACTCTGAAAAGTTCCGTCAGCAAGTTTTTCTAATGTAAACTCTGGAAAATCTGAAAGTTTTCTTTTTTCCTGAGCGGAATAATCCGACTTTGGCGATACAAAATAAAATAACGCAAATGCAAAGATAAATCCACAGAAAATCACTGCTGGCAAATATTTAATAATGTTTTTTATTTTCATAACACATCACTTTAGAATTTATAGTATAAGAATGGATTATAATCACTGCTTACAAGAGCTGCTGTGCATAATAATAAAGCAAGCACACAGCCAGCATTATCAATAACATAAAGAATAGGTTTGCTCTTAATCTTATGATAAAGCTTACTTATAAGCGGAGTAGAAGTTATAGCAGAAACTATAAGTAACGGAATATACGAAATAATCTTTACAGAAATATCGCCCGACATCATAAAGCCATCAGAGCCAAACATTCTTGCGAGGAATATTCCCATCTCGTTAAGATTTTCAAAGTAGAAAAGTACCCAACCGAATAGTATTATTATTATCGAATAGATATGTGAAATAATCGCAGGAGCTTTTTTCAGAACTTTCAACATAAAGAGCTTTTCTATCATCAGCAATACACCAAAATAAAGTCCCCATAAGATAAAATTCCAGCTTGCACCATGCCATAAGCCAGTTAAAAACCACACCACAGCTATATTTATAATCTGTCGATAAAGTCCTTTTCTGTTGCCGCCAAGCGGAATATAAACATATTCTCTGAACCAAGTTCCGAGTGAAATATGCCATCTTCTCCAGAACTCTGTAATATTCTTTGAAATATACGGATAATCAAAGTTTTTCAAGAAGTCAAAACCGAACATCTTGCCAAGTCCCATTGCCATCTCTGAATATCCACAGAAATCAAAGTATATCTGAAATGTATATGCGATTATTCCAACCCAAGAACCTAAAGCACCACTTTGCGTACCGCTCTCACGAACAGCGTCCCAAAGATTGCCCATTTCATTTGCAAGTAAAACCTTTTTAGATAAACCAATTAAAAATAGCTTAACACCATCAGTAAATCCTTGTAAAGTTTCCTTTCGGTGCATAAGCTGTTCGGCAACATCTTCATATCTTACTATCGGGCCAGCAATAAGCTGCGGAAAAAGCGATACATATGTACCAAAGGTAATAATATTCTTTTGTACCTTTACAGTGTTTTTATATACATCAATCGTATATGACATAGTCTGAAATGTATAGAACGAAATTCCGATAGGCAAGGCAATCTCCAAAATCGGAATATTAAGAAACGGCATAACCATATTAAGCGTTTCTCCTATAAAGCCTGCATACTTAAAGAAACCAAGTAACCCGAGATTCAATATTACAGATAGTATAAAAATAAATCTTGCTAAACCTTTTTTCTCTCTATTTATGCCTATCAATATACCAGATGTATAATTCAGTAATATTGAAAATAGCATAAGTATAACAAGCCAAGGCTCACCCCACGCATAAAAGACTAAATCGACTATGAAAAGCGTAAGATTTCTAAATCTTCTTGGAGTGATATAATAAAGTGTCAATACAAATGGCAAGAACACAAATAAAAATATTAAGCTTGAAAAAACCAAATCGAACCATCACCGCATTTCTCTAATACTCAAAATCAAGCGCCAATGGCATCATTATAAATTTGCTTAATCTGGTCTGCCTTTTCGGATATTACAAGAGAAACATAAAGACCATTTGTTTCAACCTTTGCACTCTCAATAATTTTAACTTGGTCTGGGTCATAGTTCTTTATAACATTATACTTTGACTGCCAATCATTTTGAAGCTTATCAGCAACCTCCTTTGCAGCAGCCTCATCTTTGGCCTTAACATATATAAATTCATCTTGTCTAAGACCATCAGTGCATATTGCACCAGAAAAATCCTCTGCCTGTTCATCAGTTATCCCGAAAACACGCTTTAATCTTCTCTCATCAAAATCAGCCATATCGCTTGGAAGCTCTACTTCTGCCTTTACCTTTTCAAGAGCAGTAGACAACACAGAGCTTTCAGTGTTTGAAGTATTTGAGCTTTCATTTTTAGATTTGCTTTGACTTGATTCAACTTTAGAGCTTTCTGTGCTTGCCACAGAAGATGTACCTTCTGTCTTTGAATCTGTTCCGCTATTTGAATTTCCACAAGCAGCAAATGACATAACTATCATAGCTGATAAAATTATTGCAAAAACCTTTTTCATTTTCAAAATCCTCTCTTTTTCATAAATTACTCAACGTTCTGTTTCAGATATTCAACCCATACCTTACAGCCATCATCAGAGAAATGTATTCCCATAGCCTCAGGGTCACTGCAATATTCTGGAATTAAATTTCCCTTTTCATCTTTCATAACAGAGGCAACATCAAGATATTTATATCCAAGCTTTTCCGCCTCTGCTTTAAGCTTAATATTAAACTCATCAATAGATTTATTGTTCAAATCCTTTAACTGCATATTCTCAAGCATAGGTGTTACAGACTGAATATAAATCTCAACATCAGGACTTTTTTCTTTAATTCTTGAAGTCAGAGTTTTCATATTTTCAATAGTATCATCTATGCCATAAAGGCCTATATCATTCATACCAAACATAATAAAGACCTTTTTTGAACCAAGCATTTGAACACCGTCATCAACAGTATATTTTTTGCCCTCATATGTAGGGTGAACATTTCCATCAGCGTCTATATCCTGCAATGCCGCACCATAGCCCAAGCTTCCAGCACAGAGAAATTCTGCCTTTCCAAGAGAGCCATTATCTGCATAATATGATAATTTAAGTGTTACACTATCCCCCACAAACACTGCATCATCAAACCAGCTTGATTCTACCTCAGTTTTAGATTCGGTAGATTTTTCTGAAGCTTTTGATGCATCTTTAGAAGACTCATCGTTTTTAGAAGATTCATTATCTTTAGAAGATACATTGTCTTTAGATACTGGTTGTGAAATTTTAGCCTTTGAACTTTCAACAGTAGAACTTTCAGATTTATCTGAATTATTTTTTCCACAGCCACTAAAAATAATAGTTGTTGCCAAAGCGGTTATTATAAATAAAATTCCTATACGTTTCATACTTTACCTCCAAAATTAAAAGGCTTGTTAATACCACAAAAACTATGTAAAGCTACCATCTCAGTATCTCACAAACCTCTTATTATGTTAAACTTATTCCATATAATTGTCAACAAACCTCGACATATATTTCAATTACAATATTGTAATTGAAAAATTATTTTAATGAATGTCTGCTATCTGATTTTTTAACATGACGCATACTCTTTTTTCCAGGTCCTTTCAAAAGTACATAAGCACTAACTGAAAAGGCAACAATACAATCAACAACAATTATTAAAATTACGATAAATGTATATCCACCAGAGAAATTTTCCTCCTCTTCAACATCTAACATACCCTTATATACATATGATTTCTTTTCAAAATCTGAGAGCAATTTAAATTCAAAATGCTTTTCATTGGCGAATTTTTCAGCACTGCTTTCACTACTTGAATAAATAGTAAGGTTTTTTGAATCTTTGAAAGCGTCGTCATTTATAGAAACTGTTCCAGCATAAAATGCAACTTCTTCAAGGTTTTCACAATTTTTAAAAGCTGAGCCTATCTTAGGGCCTCCCTTTACAACTACCCTTGTAAGACTTATGCAATTATCAAAAGCATCATCTTCAATCTTGCTGACATTTTCAGGAATTTCAATCATGCCCAATGATATACAACTATCAAATGCATTTTCTTCAATTACTGTAACACCAACTCCAAGATTTACATTTTTAAGCGATGAACATAAATTAAAAGTATTACTTTCAACATTTTTCAAAGCCTTTGGCAAGCTTATACTTTTCAATAAATTGCAGTTTTTAAAGGCATTTTTGCCTATCTTAGATGTACTATCTGAGAATTTCACTTCTTTAAGCTTAATACAATCTGAAAAAGCTTTGTCAGCAATGCTTACTCCTGAAGCTGAAAGGTCGGCGGTTTCTATTGCGGAACTTTCAAATGCTCCCTCTTGAATAGACTTTGTATTTTTTGTGGTTTTAAGATTTTTAACAGTTTTATTATCAAGAAAAGCACTTGCACCAACTGTCTTTATATTTTCTTGTAAGGTAAGGTTTTCGGCCTTACCACAATAGCTTATAAGCATTCCATCGCCAAGTATAATATAATCATCTTTATAATTATTTATCCACGCTGTATTTTCAAAAGCGTGACCTCCGATATTTTTAATATTTGGAAGTTCACCAAGCTTTTCGAGAGATTTGCAATTATAAAAAGCATATTGACCTATGCTTTCGGTATTATCTGGCAAAGTCATCTTGTTAAGTGAGGTACAGCCCATAAAAGCATAATCTCCAACCTTTTGCAGCTTATCTCCCAAATTAACAATCTCAAGACTTGTACAGTTTGCAAAAGCCATTTTGCCGATTTCTATTACCTCATCTGGTATAGAAATTTCCTTTATCTTAGAACAGCCTGAAAAAGCAAGTTCATCAATTTTATCAACACTTACAGGTATAGAAAGTACTTCAATCTGTGAGCAAGAAGCAAAAGCCGCCTTGCCTACGCCTGTAACTTCCTTACCATCTATATCTGACGGAATCTTTACGCTTCCACCAAGTCCTCGATAAGAAGTTATAGTTATGCTCTCGCCGTCCTCATTAATCTCATACTCAAAAGCCTCATTACTGCTTGAGCTATCTGAAAATACTGTCGGAGCATATACTGCCAATGAAGCAACCAATGAAAAGGCTACTGCAAACGAAAAAATTCGTTTAGATTTTCTCATTATTTTAATCATTCCTTTATATCAAAAACGCATTAATCTACTAAGTCATTCATTAGTCATTATAATAGCACATTTCGACACTATCCGCAAGGAATAGAAATAATTCAAAAATGAATTTTTATACTTATACAATAATTCTCTTTCGGAGTAGTGATATATAAGGATATTTGCCATCAAATAAGAACATTATTCAAGTCCTAAACATATAATGTACGAGAAAAACATTTCAAGGAGGATTTCAATTGGCTATAATAGTATATACCGTAAATAAGGGAGATACACTTCATAATATTGCCGAAAAATTCGGCTCATCTGTTAATGCTATTGCCCGTGCCAATGGCATAGTAGCACCTTTCAAAATTTATCCAGACCAAAGTTTAAGAATACCCGTTTTTGAGGAACCAAATTTTATAACATATACAGTTCAGCCGGGAGATACTCTATATTCTCTTGCAGAATATTTTGGCACAACGGTCGGTGAACTTGCCAATGCAAATGAGCTTGAAGACCCTGAAACGATAGCTATAAATCAGGTTTTGCGTATACCTATTAAGGTACAATCATTACCAAATATTTATACAGTAAAACCTGGTGATACACTTTATTCTATTGCAAAAAGATTCGATACAACAGTAAGTGAACTTATAAACCTCAATAAAATAACAACACCAAATGTTATTTATCCAGGTCAGCAGATAAAGCTTTCATAAATAGCATTAAACAAAAATATCCAATATATGAATATCACCCCGAAAAGTAGTCAATGCTCTTTTCGAGGTGATATTTTTGAAAGATATTTTACAAAAATTTGCAATATGGACTATATTTGATAGCAGAATTATAATAATCTATGCCCTGAATGTCAGCGACTATATTTTTACTTTGATATTAATTCAAAGCGGAATATTTCAAGAAATTAATCCCATTCTTTCAATGCCTATAAATAACTTTAGTGGCTTTATTTTAAAATGTATCGTTCCATTCATACTATTACTATATATTCGTCATAGATTCCGAAATGCAGCTGAACGACAAATTAAACCTATAAAATATATCTTAGATTGCACCATTGGAATATATGCCATAATCAATATATTCCATATCTGTTGGTTAATTCTTATGACCTTCTATTTAATTCCGCTTACAGAACAAATCGCTCTTACTTTAGCTAATTCGTAGTAAAAAACAATTTTAAGTGATAAAATTAATTAAGTCAGTTATTAATTTACAGCTTGACAATAAAAAACAAATATGTTATTGTTAATTTATAGAGGAAAAAGGAGGAAAGTCTGAATGACATTCTCGGCTTACACAATGCGATTTAACAGCTATTATTATCACCGTTACTTTAAGACGGTTTATTTTGCTGTACCGAAAAGTGTTGTCTAAAAGCCTTAAACTCTATGTTTTCTCAATTATAAGGTGAATTTTCAGGACAAAGCTCTTTCGGGCTTTGTCCTTTTTGTTTTTGAAGTATTATTGCCGGCTTATACTAAAGACAAAATTCACCAAAATATTAAAAAAGAAAGGAAAGTTCCTATGAATCAAAAAGTTTTACTTATGGGTGGAAGCTATTTCATTGGAAAGAAAATTGCAGATGTTCTCTCAAAAGAATATTCTGTGACCGTTCTTAATCGTGGTACAAAACCCAAAAGCGAAAATGTCGAAACGATAATCTGTGATAGAAACGATTCCCAAGCTATGAAAATTGCTCTCTCAGAAAAACATTTCGACTTTGTAATTGATGTCAGCGGTACAAATGCAGAGCAAAGCAAAATTCTTTGTGAAAACCTTAACCTTGAAAGCGTAAAATCATTTGTATTTATAAGCTCAAGTGCGGTTTACGATGTTGAGCATTTGAATACTCCTTTCAGCGAAAATGATTTCCTTGCGGAAAATAAATATTGGACAGACTACGGCACAAATAAAATTGAAGCCGAAAACTATCTAATTAAAAATTTTGATAAAGCCGACAAAAATCTGTTCATATTAAGACCACCATATGTTTACGGCGAAAACAATTATGCACAACGAGAATCATTTATCTTTGAACATCTTCTGAAAGATAAACCGATTATTGTCCCGAATAATGGAGAAACTAAGTTGCAGTTTATCTATTCAGGTGACCTTGCAAATATAATCAAAACACTTATTCAATCGAACTTATCTGGTATAAACATTTTCAATGTAGGTAATAAAAAGCCTATCACTATAAATGCATGGATAATGGCTTGTGCCAATGCAATAGGTAAAAAAGCAAAAATTATTTGCTTTGATTATGAGGCTAGTTCTTATTCAGCTCGTGATTTCTTCCCATTTTTCGATTATAATAATGTTCTTGATGTAAACAAGATTAACGAGATTTATTCTCAGGAAACTCCATTTATAGATGGCTTAAAAATAGCTTTTGAACAATTCTTGAAAGACAGAGATAATATAATTTTCAAGCCAAATGTAATTAAAAATGAAGAAAATATTCTTAAATCACAAAATATAAATTGAATTTTTGAAAGGAAAGATTATAATGATTATAGTACTTAAAAGCACAGCTACAAAAGAAGATTCCCTTTTGTTCAAAAATAAGCTTGAGCAGGAATACGGCGTTAAAGTAAACGAATGGACAGGTGTTGAATCTACTGTTCTCGGCTTAATTGGTGACACAACTAAAATCGACATCGACTACATTTCTGCACAAGATATAGTCGAAAGTGTAAAGCGTGTTCAAGAGCCATACAAAAAAGCTAATAGAAAATTCCACCCAGATAATACAGTAATTTCATTCGATGGCGGACAAAAAATCGGTGATGGCAGTCTTTGCATTATGGCAGGTCCTTGCTCAGTTGAGAGCGAAGAACAGCTTAACGGTATCGCAGAAAAGGTCAAAAAGTCAGGTGCTACCTTCTTGCGTGGTGGAGCATTCAAACCAAGAACTTCTCCATATGCTTTCCAGGGCTTAAAAGCAGAAGGTCTTGACCTCCTCAAAGAAGCAAGACGAGTAACAGGCCTACCGATTGTAACGGAGATTATGCGAGTTTCTCATATTGATATGTTTGAGAATGTCGATGTAATTCAAGTTGGTGCGAGAAATATGCAGAATTTCGAGCTTCTTAAAGAGCTTGGCAAGATTGATAAGCCTATACTTCTTAAAAGAGGACTTGCAGCAACAATCGAAGAATTTCTTATGAGTGCCGAATATATTATGGCTGGCGGCAACGATAAGGTTATTCTCTGCGAAAGAGGTATCCGCACATACGAAACCGCAACAAGAAACACACTCGATATTTCCGCTGTTCCTGTCTTGAGAAAGCTGACACATCTTCCGATTATCGTTGACCCAAGCCACGCTTCAGGCAAATCTTGGCTCGTAGAACCACTTGCTATGGCAGCAGTTGCAGCAGGTGTAGACGGCTTGATGATTGAGGTACACAATGACCCACCTCACGCTCTTTCTGACGGTGCTCAATCACTTACACCAGAGCAGTTCGATTTAGTCGCAAGGCGTGTATTCGCTATGAAAAAAGCCTATGATGAGGCTATGACTATTGAATAATTTTGATATATGCTTAGTGAGAGCTTCGCTTTCCGATGCTGAAAAAATCTGGAGTATGCAAAAAGAAGCCTTTACAAAACTTTTTGAAAAATATCAGGATTTTGAAACAAGCCCTGCGACAGAACCACTTGAAAGGACTGTACTGAAATTAAAGCAATCTGAAACATATTTTTATATGATACAGTTTGACGGACAAACTGTTGGTGCAGTGCGTGTGGTTGATTCAGGAAATAATAGCCTAAAAAGAATAAGTCCTATGTTTATATTGTCAGAGTTTCGCAATATTGGCATTGCTCAAAAAGCAATTAAGACCATAGAAGAAATTCATGGCAGTAAAAATTGGGAGCTTGCCACAATTATGCAGGAAAAGGGAAACTGCCATTTATATGAAAAGATGGGTTATCGAACTACAGGAGAAACTAAGATAATAAACGATAAACTAACGCTTGTATTTTATCAAAAATAAATCTTTATTTGGAGTGACTATCTTATGAATATCATCATATCAGGACTTGGGATAATAGGCGGTTCTTTTGCTAAGGCTTTGGCAAAATATACAGACCACCATATAATCGGCATAAATCGAAGTGAAAAGCCTTTGCAAGACGCCCTTGCCTGTGGTGCAATACACGAAATTGGCACAAGAGAATCCATCAAAACTGCTGATATGATTATCCTCGGAACTTTCCCCGAAGCCGCTGTAAAGTTCGTGCGTGATAATGCTGATATTATTCAAAAATCCTGCATAGTCACCGATACATCGGGAATTAAGGGTCAGATATGCCCCGAACTCGTTCAGCTTTCAAAAGAATACGGCTTTAAATTTATTGGCGGTCACCCAATGGCAGGTAAACAAACGGTTTTGCCTCCTCTGACGCTGATTTGTTCCAAAATGCCAGCTATATAATAGTTCCTTGTGGTGCTGATGAAAAGGACATAAGCTTTATTTCTACACTTATGAAAAAAATCGGTTTTGGAATAATAAAAGTTGCAACTCCTGAAGAACATGACCGAATGATAGCTTATACTTCACAGCTTCCTCATGTTATTGCCTGTGCCTATGTTCTGAATGAAAGCTGTGCAAACCATAAAGGCTTTTCTGCGGGAAGCTATCGTGATGTATCAAGAGTAGCAAGAATAAATGTTCCACTCTGGACAGAGCTTTTTTCCGAAAACAAAAATTCTCTTGTAAGTGAGCTTGATGAATTTATTGAAAATATGACAAGCATAAGAAACGCTGTTGCAGAGGGTAATAATGATGCAGTTGCAGAACTTCTCTCAAGGGCAAGAGATGTAAAAGAGAGGACTGACGGCTGATGAAACGTATACTTTGCTTTGGCGATTCAAATACATATGGCTACAAGCCTGACCGTTCAGGGCAATTCAATGAAAACATTCGCTGGACAGGCTTGCTTTCAAAATCGCTTGGAGATGATTTTACAATAATCGAGGACGGCGTATGCGGAAGAACTCTTGCACTTGATGACCCTATGTTTGTAGGCAGAAACGGACTAAAAAGCATAGAAAATTCTATTCGCAGTAATTCTCCGATAGATTTACTCATAATTATGCTTGGCACAAATGACCTCAAATACTTTTACAGAATGGCCGCAGAAAAAATCACAGAAAACTGCGGAAAGCTTATTGATAAAGCTATTTCTTCCTGTGAAAATCCAGATTCTATACAGATTTTGCTTATCTCCCCTATACTGCTTGGTGAGAACATTCTTTCAATAAATTCAACATATAATGCACAGTCTGTAAAAACATCACACTCGCTTGCAAAAGAATTTGAAAATCTTGCAAAGAAAAAGAATTGTTATTTTCTTGCAGCAGAAAATTATGCAGTAGCATCTGATGTGGATTGCGAACATATGACCGCAGCCGAACACAAAAAGCTTGCCACAGCTATTGAAAAAGAAATCCTCAAAATTTTCAAATAAAGTTTCTAAAATCAAAAGTTTTGCTCAAGCTTTTTCAAAAGCTTGCAGTTTCCAAAGGCAGAGCCT
>OBDJ01000938.1_pt1 | contig 12141 bp, 10 predicted proteins | sample 1518041 | NCBI WGS metagenome assembly OBDJ01 (sample SAMN01760916, study PRJEB22395) | human gut metagenome
GGGGATATAAGACGGTAGATATTATGCAGCTCAATACTGTATAATATCTATACCATGAAGTACAAGAGTAACCGCAACATAGTTTTCTCCTGCAGCTACCACGTGGTCTTCTGCCCGAAGTACCGTCGGCCCGTCCTCGTGGACGGAGTCGACGAGCGCTTCAAGGAGATCGCGTGGGAAGTCGCCGGCGAGCTCGGGTTCGAGATCGCCGAGATGGAGGTCATGCCCGACCACGTCCACCTGCTCCTGTCAATCGATCCCCAGCTGAGCATCCACCGGGCGATCAAGCGCATCAAGGGGAGGTCAAGCCACGACCTGCGCGAGGAGTTCCCGTGGCTCAAGAGCCGTATACCGACGCTCTGGACGAACAGTTACTTCGTGTCGACCGTGGGAGGTGCACCGCTCGCGCAGGTGAGGAAATACATAGAGAGACAGAAGGAGGTCTAGCCGATGGAACGCGGGTTTAAATACCGAATCTACCCGAATGAGTCACAGCGCGACCAGATCGCGCGGACGCTCGGTTGCTGCCGTTTCGTGTACAACCGCGCCCTCGACGTCAAGAAGTCCGCTTATGCGAAGACGGGTAAGACGGTCTCGTGGGCGGAGCTCTCCCGAATGCTTCCTGCGTGGAAGCGCAACCCCGAGACCTCCTGGCTCGCGCAAGTGGACTCCATGGCGCTCCAGCAGTCCATCCGCGACCTCGACCGCGCCTACAAGAACTTCTTCCGACGCGTGCGCGAGGGCGGGAAGCCGGGCTTCCCCAAGTTCAAGTCGCGCCGGCACGCCCGGCAGTCGTACCGCACCAACGGCGGCAAGGTCCTCGACCGCAACCATATCGCGCTGCCGAAGCTCGGGAATGTCCGGGCTAAGGTATCCCGACCGCTCCAGGGGCGTTTCATCTCGGTCACGGTCTCCCTGGACGCAGCCGGCCGTTACTTCGCCACCTTTCTCTGCACCGACGTGCCGGCTAAGGACACGACCGCGACCGACCGGGAGGTCGGAATCGATCTCGGCGTCGAGACGCTTGCGACTCTCTCGGACGGCACGAAAATCGAGAATCCGCGCCATCTCAAGAAATACGAGCGCAAGCTCGCGCGGGAGCAGCGCAGGCTTTCACGCAGGAAGGGCGCACGCAGGGGCGAGAAGCCGAGCGGCAGGTATCTGAAACAGCGGAAGAGGGTCGCCAGGATTCACGCGAAGATCGCCGATGCCAGAACCGATGCCCTTCACAAGGTCACGACCATGCTCGCGGACGAGAACCAAGTCCTGTGCATGGAGGACCTGAATGCCAAGGGCATGATGAAGAACCATCATCTGGCGAAAGCCGTGACGGACGCCTCGTTCGGCGAGTTCGCACGGCTGCTTGAGTACAAGTGCGCCGAGCGTGGGCGCTCCCTTGTCAAGATCGGCCGCTTCTACCCGTCGAGCAAGACCTGCTCGGCCTGCGGGCACAGGCTCGACGCCCTGCCGCTGTCGGTGCGGTCGTGGGACTGCCCCGCGTGCGGTGCGCACCACGACCGCGACGTCAACGCGGCGAGAAACATACTGACGGAGGGGAAACGCATCCTCTCCAACACGGAAGGTACCGCGGGGCACGCGGGAACCGTGGCGGCTATAACCGCCTAAACGCTCGGGGAGAGGACGTAAGACCCTAGAGGACTATATCGGTCCCCGACGGCAGACCTCGCAGAACTGAGAATCCCCTGGTTTCAACTACGGGGAGTGTCAACGAGACCGTCGTAAAGCCCCTGGATTTATCTACGGGGATATAAGACGGTAGATATTATGCAGCTCAATACTGTATAATATCTATACCATGAAGTACAAGAGTAACCGCAACATAGTTTTCTCCTGCAGCTACCACGTGGTCTTCTGCCCGAAGTACCGTCGGCCCGTCCTCGTGGACGGAGTCGACGAGCGCTTCAAGGAGATCGCGTGGGAAGTCGCCGGCGAGCTCGGGTTCGAGATCGCCGAGATGGAGGTCATGCCCGACCACGTCCACCTGCTCCTGTCAATCGATCCCCAGCTGAGCATCCACCGGGCGATCAAGCGCATCAAGGGGAGGTCAAGCCACGACCTGCGCGAGGAGTTCCCGTGGCTCAAGAGCCGTATACCGACGCTCTGGACGAACAGTTACTTCGTGTCGACCGTGGGAGGTGCACCGCTCGCGCAGGTGAGGAAATACATAGAGAGACAGAAGGAGGTCTAGCCGATGGAACGCGGGTTTAAATACCGAATCTACCCGAATGAGTCACAGCGCGACCAGATCGCGCGGACGCTCGGTTGCTGCCGTTTCGTGTACAACCGCGCCCTCGACGTCAAGAAGTCCGCTTATGCGAAGACGGGTAAGACGGTCTCGTGGGCGGAGCTCTCCCGAATGCTTCCTGCGTGGAAGCGCAACCCCGAGACCTCCTGGCTCGCGCAAGTGGACTCCATGGCGCTCCAGCAGTCCATCCGCGACCTCGACCGCGCCTACAAGAACTTCTTCCGACGCGTGCGCGAGGGCGGGAAGCCGGGCTTCCCCAAGTTCAAGTCGCGCCGGCACGCCCGGCAGTCGTACCGCACCAACGGCGGCAAGGTCCTCGACCGCAACCATATCGCGCTGCCGAAGCTCGGGAATGTCCGGGCTAAGGTATCCCGACCGCTCCAGGGGCGTTTCATCTCGGTCACGGTCTCCCTGGACGCAGCCGGCCGTTACTTCGCCACCTTTCTCTGCACCGACGTGCCGGCTAAGGACACGACCGCGACCGACCGGGAGGTCGGAATCGATCTCGGCGTCGAGACGCTTGCGACTCTCTCGGACGGCACGAAAATCGAGAATCCGCGCCATCTCAAGAAATACGAGCGCAAGCTCGCGCGGGAGCAGCGCAGGCTTTCACGCAGGAAGGGCGCACGCAGGGGCGAGAAGCCGAGCGGCAGGTATCTGAAACAGCGGAAGAGGGTCGCCAGGATTCACGCGAAGATCGCCGATGCCAGAACCGATGCCCTTCACAAGGTCACGACCATGCTCGCGGACGAGAACCAAGTCCTGTGCATGGAGGACCTGAATGCCAAGGGCATGATGAAGAACCATCATCTGGCGAAAGCCGTGACGGACGCCTCGTTCGGCGAGTTCGCACGGCTGCTTGAGTACAAGTGCGCCGAGCGTGGGCGCTCCCTTGTCAAGATCGGCCGCTTCTACCCGTCGAGCAAGACCTGCTCGGCCTGCGGGCACAGGCTCGACGCCCTGCCGCTGTCGGTGCGGTCGTGGGACTGCCCCGCGTGCGGTGCGCACCACGACCGCGACGTCAACGCGGCGAGAAACATACTGACGGAGGGGAAACGCATCCTCTCCAACACGGAAGGTACCGCGGGGCACGCGGGAACCGTGGCGGCTATAACCGCCTAAACGCTCGGGGAGAGGACGTAAGACCCTAGAGGACTATATCGGTCCCCGACGGCAGACCTCGCAGAACTGAGAATCCCCTGGTTTCAACTACGGGGAGTGTCAAAACACTATAGGCTTCATTGACGCAATCTTTTTCTATGTAGTCGGCCCCGTATCAAGCGAACTGATCGCTTTTGTTGTCAGCTACAACCTGAATCAACGAAGCCAGACTCACTCAGTGACTTCGGCCAAACAAGGAATCAATCTCTTCGTAATAATGATAATTCTGCAAATTGCGACTGTGTTGATTATCGCCCTGACCGCAACAAACGTTTTGAAGTATGAGTTCGGATTCATCGTGAGCTGTCTCATGGCAATTGCCGCGGGTATAGCGGTTTCGTATACGACACCGGCAAAGAAGTGGCTCAACTAACAGGCCTATTTTGAATCCGAATCGTCCATGGAGCCGTCGATGCCGGTTTTGGTGTCGTCCGTATTGGAATCGTCATCCTTGGGGCTTATAGGACACATTTTGTCCTATAAGCCCCGATCAATTCATGCTCCTCATCCTCGCCGAATTGCGAGTATGGCAGAATCGGCACTGGATGGCAGCGCGCTAGGCCGTGTCCGCGGAGTTACCCCCCCCTTTTTTATCGTAACAGCTGATTCCAGGGACGTTTCACTGTGCCCTTTTCGACAATTTGCTGTGCCCCTTTTGGCAACTTTTGGCTGTTGCTATGGGTTATCTCGACCCATAGCAACAGCCAAAAATAACGACAATCCATTTTTAGGCCGCTAAGGTTTTAGTCACTAATATGCCTAAATCATTCAGAACTGTAACAGTTTAGTTAGAAGTGGTATATACTGTTTTCAACCGAAGGGAGGATCATCGTATGAGCAACACGCCCGTTGCGTCTAACAAAAAGCGGCTCATGATTACGCTGCCGACCGAGCTGACCGAGCAGATGGACATAAAGGCTCGTGAACTCGGTCTCACGAAATCTGGGCTCGTTGCGCTTGCGATTCAGAACCTGTTCAATGCGGAGGAGATTCGTCTTCATCAGCAAAAACAGTAGGACATATATAACGCAAAAAGGACCCTCATTAGCTTGGCGGCTTGGGTCCTTTAAGCGAAGTGTCATCAACTTGTTGGTAATATTCTACCACTTAAAACATGTTGGTGACCTTGGAAAGGTCACTTTATGGACGTAAATGGCGCTCCGCCCAGCGGGAGGAGCACGTTCAAAAACACGATTTCGAAAGAGGACTTCGCCGCCCTTCTTGCCCAGTCAAAACCGGGCGACACGCCGAGCTCGAACTCGAGTCACGCTTCCGCTTTAAACGCAGAATCATGGCTCAAGGACAGCTCGGCCGACAGCGGTCGTTTCATCGCACTCCCTCTCTCGATGCTTTCGCTTCGCAAATCCGAGGCAAAGCTATCCCTAAGCGAACTCCTTGCCCTAGCGTATATCCACGGATTCCAGCGCAGGGATCCCCTGAAGGGATGCCACTCGAACGCCAAGACGATTGCCGAAGCCCTGGGCATCTCTCCCTCGGCGCTCAGTAAGAGGCTACAGAAGCTCAAAAACTTCGCTCTAATCAAAAAAGAAGGCCATGGCGAAGAAATCACCTACAGGGTCGATGAGGCTAGGTGGGCGGAGCTCTGCGGCATCGAGTTCATCGATGCCAGGGCTCTTCACGAGTGGACTTCGCGCGGAACTTTCTGCCGGGTCCCCTTTTGGGCGATTCGCGATACCGATCTCTCTGCTCTCGACAAGGTTCTTTTCGGCTACATCTTTTCGTTCTTCGCGGCAAAGGAATCAAAGCCGTTTCGAGTATCGACCCAGAATGCCGCCGATCAGCTCGCCGTCAGCAAAAGCAAACTTCGTGTCTCCCTCGAAAAGCTCACAAGCCTGAATCTCGTCGTGAAAACTGTCATCTCGCCCAGGGCACCCGCCGAGTACGATGTGAACCCGCAGGCGTGCATGGAACGTGGTACCAAGAACCTCTAATCGGGACGGGCGACAGATTGCCCGTCCCTTTTTATTTGCCTCCCCCTGTGCCCCTTTCGGCAATTTTCTATGCCCCTTTCGGCAATTTTTATCGAATTTAAGAGATCTCTGCTCTATTTTTGTGCCCTTTTCGGCAATTTCCTATGCCCCTTTCGGCAATTTCTCACTATTTCAGGCGCTTTTTCGCATTACCTTCTATGCCCTTTTCGGCAATTTCCTATGCCCCTTTCGGCAATTTCCTGTGCCCCTTTTGACAATGGCAGTTTCCAAAAGGGGCACAAAAAGTTTCCAAAAGGGGCACAAAAACCCGAAAACTGTGCCCTTTTTGACAACCAAAAGTTTCCAAAAAGGGCACCAATAATATCTAAAGAGGTTTTAAGAGAAAGAAAGGGGAAGAGAGCTTTTCTTTGATCTGAGATTTTTATTCACGTCCATGTCAATCACCGTTTAATCGAAACCCTATCCACTCGCAACGTACTTTCCCGGAAATAAATCCGGTACGGCCCTATTGGTCTTAGCGACCAGCGAAACGTTATAGGCAAATCGGACGCTCGCTTTTCACCGGAAAGGAGAGCAATCCCTGACTGAAATCACTACGCCCTTGCCAACCCTCAGCGCCGGCGTCGCTTCGCTCCCCGGGCGGACTAAACCTCTTGGCTGTAAACACCTGCACTTCGGCAATGACCTACCGAATCCGTTTTTCCGGTTGATCTGGATACCGACATTTGGTTGACCTCACTTCAATTATCGGCAGGGAGCCGCAGAATCGAAAATAAGACGTCCTATCGGTGAGGTCCGACCGTTTTCTCATTGATAGATAAAACTGGGTCTTAAATCGGCTCTCAGTGGCCAAGGTAAAAGAAAACGGGCACCCTTCGGTACCCGTTAACTCAACTAGATCTCTTTTTCGGCCAAATAGCGATCGAAAAGCTCCCGAGCGATATCGGAAACAGACTTGTCTTCCTCAAGGGCGACCTGCTTCAATCGCTTGCGGTAGCTCTCGGGAACGTAGACAGACAACTGTACAAGCCTCTCAGATGCCCCTTCAAGGCCCTTTTTCGGGCGCCCGGCTTTCCGTACCTGTGGAGCCGATTTCTGGGGCTCAGATGCGCTTTCAACGATTTTCTGCTGCCTCTCCTCGGCCTTCTCCGCGGCGACATCGAAGTAGGAGGTCGCCTTTTTGAACTTTGCCATTTACAGCACCTCTTCCAGTTCGTTCAGGATGTTTTCAATCGCCTGGGCGGCCTTGCCGTTCTTGGCGATTTCATACACGGGCTTTCCCAGCGCCGCGCCCTGCTTGAAGGCCGCCGCGGTCGGTACGGTGCCCAGCACGGGAAGGTCGTCGGCCTCGAGCAGTTCGAGGAACTGTCTGTCCACGGTCTGGTTGCCGGCGAAGTTGTTGATGATGATTGCGAACGACAAGTCGGGATTGGCCTCGGTGATGACCTTGATCGTTCGCTTCATGGGCTTCAGGCCCAGCGTTCCGGGCTGCACCGGGATAATCGCGATATCCGCATTCTTGGCGTACTCGGCGGTGTCGTCGCTCAAAAAGCCCGGTGTGTCGATGACGTTCACGGCGTCCTCGTCGTCGAGCAGGTTTTTCTCGTGGTTCGCACCGCCCTGCGGGTCCAGGTTGCCGAAACCGACCTTGTGGCCGCGGCGCTCGAGACCCCAGGCGATCTCGTCGGCGAACGTCGTCTTGCCGACGCCGCCCTTCTGGTTGACTAGCAGGATGTTCGTCGCCATGTTCTCCCCTTTCTGAATAGTGTAGTCATATATTAGCACATTAACATGTGACTACATTAAGTAATTCTAAGACGCAGGTAGAAATACGTGAGCATGTTAAGTAATTAGTATGGTACTACATTAACGTGCTCATGGATGTGGGTTGGTTTAACCTACAGTCATCAGATACGGTTACAAGGTCGCTGATTGCGAGACGGAGACCCTTCCGACCGCCGACGCGGCGAGTGGGAACGCAAGGGTAAAAACGCATCGTCGCTGAACCAGTGAGTCAGTATTCTTTAGTTAGATGATGGATATTGAAATTAATTAGCGAGATAATGTGCATATCTCATAATGTATGCGTTTCACCATGAGAGAGGGGTCTGTCATGAGCTGGAAACCGAGAAAATGCGTTATCGCCGGTCTCGTGACAACCGGTCCTGGCGGCGGCTTGTTTGCAACCGCAATGACATCGTACCGACTTTTCACTTACATGTTCTAAAAGGAAGTTGCCATGCTGTCGCAAAATCAATCGAGATACTTGGTCACAATCGGCTTTGCCCTGCTTGCATTACTCTTTGCTAGCGACCTTTTGCTGAAACCGCCCAAGGAACTCGTTTTGCTTGCCATAGACTGCATTTCCGCCCTTTACTTTACGGCAACCCTATTCGTCGGACTAAAGGAGAGGAAAAAAGGCGCAGTCGCCGCATCCGCCGTATGCTTGATCACAGCCATTGCATCATTCTTTATCTGACACATTGGTGATTTAGGGGCGATATCGTAGGAATACGACCGGGAGAGCCGGGACCATAGGCTCCGGTAAGAACCTTCGCCGTGCCCCACGCATCGACCCCGATGATTTCCCCGCCGGACGTCCTGACGGCCACGGCTCGAGCTCTAATACATGAGGTCCCAGCTTGCAATACGTGAACATATGACTACATTAACATGGTCATGTATTACCGAGCGTTATATGCTGCGCCGGATCCGCCCGTCTGTTATCTTGGGGCGACAGTTTCTTGCAAGGAGGCAGCCATGCTCCAGAGTGTCTTTGGATCCGATGATCAGATCCATCTTGAGGACCAGGTCAGCAACCAACGTTTCGACCTCACCACGGGCGAAGTGAAAACGGTCATCCCGACCGCTGAGAACATGAGCGCCGTCTTCGGCAAGGATGGTGTGGAGACGGATATTCAGGTGGGGCAGATGCGCCAAACACTGGGCAAGCCTGGCTTCGATTGGCTGTTTAATAAGCACTAACGGTTGAGTTATTGCAGCATAATCGCAGCTGTAAATAGGTGACCATATGACCATGCTAACATGTGCGCACAGTCATATGGTCACAGTTGTAAATCGGTTTAATCTGTGGCCCTTAAGCTGAAGCTGCCTCAACGAACCGTGGCTGGCGAGACGAAAAAGGGGAATCCTTTTTGCGGAACTCCCCTTTTCCGAGTCGTTATGCGATTTGCACTACATCTGCTCGCGGCGCTTCTTTTGATCGAGGAAGACGCCGGCTGCCACGAGGACGGTACCGCCGATGACGAACGTCTCGCCGATGAGTCCCGCGCGGTCGCCGGTCTGGGCGAGGCTGCCGGGCTGGGCGGTCTCCGTGCCGGCGAGGTGCTTCGGGGTGTATGCCGCCTGCTGCTTTGCGGCCTCCTCTGCCTCCTGTCGTGCGATCTCATCGGAAAGCTTCTGCTCCGCTGCGATGCGATCGGACTTCGCCTGCTCGTAGGCGGCGAGTGCCGCATCGTAGCCGGGCTGGAGCTCGTCCACCGCGGCCTGCCTCTCGTCCAGGATGGCCCTGGCGGGCGCGACCTTGGCACGCGCCTCGACTGCTGCGGCGAAAAGCGCGTTGAGGGCGTCATCCGCGTTCGCGTCATGGCCGGAAGCGATCGCCGCGCCGGCGTCGATGGAGTTCAGCTTCGACAGCTTGGCGTCTGCCTGCGCCTTCGCCTGCTCGGCGGCGGAGACCAGGGACTCGGCGGCGATGGTATCCGCCTTCGCGGCATCGAGGGCGGCCTTGGTGTCATTGACGGCCTTTACTGCATCCTGCTCGCGCTGCTGTGCCTCTGCGAGCTTCGCGGCAAGGCCGGTGAGGATGTCGAGGTTCGACTGTGCGTCCTCGAGATCAGTCTGGGAGCCGGTAAGCTTGTCGGCGGCAACGTCGGTGTCGGCCTTTGCGGCATCGACGGCACGCTGGGCATCCGCGAGGGCGCGTGCGGTGGCGTCCGCCTTTTGCTCGGCGTCGGCGAGGACGGTCACCTTCTCGACCTGATCGGCTACCGCCGCGTCATGGACGCTCTTTGCTGTATCGAGCGCCTTCTTGGCGTCGGCGACGTCCTGGAAGAACTTCGCGAGGTCGGCGTTCGCATCGTCCACGCCCTGCTGCTTAGCAGCGGTGTCCGCCTTGGCGGAATCCAACTTAGACTGTGCGGTCGTTACGGCTGCGTTGGCAGCATCAAAGGCGACCTGCTTCTGCTGGACGGTCGACTTTGCCGTATCGACTGCCGCGTTGGCGGCATCGAGGTCCGATTTCGCCGCATCAAGCTCGGTCTGGGCATCCGTGACGCCCTGCTGCTTGGCGGCGACATCAGCCTTGGCGGCATCGACGGCACGCTGGGCATCGGCAACACCCTGCTTTGCGGCATCGACACCTGCCTGTGCGGAATCCGCTGCGTCCTGCTTCTGCTGGACGGTTTCAGCGGCGTCGGTGGCTGCCTGCTGCTTGGATGCGAGATCGGCCTTGGCTGCGTCGAGTGCGCTCTTGGCGTTCTTGAGGCCGTTGATATAGGAGGTCAGCTTCTGCTCGTACTCGTCGACGGAGATGGCTCCGGTATTCCAGCCCGAACCGGCCCAACCGCCGTATTGCAGCGTGAGCGAGAACGTCAAACGGGTGTCATCGTTCAGACCGCATCCCATGACAGCATAGTCAGGGTTGATGATGTTCATGTAATGACCGATACGGTAGTAATCGAACTTGTCCTGGTTGGCGTACCAGAAGTCGTAGGCGTCCTTTCCGGAAAGATTCGTCGCACCAAGGGATGCTGCAGTCTTGTCAAACAGATCCTTTTCCTGATAGATCCAGGCCTTGCAGGGGTCGCGATAGCTCCAGGCAAGGTTTTCACCGACATCGAACTGCTGGGCATGCTCTACATTTTTCGTCGAATAGTTTGCATCTGCAATCGCTGCCGCAATGAGCTTATAGCTTACCTCAAGCTCGGAAAGGCCGACGGACTTACGGTAGGCGTTCACGTTCTTCATGACCGTGATGGACGAAAGCATGTTTTCAAGGCCCGTTGCGTCGAGACTGTTTCCGATCTCGGTGTAGTCTTTGTACGTGCAGTTCTGGATGATCTCGATGGCTGAATCGGCACCCATGGCCTTGAAGAAACCGATGGCTCCCTGCTTGAGCTGCGCGTCTGCGAGATCCACCTTCGTTTGTGCCTCGTCGACCTTCTGCTGGGCGGCGGTCACGGCCGCGTCTGCGGTATCCTTTGCGGTCTTGGCGTTCGCGAGCTCTACGTCTGCGGCTGCCTTGGCGGACTCGGCGTCCTTGACAGCCTGCTTCGCGGCGTCCAGCTTGGCGACGGCGTCGGCATTCGCCTGCTTGGCCGCATCGAGGTCGGCGTTCGCGGCATCGAGGGCGGATTGGGCGGCGGTCACGCCGGATTCGGCATCGGCCGCGGCCTGCTGCTTCGCGGAGAGGGACGCCTGGGCATCATTCAGCTCGGTCTGCGCCGTTGCCGCGGCGGACTGTACCTGCTCGAGCTCGGACTCGCACTGGGACTGTGTCGCCTGTGCGGCAGCGAGGGCTGCCTCCGCGTCCGCGACCTTCTGTTTTGCCGCATCGTACTCCGGACCGCTGGCGCCTGCCTCCGCTGCGGCGAGGTCTGCTTTCGCCTTCTCGTAGGCGGCGCTGGCGGCTGCGGCCTTCGCATCCGCCGCGTCCTTGTTCTGCTGGGCTGCGGCGAGGACGGCATCGGCGGAATCCTTTGCAGACTGGGCCGCAACCAGCTTGGACTGGGCATCGGCAAGCGTCGCGTTGGCGTTGTCCAGTTCGGCCTGTGCCCTGTCCACGGCAGCCTGGGCGTCGCGCACGGCCTGCTCGGCGGCACTGATTGCCTCCGGGGTGGCGCCTACGGCATCGGCCTTGGCCTTATCGAGGGCATCCTTGGCATTCTGGGCCGCCTTGATGGCGGACTGGTACGCTTCGTCCTTCTCGGATGCATCCGCCTTGGCGTCTGCGAGACCCGCCTTCGCCTGCTCGAGGTCCTTGCCGGCGGCATCGGCGGCGTCCTTGCCCTCCGCGACCTGACGGGCGTACTCGTCCATTGCCGCTCGGTCGGCTGCCGTGCCGGCGCTGACTGCCGAATCGTAGGATGCCTTGGCCTGGTCGCGGGCGGAAGCCGCCTCGTTGTAGGGACCGGCGGCCTCATCGTAGGATGCCTTGGCGGCGTCCTCCTTCGCCTTCGCCTCGTCGACTGCCTTCTGCAGGTCCGCGATGGTCTGTGCGGCAGATTTCGCGCCGGTACCGGATGCCGCGCCGGCGTGGGCGGCGATCGGCGACATCACGGCGGGGTGCTGCGTACCCCCGTCACCGGTCTGGGCGAATGCCGCGAACGGTGAGATGAGGCTCGATCCGGTCATGGCGGCCATGGTCGCCGCGGTGACGGTCAGACGCGCGATCCCCTTCGGAGTGTGAATCTTCTTGTTTGGCAGTGCGGCGAAGTGATCGCCACCGGCAGCGAAGTGCTTTCCCTGGGTCATTGTGCTGTTCCATTCCTTTTCCGTGCCCTATCCGACTGGGCATCAGAGCGCTTTCCAATAGAGATAATTATGCGCCTTAACTGGGATTGTTGTATATAGTCCGTTGGCTTTTATACAACAATCCATGACTCTTTTTGTCATGGATACGACGCTTCAGAAATCATTCGGCATGAGATGCAAAGAGCTCCGCGCTGGACTCGGGTGCAGTCAGGGATCGCGTCGGAAATGTTGGTGTAAGCGCGCCGACGGCTGACCGCCAAACGCAAG
>OBDJ01000946.1_pt1 | contig 12043 bp, 12 predicted proteins | sample 1518041 | NCBI WGS metagenome assembly OBDJ01 (sample SAMN01760916, study PRJEB22395) | human gut metagenome
ATCGGCTCTCTTTGGAAGCGTCTATTTTGCCCGCGGCAAATCAGAAGTTAAACTATTCTTCTTCCCAGTTATGGTATACTGCCTGTACATCATCATCTTCATCGAGTAAGTCTAATGTACGGTTTAAGTTCTTAATATCTTCTGGGTCTGTTAATGTTACATAGTTGTCTGGAATCATTGTTACTTCTGCAGATGCCATTGGTACGCCTTCTTTTTCAAGGGCTTCTCTTACTTCACCAAATGCGTCTGGATCTGTAGTGATTTCGTAGCTGTCATCTTCTTCCACGAAGTCTTCTGCTCCGGCATCTAATGCAATCATCATAAATTCATCTGGATCTGTTTCGTATTCTTCTTTAGATACAATAATCTGTCCTTTTTTCTGGAACATGAAAGATACACAGCCGGATGTACCGATATTTCCACGTCCTTTGGAGAATGCGGAACGTACGTTAGCTGCTGTACGGTTCTTATTATCTGTTAATGTTTCTACGATGATAGCGATTCCGTTAGGGCCGTATCCTTCGTATGTATTCTGTACGTAATTTACGGAGTTGGCATCTCCGGCAGCTTTTTTGATACCTCTTTCGATAGTATCGTTAGGCATGTTGTTAGATTTTGCTTTAGCGATTACATCACGAAGCTTACTGTTATTCGCTGGATCTGGACCGCCTTCTTTTACTGCTACTGCAATTTCACGACCGATTACGGTAAAGATTTTACCTTTTGCAGCATCATTTTTTTCTTTTTTGTGTTTAATGTTCGCAAACTTGGAATGTCCTGACATTTTATCTTCTCCTCACTTCTCTATGATATTTAAATACTCTTATAGGCATAACTTTTTTAAGTTTATCACCGTTTTATTATGTAGTCAAGTATTCTGGCTTTATCTTTCTGATTTACCTTTCCACAAAAATTTTCGATTTACACCCATTTTTTTATTTTTTATATTTTCATAAAAAGGCTACTGTGCTGGCATATTGACAAACATGCTATTTTATAATCTGTACAATATTCTCCAAAATCAGCTACTGTACCAGAGCGTGTTAATGAATATACCGAAATCTTTTTTCAATTATTTTAATATTCCAGACTCTTTTATGCTCGCAATTGCTTTCTTAATCTCTTCTGGCGGAAGTACGAGAGCAAAACGGACATAACCTTCACCAAGGCTTCCAAAACTGCTTCCTGGTGTACAGATCACGCCAGTTTTCTCCATAAGTTCCATAACAAATTCATTGGAATTCGTATAGCCGTCCGGCAGTGGCCCCCATGCAAACATAGTTCCCTCGCTGTCTGGAATGTTCCACCCAATCTCTCGAAGTCCTCCGCACAGTGCATCTCTTCTTTCCTGATATTTTTTGCACTGTTCCTGTACGGCAGCATCATCGGATTTTAATGCCGCTACTGCACCTGCCTGTACAGGAAGAAAGATACCATAGTCAATCTGGGAACGGAAACGTTTGAACACTTCAATGACCTGTGCATTTCCAATGACAAAGGACATACGCGCACCTGTATAATTATAGCTCTTTGACAGGGAATAAAATTCTACGCCGACTTCCTTTGCTCCCTTGAAAGAAAGGAAAGACTTGCCTTCTCTTCCGTCATAAATAATATCTGAGTATGCATTATCATGAATGATTAAAATATTATTTTCCCTGGCAAATGTAATTAACTTTTCGTAGAATTCGTCTGGTGCTGTCTTACAGATTGGATTGGCTGGATAGGATACTACCATCACTTTTGCTGCCTTTTTTACATCCGCAGGAATGGCATCAAAGTCTGGAAGATAGTTATTCTCCTCTGTCAGCGGATAAAACCACTGATTACTCTGTGCGATAAATGCGCCTGTTGAAAAGATTGGATATCCTGGGTTTGGTAAAAGCACGATATCTCCCGGATTAATGAGTGGCAGGAAAATGTGTGCCATTCCTTCCTGAGAGCCGTATACAGACATAATCTCATTCTTCGCAATGTCCGTATTATATCTATTTTTGTAACGTGCTGCTAACGCATCTAAAAGCTCATCGGTCTCGCCTAAAGAATAATGATAATTCTCCGGGTGAAGACAGGCTTCGGATACCGCTTTCATCACACATTCCGGTGTTTCAAAATCTGGTGTTCCTACAGAAAAGTTGTAAATCTTCTTTCCCTGTTTTTGCAATTCTTTCTTTTTCTCATCTAAAATCTGAAAAATTCCTGCTTCAAAATTCTTCATTTTCTCTGCTGGTTCAAAATTCATATTTTTATTACTCCTTTGTGTTGTCCTTTATGTAATCAGCTCCAGACTGATTTTTAAGGCATAGTTTACTCTCTTTAAGGTGTTTGTGTCAAGATGGCATACCCGTTCTTTTAGACGCTGTTTGTCAATTGTACGAATCTGTTCTAATAGTACAACCGAATCCTTTGTAATATCACACTCCGTCGTAGACAGTTCCACATGAGTCGGCAGTTTTGCTTTATTCATCCGGCTTGTGATTGCCGCACAGATTACGGTAGGGCTGTGACGGTTGCCTGCATCATTTTGAATAATAAGCACCGGACGGACACCTCCCTGCTCGGAACCTACGACCGGGCGAAGGTCTGCATAATAAATATCTCCACGTTTTATCATCATTTTCACTCACTCCATTTTACTTTTCTTTCTAAATGAAGTATTTCCAGCAAACGTCATGAGTATTCTGATGATTTCCTTTGTTTTTTATATTTCTTCTGGAAAATGTTTCCGCTTCAAAATAGTTTCGAGATAATTCGGTAAATCTCCGGCAAGAACACTATAATATCCCTTTTCTTTTGCGGCAGCATCTCCGGCAAGACCGTGACAGTACACACCAAGTCGTGCCGCTGTCAAAATGTCAAGTCCTCCGGCAAGAAAACCGCAGATAATTCCTGTTAATACATCGCCGCTTCCACCAGTTGCCATTCCATTGTTTCCGCTCATATTAATGTATGAAGGTACGCTTCCATCGGACACAATGGTTCTTGCATCTTTTAGCACGATAACATGTCCCTTATCTGCAGTACTTGCAGCCGCTTTTGGCAGATTGCTGCGAATTTCTGCAATTTCTTCTCCAGTTAATCTGGACATTTCTTTCAAATGCGGGGTAAGAATCATCCCGCCTTCATATTCATGAAATAGCTGCCTTAATTCTGTATCTTCTTGTAATAAAGCCGCCAGATTATTAAGCCCATCTGCGTCAATAACAAGCGGTGCCTTTCCTAATGTAAGAACCTGTTTTACTAACTTCCTTGCAAATGCACTCTGTCCAATTCCCGGTCCGATTCCGATAACAGATGCCCACGAAAGAGATTCCGGTAATAGTTTCCATGCCTTTTCTTCCGAATCATAAGTCGTAAGAATCGCCTCTGGAAGCTTTTCCTGCAAAATCACACGATTCTCCTCACAGGAAAAAATGCGTACCAGACCGCTTCCGCTCTTATAGGCCGCTGTTCCACTCAAAAGGGCGGCCCCTGCCATATTTTTGGAGCCGGCAATCAGAAGAACCTTCCCGTAACTTCCTTTATTCGTCCATGCCTTTCTTTCCGGCAAAAGTTCCAGGTCATCTGTTGTGAAAGAAACCATCTGCGGTGCGATTTCTTCAACCGCCTTATTCGGAAAACCGATTTCCTTTACAATGACTTCGCCGCTGACATCTGCCCCTGGATAAAGAAGCAGTCCCACCTTAGGAAGCCCAAAAGTGACCGTTATATCCGCCTCAAATGCAATACCAAGAATCTGTCCGGCAGAGGCATCGACTCCAGACGGAACATCTACCGCAACCTTCAGTGCTTCCATCTGATTCAGGCGCTCAATAACCTCCCTGTGCCGTCCTGCCACTTCTCGCTTTAATCCAACGCCAAAAATAGCATCTACGATAACATCATACTCCTCATCGGGAAACTTCATCAAAAAATCTGCTTCCATCTGCTCTAAAATGTGTTTCTGAATCTGATGGGAATCTGAATCATGTGGAATGACTCCGATTTCATAAAAATCTACGGTATAGCCTTCTTCTAACAGAAGTCTTCCCAGCGCCAGTCCATCCCCTCCATTATTCCCTTTTTCTGTAACAATCAGCACCCTGCTATCTGTCGGTATTCTCTCCAAAAAGACTTCCTCTAATGCAAGTGCTGCCTTTTCCATCAAAACGATACCTGGAATCCCTACATTATTTATACTATACGCATCAATATTTTGCATTTCTTCCCTTGAAGCAACGTAACGCATTATTTAACCTCCTACTTTCTAACAACTATCCCTTTCTTATTCTAAGATACAGAATGCAGCATATTGTTAAACTGCATCGTTCCAGAACATGTTTGAAAAATACTTTCAGCAAGCTTTGCATCACCATCTGTATGCAAACACCCTTTAGCAAAAAGAGATGAAAATCTGTTTCTTACAACACAGCTTCTCATCTCTTCGTTCTCTTCTGCAATATAAACTTTATACTTACTGATTGTGACTGTGGATTCGATAAGACAATGTCATAATACTCTCTGCAAGATGTACATTCTCTACCAGAATCTCTTCTGGAAAATGCAAATCTACCGGCGCAAAGTTCCATAATGCCTTGATTCCCAAATCAACTAACTGTTCTGCAACCTTCGTTGCCTTCGACTTCGGCAATGTCAATGCGGCAATCATTACCTCATGTTCTTTTAAGAATGTTTCCAGCATGTCGATATCATATACTTCCACGCCCCGCACTGTCATACCAATTAATCTTGGATTCACATCGAAAAGCCCGATAATCTTAAATCCATTACTGTCAAAATCCTGATTGTTCGCCAACGCCTGTCCAAGATTACCTGCACCTACGATAATGATATTATTCGTCTTATCCAGTCCAAGAATCTTGCCCATCTCATTATAAAGATACTCTACATTATAACCATATCCCTGTTGACCAAACCCACCAAAATTATTTAAATCCTGACGAATCTGGGAAGCAGTGACGTTCATTCTCTGACTCAGTTCCTTAGAGGAAATACGAACAACATTATTCTTCAGTAAATCTCCAAGGTACCGATAGTACCGGGGCAATCTTTTTATCACTGCCGGAGAAATAGACTTTTCACTTCCTGATTTTACAACTGTTTTACTATCTGGCATAAGTTCCTCCCTTTGATAAAAAATTCCCATTCTTAAGCTCTAATGAATCAATTATATACAAAAATTCTTTTAATGTCAAATAAGATTGTTAAAAATTATAACACTTATTTACTTATTTTTTCTTTCATGATAAAATACATCAGAAATATTTCTACTTTATAATAATGCAACAACAATATAACTAATTTGGAGGTTATTATGATTTTAGCCTGTCAGAAAATCGAAAAAGCATTCGGCGGCAAATCCGTATTAAATAATGTTAATTTTTTAATTAATGAAGGGGAAAAAGCAGCAGTTATCGGTATTAACGGTGCCGGAAAAACTACCCTTTTTAAAATCATTACTGGAGAATATGAGGCAGACAACGGAGAAGTTATTTTCCAGAAAGGCTCTACCTACGGTTATTTATCTCAGGTTATTGATGTAAGCTCTCATCGCAGTATTTATGAAGAGATGCTCGATGCCAAAAAAGAGATTATCGAGATGGAAAAAAAGATTCGCCAGCTTGAAAAGGACATCAGTACCTTATCCGGTGAAGCATTAGAAAGTGCAATGGAAAGCTATTCCCGCCTGACAGACCGTTTTGAAAAAGCAAACGGCTATGCCTGGAAAAGTGAAATCACTGGCGTATTAAAGGGACTTGGATTTGATGAAAGCCAGTTTGCCACACCAATCCATACCCTTTCCGGTGGTCAGAAAACCCGTGTCGCATTAAGCCGTATTCTCTTAATGCACCCGGATCTGATTTTACTCGATGAGCCGACCAACCACCTTGATATGGAATCCATTCGCTGGTTAGAGACTTTCCTTTCTAACTACCGTGGTGCCGTTTTAATCGTTTCCCACGACCGTTATTTTCTTGATAAAGTTGTGGATAAGGTTATCGAAATTGAGCGCGGAACCAGTCAGGTATTTAACGGCAATTACAGTGCTTACGCCGAAAAGAAAAAGGCTCAGCGTGACGCACAGATGAAGCTTTATATGAACCAGCAGCAGGAAATCCACCATCAGGAAGAAGTAATCACAAAACTCCGCTCCTTTAACCGTGAGAAATCCATCAAACGTGCGGAAAGCCGTGAGAAAATGCTCAGTAAACTTGAACTCGTGGACAAACCCGTTGTCTTAAACAGCAAGATGCGTATCACTTTAGAACCAGAAGTCCTCAGCGGTAATGATGTACTTACAATTGAGGGACTGTCCAAATCTTTTGGTGACAAAGTCTTATTCCGCAATTTAAATGTGCAGATTAAACGAGGGGAAGTTGTCGGCCTCCTCGGAGCAAATGGTACGGGAAAGACCACCCTCTTAAAAATCATCAACCGCCAGCTTCGCGCCGACTCTGGTAAAATCCGATATGGCTCTAAAGTTTCCATCGGCTACTACGATCAGGAACAGCACGTACTAGACGATAGCAAAACGATTTTTGATGAGATTTCCGATGCGTATCCAAAGCTCACAAACACCCGCATCCGTAACGTACTCGCCGCCTTCCTTTTTACTGGCGAAGACGTATTCCAGGTGATCGGAACCTTAAGTGGTGGAGAAAAAGGACGTGTTTCCCTTGCAAAGCTGATGCTTTCTAATGCCAACTTCATTATTCTTGATGAGCCGACCAACCACTTAGATATCCAGTCCCGTGAGATTTTGGAAGAAGCCATCAACAATTACGAAGGAACCGTATTCTATGTTTCCCACGACCGTTACTTCATCAACCAGACTGCCACTAGAATTCTGGATTTATCCCCAGAAGGCATCATAAACTATAAAGGCAACTATAACTATTACTTAGAACAAAAAGAGGCTGGAAACATCTCAGCGGACAGCGATAACATCACGCTTACTTCCGCCACAGATGCCGCTCCGGCTCCTTCTCCAGAAAAAGCGAAAGAAGACTGGAAGCGTTCCCGCGAGGAAGCTGCCAGACAGCGTAAACGTGCTAACGACTTAAAGAAAACAGAAAAGGAAATCAGCCGTTTAGAAGAAGAAAACGACCGGTTAAAGGAAGAAATGGCACTTCCAGAGAATGCTACTAATGTGGCGAAGCTTATGGAGCTGAATACGAAGTTTGAGGAAAATGAGGCTGCACTCCTGGAACTCTACGACAAATGGGAAGAGCTTTCTGAATAAATTCTGGACTGTAAATTAAAACAGATACCTCCCTGAAGAAATCTGCAGACAGCTTATCACAGATAACTGCAAAAAGAAGGGGAGATTATAAGCTTGATTTTGTTCTGTTGCGCTAAACGTTCCGTTCTGCCTGATAAAATATGATAAAATATAAAAAAGCCCGGCTACAAATGTAGCCGGGAAATAAGCCCTATTATCTTTATGTAGTTACTTTTAAATTCTATGCTGGTCCAAGATCAATCCATTTTTTGTCAACCCATTCGCCCTGTGTCTGATTCCAACGACGCTTTTGTCTTCGCCCATTATGAATACGATACACTATTCTGATCTGATCTGCACAGGTACTAATGTTATCATCATCCACGATTTCTACAATTCCTGGTCCAAAGTCAACTTCCTCTGCCTGAATATCCGTTGCCGGAAATACCATCCCAAGACTCATAAGAATCGCACCTGCCGCTACTACTCTTTTCCATTTTGCTTTTCTCATCATTATCTCTCCTTCTATTTATAACCTTTATAATAGGGGTTACTTCTATAAACTTGTATTACTTCAATAGATTTCTATTGAACTTATCGTAATGTATATTTATATTCATAACCGGAGAGAAATGTAAAAACATATGTGCAGTATCGACTATCAGTCTTTTCGAATCTGGCTTCTTCTGGAATCTACCATATCTGCAAGTTCTTTTAATAAGTCGTCATCTTCCTCATCCTTCAACAGTGCATTAAATAGTCTGGATAATGTACGGCTCGTATTTCTCTGCTCCTGACGGAGCTGATTAATTGAATATTCTTCTCTTGTCATTGTTGGCTGGAAAGTTCTGGCATAATTCTTCGTTGTCTTCTTAAACCCGGCAACTTCTACCAAGTCCTTATTTAAAAGGGAATTCAGTAATAAGTGGACCGAACTTGCCTTCCATGTTCTATCATCAGAAACTCCTACAATCTCTGAAGATGTAAGAGGCTTCTCCTCATCCCATAATACTTCTAATATCTGTTTCTCACTATTGGTAATCTTTGGAATTTTTCTTTTCATGATATACCCCTTTTCTTCATTGTTTAATACTAAGTATATCATATAATAAAATACAAAAAAATTCAACAATTACCCTCTGAATTTATCATCTACATGTAGTTATATTATCTAACCCTTTTATTTTTTATTATATTTAATAATCGGATATTCCTCATACATTCCACTTTCTACATCCTCTTTTGAAACTGTATCTGTAAATCCTGCATAGTGAAAGATATAGCTTCCATTTTCTTGTTCTTCTAAATAAGAATTTTCCTCATCTGCAACAAATGGCGTATTCCCTTCATGAACATCTACCTGTGGCATGGTATATTTAGGCTGTAAGATAAAATAATAAGATGCAACAAACCAAATAACACCCACACACAAGATAAACAAATTCATCTTTCTCTGTGTCCTCTTATCATTCTTCTTAAACATCACATAATGAAATCTCTACTTTAATGGCCTTATTTCAAGCTTCTTTACAAATCCTAATGTATTCGAGGAAACTTCATCAAAGTTCGCTCTTCTGCCACCTGCCATATAGGTCAGTGTATCCAGATAATACAGGGTATCCATCTCACTGTATTTCTTCGACATCGCATTATCACAGTTTAATTCTATAATCTGGTCTAAATCTTTGCAAAGTAAATATGCCAATGGATTCCACCAGAATATCATTCCTATGATATTAATTATAAACTTCTTCCACAAATCTTTTCTCTTCCAATGAAGATATTCATGCATGAGAATAAATTCTAATTCTTTCTCATTACATTCCTTCTCTGGAAGATAGATAACCGGATGACGTAAACCTCTAATAAATGGTTCTGCAATTGCCAGATTATATTCAATCGTGATTGGACATTCGGGATCAATTCTTTCTAAAATCCGTTGCGCCACTCCATCTCCTTTAGAAGCTCCTTTCATCAGATATCCCTTTACCTTATTCCACTCTCTGTTTTTGCGAAGGAAAGCGATTATACTTCCAAGAATCCAGATACCCACTATAACATATAGTGCCGTCCTTCTTCCCGATGGTCCTAAATCTGCATAAACTTTCATGATAAATGAAAATAAATACGGATCACATATCACCTTCTGATGACTCGGAAATTCTATCGGAAATAGCATTCTTACCGTACAAAATATGTAAAGAATCGAAATAAACGTAACTCCATACTTTGTTAAATAATCTGATCGCCTTCTCAGAATAAATATGAGGAGTAACATTGGACAACTAATTAAAAACGTCCATATTAAAGAATATAATGATAACATAACTTTTCCCCCTGCTTATTCTGATATTACTTTTCGTATTTTCTACATTATACACTACACTTGAATAAAAATAAATAGTTTTTTGTCGTTTTACTACATTTATTTTTTTATTTTTTGTTTAATTTTTATTCTGTATCATATTTAGAGACATTTTGTATTTTAAACTTAATCATTATATATATAGTTCTTAGTATATTAGAATTTTTATTAAAAATTATTATTTTTAGTAAGTCGCTTTGTGATATACAAAAAAATACCTGTCTGCATTATAAACTTATGCAGACAGGTATCGAATTATTCCTCTTTTTTTCACTTTTTGTTTTATTTGGCCTTTTTAATGTGGCTTTTATCGTAAGATTTTAAAAACTGTGTCAGACGATCACAGGACTTCGCCCAGACAACGAGTTCTTCCGAACTTAATGTTTCCATGATAGCATCTAACATTTTCTCATGAAATTCTTCATGATGTTTGTAGGCAGCAATTCCCTTTTCGAGGAGATAGACATTAACTACTCGTCTGTCTTTCTCACTTCTGGCTCTTGCCACATACCCCTTATTCACCAGACTGTTCATGGATGTTGTGAGAGAACCTACAGTGATATTCAGCCGCTTTGCTACTACGCTCATGCGTGCACCATCTCCAAGACCGATGGCTTCTATGATATGCATATCATTGTTACTGATATCGGAAAATTCATCTGTGATGATTGCCTTCTCTTCCAGCTCTAAAATCTCGTGGAAAGTCTTTACTAACATTGTGTTTATCGTTTCTCTTACATCGTTCATTCCTATATTCTCACCTTATCTAATACCGTATCGTTTTTATCGCATGATAACCCTATAAATCATCTGGCATTTATAAAGATCTGCATTTATGATGGCTGGGATGCTTCCTAAATTCCATCGCAACTCTTTATATTTGTATACAATTATGGACTTTATCTTCTTTTATTATCATTATATACAAGAACTACAGAAATAATCAATTACTTTTTTTACTGTTTCGATTGTTTTTGCCTCATAAGCGCGTCCTCCGCAGAATAAAAGGGCATTTTCTGTCTCTCCTTTGGCTGCATGGATGAGTGCTTCTGTGATACAGTACGGTGTTTCTGCCGGATTACAGGTATGAATACAGCGAAGACATTTCGTCGGCGGTATCCTTCCTTCGGATTTTACTTTATCTAAAAATGTGTTTCTGATTGCTCTTCCCGGCATTCCGACCGGACTTTTTACGATAACGATATCTTCTTTTTCTGCTTGAATATAGGTTTGTTTATAGTGTTCATCTGCATCACATTCTTCAGTTGTCACAAATCGGGTCGCAATCTGCACCCCGTCTGCACCAAGAGAAAATGCTCTCTCATAATCGGCATGGTCATAAATGCCTCCTGCCAGGATGACAGGTATTTTTTTCTCGTATTTTTCTTCGTATTTTTGTACTACGGTAATAATCTTCTTTACTTCTTCTCCATAAATATCTGGAGTAAATTCTTCTAACTGTTCTTTATGAAATCCTAAATGTCCTCCCGCCATCGGTCCTTCTATCACAATAAAATCGGCGGTTCTTTTATATTTTTTATCCCAGAATTTTAAAATGACATGAGCGGATTTCTGTGTGGATACAATCGGGGCAATCGCAATATCGCTGTCTGCTGTATACGCAGGCAGATCTACGGGAAGACCTGCTCCTGATACGATAAAATCAGCTCCTGCTGCAATTACTTCGTGGGCATAGGTTTCATAATCGTTCATGGCTACCATAAGGTTAAAGCCAACAATTCCATCCGGTGAAATCGCTCTCGCTTTTTGCATTTCTTTATGAATGGCACGTTTATTAGCTTCTATGGGATTTTCATAAAAATCTGGTTCTTTAAAACCAATCTGTGCGGCAGAGATTGTTCCGGCTCCACCTTCTTTTGCAACTGTTCCGGCAAGCCTCCCAAGACTGATACCAACACCCATTCCACCCTGTACGATTGGAACTCTTACTTGTTTTTTTCCAATAGAAAATAAGTTTTTCTTCATAAGTTATATTCTCCTATAAGTACTAATATTCTATTTTCTATGTTTATATCAACATAAAACTCAAATAACTGACTAATTCAGTGAAATACTAATGTGACATCACTGACATTTCATTTTATTTGATGTGAATCATATTAGTTCTTTATAAAGCGTTCCCTACATACTGCGAAAACGCTGGTATCTTGCCTCAACTCTCTCTTTTTCTGTCATTTCCTTGCTGTTTTCTAAAAATGCGGAGATATTTTCTTCTAAATTATCAAATACATTCATCATTGAATCTAATGTATAGGATTCCGGCTCTGAAATAATTTTTTCAACAAAACCTGCTTTGTATAAATCATAAGAAGTCAGTTTCATTGCTTTGGCTGCGCGGGCTGCCTGACTGCCATCTTTCCATAAAATAGCCGCATAGCCTTCTGGAGAAAGAATAGAATAAACTGCATTTTCAAGAATCCAGACTTCATCGGCTA
>OBDJ01000954.1_pt1 | contig 11945 bp, 9 predicted proteins | sample 1518041 | NCBI WGS metagenome assembly OBDJ01 (sample SAMN01760916, study PRJEB22395) | human gut metagenome
GTCTGCTTCCATCTCCTGCGTTACCTTGTGTCCCCAGCGCAGCACACCGGACATCCAGTCCGGCACCCCCAGATGCAGCCCGGCAGGCTCGTCCTCCTCGTCCAGCGGCTCGTCCTCGGTTTCGTCGTATTCCTCATCGATCGCCCGCTCTGCCTGCCGGATGGAGGCGCGCTCGGCGCGGCGGGCAGCGCGCTGCTCTGCAAAGGCAGCGCCGCGGGCGTGGATACCGCCGGTGACGGCACACAGCCAGATCCAGACCTCGGCGGGGGTAATATCAAAAATGTACAGGCTGCCGCACAGCAAAAGCACGACCATGATGAGATTTGCTGCCGGGCGTCCGCACAGCAAAAGCAGCACGCCGCCCAGCACAAAGCCCATTGCGCCGCCGGAGAGCCATGCATTGACGCCGTTGGCGTAGCAGGCGGAAAGCATTTGCAGCGCCGACAGCCCCTGCGGCTGGATATCGGAAAACACGATGACTGTGCCGCAGACAAAGATAAGCCCCAGCACCAGCTTGAGGATGCGGGACAGCAGCTCCTCGCCCCGGGTGTACAAAACGGCCAGACAGCACACGGCTGCACCCAGCACAAAGCTGCCGCAGCCGAACAGCCCGAACAGCACATCATGGAGCACCCGCCATACGGAATCGCCCCGCACAAAGGCCAGCACGATCAGCAACAGGCCGCCGAACAGGGTGCCAAGCCCTGCCGGGAGCCGCTGCTCTGCCTTTTTACGGCGGGCGGCAGTACGCCGTTTCGTTGATTTTCGTTTTTTCGTTGCCATTCTACTCTGTTCCCCAACTTCCCATAGACACAATAATTGATTCTACTATTGTACCACGCAAGGGCAAAAATGGCAAACCATAATGTTGTTTTTGTTGGAGGAAAATGGAACGAACCCAGCCCCTCTCGTGAAAAGGCGTTTGGAGCGCTCCGCAGAGCGCGACAAACGCGAAATAAAAAATAATTTTTCCGCTGTTCCTGCGCAAAGCGAACGCGGAGCGCAGTTCAAATCGTCCGGCGGGGGAGACGCAAGGCCTTACCCCCGTTCGATTTCCTTATACAGCCACGCCAGCGCGTCCGAAAGACCGCCCAACTCATCGATGAGCTTTTCCTTTACGGCGCGGCGTCCGTCCAGCACCGTGCCCATGTCCATGACCAGCTCCCCGGTGTGGAGCATCAGCTGGGTGTAGCGCTTTTCCGGCATACCGCTGTGGGCGGCTACAAAGCCGGTGATGCGCTGCTGCATCTGCTCAAAGCAGTGCATGGTCTGCGGCACGCCTAAGATCAGCCCGGAGTGCCGCACCGGATGCACCGTCATGGTGGCGGTGGGCACGATAAAGCTGTGCCGCGCGCTGACCGCCAGCGGGATGCCGATGGAGTGCCCGCCGCCCAGCACCAGTGTGGCGCTTGGCTTGGAGATGCTGGCAATCAGCTCTGCCAGCGCAAGGCCGGTCTCCACATCGCCGCCCACCGTGTTCAGCAGCACCAGAAGCCCCTCGATGCGGGGGTCCTCCTGCACCGCCACCAGCTGGGGGATGACGTGCTCGTACTTGGTGGTCTTTTGCCCCTGCGGCGCTTCGGTGTGCCCTTCGATCTGGCCGATGACGGTCAGGCAGTGGATGACATGACCGCCCCGGCTCAGGGTGACCGTGCCCAGATCCTCGATATCCTCTTTTTCCATCCGGTGCTGCTCTGCGGGGGTGTCTTTTGCCGTATCCATGCGCGTTCTCCTTCCGTAGCAGGGTCTTTGTGGGGTCAGTATCCCCCGGCTGCCGGGGAAGTATGCAGGAGCGCGAATACAAAAAACTTTGTGAATTTTTTGCTTTTTTACAAATAGGTATTTGACATTCGCCTTTCATGCTGTATACTTTAAATAATATAACAGGATAAAACGGAACATCTCTCTGCGCGCAAAGAAGCCCCTTGCATGGCGGCAGAAGCTGCAGCGCGTTGGGCAGAAAGGAGAATTTTGCTATGAACACCCCCCAGAAAGCATCGATCCCTGTGATCAAGCGTCTCCCCAAATATTACCGGTATCTGCGCTCCCTGCAGGCCGATGGCATTACCAGCATCTCCTCCCGGGAACTGGCCTCTCAGATGGGCACCACCGCCTCACAGGTGCGGCAGGATTTTAACTGCATCGGTGACGTGAACGGACGGCAGGGCATCGGCTACTCGGTGGAGAACCTGCTTTCCATTCTGGAAAGCCTGCTGTTCGGCAACGGCGACCGTCTGCCCACCATTCTGATCGGCTGCGGCCGTCTGGGCAAGGCGGTGAGCCGCTTTATCACCACCGATACCAACGGCTACAAGCTGATCGCGGCCTTTGACGTGGCCGAGAACGAGGTGGGCAAGGAGATCAGCGGTATCCGCATCCGGCACATTGACGAGCTGGAGGCCTTCTGTGAGGAAAACAAGCCCAAGGTGGCTGTGCTCTGTGTGCCCCGCGATGGTGCACAGCAGGTCAGCGGACGGCTGGTGGATCTGGGCATCGAGGGCTTCTGGAACTTCTCCCACTATGACCTGTCGGTGTCGTACCCCAATGTGGTGGTGGAAAACGTCCATCTGGGCGACAGCCTGATGAGCTTGGGCTACCGTCTGCGCAATCAGGAGTGACGGCATGGCAAAATTGTATTTCCGCTACGGTGCTATGAACAGCGGCAAGAGCACGGCGCTGATGCAGGTGGCACACAACTACGAAGAGCAGGGCATGAAGGTGCTCATTTTGAAGCCGCAGGTGGATACCAAGGGTGGCGGAGAACTGGTGAGCCGTCTGGGCGTGCGCCGCAAGGCAGACCTGCTGATCCCGCCGGAGCTGGACGTGTTTGAAGCCGTGAAGGCGGCAAACGCTGCCTCCGGGCCGCTGGCCTGTGTGCTGTGCGACGAGAGCCAGTTCTTTACCCCGGAACAGGCCGAGCAGCTGTTTATGATTACGGTAGATTTGAATATCCCGGTGATCTGCTACGGTCTGCGGGCGGATTTTTCCCTCAAGGGCTTCCCGGGCTCTACCCGTCTGCTGGAGCTGGCGCACACCATCGAGGAGATGAAGACCATCTGCACCTGCGGGCGCAAGGCCATCTGCAACTGCCGCAAGGTGAACGGACAGTTCGTCTTTGAGGGCGAGCAGGTAGCCATCGACCTTGAAAACGATGTGCAGTACGTCAGCATGTGCCCCCAGTGCTACTTCAAGGCACGGCGGGCGTTTTACGCTGCAAGGAAAGACTGAGAGCGTTCTATATATGGATATAAGCCGCTGTACCGCGCCGGGTGCAGCGGCTTTTTTGCGTGGATTGAACCCTCTCAGGCACGGCTTACGCCGTGCCAGCTGGGGAGCTTTTCGGCTTCTGCCGGTAGGTAGAGCAAAACCTCCCCCTTTCGGGGAAGGCGGCATCGCGCAGCGATGACGGAGAGGGTTGACTTCCGGGCAAGCAGCTCTCCGCTTCAGTCGGAAACTGTACCGCCACCGCTGAAGCCTTCACCCGCCGGGGGAAGGTGGCGCCTAGCGCCGGATGAGGGGCAACACCCGTTAGCCCCAATACCCCCTCAGTCTCGCTACACTCGCCAGAGTCTCCAACAGGCTGTATACAGACTGATATATCAATTTGTTGCATTTTGTGAGAGAAACTGATATATCAACCGGGCGAAATTCGCACGTTTTTTGCGCTATTGATATATCAGTTCAGACCAGGCAGTTACTTGCCGGAGGGGAGAGGGCGTGGGAGAAGAAGGAAGCAGAGGAGAACGGCAGCGCATAAAATTTTACAGGCGAAACGGTAATTGTAACAGGAATTATTGAAATTTTTGTTGTTCTGCCCTTGTTGCATCCCAGATTTTTATGCAAGTCATTGAAGTATACAAGTTGCACAGTTTTTCAGCGCAAGTTTATTCATTTCGGCAAGGACGTCGAATCTCTTTCAAAAACAAGAGCAATATTTGTACGTTTTCATCATGTATCACTGTAAATTGCATCTTTCTTTTTTCGGTGGCTTTTGTTATCATAATTGTATACAAGGGGGCATGTGCAGACCCCCTGCATGAAGATGTTTTCTATTAGGAGGAGAACAAAAATGAGCAAGGCAATTTCTCGTCGTAACTTCCTGATGGCTACCGGCGCTGTCGGTGCTGCAGGTCTGCTGGCTGCCTGCGGCAGCAAGCCCGCTGCTTCTTCCACCGCTTCTTCCGCTGCTTCTCAGGCTCCCGCTGCTTCCGCAGACGAGAGCCTGGCCCTGTCTGACGGCCCCGTCAACCTGAGCATCAGCTGGTGGGGCGGCGACAGCCGTCACGCTGCTTACCAGAGCGCTCTGGAGGCTTTCCAGGCTGAGCACTCCAACATTACCGTGGAGCCCACCTTCGCCGCATGGTCCGGCTGGGAAGAGAAGATGGCTGCTGCCTTCATCGCAGGCAACGCTCAGGATGTCTGCCAGGTGAACTGGAACTGGCTGTACAACTACTCTGCCGACGGCAGCAAGTTCGTGGATCTGAACACTACCTCCAAGTTCATCGACCTGACCCAGTGGGATGCCGCTGCTATGGACGCTTGCTATGTGGCCAACAGCCAGCAGTGCGTGCCCGTCTCCATGACCGGCCGTATCTTCTACTGGAACATGACCACCTTTAATAAGGCTGGCATCACCGAGGTCCCCAAGTCTCTGGACGATCTGATGGCTGCCGGTAAGGCTTTCCAGGAGAAGCTGGGCGACGATTACTACCCCATGCACCTGGGCGCATACGACCGTATGATCCTGATGGTGTTCTACCTCGAGTCCAAGTACGGCAAGGACTGGGCAGATCCCGTTACCTCCACCCTGAACTACACCGAGGACGAGATCGCTGAGGGTCTGGCCTTCATCAAGAGCCTGGTGGACAACCACGTCATGATGAACCTGAAGACCTACTACTCTGCAAACTCCGATACCGCTACCCACCAGTCCAATGAGTGGATCACCGGTAAGATCGCAGGCATCTTCGAGTGGGATTCCGCTGCAAGCAAGTACTCCTCCGCTCTGGACGACAGCAATAAGGACGGCTTCACCGTCGGCGAGGAGATCAAGTTCGGCGACAACAACGGCGGCTTCTCCAAGGTGTCCATGGGTCTGGCTATCACCAAGACCTGCAAGAACGTTGCCGAGGCTGCTACCCTGATCAACTTCCTGCTGAACGAGGAGAAGGGCGCTTCCATCATGGGTTCTGAGTGCGGCATCCCCGCTTCCAAGGCTGGCCTGAAGTTCGCGCAGGACGCCGGCGCTGTCAAGAGCCTGGTTGCAGAGGCTAACGCCAAGGTCATGGCATTCACCACCAACAAGCTGGATCCCCTGTTCGAGAACAACGACCTGAAGGCTTCCGGCACCGGCATCTATCAGGAAGTGTTCGACAACATCGACTACGGTGATCAGACCCCTGAAGAGGCTGTCGAGACCCTGCTGGACGGCATGGAGTCTGTCGGCTACACCATCGGCTAATCTTATTGCACTGACAGTAGCCTGAACCGGCACCTATACTCTGAATGAAATAGGGGCATCTGCCGCCCGTACGACAGATGCCCTTGTTTTTTCGGAGAATGGTTATCAAACCTTGAATGAATTGTTGCCGGTCTGTGACCTGCTGCACTGTCTGCTTCAAAATCCTGTAAAAGGAGGACTTCGGATGAAAAAAAGTAATGCGCCCGCCGGCGCACGAACTCCGTTCCAGAAATGGGTCGATAAGTATCAGGGTCTGTTTTATCTGATTCCCTGGATCATCGGCTTTCTCGTCTTTAAGGCGTTCCCCTTCGGTCAGTCGCTGTATTACAGCTTCACCGATATGAACTTCTTCAAGGACGGCACCAGCTTTGTTGGTCTGGCCAACTACATTACCGCATTCCACACCAGAAAGATCACCAAGGCGCTGATCATCACCTTCAAGTACGCCTTTATCACCGTGCCCCTGAAGCTGATCTTCGCACTGTTCATCGCCTACATCCTGAACTTCAAGATCGCCTGCGTCAACCTGTTCCGCACCGTGTACTACATCCCCTCCATTCTGGGCGGCTCTGTGGCTATCGCCGTGCTGTGGAAGGCTGTGTTCAGCGTGGACGGTCTGCTGAACACCGTGGTGCGCGCTGTCACCTTTGGTGCGGTGCAGGGCCCCGAGTGGCTGAGTGACCCCAACTACGCGCTGTGGATCATCTGCTTTTTGCGTATATGGCAGTTCGGTTCCGCCATGGTGCTGTTCCTTGCTGCACTGAAGGGCGTGCCCGCAGACCTGTACGAGGCTGCTACCATCGACGGTGCCGGCAAGTGGCGTCAGTTCTTCTCCATCACCGTTCCGATGATCACCCCCATCATCTTCTACAACTTGGTCACTCAGATCTGCCAGGCTTTCCAGGAGTTCAACGGCCCCTACATCATCACCAACGGTGGTCCCCGTGGTTCCACTACCCTGATCTCCCTGCTGGTTTACAACTACGCATTCAAGTCCTACGACATGGGCATGGCTTCTGCTCTGGCGTGGATCATGTTCATCATCGTCTGCATCCTGACGATCATTGCGTTCACCAGCCAGAAGAAGTGGGTCTACTACTCGGATGAAAGGTAAGGTGACCAATATGGGAATGAAAGCATCGAATAAGATCGCAACCTTCTTTAAGTACTTCGTGCTGATCCTGGTTGGTATCATCATGATCTATCCTCTGCTGTGGATGATCAGCGCTACCTTCAAGGATAACAGCGAGATCTTTGCAGGCATCAGCCTGTGGATCAAAAAGCCTACGCTGGATGGCTACCGCAACGCCCTGAACAACTTCGGCGGCTCCATCAACATCCTGCAGGCTATGCTCAACACTTACAGCTACGTCATCCCCAAGGTGATCTGCACTGTGGTGTCTGCCTGTATTGCCGCTTACGGCTTTGGCCGTTTCGACTTCCCCGGCCGCAAGCTGCTGTTCAACATCATGCTGGCCACCCTGTTCCTGCCGCAGGTCGTGCTGAACGTGCCCCAGTACCTGCTGTACAACAAGTTCGGCTGGGTGGACAGCCCCTTCTATCTGGCCATCTGGGTGCACTGCGCATTTGCTACCGAGACCTACTTCGTGTATCAGCTGGTGCAGTTCATGCGCAACGTCCCGCGTGATCTGGACGAGGCTGGCGGCCGCCCGCCATTGACGGCTGCGCCTCCTTCCAGACCCTGTACAAGGTCATCGTGCCCATGCTGGGACCCGCTCTGGTGTCCTGCGCACTGTTCCAGTTCATGTGGAGCTGCAACGACTTTATGGGCCCGCTGCTTTACGTCAGCACCCCCGGCAAGTACCCCATGTCCCTGTTCGTCAAGCTGTCCATGGACGGTGATACCGGCTTTGCATGGAACAAGATCCTTGCTCTGTCCCTCATCTCCATCCTGCCGCAGCTGATCGTATTCTTCTGTGCACAGGATCAGTTCGTTGAAGGTATCTCCGCAGGTGCCGTCAAGGGCTAATGCGCCATAAGAACATCTGACCAAGACCAACACCCCCTGTGCTGCTCCCAACGGATGGCACAGGGGGTGTTTTGATTGATACATCATTTCGTCTGCTTCTTGCGGTACTGCAAAGGACTGATATCCATCACCTCGCGGAACACGCGGCGGAAGTGGGCGGCGCTGGCAAAACCGGTCTGCTCGGCAATCGCGCTGATGGAAAGCTCGGTGGTCTCCAGCAGCTTCTGCGCGGCCTCGATGCGGCGGTTGTTCAGGTAGTCCACGATGGACTGCCCGGTCACCCGCCGGAACAGGCGGCTGAGGTAGTAAGGGGAAAGGTAGAACCGCGCCGCCACCTCGGTAAGGGAGAACTTTTGCCGGTAGTTGGCGGCAAGGTAGGCACACACCTGCTCAATGGTCTCGTTGCGGGGGCGCGCTGCGGCGCTGCTCTCGGCAAGGCACTCCTGCTCTACATAGTGCAGGATCAGCAGCAGGTACAGCCCGCCGGGGTAGTCCTGCTCCGGCATGGCAGCGCGCATCATCTCCAGCAAGGTGCGCAGGCGGCGAACCCACGGCACCGGGCCGTACAGCACCGTTACCTCCCCGGGTACGAACAGCCGGGCAAAATCCCGCTGGGTGGCACTGCGCAGCTCGTGCAGGGCGCTGAGCGGGAACCGACAGCCCACCAGTTCCGGTACGGCTGCACCGGCGGCAGAGAGCACTGCGTCCCCCGCGCCCAGCAGCAGCGCGCTGCCGGGGTTTACCAGCAGGCTGTTTTCCCCCATTTGCAGGGTGCAGCTGCCCTCGCTTACCAGCAGAAAGGTGCACGTCTCCTCGTCTGCCGTCAGCTCCAGCTTGCTGCCGTTCAGCCGCACGGTGTCCGCTTTTACCTTTGCATGGATCTTTTCCCGTTCCGCTTTCATCTTGCGCATCCTTTCCGGAAACAGCCCTCCCGGTAGCCGGGAGAGCGCTTTTCCTCATGATACCACGTCTGCCCCGTGGGGGCAAGACAAACTCACAGGAGGTTATTTCGCATGAATCTGACCCTGATCCGTTCCATGACCCGCAGCGCCGTTTTCGAGCTGGAAAACGAACTGTGCTACCGTCCGGCACACCCCTTTACCGTTGCTCTGAACGGCAAGACGGTATACGAAGCCTGCAACACCAACGTGTTCTCCCTGTTCTCCCTGCTGCCCGGCACCGCCTATACGGTGGAGGTGCAGGCCGAGGGCGAGACCCTGAAGCTGGATTTCACCACCGAGGCCGAGACCTTCTTTGTGGATGCTGCCCGCTATGGTCTGGTGGCTGACGGCGAGACCGACAACACCGTGCGGCTGCAGGCGGCACTGTCAACCTGCCCCAAGGGCGGCACGGTGTATGTGCCCGCCGGCCGTTACCGCACCGCCAGCCTGTTCATGAAGAGCAACACCACCCTGTATCTGGAAAAGGGCGCGGTGCTGCTGGGCGACAACGACCGCACCCATTACCCCATCCTGCCCGGCGTGCTGCCCAGCGAGAACGAGGTGGACGAGTACTACCTGACCGGCTGGGAGGGCAACCCGCTGGACAGCTTTGCAGGTCTTTTGAACATTACGCAGGTGCATGACGTAGTGGTGACCGGCGAGGGCACGCTGGACTGCGATGCCGAAAACGGCGACTGGTGGGTGAACCCCAAGGTCAAGCGCATCGCATGGCGTCCCCGGGCCGTGGCTGCGGTGGACAGCGAGAACGTCTGCCTGCACGGCATCACGGTGCAGAACAGCTATTCGTGGACCATCCACCCCATCTTTGTCAAGCACCTCGACCTGCTCAACTTCAATATCAACAACCCCTACAACGCCCCCAACACGGACGGCATCGACCCCGAGAGCTGCGAGTATATCCGCATCATCGGCATGAACATCCATGTGGGCGATGATTGCATCGCCATGAAGGCCAGCAAGGTCTTTCTGGGCATGAAGCTGAAGCGCAGCTGTGAGCATACCGTCATCCGCAACTGCCTGCTGGACAAGGGCCACGGCGGCATCGTCATCGGCAGCGAGATGAGCGGCGGCGTCAAGGACATGGTGGTGACCCAGTGCCTGATGGACCACACCGACCGCGGTCTGCGCGTCAAGACCCGCCGGGGCCGCGGCAACACCGCCGTCATTGACGGGCTGGTGTTCCGCAATGTGGAGATGCGGGGCGTCAAAGCACCCTTTGTCATCAATATGTTCTACTTCTGCGACCCGGACGGCCACGGCCCCTATGTACAGTGCCGCGAGCCGATGCCGGTGGACGAGTACACCCCCAAGCTGGGCAGCCTGACCATGGAGAACATCGTGGCTACCGATGCCCAGTTTGCAGGCTGCTATTTCGATGGCCTGCCGGAGCAGCCCATTGAGCGGGTAACCATGCGGGATGTGAGCATCACCTTTGACCCCAACGCCAAGGAGGGACAGGCGGCCATGGCCGACAACCGTCCGCTGGTGAAAAAGCTGGCCATCTATGCCGAGAACGTCAAGGAAATCGACCTGCACAACGTGAAGATCGAGGGCTACGAGGGCGAGCGGCTGCACTTTGCCAACGTAGGACATTTTGAGGAGGACTGACCCATGACCCATGAAGAGATCCTGTCCATGCTGGGCGACTATGTGGACTACCTGATCGCCAATTCCAGCGCCGAGGCACCGATGTGGAACATCGAGAAGGTGCGCAGCGGCAAGCCCAACAAGTGGAACTACATCGATGGCTGCATGATCACCGCCTGCCTGAGCCTGTACAAGACCACTGGTGACGAGAAGTATCTGGAGTTTTCCAAGGAGTTCATCGACTACTTTGTACAGCCGGACGGCTCCATCAAGACCTACGACCCCAAGGAGTATAATCTGGACAACGTGAATCAGGGCAAGAACCTGTTCATTCTGTATGATATCTACGGGGACGAGAAGTACCGCAAGGCCATCGACACCATCCGCAGCCAGCTGCTCACCCAGCCCCGCACCAAGGAGGGTAACTTCTGGCACAAGGACATCTATCCGTGGCAGGTGTGGCTGGACGGCACCTATATGGCACAGCCCTTCTACATGGAGTACGAGACCCGCTTCAACAAGATGCAGGGCTGCATCGACAGCTACAAGCAGTTCATGAACATCCAAAAGCACATGCGGGACGAAAAGACCGGCCTGTACTACCACGGCTACGACGAGAGCCGCCAGATGTATTGGGCAGACCCTGAGACCGGCTGCAGCCCCAACTTCTGGCTGCGCGCCATGGGCTGGTTCCTTGTGGCAATGGTGGATGTGCTGGAGCGCATGGACGAGCAGCTGTACAACGAGTATCGCGGCATCATGGCTATGCTCAAACAGGCTGTGGAGGATATGCACAAGTTCCAGGACGAGCAGACCGGGATGTTCTGGCAGGTCATCGACCACCCGGAGGCCGAGGGCAACTATCTGGAAACCAGCGGCACCGCCCTGTTTGCCTATGCCGTGCTCAAGGGCGTGCGTCTGGGCTATCTGCCCAAACGTATGGCTGCATGGGCGGAGAAGGCTTTCTACGGCACCTGTGACCGGTATCTGTCCAAGAACCCGGACGGCAGCTTGCAGCTGGACGGCATCTGCCTTGTGGCGGGTCTGGGCGGCAAGGATCACCGTGACGGCTCTCTGGCCTACTACTTCAGCGAGCCGGTGGTCTGCAACGATGCCAAGGGCGTAGGCCCGCTGGTGCTGGCCTATACCGAAATGATCGCACGGAAGTAACCAAAAACGGGATACAGCAGGGCTGAGCAGCTGCAAAAAAGCGGCTGCTCAGCCTTTTTGTGTGTCTTTTTTGCCCCCTTGCATAAACTGCCCGCCGCTGTCCCACACTAAGCCCAGAAAAGTTCCCGTACACAAAACGAACAGATGGGAGTAACAAGCATGGAGCAGATCAAAAAATTTCTGCACGGCAAGGGCTTTGCTCTGCTGCTGACCGCAAGCCTGCTGGCTGCGGCTGCGGCGGGGGTGTGGGCGGTGCGCGCCCTGCGGGCAGAACTGCAAAAAAGTCTGGATGGACTGAACGCCCCCGGCACCACCCAACAGACCACCCCGGAAACAGAACCGGACTGGGACGCACAGGAGGACACCACATGGCAGCAGCCCGTGACCGACGTTGCAAACAGCAAGGCAGATGTGCCGCAGCAGACGCCCTCTGTGGCGTCCTCTGGTGCGCAGTCTGGCTCTGGTTCGCTGCGCGAACCCTCGGCACTGCAAGGCGCATCCTCGCCTGCCAGCAGTTCGGCGCAGCCTGCCGCCGCGCCCTCTATGCCGGGGCGCGTACTCAACGCCTTCAGCGGCGATGAGCTGGTGTATAACAAGACCCTTGGGGACTGGCGCACCCACAACGGCGTAGACTACGCCTGCACGCAGGGCGCTGCGGTAGCGGCGCCTGTGGCGGGCAAGGTAGTCTCTGCCGGGGCAGAGGGCAACTGGGGCACTGTGGTGGTGCTGGAAGATGCCGCTGGCCGCAGTTGGCGGCTGTGCGGTGTGGCTGACC
>OBDJ01001008.1_pt1 | contig 11409 bp, 19 predicted proteins | sample 1518041 | NCBI WGS metagenome assembly OBDJ01 (sample SAMN01760916, study PRJEB22395) | human gut metagenome
GGGGGGAGTGGGTCCCGTCAGCATCGCTGGCGATAAAGAATCGGAATCCCTAACTGCCTCGCCGCCTCAATCTCGCCACGCATCCCGTTTGATATTCTGGGACCATATACGACGAGTCGGGAACACATGGCCAGTAGTTTTTGACCGAATTCCAGAGCAAGCGCACGCTCCTCCGGAACCCCATCATCCAGTAAGTACGGGAGATAAGCATGAGGAGCAACAGATCGGTCGCCAAACTCTTGTTCCGCCATGGTCATATAGCTGACCGCTTTGGCGGCATTCGACAGGACCTCAGCTCTGGTAGGTGCTGAAAGGGGCGAGCAAACATAGGTCAATGGCATCAGTTTCACCTTCTTTCACTTCATGACTTTCGTGACGCCGAAGGAGCGTGTCTCCGTGACATCCACATAATCGCGGTAGATGTCGGGATAGTTGGCGCGTAGCTGCGATAGCTGGGTCTTTGAGATCCCTTCCCGGTATTTGGGTGCAAAGGAGATCTGGTAGGTCGCAGTCGGCGTTTCACAGACTGCTCTGCAGGCGACACCCATGAGGTCGGCAATGGGGGCATAGGCGCCTTTGATCATGCCATCAAGTTGGCGTGACCGGCGATCCAGGCCCTGCTTTTCTTCTTTCCACTGCACGATCTTATCAAGCTCTTCTGCATACTCCCTCCCAACCGTCATCTCAGGCACCGTCTTATCCGCAAGGCCGTGATAGTGACGGATTGCATCGAGGACCATATCCGGTTTCCCGACCAGTGGCGGCTCTTGACGCTGACACACAAATCGGGTCCAGAAATCCTCCAGGAGCTGTATCGTGCTCTCCTCCTCGTCCACATCCCGCTCAATTTTTCGCCAGACGAAGTCATCCTCGTTGTTGGAAAACAGGCAGGCAATATAGGCGGTGTTGATGTTCATAACACTCATATAGTGGCGGACCTGGAGTTCATAGTGGCGCGGGACACAGTCGTTGGCCCACAGGTATAGGTTGTTGTAATGCGCCGTCTTGCACTCCAGGATGGCCTTCTCCCCGTTGGGCAGTATCACGAATCTATCCACATCCGCGAGCATGAAGGGGTAAAGCGGGTGCTGATACATGGTCTGGTCCCGGAATACCGGGAATCCGGTCTTTTTGGAAAAGATCTGGGCGACCACATCCTCCAGCAGATGTCCAATCGTAAAGGTGATGGACTTATCCGTCGGCGCAATGACCGGCTCTACGCCAATCTTGTCAAAGTAGAGCTCACGAGCTGTCTTATAGGGGGATAAATTAAGGGCGGCAGCAACATCGCTACCGCCAATCCCTTTCTTCCGCCATGCCAGCCATTCATCCTCCGTCAGTGTCGAGGTATCGACCAGGGCGACAGGCTGATAATTCAAATTCAGTGACATAATGGACCTCCCATAATCGGTTACTGACTTCCCTCAGCACCGCTGAAGGAATTACTTTCTGTTTCGGCCATCGGCCTATCCTAACCCTCCTCGCTTTCATCTATTTCGAAGTTGCAGCCGTCGCATTCGCAGCACTCCAATTCGTCAAGGTCCTCAAATGAGGCAAAACCTTGCGTGTTGCCGCAATCCACACAGCGGGCGCATTTCAGTGATGCTGATTCAGAGTACATCGACCCATCCCGGTCGCATGAGATCTCCTCTTCAAACCACATCCCCTCTTCTTTCGTGTGGATCACCACATCGACCTGGTCTTCGATGCAAGCCTCCGAAAGAGTTATGCAGGTATCGGGAAATTGTTCGGGGTACCCGCTCTCCACACAGGTGCTCGCCGACCAGGCGAAATCCGGGAAGATCCGCATTTCGCACTCTTCGTCTTCCGGCACGCCTTTGAAGATCTCATCCAGCTCTGCCTGGAGCTCGGACCGGTCCTGGCGCAGGAAACTGCGTGCAAAGTATCTCACTCCGTCTGCAGTCTCCGGCTCATCCGGATAAATGAACCGATTCAAAAAGGACGAGATCGCCTGTTTCGTACCCGTCACATCTGTAAATCCACACGCCCAATTCGGCATAATTTGATCCTCCTTATCTCATTTGATATTTCAATCGTTTCTTGTGTGCGGAGGCTGTTGGTCAGCTGTACGCCTCCACCTCTTGCTCTTCAGCCGTATCTCTTGAACGAGAAATAGCGTCAATCAGCTCATGAAGGCACTGGAAAACACGCTCGGAACCTTTGCTGCGGCTATTGGCCAGACGCTGATATGCCACTCGGATCGAACCATCTCTCTCAACACGCACCTGGGTCAGGTTGTTATTGATCCAGCCAAGAGTGCGCAGGGGCACGGTGATGCCATACTTCGCCATGAGATGACTAATCATTTTGGTCCGCAAACTCCCGCGACCGGGTTTGTAGAAGGTCACCTCCACGTTTGCAACCGCACCACCCTCTAAGAGACTTCTTTCTGCCGCCGCCACCAATGCCTCGGATTCCTTGTTCTTCTCCTGACCTTTCAGGTCTCTTTCCTGCTGGGCTTTGGCGCGCTGTTCCTGCTCACGGCATTCCCGCTTTTCGCGATAAGCTTTGAAAAGCTCCACGCATTGCGGCAATTCGTTGAGTGCCAGCGCACCGACGAAATCCGGCCGGGAGTCACCGCCATTGGCCTTTGCTTTCTGATATTCCTCGACCTTTTCGTCCAGCCACAATTTCAGGAAAGTAGCCTGGCATTCTGCGGAAGAACCCATGCGCCGAATCTCAGCATTTTCCCGCGCAAATAGATCGGAAAGAGCCTGTTCAGACTCAGCGCGAGCTTTTCGGATGAATTCAATCCGTTTGGGATAGCCCCCATAGAGGGCCTGGTAGGCGAAGTACGACCCGCAGTCGCAGATCAGCCTGAACTCAGTCCGACCAAGGGGTGCGAGATACCCATTGCATTCAAGATAGAGCAGATACTTATCATTGTCTGCATTCGGGTATGTGACATCCGGTTTCCCGGCACTTCTCCAGAGCCGGTAAGTATCCGAGCCATTGGAGACTTCACGCCACAGAACCGCTCGCATTTTGTTCCCACCCCTGTTGAAGTTGTAGTTGAGAAACAGGGGTTTCATAAGCTTGGCATCAGACATGGTCTTGCTCCTCCTTCATCTCATTGATTACCAGGTCGTCTACCGCGACCGAATCGTCCACATAGTTCCCAGCCGGCAGCGGACACTGCGGTCCCAGGGCGTAGTCGATTGCATCCTGCAGTGTATCTGCCTCCACCTCGACGTGGCCATACATCTGCCAGATGAGAGGAATTCGATAGGTACCCATAATGCCTATTCCTCCTCATCAAGAATCAGATTTTGATGCTCCACCACATCCGTTGGGACATCGGTAAGCCCATCTCCATAGACACAGGTTTGGAGCAGCTCCTTTGCGGAGTTATACTCCACGCAGGCCAGCGGAATGGGCTCGGAGCCAACGAGGAAGTCGATGAAGACACCCGGATAGTTTTGGGGTGCATCGGTGGCATGCTTTGCATACACCAGCAGTTTTCCAAGAGGCGTTTCCACCTCAAAGCTCCTGCGCTCATCCATGTCGCTCACCACTTGAAGTCGCCAGGGCGGTCGTACTCATGCCAGTTGATATGCAGGGCACGAGCGATGATCTCTTCCAGCTGGGCAATGCGAACGCCGGTAGCACCCTCGCACTGCGCCATGAAGATCACCTCCGACATAGCCAGATAGAGCTCATAGGCTGTACAGGGGGAACTGCCATTCTGCGCGATGAACAGGTCCGCCACCTCATAGCTGATCCGCTTCGGGGCCCCAATACGTTTGAGGGCGCCAAGCAGAGTGTTATAGGGATAGCGCACGTCGATGTCCAACAGCTTCTGCTGTTTCTCGATGGACTCCTTATAACAGGCGTACAGGAGATCCATTTCAGACTCGAACGCGCTCAGGTCGGCCCCATTCTTGTGTTCCAGCTTTAAGGGATCACCAAGAGGGACAATCCGGTTTCCACCGCCCATCAGCAGAATGGGATAGAGGTTGGCGCCACTGACACCTACGTCTGAAGTCGAAAATCGAAGGCCCGGCTTCATCTTAGAGGCGTTTGGGAGCCCTTTTGCGGCAACCGCTTTCCGGTAGGTGTCCAGCAGCTCATTGGTCTGACCGTCCAGCGACCAGATAGCCGTTACGATGGAGTGGTCAAAGTTTGCCGCAATGAAGTTGTTGCCTGGGAAGTCCCGGTTCAGCACGCGCTGCACACACTGCACCAGCGGCAAGATCTCCAGCACGGCGTAGTCCTTGGGATCTCCGCCATGTACCGCGGATACTTTGTCGTCGGCTACCTTGATGAGGCTGTCACCGGAGGCAACATCCATGCAGTAGTTCAAGATCTGTGTGAATACTTGCCGGGATACCTTGTTCAAGGCATGTCCTGAGATGCGTGCGCGCTCCAGGATCGTCTTGAGCGCACAGGCCCGCACGGGGTATGCCTCCCCATTGACTTTGAGGAGCAGGTTCGTGTTCTCCATGGTGTCAGCGATGATCTCCGCCTTACCCTCATGCTCGTACAGCTTGAGATAGAGATCCCCCAACTGGGTGTCCTTCTCAAGCGATTCAAACTCGATGTTCCGGGAGGGCGTGGTCATCCACTGGCTGTTGTCCTGCCGTTCTCTCAGAAAACTCAGAAATTGGTCCGAGTCCCTGAAGGAGCAGCTGAAGCTGTCTGCGAAGATTTTTCTTTCCGTCATTGGTGTTTACCGCCTTTCAAAATATTCTCAAACCCGCAGGAAGCGGAATTTGGACAAAAAAAGAGCACTTCAATCTGCATCAACAAATCAAAGCGCATCATGTTGGTGACCCTCCGTGTAGGATCTGTCACCTATTCAGTTCGGGAGCCCATTGTGACTCACGGATCACTGCTTACTTAGTTCCCTCTCTGGGGAAAGATTATCTAATAAGTACACAGCCATCTTAGCATGCGACCATGCCGTCGGCAATCATACCAAAATATACTCGCCTGTAAAAAATTTCCGCAAAATAGCTGTACAACACGGCCAGCTGGTCGTATAATACTGTATCATTACGGCCAGCTGGCCGTGAGAGAATATGGGGTGTTTATTTTGAATCATTTCTATGGACAGCAATACGGTTTCCTCTTCGAGGAGGAAAAGTCATTCATGCCCGGAATCGGGGAGCTCATTGATATATTACAGCCCGGCAAGGAGTTGGAAAAGCAACGTGAGGCCCTGGGACTTACGCAGCAGCAGGTGGCTGAGCGGGCAAAAATCAATGTTCGACAGTATCAGCGTATTGAAAGCGGTGAGCGCAACCTGCGCAGTGCGACCTTCCAAACGGGTCTGAGCATCTGCCACGTCCTTAAGATTGACCCGATGTTCTACTGCAGTGTTTATCACGCCGATAACCGCAAGAAGGATCTGGAAACGATGTCTGACGATGAGAATGTACCCGACGAAGTCGCAGCACCGGTCAGCCGTTACAAATATATCCTCTACACGGAAACGGATGACTGTGAACCGGGTGAGGTCATTTCTGTTGAGCATGGCAGCAACATGGACAGTGTATATGACCAAATTGCACGCGCCATCCGAGATGAGCTCTCTGAAAGGCCCCAGTTCGCAGGCTGCGACATTGATATATATCCTTGGGAGAAGATGGACGATCATAAGTACTCCATCCAGGCCGTCGTCCTGCCCCCATATGCCAGTTCCAACATTCTGGTCGATTTCCTGGTGATCGAGAGAGAGCAAGCATGAAAAGAGTACAAGCTGTTTTTTATACCTTTGATGAGATGGAGCAGCTTCTTCAAAGGATATGCTTCACAAATGGAGAAGACTTTGATATCGAGGTTACGGATCAATACTACTGGAAAATCAACTATTATCCCGATGGACTTCCCGGCAATCAAGGTCTGTCCATGTCCGATTATGATGCGTTGCCAGTTCTCTCGAAGGTAGTTGGATTTCGCCTTTCCAATACTTATGTAAGCCGGGATGGAATCTGGCTGGAAGGTGAGGAAATGCTACCAAGGAGGAGAAAATAAAAGAGGCCTCCCGCCACCATCTTGAATGGTGACGGGAGGCCTCTTCCTATTTGGCTTCCGACTGGATGTAGTCTGTCACAAGCTCCGTCAGCAGTTCAGTTCGATTGATCTTCCCCGCCAGCGACCTTGCGCCATTATGATTTGTGATGTATGTGGGGTCGCCAGACAGAAGGAATCCGACAATCTGATTGACGGGGGCGTAGCCTCGTTCTTGGAGCGCCCCAAATATAATCCTCAGCCTCTCACCGTCCGTCATGTCCACTCACCTTCTGCTTACTGTATCCGATAGCCCTGCGCCACAATTTCTATGACATATTCCATCATATGCTCATGGGAAGAAAAGGTCTGGGGCTCCAGCCCCTCTTCCGCATGGAAGGAAACAACGCGTGCGGCTGGGTCCAGCCAGCACATACACATGGTATCCGTCTTCATCATCACGCTCTCGAAGGCACCTTCCTCTCAACAAACCAGCGTCCGATGATATTCCCACTCAAATTGGCAGTACGCTCAAAGAACAGGAAGCGCCGCTGGCCGCGCATCATCACCGTGTAGCGGTCGCCCTGGCCGCCGGCCTTTGCCGCATAGGACGGCCGGATATCAACGACGCGGTCGATCTGATACGTCACACCATTTTCCCATGTCAGCGTGCGGGGCAGCATCAGCCCATCCGCGTTAAATTGTACGGATACTGCCACATACGCCTTATAGTCCGCCCCGGCTCCCATCACTTAAAGAAGTGGCTTGCTGATATCGCGCCGCAGGAAATCTGCCTGCGCGATATAGGGGGCCCGGACACGGTAGCCCTGCTGATTTAACAGACGCAGCTTGAAGTCCAGAAGTTCCGGCGGGACCTTCAGGATGCTTGCGGCGGCAAAAAAGTCCGATTGGTCCTCGATGGTATCAAATAGCTCCGTGTCATCAATCATGAGTTCAGCGGCGAACACGTTCGCCTCGCGCTCCATGTGGTCCGTATCATCCAAATACGACAGCTCATGGAACGTGCGAAGCCTGCTGTCCACATGCAAAACGCCATGCGCCAACTCATGTGCAAGGATCACTCGTTGGACCGGCTCCTCCAAGTCGCTGTTGATCACCGCGATCTTACATCTGCTGTGTACCATAAAGAAGCCTTTGCAAGAGCCGTCGCTGGCCCCCATAGGCTGCCAGGAAACGCGGATACCCATAGCCTCACACATTTCCTGGGCATCGGATGTCTTGTATTTTGCTCTCAGCCTGGCCACTTCACGCTTGATGTCTTCTGCCCGCATCTCCATCACCTCATTTCAAAAGGGACAGTACCCCGTTGTACGCATCATCGTACCAAACTTGAAGTCCTATAATCCGTACTCCGTAATTTTGAATCGGGTGAAGATCATTCGCGGTATTTCTTCGGGGTGAATTTGTCGTGCGCATCCTCTTTACAGGCGAGGTATGCCTGCATCACCGCCTGGAAGAACTGGTCCTTGTTCTCCTGCGGGATCTCGCCGCCTGCGAACATGGCCCGCACGCCGGTGAGGAGCTTCTCCATCTCGTCCTGTCCTTTCTTGCCATACTTCTCACGAGCGGCGTCCAGATACGCCTCCTCATCCAGCCCATAGGTGGGGTCCTCGATTTCCGGATGCGTGAGGTACGCAACGGAAACCCCCAGGGCACTTGCCAGCCTATACAAATTGCGGCCTTTGGGCATGACCGCATCCGTCTCATACTTCGAAACAGTCCGGATCGTGAGCTCTGCTTCATTGGCCAGTTCTGCCTGGGTCAGATTCCTACGCAACCTATTTTCCCGAATTTTTTCGCCTAATGTTTTCATAGCTTCTTCCTCTTTCAAAAAATGATTTTTGGCTCGCCTCGAAAAACTTCTATTGACAGTCACCTTTCCGCCTGCTATCGTATGTATAGAATCTTATAGAATGTTGTAGAATGTTCAGGAACTTGATTGCATTATAATCGGAAGTTTTGCGCCTGTCAAGTAGAATGTTATAGAATTTTATAGAACTTCCAATTTAGAGAAAGTGAGGATGCTTATATGTGCAATCGAGTCGTGTTCCACAGCGATCTCAACAACTGCTACGCCAGCATTGAGTGCATGCTACACCCGGAACTGAAGGGGAAATACATTGCCGTCTGCGGCAGCACAGAGGAGCGGCATGGGATCGTCCTGGCGAAGAATCAACTGGCAAAGAAGTGTGGTGTGAAGACCGGCGATGTCATTTGGGAGGCAAAGCAAAAATGTCCGCAACTCACGATTGTCCCCCCGCATATGGAGGAGTACCTGAAGTTTTCCAAGATCGTTCGGGCCATCTACCTGCGCTACTCTCCGGAGGTGGAGGCCTTCGGAATCGATGAGAGTTGGATTGAAATGACTGGCTCTCCTCTTCTGGATCACCGGACGCCTGTGGAGATTGCCAATGAGATCCGGGAAACGGTAAAGACTGAGACCGGCCTTACCGTCTCAATCGGGGTCAGCTTCAATAAGATACTTGCAAAGCTGGGCTCGGACATGAAGAAACCGGATGCCGTGACGGAAATCCGGGAAGATACTTTCCGGGAGTTGGTGTGGCCGCTCCCAGCAGCAGACCTGCTCTACGTCGGCCGCGCAACGGCGGAAAAACTGGGGCGGTATGGAATCCACACAATCGGTGGGCTTGCAAAGACCGATCCGGCCTTCCTGCAGCGGATGTTAGGCCGGAATGGATTGAAGCTCTGGACTTTCGCAAACGGAAAGGACACCTCCCGCGTCATGCCCTGCGACTATGAGCCGCCGGTCAAAAGTATCGGCCACGGAATCACCTGTACAGCGGATCTGACCACAGAGTATGAGGTGCGTCAGGTTTTCCTGGAGCTCAGCCAGGAGGTTGGGAAGAAGTTGCGCCGGCAGCGTCTGGCCGCCACCGGGGTCCGCATCTTTGTCCGGGACAGTACGCTGCAGCACCAAGAGTATCAGGCCAAAATACCGTTCCCGACGCAGAGCTTTTTGGAACTATCAGCGGAGGGATCTCAATTATTCCACCGCAAATATGCTTGGGAAAAGCCCATCCGTTCTCTTACAATCAGCGCCATAAACCTGGTGCCGGCAGACACCCCCATCCAGTTGGATCTCTGGATGGACTTATCCCGCCATATGCGGAGGTTGGATTTGGAGAAAACGGTGGAGGACATCCGTAGGCGCTTTGGCGCCCAGGCCATCAATTTCGCATCCCTGGGCGATTCTTTGAAGATCCCCTCGCATCGGGAAATTGAGTATAAGATACCCGCTGTCATGTATCTCTGAAAGGAGTGGAGCACATTGCGTCATATCAAAGACCCCGCCATCTGCGTGAATCATATGGAGCATCCGATTCTGATGGATGAGCAGAATGAGGTTGTAATGATCAAGGGATTTGCCGGGAAGGTCCCGGAGCCGGTCTACCTGTTTCGCAGCTTCGGCCGCAACTACCTGGACTACGGAATCACAGACGGGAGCCTCCTCCTGTGTTCAGGCGGCAGTGAGCCACGAGAGGGTGACCTGGTCGTCAAGATGGTCGGCAAGACCCCTACCATCTACATCCTGCGCCCGGGTTCCAAGGAGACTTCGGAGGGGACCATGCGTGTGCTGGGAGATCCGGGCGAGGTATTTGCTGTGGTCATCAGCACATTTAATTTCTATTACTGAACTGGAGGGCCCGGAATTGGATAAATTCGCGCTTTACCTGCAAAAGCTGGACATTACACAGAATGTGACGGACGATGAAGTGGAAAAGACCGAGCAGTTGCTTCATGCCTATGCCCCAACGCTGCGCAGAGCCGCTCGCCGGATTGACGAATTGGATGAGGAGTGCTATGAAAGCCGCCGGCAGTCTATTTCCGATTTCATCAACCTGGCCATCGACTATGACCGCGACACGGACCGTAAGCGGATTGCGGACAGGCTCTCGGACATGGGGCACTCCATGGAGCTGCTCTCCATCCTGGAGTCCGCCCTGCTCCTGCTTCGCGAGGATCCCAGGCACGGCCTGCTCTACTATAAGATGCTGTCAACCCGCTATTTTGATGCCTACTGCAAATCGAATGAGGACGCCTTCCTTGCCTTGGGCCTGTCCTCTTCTACCTACTATCGCCACATCAAGCGTGCGATTCGGCTATATGCCGCATACCTCTGGTGTGTGGTCATCCCGGACCTGATCCTGAAGGAGCAACTGCGTTCTGACCAGTACGCCGCCAGTGAGGGGCAAAGTGAGAGGAAAAGTGGGAGTCAGGTAGGAGAGTTGATGACAGTGAATTGGTAGGAAGATGGCGAAAAAATCGGAGGGAGGTCGGTAGCCGGGTGGCATTGAGAGTGGTCCGCTGACCTTTTATAATGGACTATGCTGGAGAGCATATAGGCTCCTTGGAGTAAAAGCCAAGGGGCCATTTTTTATGCCCTCAGCCAATACAGGGGCAAAAGGCCGGACTGCTGCGGTAAGTCGTAGCGGCCCGGCTTTTTTGCTGCCTTGCACTGGGAGCATAGCCGATGCGTTTCCTCTACTACCGGGCGCGTGGTCCGCCTCTAAGCTGTTCGAGTTGTCAAAAATCGAGCAGTTTTGGAGGAGAACACATGAAAATGGTAAGAATCAGGGACTATTACAAAGAAGTCCATTACGTTCCTGTGAGCGATGAAGTGTACGAGGCCTGGAGAGACCTTCATCGTGAGACTGACCGCCAACGCAAGAGGGCGAAAAACCATCGGCACGAATGGACCATTGATGAATACGAAGCTGGCCACCGGACTGATGGAACCGATCCGGTCTTGGAGGAGCTGATCCAAAAAGAGGAGAGTGAACGCTTGTATCGAGCGATTGCCGAACTGCCGCCGATCCAGAGGCGCCGCGTTCTGATGCTGCTGGAGGATATGAACTGCAACCAGATTGCCAAAAAAGAGGGCCGGCATCCCTCTGTCATCTACCGCTCCGTTGCGCAGAGCTTTGCCCACCTGAGGAAGCTGCTCAGCGACTGATTGCGCCGAAGGGGACCGGCATCAGCGGCCGGTCCCCTCTCCATAATTTGTGTTGTTATTTGGTGACGCTGAGCGTAAAAACTAACAGCAAAGTAAAGTTGGGAGGTCTCATTATGATCATTTCTATTGACCATGGCAACAAAAGCATCAAGACGCCCCATTTGATCTTCACCTCTGGGGTGATTGAGTCGGAGACTCGGCCGGGGATCAAGACGGACTGTGTCTTCTGGAATGGGAAATACTACACCCTGACGGAAAAGCGCATCTCGTACCTGCGGGATAAGACCGAGGATGACCGCTTCTACGTCCTCACGCTCTTCGCGATTGCAAAGGAGCTGGAGCTGGACGGCATCACGGACCCGGATGACGTGATCGACATCACCCTGCTGGTGGGCCTGCCGCCAGCGCACTACGGCCAGCTCTACAGCCGGCTTGAGCAG
>OBDJ01001017.1_pt1 | contig 11319 bp, 7 predicted proteins | sample 1518041 | NCBI WGS metagenome assembly OBDJ01 (sample SAMN01760916, study PRJEB22395) | human gut metagenome
GCGGATGGCCCAGCGGCTGGTCAGGGAGGAAGTCTTGGAACGGTAATATTCCTTTGTGAGTTCGCAGGAGGCGATTTCTTCATTCATTTGCTTGATGTCGCGCGCGACCTGGATCTGGTCGTTTTTCAGCACGGCATAAGTGATGCCCGCTCCGCAGGTGAGGGCGGCGAAGGCAATGAGCCACATGATCATGCTCACGCTGATCTGGTGGCCGGTGAAACGCTGTTTGAATCTTTTCATGGCGGTGGCGGAAGAGAGATGGTCAGATGATTTTTTCCACGCCGCGCAACTTGGCGCTGCGGGAACGGGGGTTGGTTGAAAGTTCTTCTTCTCCCGCAGTGACGGGTTTGCGGGAAAGCGGGCGGAAGCAGTAATCCGGGTTGGGACGGGGTGCCGGCCATTCCGGGCGGTCTATTTCCGGACGGCTCCGGAGGTCGAAGAACTGCTTGACCCTGCGGTCTTCCAGGCTGTGGAAGGTGATGACGGCCATGCGCCCCCCCTGCCCGAGCAGACGCACGGAGGAATCCAGCAGAGCGTCCAGGGCATCCAGCTCGCCGTTGACGGCTATTCTCAGGGCCTGGAACGTGCGGGTGCCGGAGTGCTGCCTTCCTTTGCGCGGCAGAACGGATTCCACGATGCGGGCAAGCTGTGCGGTAGTGGTGATGGGTGCCTGGGTACGGGCTTTCACTATGGCGCGGGCAATGGCGCGGGAAGCGCGTTCCTCGCCGAATTGCCAGAGGATATTTGCGATTTCTTCTTCCGGGGCCTCATTCACCAGGTTCCGGGCGGAGAGAGCGGCGCGGGTATCCATCCGCATGTCCAGAGGGCCGTCTTCCCTAAAGGAAAAGCCGCGGGAGGCGGTGTCAAGCTGGTGGGAGGAAACGCCCAGGTCCGCCAGCAGCCCGTCCACCCGGGAAACCCCCTGCTGGGAAAGAATGCTTTCCACGTCCTGGAAGTTGCCGGCGAGCACTTTGAAACGGGAACCGAAGCGCGCCAGCCTGAGCATGGCGGCGCGGCGGGCGTCCGCATCGCGGTCAATGCCCCAGACGGTGGCGCCCTGTTCCAGCAGAAGTTCCGTATGGCCGCCGCCGCCAAGCGTGCAGTCCACGATGAATTTGCCGGGGCCCGCTTTCAGCATGTCCACCGTCTCATGCAGCAGAACGGTAATGTGACGGAAGCCGTTTCCGGAGACGGTGCCGTCCGCTTCCGCGTCAACAGCGGCAACGGCGTCATCCCCCAGTTCGGAAATCAGGGCGTCCACCCTGGCCGCGGCTTCCCGGGCTTTCAGGGCTTCCGTGTGGTACGCGTCTTCCCAGTTCATGGAGGGGGCCAGGGCTTTCCATGAGCAGACCAGTTCATCCACTCCCTTTTCCTCCGTCAGCTCTGCAATCACATGCACATGGTTGCGGCAGACGCTCCACGCCAGCACACGGCAGGATGTTTCTTCCGCGAGCCCGTTTGCCAGGGCCTGCACCTCCTCCGTGCGGACGTGCGTACCCGCGCCCGCGCGTAAAGAAAGCTCAATATGGTCGTCAAAAGCCCGGTTCAGGCCGGAAGACAATGCGCCCAGCTTGCCATAGGCGCCCTTTTGCCCGGCCAGGGACATCTCCGCCATGAGGCGTGCCTTTTCCTGCTGCCAGGCAACCATATCCTGCGCCGGAAGGGCATCGTGTCCCCAGAAAACGATGGAATAAGCCGTGAGTTCCGCATGCAGCCCGGTTCTGGCGCCGACGCCCAGGCCGGAAGCAAGCCAGCCCGGGCGCAATGCAAGCGTTGCGCAGGGGCGTGCCTGGGGATTGGGCGTAATGGAAGAGTCTGGGGGCATGAAGGAAAGCTAGAGAATGCCGTAGGATTGGTTGATGTCGGAGATGCTGGCGTTTTCACGCCGGGAAACTTCTTCGTAGAGAGAGGGTTCCCACAATTCGAAATATCCTCTCCGTGCGGCGAGCCGGACGGAGGAACTGAGCTGTGCGTGTTCGCACATTTGTTTGGGTATCAGCAGCTTGCCTTGGGCGTTGATGACAGCCTCCACACAGTTGGCGTATAATTTGCCGATGAAAAGGTCGATTTGCGCTTCCGTGTAGCCGGGCGTTGTTTCTATCTTGTCAATGAGTTGCTGGAATTTTTCCCGCGTATAGGCTTTGACGGTCGGCAAATCAAGACGCCGGCCGGATAACAGGAGCAGGGCGCAACCTTCGGAGGGCCTCCATTCGGCCGGAATGGCAATCCGGTTTTTGGGGTCCAGCTTGTGCGTGTATGCACCAAAAAGGTTGTCTGATACACTGCTCATCGCATGCAAGTACACTACGTAGTGACTTCAATACACTTTAATGCACCTGAAATGTCAACCCCGTACTGGAAAAAAGTATTTTTTCATGTGCCCATGTCATAAAAAAAGCATGGATACGTTCTTGCTCCCTTCCGGGGGCGGTATTATATTCCGCGCATGATGCAGTTTTGCGTGTTGGGCAGCGGCAGCGGGGGAAATGCCACCATTGTCAGGGCGGGGGAAACCGTCCTGCTGGTGGATGCCGGGTTCAGCGCCGCCAGGCTGCGGGATAAGATGAAGTCCGCCGGAGTGGAGCCGGATGAGCTGGACGCCATTCTGCTTACCCACGAACACGCGGACCACATGAAAGGCGTGCACCAGTTCACCAGAAAGCATGCCGTGCGTGTTTACGCCACACGCCATACGGCCATGTGCGTCCAGGAAAAAGCGCCGGAGGCTCCCTGGGCCTATTTTGAAAAGGGGCAGTCTTTCAGAATAGGGGATATCGTCATTACTCCCTTCCCCACTTACCATGACGCCGTGGATCCGGTGGGATTCAAATTTGAAACGGAGCGATCCAGCCTGGGTTTTATTTCCGATACGGGGCAGGCTCCCGGCTGCATCGCGGAATACCTTGCCATGGTGGACAGCCTGGTGGTGGAATCAAACTATGATCCGGACATGCTGGCGGCCACTCCCAGGAGGCCTTGGCCGCTGAAGCAGCGCATCGCCTCTGCGCACGGGCATCTGTCCAATGAGCAGGCGTGCGACCTGCTGAGGCGGATTGCCCATGGAGCCCTGAAAAACGTGGTGCTGGCCCACCTGAGCGCAGAAAGCAATTCTCCGGCATTGGCAGAAAGCCTGATGCGTGATACCCTGCATGACATGGGGCTGGCTTCCACCTCCCTGTTCTGCGCCAGCCAGGACTCCTGCCTGCCGTGGATACGGGTCTGCTGAATATGCCTTTTTTCCTGTTCTTCCCGCCATGTTCCTCTCCACCTGTGAAATCATGAGCACGATTATTGGAGCCCTGGCGGGTTCCATCGCTTCCTCGCGGGTGAAAATGGATTTGTTCGGCGTGATTGTCTGCGGTACCCTGGCTGCGTTGGGCGGCGGAACCGTGCGCGATATCCTGCTGGACATACCGGTGTACTGGACGCTCCCCTCCGGGGAAATTTTTGTTCTGGCCTCCGTCGTCACCAGTCTGGCAACCTTTTATGTGGCCCAGAAATATCCGCCTCCCATGGGCACTATCCGCGTGGCGGATGCTATCGTTCTGGCCCTTTTCGGCATGATCGGCACGGAAAAATCCTATCTCCACGGCTATACGCCCACTGTTTCCGTGATGATGGGCATTTGTACCGGCGTGGCGGGCGGCCTGCTGCGCGACGTGCTTACCGGCAACGTTCCCTACGTGTTCCGTCCCGGAGAACTATACGCCACCGCGGCCCTGCTGGGAGGCGTGGCGTACGCGGTGCTTTACTATGCCGGAATTGATTCTTCCACCTGCTTCGTGACGGGCTTCATGGTCACGCTTTCCGTACGCCTGGCGGCCATCCGCTGGAACTGGAACCTGCCTTCCTACATTCCGTTATTCACCTCGGATACCGATTCGCCTCCTGAAGAACCGGAAACTTGACAGGAGGGAATGTTTTCGTGAAGCCTTAAGAGCGTCGGCGCCTGCGGCGGCAAAAGGCAGTTCCCGCCGCGAGGGTGGTGAGAACTGCCGTGGAAGGTTCCGGAACATTATAAAAGGGCAGCATCAGGGCGTCGTATGCGTTGATTCGAGGGCCGTTCTCGCTCCCCAAGTGCAGGGTTCCATCCGTTTCATGATAATAAACGTCCCGTTTTTCCAGACCTTGTCCGTTGTCGGAGTCTGTGACGTACAGGGATTTGGCCATGCCGGTAGTGTCGTCAACCTCAATTCCCCAGCAGGTAATGGCATGACCCGGACCTGATGCAGGAGCAATGGAAAGTCCCACTACGCCGCCATTCTGGAAAAATGAGACGAGGTCTGTACCGAACTGGAGGGGAAAGTCGCTTTGCGTGAAGTATTTGCTGCTGATGAAAGGGCAGTCGCCTTCCCAGGTGGAAGAGGACAATCCCAGAGATGTAATGTATCCCTCCCAGTATCGGCCAGTATTCTGCGGTTCAGTGATGGTTTCCTTAAAATCGTATAAATAATTGTTGGGATTGAGAGGTTTCCCTCCCAGGTACCACCGCAGGCCTATTTCTATGCCTTTCCCGGTATTGGCCCAATTATTGCAAAACACATCGTAAATTTCCGTTCTTCCGCTTTCATTCTGGCCGTTGGGAACGAAAGCCGGAATGCCGGAGGAATTATTCTGCCACCATTGCAGCATATTGCTGGCTGTGGCCGCCCAGCATAAATCGGAATCTCCGTTCCAGTATTTTTTGGTATTTATGAACCCCGAATCTTCGGAAACATTATGGGCAAAATAAATGGCGGCTTGGACAGGAACCAGAGCTAAAAGGAAAAAGAGAGAAAGGGTGCGCAACATAAAACGTGACACCGATAGCGAATTAACAAGCCGGAATCAATGAAAATATCCGCAAATAAATTTTTTGGATGCTTGCTATCCTTCCACAGAATGGAGAGAAAAGAAGATTCCGGAGTCAGAAAAACCTGGTGATGGAAGCTTCTTCTCATTTCCCGATGTAGCATATTTGCATCACTGATTATTAGTGACAATTCATTTTAATCGGTACAACCTTTGTTTTTACAAGTACACAGAATGTAGGGATAAATGCAAATCGTTGTATTTAATTGTTTTGCATATACGTGTTGTACCGCCTTCTTTCAACCCTTTTGTGGAAAATGTCCGCTATCAGATACAACGTATTGGATGGTAGGGCATTTTCGCATGATGTTACAAAACGCTTGTTGAATACAAAGATAGTTGTTTTCTTAGTATTTTTTTTGTGATTTTCGGTGAGATTTTTATGCTCTGAATATTTGAGATGTTTGATTCGCTTGGAAAAGTGTAGATGTTTTATCACTTATGTATTTATATGCATATGCGCTAAATCTTGAAACTTTACGTTTTTAGCACACCTTGTATCTTAATGATTATAAATCAGTCATCTATTTTATCGTTCTATATCTTTCTTTGAATGATATACTTGGTTTGTTTTCTCCGAATAGGATGTGATAATACCTTTCTGAATAAGGATATTCATGAATACACTATTTAATGAATTTCTTTTTATCTTAGGTGATTTCTTAGGATTGGCTATTTCATCATAAGGATTGCCTAACGATATTAAGAATGTTTTTATTGTGTCGTTATCAATACTATTGTGTATTTGTAAGAATAGTTTTATTCTATCAGTAACAGGAAGTCCTACTCTATGAATTAACTGAATTTGTAAAGATTCGCGTATATAGTATTTATTCGAATTTTTCAGTACATTCTCTAATACAAATTTTGAATTACAAATGCTTCCTATAATAACATCTTCATCAACTGCATTTACAAAACGGAATTTCATTTCAATGCTAAGTTGAGATGAAGTGATAATTTTCTCCATATCCGAAGTATCAACTTTTAATTGATCCAATACCTCTATGAATTTGTCAGGAGCTTTTGCGATTAGTTGAACATTTAGACCTTTGTAATTTTGGCGTAAAAAATCATAACCAGCAACAACTTTATTAATCTTATTACTCTCGATTAAGAGTTTCATTCTTTCATGAGATATTGAACTTGAATCAAAACTATTGTAGCACCATGGAATAGATGATAAGAACAGTTTGTATGACTCATCATTAATACTCTTTTCGTGAATCAACGCTTTGCATAATTTACTATATATACCAACTCCGTTTTCATTAGCTGTAGTTGTCATTCTGTTTTTGGATAATACAATAGCATTATTCTCTTGATTTAAAAAGGTAATAACAGACGATGATAATGAATCTTCATCATTCGCAAACATCGTTTGAACATTCTCCCAGGTTGGCCTTACTTTTGAATACTGGAATAATAAATGAGCTTCATCCAAGCCAGTAATAGTGGATATATCATCCACGATAGTTTCTATCTGTTGAATGAGTTTATCCTTAAGCTTAATGTTTAATTTGGAATTGTTTAGTAGAATAGTGTATTCTTCTAGTTCCTCTCTGGTATTACCTTTCAATTCAAGTAATATCTTTTCTACATAGGTATTAATTTCTTCCTCGATATATTCCACAATATTATTCAAACCAGAGTTTTTAAGATAGGAGTAGTTTTTACTATTGAAACTTTCTTGATCAAATTTATCTTTTGGAATAATAATTTTGAGCATCTCTATGTTAATCTCATAATAACTATTCTGCATCAAAAATGTTAAGTCTTGTGCTGGAGAATTTGGACTGATATTTTTGAACACAACACCTAACTTTTCTACCAACTTTTGTTTTTTCTTATTATCTACATGTATAATAAAGAAATCACGATAGTTTTTTATATAAGTATCGTTTTCGTCAAAAATATTGTAAAGGTCATTAATGTTTGCATATTTCAAAATCAATAAGAAATACTGCTCTTTTCTTTCATCGGTGTAACTAGGTTCCTGTCGTATATATCTCCAGATATTATTCCAATATGAACATAATTGATTGACAAACATGCTTTTGTGTTTGCTTTTATCAATATATTCATTTATGAATTTGATAGTTGTCTCGTGCTCATTTGCAAGTTGTTTGAATAATGTATCTGTTTTATCTGTATATTGACTTATAATGAGCGCATCAACAAGATCAAAGTTCAAGATACATTCTTTCTCAAATGTATATAGATTTATGCGCTTGAGCAGTTCTTCTTTTTTATTCAGGGTATAGTCGAACTGAGGTGACAATTCTCTCTTTACATTTATCAAGAATTGATAATCTGTTTTTGAAAGAGCACCTTCATGAAAAACTGAAATGTAGTCTAAATAATTCTCATTGATATAACCATTTCGCAATAGAATATCAATCAACTCCTTCTTCTTATCATCAGTACAATTTATTTTTATTTTGCCTTCTGATAGTATTTCTCTTAAGCTACTCTTTTTGATTCGTCCTATTTGTTTTTGTAGGTTTGTAATAGCTATTCTGAGATTATTATTCTTATTTGCCTGTTTATCAGCGATTATTTTTTCTCGTTGGTCGTAAGTGTAATTGGGATTGACTTGTTTCTCTATTTCATTGAATTTAAATGAATAAGAATTAGAATTTCGTTGGTTATAATAATTTAAATAATAGTAATCAAGATTACCATCTTTTATTTTGCAAAATGTGTCATCATCAGTAAAGTATTCCATACTTACCATTTCATCGTTATCTTTTAATCCTGCTAGGCCTTGGCATTCCTCAAGAATTTTTTCACAGACTTTAGATACATAAAGAGTGCGTAAATCTTTTATATCAAAAATAGAAGCTTCTTCAGATAGTCGTAATCTCTCTTTTATTGATTCAATTTGTTTGTTAATTTGATTAATAGCATTTTCGATATATTTGTTCTTGCTGTTGATCGTTTCAAAGAGTTCTCCTTTGTTTTCACTCAAATTAGTGAAGTCTTTTGGAAATAGATTCTTATATACAATGATAGCAAGCAACTTGTTTATATCAAGCTGCTGATTGACTTTTGTAGCATATATATGAAACTCGTTCATTATATTGTACAGAAGTCGCATATCGTCCACAAACAGTGATAAGTCATCTATCAAATCATTATCTATTTTGATAGATTTTCCTTTCAACATCTTTTTCAGCCTGTCTCCAGAGTTTGAGAAGTTGACAATAGGAATGACTGGAAGCATATAATCAAAGAATTTGGCTCTATCCTTATCCAGAAACATATCGTCTTTTATAGCGTATATGAAGACAATATCTTGTTTGACTTTCTTTGAATTGTTGATAAGGAGATTAATCTCGCGAAGCTTTGTGAATACTTCTGAATTTCCAAAACGGTCTAAGTCCTCGATGATAATGACATTGTAGTTTGTTGCTTCAAAGAAATAAATAATCTCATCAATGTAGTTATTTAGAATAGACTTACTGATATTTTTATCTATTTCTATCTCAGTTCCTTTTAGATTCAATTTTTTAATAGAAAGACCTATTATCGAACGTGAAGATTTATAGAAAAAAACAAACAATATTACTAAACTAACAGTCAGTGCAATATATTTGGCAATATTGCTTGCAAAGATAGATTCTTCCAAATTAAAAAAATAATCCATCTCATTCGGTAGGATAAGGACAATGAGAGAAAAAATAAAAATCATGGAAACTATTGTTTGTAAAAATAATTTCCATGACTTTAGACTTTGTATCTTCTTTAATCTTGAATCAGGGATTTTAGAATTTGTTTCACGATAAAATAGTTGCTGTAGTAGACTTAATTCTATTAGTCGCTGAGTGTCATTATCGCAAGTATGGTGATTGCTATTTTCTTGGCCATTACTTTTCTTTGGTACCTCGAAAGTTGCCAATGAGATATTAAGGAAATGATTCTTATGAAATGACCATTTCTTATGTTCTTCTCGCTTTATGAACGTTTGGAGAATACTACTTTTACCAGAACCATAAGGACCTGATATTGCGATATTCTTTATCTGTTTTTTATTAGACAAAGCCCACGACAGAGCATCTAAGTAAACATCACAATCTTCCGCACTATCTGTTGGAGATAATGGAATATAAGGTAACTGAATATCTTCTTTTTTATTCTCAAATAACTGTTTTCCTATGATTTGTTTACACTTATCTATTATTCGTTTCATCATCTCTAGATACTCATTGTAGATTTTCTATTCGAAAAAAAGTTCTTAGACTATAGTTAATTTATATTTTTGTTTGTAACTTTGGAATTTGTTATGGGATGATCATTTTAATAACTCGCAGCTTGCGATATCTTATTTAAATACTCATTTCTTACGATAGATGCAAGTTTGCCTATTGATTTTGATTCAATCAAAAGTTGCAGTACGAGTTGGAAAATATTGTTATTATTCATTCTATGTCGCTAATTAAAACTGTATTATGCAAATGAATTTAAATATTCTCAAACGATTTTTATATTTCTAATTTTAGGTTATTTTAAAAATCCGAAAGATACTCATTGTCTTGAATCAAGCGAAATCTACTGTATTCAGCGTATGCTTTTTCTTGTGCTTGTTTAGCGAAAATAGTACCAGCATTATTCAATATATCATATGAGGTCAGGAAATCATCCAGTTGCTTTTTCCAGTTTACCACCGTAGTAATAATCTGCCGTTCTGTACGAAGTTCTGTCAAATCAAAAGCAATAGCAGATAGAAGATTCAAGGCTGAGACTTCTTTGTCGGATAAATAACTCTTAGCAACTACTGTATCTGACTCTTCCCATATTTTGATTTCTTCGGTTTGAAATCACAGAAACTTTACAGAATTTAAGATTATGTTTCTCTACTACTATGCGAATCTCAGGTACTCCTACTTTCCGATGCAGAAGGAGGAAAAAATGGCGCCCAGCACGTCTTCCGTGTCCACGGCTCCGGTGATTTCTCCCAGGTGCGTCAGGGCCTCCCTCAGTTCTAGGGCTGTGAATTCCGGACTTTCCTGGCGGGAAATGGATTCCACTGCCAGCCGGACATGCTCCCGGCAGAGGCCCAGTTCATGCTGGTGGCGGGCATTGATGGCTACCAGGGAGCTGCCCGTTTCTCCGGGCAGGGAGGAGGCAAAGGCCTGGACAATGGCTTCCTCCAATTCCTTTCTTCCTTCCCCGGTGGCGCAGGAAAACCGGATGCCGGGCACGGCCTTCCAGTCCGGATGGACTCCCAGGTCGCACTTGTTCAGAATAAGCAGCCGGGGCGCGGTGAGGGCAGGGGCGGTGAAGTCTTTTACCCGGGGTATGGAGGCATCCGCCACTTCCAGAACCAGATCCGCGGTTTCAAGCGCCCTGTTGGTGCGGGTAATGCCAGCCTGTTCAATGACGTCGGAAGATTCTCGCATGCCTGCCGTATCAATCAGCCGCAGGGCCAGCCCGGCCAGCTGGATGGATTCCTCCACCGTGTCCCGCGTGGTTCCGGCAATATTGCTGACAATGGCCCGGTCATATCCCAGCAGGGTATTCAGCAGGCTGGATTTACCCACATTGGGAGGTCCGGCGATCGCCGTGCGGATGCCTTCCCGCAGCAGGCGTCCGCCTTCGGCAGTTTTAAGGAGGGAGGAAAGCTTTTCCTCCATGCTCCGGAGGCGCGCCAACAGATCGGAGGCGGTGTCCGGGGAGATGTCTTCATCCGGAAAATCAATATAGGCCTCAATGTGGGCCAGCACATGAACCAGGTTGTCTTTCAGTTCGTCCACCTGGGCGCCGACGCCTCCGTCCAGCTGGGTTTGCGCGGCTTTCAGAGCCAGGTCGCTTCCAGCGGAAATCACATCCATCACGGCTTCCGCCTGGGTCAGGTCCATGCGCCCGTTCAGGAAGGCCCTTTTTGTGAACTCTCCCGGTTCCGCTGGGGAGGCCCCGCATTGGTAGAGGCGTTTCAGCAGGCGGTCCGTCACCAGCATGCCGCCATGGCAGGAAATTTCCGCGGTATCTTCCCCCGTATAGCTGGCCGGGGCGGGGAACCAGGTGACAGGCGCCTGGTCAATGACGGCTCCTTCCGCGTCCCGGATGCAGACCAGCGTCGCCCTGCGCGGCCGGAGGCGTTCCGTGAAAGCCGCGGGGGTGCATTGTTTCAGGATGTCCATGCAGCCGGGGCCGCTCATGCGGATGACGGCGATGGCCCCCTGTCCTGCGGCGGTGGCCTGTGCGGCTATGGTGCGTTCCGGGTCAGTCATGGTTCTATGGATTCAAAAAAGCCGCCCCCGAGCAACTTGCCTCCGTCGTAAAAGGCGCAGACCTGTCCCACGGCCAGGGCCCGGAGGGGCGTGTCAAAGTTCAGGAGCACCTTTCCTTCTTCCAGATATTCGCAGGATGCCCATTCCGCCTTGGCCCGGTAGCGGGGTTGGGCCATGACGCGGGCCGGCAGGGGAGTGTGCGTATTGGAAATGCCGCCGACCACGGCGCGGGACG
>OBDJ01001025.1_pt1 | contig 11204 bp, 7 predicted proteins | sample 1518041 | NCBI WGS metagenome assembly OBDJ01 (sample SAMN01760916, study PRJEB22395) | human gut metagenome
CAGGACACGCCGCAGGTGGCCGGTATGGTGCAGGGCAAGCAGGGCCGCAAGATTGTTGGCCCCGGCCACGCTCCAACAGGTCCGGTTGTGCTTCATCCGGTTCCCAATAATGGTGAAGATATTGCTCTCCATGCTCCCACACCGGGCAGGCTGCTGGCCCTCGTTGGGCAGCGGGGGCTTCCTTCCGCCCCGCTGGTAGTATGGGATCAAGGCTTTCTGGTGGTTGCTGAAGTAGGTAAACAGCCTCCGCCGTTTCTCCTGTTCGTCAGGGTCCAGGGTGCTTTCAATGGACGCTTCCACCACAGCAATCGCTTCTTTGGCTTTGCGTGCATAAAGTAGCCCCAGAATGGTTTCCTGGAGGTCTGGATCACTCACGCAGGTACGCACCGCCCGGTTTCTGTGGAACAGATCAAGCTGGTAGGTACAGCCCGGCACCATGTTCCGTTGCAGCCAAGTCCCGCCATCGCTGTTAAAGACCCGCCGTTTCACGCAGTCCACATCGTAGAAGTCGGCTACTACACCCTCGGCGTGGTGGCGAAAAGGCTCCGCCTGCTCCATGCTGGCGTAGGAAACCTTGTTGGCAAGGCTTCGCCGCCCGCTGGCGTCCTCGTAGACCCCGGAGTAGGCAATGGACACCTTCATCTCCTTGCTGGGTCCGTATTCCAGGCGGTCTTTCCCTTGCAGGGCAAGGTACACGCCGTCCATCTCCTCGTACAGCACCGGCGTTTCGTAGGTCCCGGCTCCGCACTCGGACTTCGCCGCCGCAAGGGTCTCCACACGGGCCTGCTCCCAACTCCCGGCGTTCTGGACGATCCGCCAGACGCTCTCGTGGCTCAAGTTCAGCCCGGTCAGGTCGTTGAGGGTGGTGGCCGCTGTCCGGTAGCTCACCGCGCAGGCCGCTTCCACCGCCATCATACACACAGTATCGCTGAAAAGGCCAACTGTGTCAAGGCCCATGCTCTGGTCCAGCAGATAGACCGTTGCCCTGGCCTGCTCCGTCCCCCCGGACAGCAGGTAAACATGACGCTGGTACTCCACCTCGCCCATTACTGTTTTGAGCGTGGTGGACCGGTAGCCCTTGTCCCGGTATACCCCACGGTCCCGCTGCTGGGCGAGTGTCTGGTCCGCCTTCTCTATGCACCGCCGCATGATGTTGCGGCCAAGGGAGAGGACGGCCTCGTACACCACCTTCTCCAGTGTGGCGATGTCAACAAACTTCTCCCCCCACTGAAAAATCTGCTTGCCTTGTGTCTCTAACTTTGTTACCATTGCCTTGGGACTCCTTTGCAGTAGGTGTTTGTTTTCAACTCTCAATTCTACTGACTTTGGATCCCCGAGGGAAGCGGTGTTTTCACTGTTTCCCTTTTTCTTTTGCCAACGATAATTTTACACTAACATCATCTGGAGGTTTCTGTATGAAGCGGTGCTATTTCCTTGGGATGGATGTCGTATTTGATGCCGAACTTGTCCCACAGTTATATGAGCTGTGCAAGCAGGTCGTGGAGGAAAACGATAGCGTCGAATTCTGGTTTTACTACGGTGAGGACCGGTCCTTTGTGTCCTCCTGCCTGGCACTGGTCATCCATCTCAAAACAAATTATCCAGATCGCGACGTAAAAATTGTCCGCGTCTTTGATCCGCTGAAAAACGACACGCCTGCCGACTGGTTTCAGCAGGCATACAATTCAAGTTTCCCACGCTGCATTCCCGATAAGAATGTCTTCGCGCCTGCGATGGATGGCGCGGCCGCCCAGGGAGAGCACTCCTACGTCCAGCAGGCGCATAAAATAGAGCGATGGATTCTGAGGGAAATGGACCTAGTATTCGCCTACTACTATCCCAACTTGGAAGATAGCGTGATCGCTCGAATCGAGTACGCACAAAATCACTCCCCGGCCGAGGTCAAGCATTTGCACTTCCCAAAAACAGAGCAGATCATTCAGGAAATTGTGGATACGAAATTTGACGAGCGGACTGTGCAGATCCTAAAATTGTTCCGGGAGAATCATTCGCAAAGAGAGATCGGCAAAGCCGTCGGACTATCCTCGACCCGGGTGTCCCAAGTGGCTCATAAGGCGGCAAGGGATGTCCGGTATGAGTTGATGCGCAGGTTTGGAGGGAAACGGGTATTCAAAGACCGTATCTGTGGGATGTGCTGCCTCCCGCAGGATGCCACGGCGTTACAGCTCGTTGTCTTTGAGAGCTTATTGGAATACCTTGCCCGGAAGTACCAGGTCAAGGAGTTCTGGATTGATCCCAAGAGCTCAGACACGCCCTATGGAGCTGCCTTGGCGAAATACTGCGCCTATGCCGCGTACGGCCGGCCCAGAGCAAAGGTTGTCGTGTGTATGCAGACGGATGATCCAGATGAATGGGGAAAGACGATCGAGACGTATGTGCCCCCATTCATTTCCGTGGTCAATCTTGGGCTTGAATCCGCTGACTGGAATACCATCTGCGAGGAAATGGTGCGTCAATGCACTTGTATGGTTACGGATTTTGCATCACCTGATGGCCAGATCGTCCGCGACCTTTGCGCAAGGTCGGGGCAAAACTACCTGTTCGATATTCCGAAGAAAGAGTACCAGATCGACGAGAGGTTTGCTTAAGCAGTTCTGGGCCCCGACCAGTATTTTGGCCGGGGCCCAATCAATGCAATCCATGTGCATTACTGCACACAGCATTTATATCCTCAAGTATCCTCTGGCATTTTTGTTTATCCGCGATCAGAGCCATCTGAAGCACTGGAGAGCTCGATTTCGATGACATCGTCCAGTGGGACTTTTGTTCCATCTGTGAAGAGCATCCATCGCTCATATTCGTCCATCCTTTTCAGGTTGCCGCTTTTCGTCACATAGGCCCCGCCCGATTTCTTCTTGTCGGGGATAAAGTAGGTGACGGTCAGAGCGGGGTGCAATGCGATCTGCTCCACAAGAATCTGCTGTTTCCGGTCCAGTTCTTCTCTCTTCTCTTCACTGAGATCTATCCTTTCCTCTGTCAAACGCGCAGTCTCATGGATTGCATCGCCATAGCCGGTCAGGGCCGCGAAGGGCGAAAACTGCGCTGCCCTGTCCTGCATCGGCATCTGCGGCCGTTTTGTTGAGACATGGTGCGGGAGATTGATGATGTCAAGATACTCGTCACTCACGCCTTATGACCTCCAATCTGGCCATTTCGATCTTTGGCTGTTGCCCCCTCTTCAAAATTCATTCCCTTGAGGATGGCGTTCTTCCCATATTTCTTCTTAATGCCGAGCAGGGCCTGCTGCACCTTCTTTTCCCGTGCCAGCTCCTCATCCTCCTGTCGGCGTTTCGCATCCAGCGCCTGATGGTCTGTAAAGAGGTCCAACTGCTCGTAGTTGTCCTTAGCCAAAGGCGCGGAGGCCTCGTCAATCACATGGGTCGCGGTGATATTCAGCCGGCGGATGAGCAATCCATTGCCGGCGATCCTGTCAAACAACTCCCCTGCGGCATCCATAATCAGCTTCGTGGAAGAAGTGTACCGCTCCAGGTTAATCGTGCCGTGGGAGTGTTTCGGGATCTGACGGCCGTAGTGGTCCTTTACAATTTCGCCGTGATATTTCCTGCGGCGCTCCGGGTCGGTTAAGTTCTCGACGTCATATCCTATCGTGACAACGAGCTGATCGGTCACAAGCCCTTTGTCCAATAAGTCCATCGAGAGACTGTCCGCCATCTCCCGGAGTACAAGGCGCGCCTTTTCTGTCTCGTAGGGCTGATGCAATACCTGACCTGATCCTAAGCTGCTGCTTTCAGGCTGATATGCCTTGACTGCTTCAATGGTGCAAGGCTCCCAGCCCCATGCATGGTCAATGAGCAGTTCCGCATTCTTGCCGAACAGCCTGTAAAGAAGATCCTCGTCTACGGTGGAACGCCGGGCAATATCACCCATGGTGAACATCCCGTTCTCCTCAAGCTTCCTGGCATATCCCCGGCCAACACGCCAGAAATCGGTGAGAGGCCGGTGTGACCAAAGTGTCTTCCGGTAACTCATCTCATCCAGCTCAGCGATGCGGACGCCATTCTTATCTGCCGGGATGTGTTTTGCGACAATATCCATCGCAATCTTGCACAGATAGAGGTTCGTACCAATCCCGGCTGTCGCTGTGATCCCGGTGGTTTTTAGGACATCCAGAATGATTCTCATGGCGAGGTCATGAGGAGACAGTTTGTAGGTATCAAGATAGTCCGTCACATCCATGAAGACCTCGTCGATGGAGTAAACGATAATATCCTCGGGAGCAACGTACTTCATGTAAACCTGGTAGATACGGGTACTGTACTCCATGTAATACGCCATCCTCGGAGGCGCAATGATGAAGTCAATGGACAATCCGGGGTTCTCCTGCAGTTCCGAATACAGGTACGTTGCGCCCGCCAACTGACGGCCTGGAGCATGACGCTGGCGCTCGATGTTCTTCTCCTTGACGCGCTGCCTCACCTCAAATAACCGACAGCGCCCTGGCAGACCGTAACTCTTTAAGGATGGCGTAACGGCGAGGCAGATCGTTTTATCCGTACGGCTTTCATCCGCAACGACAAGGTTTGTATTCAGAGGATCTAAATTGCGCTCCCGGCACTCGACCGAAGCATAAAAGCTTTTTAAGTCGATTGCGATGTAGGTGCGCTGTTTCATGCTCCGGCAACCTCCTTCTTTTCCCTTAGTCCCAAACTATCTATCTTATTATACAGGTACAGGCAATAGGATGTCCACCTATGACATTTCGATTTCTACAGCCCGTATTTTTTCACGATATAGGCCATGTGCGTTTCCAGCTCAAACTTTGCATTCTCTGGGATCTTGCCCTCCGTGAGGGCTTTGGGAATGACCAGCTTCGCCATTCCCTCATCATCCCGATGGAGCGTCACCTTCTGCTTTTCAAGGTCAATATTCACGAGAGAGTAGCCCTCTGTAAGCCACGCTTCGGCAATGGTGTTACAGTTCTGTCGCGGATACCACCAATCCTTATTCTTGTATGCAGAGGCCGCGAGAGGGCGGCCATCAATCTCCTCAATCTCCCTGAACGTGAACGTCACGGACGCCGCCGAGCAATTCGCCATATACCGCTTGAGGGCATAATGTTTCCAATTCGGGGTAATATCCTTTTTTACCCTCGCCCCCTTTGGGGAAGCCTCCTGGATGCCCTTCAGCGTATCATATACATTGTATCCGCCCGCAGGATGAAAGTCCTCCATCTCTTTGATCAGTTCAAGCTCATTCTGGGCACATATTTTGTGGATGTAGGCGGAATTTCGGATGGAGGGGGGACGGGTCAAATTAAGCTGAACGGTCGTACGGGGTTGGTCAACAAGGATTGGCCTACCGCAGTAATAGCAACGTCCATCTTGCCTCAGCCAGATAGCGCGGTATGGGCCTGTCACATTTTGAATCTCCCGGTCATGCGTTCTGCACTCAATATAATCTTCATCAACAAAAGGATTGGCATTCGTCTTAACACGGTTATGTGTGAGTAGCAGAGTATCCTCCAGGCGGACAACTCGGACACTTTTATCATCCGCAAGCGCATAGAAATATCGTCCATCCGGCCCTTTATACCAGTACTTCGCCTTGAGCTTGGGAAGGGCCAATCGCGGGTGCCTTTTAATGGCCGCCTCCAGCAGGGCCGTCTGAACAGCCACATCCACGCGGCGAAATGCGGGCAGCGCATCGCAGTACCTATGATAGCTGGCCCAGCCCTTGAGTTTCCGGTTCAATCCAAGTATCAGATCCCGCTGGGATTTTCGACTTGTCATGATTAAGTTCTTCAGCTCGGTGATAAACCGATCCACAGCCCTTTCGGAGGGGTAGGAATACAAGATCCCATTCTTTCGGATATAGGTCCGAGAGAGAAACGTAAACCCTTCGTCTAACCTGCAGATCTTGGTCTTTTCTGCGGAGAGGACGAGGCCCCGCTCCGCGAGAAACGCACGCACGGCATGCAGGGCCCTCTGGGCGCTGTCCTCAGAACGCACGGTCACTAAAATATCATCGGCAAATCGGATTAGATTTCCGTTGGAATAATCTGACGGCGCGACCTGACCGTGGATTGCGGTGAAGATAACCTTCTGCAGACCATCCAGAACGAAATTTCCCAGATAGGGGGAGAGGTTTCCGCCCTCGGATATTCCAGTGTTTTCCGCAGGGAACAGTTCCCCGGCAAACACAATGCCGGCCTCCAACAATTCTCGTAGGACACGCTTATCCATTGGAATGTGCTCCAGTAGCCAGGCGTGTTGGATGTGAGAATAGTAGGCCTTTATATCGCAGCAGACAACAATGTTTGGCGCGGACTTCCCTTTCAGCGCCTCAAACACATAGGCATGTGCATCTTGGGCTGACCGGCCAGGCCGGAACGCAAACGATTTGCGCTCCGCCGTTGCCTCCGTTACGGGGATCAGAGAGTATCCGTACAGCACGCTCATGGCGCGGTCGTAGTAGGTCGGGAGCTGCGGCCGGCGCTCCTTCCCTGTGTTTTTGGCGATAATGAGGATCTGGCGCATGGGAGAGGCATGGTAGCCCTTTGAAGTCAGGGACATGGCAGCCCGCATCTTTTCACTGCTGGTGCGCCATTTGACCCCATCCACGCCTGGGCTTGAAGTGGAGGCGGCGACATGCCGGACGGCAAGGCACTTGATGTCCAGGTCGCGCACCAGGCGCTTCTGGAGGTCAACAACCTCCTTCTCATTTTTTCGGAATGCGGCTATGGACAATTTCCGCTGCATCAAGGCCAGTTTGCTCTCCGCTGCGCTCCAGTCGATTTGCTCCCAGAGCCGAGCCAAATACTCATCTGAAAACTCCATGTTCATAACCTGATCACCAACTCAATCGGGCAATGGTCCGAGCCAGTGATCTCGGTATGGTGGATTATCTGCTCCACTTTATCGAAAATGCACTCATCTACGAGAAAGTAATCCAGGCGCCATCCACGATCCTCCTGCCGCTTATTCAGCCTGTTGCTCCACCAGGTATAGCTCCGCTTGTCAGGGTAGAGGGTACGGAATGCATCCATCAGGCCGCTCTCAAGCAGCGTTTCAAGGTCCGATCGCTCATCCGAGGCATAGCCCTGGCTTGCCCAGTACTGCCTCATGTTTTCCGCATAGATGTCGATGTCTTCACGGGCAACATTGAAATCACCGCCTATAATGACCGGCTTTTGATTTCTCAGCTCTTCTACATAGTCCAGGAGCATCTGATCCCATTCTAAGCGGTATGCGTGGCGCTGCAGGTTCTTCTGGGAATTGGGGACGTAGGCATTGATTAAGAAAAAGGCATCATACTCCAGTGTGATAGACCGCCCTTCATCGTCCCCATCGTCAGCTCCAAGGCCTTTCATAATACGAGCCGGCTTGCATCGATAGAGTGCTGCCGTGCCCGCATATCCATCCCGGTTGCCATGATTCCAGGTGCAGTCATACCCGCTGAGGATCACCGGCTCCTGCTGGGTACGGATCTCCTGTAGGCAGATCATATCAGGTTTCAGAGCGGCGATCGCGTCAAACGAGTCGTGTTTCAGGCATGAAATCAGCCCGTTCAGGTTCCATGATACAATTCTCATCGTGGCAGACCTCCTCTAAAAGTAAAAGGGTCCAACACCTTCTATGGTGTCGGGCCCTTAAATTCACTGCTATCGACTCTGGTGTATCCGGTTGTCCCAGGAATGCCTTCGCATTACCTGCCGCAGCATTTTTTGTACTTCTTTCCGCTGCCGCAAGGGCATGGATCATTTCTTCCTACTTTGACTTTCTTCTTCGTTTCCGGCGGGGTAAGCTGTGCAAGTTCAGCTAAAAGGCTCAGTCGCAGTCCCTCATTTGGTAATTCCGCGCTGAGGATACCTTTCCGAAGCTCCTCTAAATTCATTGTCCCGTCTGCTATCGCCTTCCTGATATTTGGGCCCAAGGTCAGTGTCTGGGGCATACGGTCTTCTTCGGGAAGCAAATCATACATCTCATTGGGAGTGTAGCCCCGGTTGCACTGCATTCTGGTATCGTTGTGGATTTTTTGATACAATTCGGTGAAGAACTGGAAATCACGCTCGCTCTGAAATATGATGCCCATGGCCGTCATACGCTCCTGGACCTGAGGGAAGTCCGCATTTGCATAACGAATACCATAGAGCACTTCTTCAAACACCATTTCTGCCTTCAGATCACTGAGAAACAGACGTTCTTGGAAGAACTTGAGCAGTTCATCCGTTTCCTCGGTCGGTTCATAGTAGAATGGATCGGCGTAGGCCAGGAATTGTTTCTTGGGTGGTATAAAATACGGTTTCCCCCGCTGCATCTCCATGAGCCCATGGTAGGTGGACAGGCCATCATCTATCAGCGTAATGTCGATGATCTCCCGATCCAGCTTGTCCTTTAGGACGCCGTCCGTGTAAAGCTCATCGACGCCAAGAAGATGATACTCCTCACACTCATGTCGGGCGACCTCCGAAAAGGCCAGGAACTCCTCCTCAGTGACCAGTCTGGGATTTTGCTCATGGATGATTTGGTATGCCTTCTTCAGCGGGATAATCCCATAAAGATTGGACATGGCGTTGAAGTACTTACGCAACAGCCTGGAGGTGGTATCCTTAAGCGGAATCTCGCGGTAGAGCGCATTTAATTCCGTCCGCCTATAGACCTCCGGGAAATTGATATATTTCTGATCTTCACGCGCCATGAACAAACCTCCCAACACACAAACAGGCCATGCTTGAAAGAGATTATCTGGATTATAAACGCCATATAGTGCCGCTTCAGCCCCAAAATACGACATATCCAATGATATAGATTATAACCTGCATGCACACAAATGGCAAGACTACTCTCTCAACCAGGTAGAGTAGCCTGTAAGCGATGGCATGATTCAGGTCTCTGAAGGCATAGCTACAGGCGTGGACCCCCCACAACATGACAGCGATTTGTCGTATTTGTCCCTATGCGAGGCTCTGTTTCGTCATGCGGTTGAGCCCGTGCAGTAACGGTGTTGAGGTTGACAATGTAGAAAAATGCCGTTTACGTCAAAAAAATTCAGAGCTGCGGCGAGGTAGAGATGCGATATTCACAAACGACAAAACGCAGCATGTTATCAACGGGATAGCATACTGCGTTTTGAAATTATGGTCATTCGATCACGGATAACAAATCAGGAGTCATCTACAGGATCGTCATTCCCGTGCCAGATAGCCCACGGCTTAGGCGCAGCAGTCATATTTCAAGGCTGTTGCTATCCAGCAAAAACGGAATGATGCCCATATAAAAGATTCCGTGTTCATCCATGTGAGGCTTCGCGCTGCCGGCGGTAACGACGATCTTTTTGAAGAAGTCACCGCTCTTCAGCAGTGGCGTAATCTCCTGGCTACGCTTTTGTGGATCATCTATACTAAAGGCCGACTGGATATAGACCTTCTTCAGGCCCATATTCACCACGAAGTCGATTTCGTGCTGTTTCTCGATTTTCTTGCCGTCCAGTGTTTCGGCATAGCGCACTGCGCCCACATCAACATTGTATCCCCGGAGGATCAATTCGTTGAAGAGGATATTTTCCATCAGGTGCGTTTCCTCGATTTGCCGAAAGTGTAGCCGGGCATTTCGTAGTCCTATATCGGTCGCATAATACTTGCATGGGGAGTCCAGATATGCCTTCCCCTTGATGTCAAAGCGCCTCGCCTTTTCAAAAATAAAAGCGTCTTCCAGAGCGTCGAGGTACTTCTTGACAGTTTTATCCGTGGTTCCCGCGTGGTTTACCGAATTGAGCGTTCTGGCCAGCTTACTGGGATTGGTCAGAGAGCCTACGCTGGAGGACACTACGTCAATGAGATTTTCAAGATAGGTATCCTGGGCGCCGTACCTCTCGACCACATCCGCAATATAGACGCGCTCAAAGAGGCCCGTGAGATAGCGGGCCCGCTCCGCCTCATCCGGCTCCAGGACAGCCAGCGGCATTCCTCCATAGACTACATACTCCGCCCAGGCATCCGCCTTTTCTAAGCCGGATATGGGATAGTATTCCGCAAAACTCAACGGGAACATCCGGATTTCGCTGCCCCGGTCCCGGAAATTGGTTGCGATGTCCTTGGAGAGCATCCGGGAGTTGGAGCCGGTCACATAGATATCCAGATTCGGACGTCCCATGAGGTCATTCAAAATGTCGTAAAAGGTGGTGTAGGCAAGGTCCCGGTCCTCCGGCGCAATTTGGCTTTCATCCACATCGGGGCGCTTGACCTTATAGGAGAGCTGTATTTCATCAATAAAAAGATAATACTCGCCATGCGGTGAAATCCGATCCAGCACGAAGTCATAGAGCGCATTGGGGTTGCGCAGGTGTTCATCCTCTTTTCGGTCCAGCGCGATCTCAAGGATGTGGGCATCATCCACTCCCTGCTGTGCAAGGTAACTTCGGAAAAGATGGCGCAGCAGATACGATTTCCCACAGCGCCGTATGCCGGTAATGATTTTCACCTTTCCATTGTGCATCTTGGAAATCAAGCGGTTTAGATACATGTCCCTGCTGATCTCCGGCATAGCAACACCCCATTCCGAATTTTATCGACTTTCTCATTTTCTCGTCCCGTCACTTTTAGTATAGCAGACCTTCCCCAAAAAGCAAGACGAATTAAATCGAAACTCTCAAAAATTCGGTATATCGATGACAAGTCCTTTAATCCAGGAGGTCGCGCTTGTACTTGTAGTATGTGTTGCGGGATAACCCTGTCAGTTGCATCACTTCTGCATCGCTGAGGGTCCCATTGAAGTCCCTGGAATGCTTCCTGATAATCTCCTTTGCCGCGATGCTCTTTTTCGTTACAATTTTGGAGCCTTTCGCTCTGCCGATCTGCTTCCCATTGAGCCGGGCTGTCTCAATTCCCTCGCGGGTGCGCTGATGCAGATCCTCGACTTCCTTCTCAGACTGCTCAAAGGCCAGTCGGATTTGCTCTTTGGCGAGCTCCATCAGGTAACGGTTGACGCCCTCAAGGATGTAGTCTACGTTGCTGCCGGTGAGCTGCACATTGTTCTCAAGGGCCTTCTTATAGGTGTCCGTATTGATGTGGGGTTCTTTAAGAAAGACCAGGTTGATTCCCCGGCCGAACAGCTCTTCATATGCTGCGAACCCATCCTCGGCGTTCCCGCTCATTCTGGACACGCTATCAAAGATGATGGTATCGCCGGGCCTGACTCGCTTCATCAGTTTCTGCCCTTCCCGCC
>OBDJ01001048.1_pt1 | contig 10956 bp, 10 predicted proteins | sample 1518041 | NCBI WGS metagenome assembly OBDJ01 (sample SAMN01760916, study PRJEB22395) | human gut metagenome
AGGAGCCGTATCCACTCCAAAACGGCGGATACGGCTCCAAAATGAATTTTTCGGCAGGGGAGGGACAGGAGAAAAGCAGACCTGCCAGAGGGCGGCCCCTTTATCAGGAGCCGCCCTCTGGCAGATGAAAGAAGATGAGAATCAGCGGAGAAAAGAGAGAAGATGAAAAGAGAACTACGAGAAAAAACCACGCAAACGCTTCTGCCTGCTATCTGAAAACGCCTGTCAGTCCAGGACGTTGGAGACCACCAGCCAGCGACCTGCATCCTGATGCAGGGTCACGCTGCCGCCTGCGTAGCGCAGTGTCACGGTACCATCGGGGCTGTGGTACCCATACTGGAAGCGGACGTAGCCTGCGTCACCGGCAGGGCCGTAGTACGCGTCGAAATCCGCCAGATAGGTGAGGCCGTCAAAGGCCGCGTCGGACATATCCGCCAGGCTCAGGCCCGTGTACCGCAGCAGCAGATCCTCCAGCTCCGATGCCGTCAGGCGGGCATAGCCCTCGGCACCCAGCTGGCGCAGCTCCCGGTCGGACAGGTCCCGGCTCCCGGCGCCGCCGGTGAACAGGGCAGTCAGATCCATGTCCGCAGCCCGGTCAAAGGAGACAGACAGAAACAGGTTGGGCCCCTGGGCAGGCAGCACGTTGAAGCAGCTGCCGCCGAACCAGCGGAGCTCCTGCTCTGTCAGCAGGCTGGCCCCCTGGGGCAGGGTCACCCGGGGCTCCTCCGCCGGGGCTGCGTCCTGTCGGACCGCCGGGGCGGAGAAATGCACAGGCTCGACGATATTCCTCGCTACGCTCTGCCCGCGCAGGCCGCAGGCACACAGCCCCAGCATCAAGCACACTGCCAGCAGCAATACCGTCTTTTTCATGGCGACTCCTTTCCCGAGGTGAATGTTGGTTTTTCCCTTACTGTACTTGCAGTATACAGGAGTTTCTCAGCAAAATCATCTCAAAATGGTGAATAACGGTTACAATCCGGTAACAAAGCGGTTAAAATTTGGTACACTTTTTCGGCGGTTGCAATGGTGGGGAAAATGAGGTATAATAATAGAATTGGCGTATCTTGCACAGGAGGGAACCCTGCCTTATGTGGTATTTTCTTTTGTTTGCCGCCCTGTTGGGGGCGGACCAGCTTATCAAATACTGGACGGTGGAGCACCTGGCTCTGGGAGAGTCGGCGGCGTTTTGGCCGGGCGTCATGCGGCTGACCCGGGTGCATAACTATGGCGCGGCCTGGTCCAGCTTTTCCGGCCAGACCGCGGACCTGGCGGTGGTGACGGTGCTGCTGATGGCGGCGGTGGCGTATCTGCTGGTGCGGCGCATCGTGCGGCATCCCCTGGGCGTGATCGCGGGGCTGATGATCCTGGCCGGGGGCGTGGGGAACCTCATCGACCGGTTGTTCCGGGGCTATGTGGTGGACATGTTCGACCTGACTCTATTTTCCTATCCGGTGTTCAACTTTGCCGACTGCTGCGTGGTGGTGGGGGCCATTCTGGGGGCCGTGTACTACCTGTTTTTATACGACAAATACGACAAGAAGGACAAAAAACATGGAAACGACCCGGCTGACGGTGACAACTGAGGAGGCGGGGCAGCGGGCGGACAGCCTGCTGGCCCGGCGGCTGGAGGGGCTGACCCGCTCCGCCGCCGCCCGGCTTCTGGAGGAGGGACGCGTTACGGACCGGGGCCGCCCGGTGGCGAAGAACCTGCGGGTCCAGCCGGGACAGGTGCTGGAGGTGACGCTGCCGGAGCCGGAGGAGCCGGAAGCCCGGCCCCAGGATATTCCCCTGGACGTGGTATACGAGGACGAGGACGTCATCGTGGTGAACAAGCCCACGGGGATGGTGGTGCATCCGGCGCCGGGGCACCCGGACGGGACCCTGGTCAACGCCCTGCTGTATCACTGCGGGGAGAGCCTGTCCGGCGTGGGGGGCCAGAAGCGTCCCGGCATTGTCCACCGCATCGACCGGGACACCAGCGGCCTCATTATCGCCGCCAAAAACGACGCGGCCCACCTGGCCCTGGCGGCCCAGCTGGCGGACCACACCCTGGCCCGGACGTATGAGTGCCTGGCGGTGGGCAATTTCCGGGAGGACAGCGGCACTGTCAACGCGCCCATCGGCCGCCATCCGGTGGACCGCAAGCGCATGGCGGTGGTGCGCCAGGGGGGCCGGGAGGCCGTGACCCATTGGGAGGTCATCGCCCGCTATCCCGGCGTCACCCATCTGCGCTGCCGCCTGGAGACGGGCCGCACCCACCAGATCCGGGTCCACCTGGCCCACATCGGCCACCCGATTCTGGGGGATACGGTGTATGGGGCCAAAAAGCCCGTGCCGGGGCTGACGGGCCAGTGTCTCCACGCCGTGGGGCTGCGGTTTCTCCATCCCCGCACCGGGGAGCCGGTGGAGCTGACCTGCCCTTTGCCGGAGGAGTTTGTCCGGATGCTGGACAAGCTCCGGCGGGGAAGCTGACGCCGCCGGCGATTCGATGGAAAATCATATGACGAACGACCGAACGAGGTGCGATATGCAGACATTTATGGTGCCCTGCCTGCTGGGGCTGGAAAAATTGGTGGGCGACGAGATCCGGCGGCTGGGGCTGCGGGATGTGCAGGTGGAAAACGGCCGGGTCCTGTGCCGGGGCCAGCTGTCCGACATAGCGCGGCTGAACATCAACCTGCGCTGCGGCGCCCGGGTCCTGCTGGTGCTGGGCCGGTTTCCGGCCCGCAGCTTTGAGGAGCTGTTTCAGGGCACCCGGGCCATCGCCTGGGAGGACTATCTGCCCCGGGACGCGGCCTTCCCCGTGAAGGGCTACTCCATCTCCTCCCAGCTTCACGCCGTGCCGGCCTGCCAGTCCATCATCAAAAAGGCCATGGTGGAGCGGATGAAGGCTCACTACGGCCTGGAGCAGTTCCCGGAGGACGGGGTGAAGCATCAGGTGCGGTTCTCCCTGTTCAAGGACGAGGCCATGATCTGTCTGGATACCTCCGGCGAGGGCCTGTATAAGCGGGGATACCGGGCCGTGGGCGTGGAGGCCCCCCTGCGGGAGACGCTGGCGGCGGCTATGGTGACCCTGTCCCGATTCCGGGGGAGGGACCCCTTCTGCGACCCCTTCTGCGGCAGCGGCACCATCTGCATCGAGGCGGCGCTGATGGCCCTGAACCGGGCCCCGGGCCTGGACCGCAGCTTTGACGCCCAGCGCTGGGGCTTTGTGCCCTCCGGGGACTGGCTGGCCGCCGCCGGGGAAGCTATGGACAAGGAGTTCCACAGGAAGTACGACATCTGGGGCGGCGATGTGGACCCCCGGGCCGTGGCCATCGCCCGGGACAACGCCCGGAAGGCCGGGGTGGAGGATGTGGTGCGCTTTGAGGTGGCGGATATGCGGAATTTCCGCCGGGAGGACACCTATGGCCAGCTGGTGACCAATCCGCCCTACGGTGAGCGCCTGCTGGAGCGGCAGGAGGCCGAGGCCCTGTATCGGGATTTCGGGCATATGTGGGAGCGGTTGCCGGACACCTGGCGGACCCTGGTGCTCAGCAGCCACACGGAGTTTGAGCGCACCTTCGGCCACCAGGCCAAAAAGAAGCGCAAGCTCTATAACGGCATGATCAAGTGCGATCTGTTTATGTACGGAAATGTGTAAGAGCGGGGTTGACAGCGTTATGCCGGGACTTTTCCCGAAATCTTCACAGAAATTTTCAATTTGTTCATATACTTTTCCGCCGCCGTGCTACAATAAGTTACGATCTGTTACCGAATCTTAAAACTCACCGGGAGGGCGCCGCTATGAAGCACATCTTTATCATCAACCCCACTGCGGGGAAATATGACAGCCGCCAGCGGATCTATGAAATGGCTGAGCATCTGCGGACGGCTCACGGTCTGGACGTGCAATGCATCCTCACCAAAAAACAGGGCCACGCCACCGAGATCGCCCAAAAACTCTGTCAGACCGGGGAGCCCCTGCGGTTTTACGCCTGCGGCGGCGACGGCACCGTCAACGAGGTGGCAAACGGCATCATCGGCTATGACAACGCCGCCATGAGCGTGATCCCTGTGGGCACCGGCAACGACTTCCTGAAAAACTTCGGCGACGACCTGGACAAGTTCCGGGACGCCGAGAACCTGTGGGACGGCCCCCAGTTCCCCATGGACGCCATCGACGTCAATGGCCGGGTGGCCCTGACCATCGCCTGCTCCGGCATCGACGCCCGGGTGGCCCGGGACGTACATAATTTCAGCGAGAGCCCCATTCTGGACGGCAAGAGCAGCTATATTGTCTCTCTGCTGGTGAACTTCCTGTTCAAGGGCATCGGCTCCCATTGGACGGTGGAGCTGGACGGCGAAACCATGGAGGATGACTTCTCCCTGGTGTCCGTGTGCAACGGGCGGTATTACGGCGGCGGGTTCATGCCCGTGGCCGAGGCCCGGATGGACGACGGCGTGCTGAACACCCTGGTGGTGAAAAAGGTCAGCCGCACTACCTTCCTGCGGTTTGTGACTCCGTATGCCAAGGGGCAGTACTATAAATTCCCCCATGTGGCCCGCTGCTCTACCCCCAAGGTGGTGCATATCCATTCCGATAAGCCGGATATCGTCACATGTCTCGACGGCGAGTGCATCACCTCCGACGATGTGACCATCCGTCTGGCGGACAAGCGGCTGAATTTCTTCGGCCCCGCCGGCTGCGACTGCAACCGCACCGCCCGGGATATTTGACCAATTTGTGAACTTTTGAGATTTTGCCAAAAATCCCCTTGCAAAATCTGAATAGTGTGGTATGATAATCAGCGTTAGCACTCAGGGCTATTGAGTGCTAACGCTGAACTCGTTTATTATGTAAAGATATAAGGAGGAACCAACCATGAAACTGACACCGCTTGCTGATCGCGTTGTTCTGAAGATGACGGAGGCGGAGGAGACCACCAAGGGCGGCATCATCCTCACCGGCTCCGCTAAGGAGAAGCCCTCTGTGGCAGAAGTGATCTCCGTGGGCCCCGGCGGCACCGTGGACGGCAAGACCGTTACCATGACCGTGAAGCCCGGCGACAAGGTCATTACCGACAAGTATGCCGGCACCAAGGTCACCCTGGAGGACGTGGAGTATATCATCGTCAAGCAGGCCGACATTCTGGCCATCGTCGAGTAACGCTCCCATCCCTGTCATTTCCAAAATCAATCTTTCTGCTTTTAATTAGGAGGCAATATTATGGCTAAGATCATTAAGCGCGGGGAGGAAGCCCGCAAGGCTCTGGAGTCCGGCGTCAATCAGCTGGCCGATACCGTCAAGATCACCCTGGGCCCCAAGGGCCGCAACGTGGTGCTGGATAAGAAGTTCGGCACTCCGCTGATCACCAACGACGGCGTATCCATCGCCAAGGAGATCGAGCTGGAGGATCCGTTTGAGAACATGGGCGCGCAGCTGGTGCGCGAGGTGTCCACCAAGACCAACGACGTGGCCGGCGACGGCACCACCACCGCCACCCTGCTGGCCCAGGCCATGATCCGCGAGGGTCTGAAGAACCTGGCCGCCGGCGCCAATCCCATCGTTATGAAGAAGGGCATGGCCAAGGCCGTGGACGCTGCTGTGGCCGCCATTCATGAGCAGAGCCAGAAGGTCAACGGCACCGACGACATCGCCCGCGTGGGCACCGTCTCCTCCGGCGACGCCTTCATCGGCAAGCTCATCGCCGAGGCTATGGAGAAGGTCTCCGCCGACGGCGTCATCACCATTGAGGAGTCCAAGACCGCCGAGACCTACTCCGAGGTGGTGGAGGGCATGATGTTCGACCGGGGCTATATCACCCCCTACATGGTCACCGACACCGACAAGATGGAGGCCCTCATCGACGACGCGTATATCCTCATCACCGACAAGAAGATTTCCGTGATCTCCGACATTCTGCCTCTGCTGGAGCAGCTGGTCCAGGCCGGCAAGAAGCTGTTCATCATCGCCGAGGACGTGGAGGGCGAGGCTCTGAGCACCCTGATCGTCAACCGTCTGCGGGGCACCCTGAATGTGGTGTGCGTCAAGGCTCCCGGCTTTGGCGACCGCCGCAAGGAGATGCTCCAGGATATTGCCATCCTCACCGGCGGCCAGGTCATCAGCGAGGAGCTGGGCCTGACCCTGAAGGATGCCACCGTGGATATGCTGGGCCGTGCCCGCCAGGTGAAGGTCACCAAGGAGAACACCATCATCGTGGACGGCATGGGCGACAAGCAGGCCATTGCCGACCGCGTGGCCCAGATCCGCGCCCAGATCAACAACACCACCAGCGAGTATGACCGCGAGAAGCTGCAGGAGCGTCTGGCCAAGATGGCCGGCGGCGTGGCCGTCATCAAGGTGGGTGCTGCTACCGAGACCGAGATGAAGGAGAAGAAGCTCCGCATTGAGGACGCCCTGAACGCCACCAAGGCTGCCGTGGAGGAAGGCATTGTGGCCGGCGGCGGCACCATCTTTGTCAACGTGATCCCCGCTGTCACCGCCCTGCTGGCCGATGCCGAGGGCGACGAGAAGACCGGCGTGCAGATCGTGGCCAAGGCTCTGGAGGAGCCCATCCGCCAGATTGCCGCCAACGCCGGCCTGGACGGCTCCGTGATCCTGGAGAAGGTCCGCACCTCCGGCAAGAACGGCTTCGGCTTCGACGCCTACAAGGAGGAGTACTGCGACATGATCGCCAGCGGTATCGTGGATCCCGCCAAGGTGACCCGCTCCGCTCTGGAGAACGCCGCCAGCGTGTCCGGCATGGTGCTGACCACCGAGTCTCTGGTGGCCGATAAGCCCCAGCCCGCGGCTCCCGCAGCCCCCGCTCCCGATATGGGCGGCATGGGCGGCATGTATTAAGAGACGCCGCAAACCGTTGAAATTGCTTGATTTTTTGGATGCGCAAAAGCGGATTTACGCCAAACTTACGCCACTTACGCCAAAAATCCAAGCGCATGATCCGGTAACAGAAATCGGCACCTGCCTCAAAAAGCAGGTGCCGATTTTTATGATTTGCCCTTGCCGGTGCAGGAGGCGGGGATCATGGCTTGACTTGCTCCGCAGCTCAATACGCCGGGTCCTTCAGCTCCCGGCGGATCTGCGGGAAGGCCGCATCCTCGCCCTGCTTCTTCAGCAGCAGCAGCCACCGGTCCAGCAGGTCGCTGGTCTCCTGGTTGATGAGAATGTGTCCCTTGGAGCCCTGGTAATAGTCATAGGGCGATGCATCGGTATATTTTTCCCCTTGGTACACCCGGCAGGCAGCGATGCGGTCGCAGAACATCTCCGCCACATAGCGCTTGGGCATTTTGCACCCGCCCATGTATACGCTGCCGTCCGGCCGCAGGCAGTAGTCGATCCAGTACTCAAAGTGATGGCGGTTGCGGCCCTTATGATGCAGCCACGACAGGCTTACGCCGTTTTCCAGGCGCTCCTGGTCGTTGGGACTGCGGTATCCCTGGTAATATTTGGCGCTGCGCCAGAACTCCGTGGGGCTGTATTTGCTCAGATCGTGGGTCAGTCCCTGCCACACCAGCCCCAGCCGCAGGCAGTAATGCCGCACCAGCCGCCGGTGGCGGCCCACCGTGCGCAGATGCTCACGAATATGCATGCGCCGTCCCCCCTTTTTTTTCGCTTTTCCTATGATACCACAAAAGGGCTCCCGGCGCAAACGGCAGACTTTGGCGAAATGACGAAAAATGATGGGATTTTTCTACGGCAGATTTTGCTTTTTATTCACACTCCTGTCATAGGTCTATGTTATAATCATAACAAAGGATCAAACGAGAACAAGGAGGCGCATCTTTTTCATGATGATCGAGAAGAGCGGCACCATCCGGCTGAAGGATATCCACATTCCCCAGGGGGGCACGCCGGAGCAGCAGGAGCTGGCCCAGGGCATGGTACGGGTGAATCACCTGTATCGCAGCGCTCTGAAGGTCGCCGTCACCCAGCTGGAGATCCTGGACGAGGAATTTGCCAGCCTGTACGACCACTCTCCCATCCACCATATCGAGTACCGCATCAAAACCGTGGACAGCATCGTGGAAAAGCTGAAGCGCCGGGGGTTTGAGGTCACCATCGACAATATCTATGCCCACATCCAGGACGTAGCCGGCGTCCGGGTTATCTGCAACTATCTGGACGATATCTACTATCTCCGCAGTCTGCTGGCCCGCAATGAGAATTTCAAGATCATCCGGGAGGTGGACTACATCCAGCAGCCCAAGGAGTCCGGCTACCGGAGCCTGCACCTGATCTGCGATGTGCCCATCGTGATCTCTGAGGGAATGCTGCACCTGCCGGTGGAGATCCAGCTGCGTACCATTGCCATGGACATGTGGGCCAGCCTGGAGCATGAGCTGCGCTATAAGTCGCAGCGGGACTTTTCCCCTGACGACGCGGCGCGCCTGCGCCTGTGCTCCGACGCCATCAGCGAGATCGACCGGGAAATGCAGGATATCTACCAGGGCAGAGGCCCGGAATACCACGCATAGAACCCCGCTGCAAAAAGAAATGTACTCCCCCATGCAGGACGATGCCGTCCGCATGGGGGAGCAAGTTTATGCCGCCTGGGCGGCGTTACGCCTTGGGCTGCTGCTGGGTGATGCAGTGGATGTTGCCGCCACCGAAGGCCACCTCCCGGGTCTGGACCCCCACGATCTGCCGGTCCGGGAACATCTGCTGCAGCTGCTGGATGGCCAGCTGGTCGTTTTCGTCGCCATACTGAGGGGCGATGACGGCCCCGTTGACGATGAGGAAATTCATATACGATGCGATGCTGACCTCGCCGTTTTCCCGGGGCACGGTACCCTCCACGGCGTCGATGGTCTCCGCCCCTTCCAGACAGCAGGGCTTTTTGGTCAGGCACAGCTTGTGCACCGTCAGCCGCCGGCCCTTGGCGTCGGTGGCCTGGCTCAGGGTGCGGAAGGCGTCCTGGGCCGCCTGATAAAAGGGATTCTCCGGGTCCTCGGTCCAGATGCAGGCCACCTCGCCGGGGGCCACGAAGCAGGCCACGTCGTCAATGTGGCCGTTGGTCTCGTCGGGGTCGATGCCGTCTTTGATCCAGATGACCTTCTCGCACCCCAGATAGCCGCAGAGCTTTTCCTCAATGTCCCGGCGGCTGAGCTCCGGGTTCCGGCCCGGGGACAGCAGGCACATCTCCGTGGTCAGCACCGTGCCCTGGCCGTCCACATGGATGGACCCGCCTTCCAGCACGAAACCGTCGGTGCGGTAGCTGTCCACCCCCTCCAGCTCGCAGATTTTCCGGGCCACCAGGTCGTCTTGGTCCCAGGGGAAGTACAGCCCGTCATGCAGGCCGCCCCAGGCGTTGAAGGTCCAGTCCACCGCCCGCAGGCCCCCCTGATCGTTTTTCACAAAGGTGGGGCCGCAGTCCCGGACCCAGGCGTCGTTGCTGGTCATCTCCACCACCCGGATGTCCTCCGGCAGCCGGGCCCGGGCGTTCTGGAACTGGTCGGGATTCACGCACACCGTCACCGGCTCGAACCGGGCGATGGCCCGGGCCACGTCGGCAAAGGCCTGCTGGGCGGGCTTGGCCCCGCCCCGCCAGTTGTCGGGCCGCTGGGGCCACAGCATCCACACGCCGGCCTGCTCCTCAAATTCCCCGGGCATACGATACCCGTCCTGCCGGGGGGTGGTTCCTGTGATTCGTTTTGCCATAGCTGTTATCCTCCTGATCTGGGTTGATGGTGCCGCCGGACGGCGATGAGCAGCTCGCCCAGCAGCACGCTGATGACAGAGCCCACGGTAATGGGCAGAATGGTGGCCAGGGTCTCCCGGTCCGTGGACAGGGGCACGGCGGTGAACAGAATGGACAGGCCGATGAGCACCATGGGCACATAGGCCAGCACCCGCAGCATTCCCGGGCCTCCCGGCACCCGGAAGGGCCGCTCCGCCTGCGGATACTTCCGCCGCAGGGCCAGAAACGCCGGAAACACCGGCATATAGCTCAGCAGCAGCATCACCAGGTTCAGGGCGAAGAAGCTCCAGAACAGGGAGGAATCCGGGCTTACCGCCTGGATGGCAGCTCCCAGCAGGCACACCGCCGAGGCTACGATCCCGCTGACCAGGGCCGAGCCCACGGGCATGTCGTTGTCCTTCCGCCGCCGGGCGAACACGGCGGGCATGTCTCCCCGCTCCGCGGCGTAGGCGGCGGTGGAGTTGACCCCCATGGACCAGGAGATCATGTTGCCGAACAGCGTCACCAGAAACAGCAGAGCCACGATGCCCACCAGCACCCCGCCGGTGCGGCCGGTCATCAGGGACACGGCGTCGATGAGGCCGGAGTCCACGCTGATGTCCCGGGTGGGGACGGCGGCCCCGATGCCGAAGGCGGAGAACAGATAGATGGCGGCGATCACCACGCCGCCGGTGACGATGGCCTGGGGGATCTGCCGCCGGGGGTCCGCCATGCTTCCGGCGTAGGTGCACACCACCTCAAAGCCCAGGAAGTTGAAGATGATGACGGAGATATACGACAGGCTGTCCAGGTCGAAGGAGGGCAGGAAGGTCCCGGCGGACATATCGTTGACAAAGCCGTTCCGGGCCACATACACAATGCCCAGCACCCCCACCGTCACCGCCAGCAGAATTTTGATGGCGGCGCTGAGATTCAGAATGACGATGCTGTCGCACACCGGGTAAAAGGCCACCACCGTGACGATCCAGATAAAGGCCAGCTGGATCACCAGGGACCACACCGGCCCCGGCTGCCAGCCCAACACATACCCCAGCAGCTCCGGACACATCACCGCCAGAGATGCCATCCACAGAGGGAAGTTGATCCAGTAGTACCACGAGGCCCGGGCGCCCCAGCGGGAGTCGGGCCACGCCGTGTGGATCCAGTCATACAGGCCGCCGTCCCCGGGGAAGGCGGTGCCCAGCTCCGAGGAGATCAGCCCATAGGGCAGCAGAAACGCCAGGATCATGAACAGCCACCAGAAATACTGGCTGTT
>OBDJ01001066.1_pt1 | contig 10809 bp, 8 predicted proteins | sample 1518041 | NCBI WGS metagenome assembly OBDJ01 (sample SAMN01760916, study PRJEB22395) | human gut metagenome
GGCCGCCCCCGCCTCCCTAACCCGGGGAACCGCCTTCATCCGACCGCTCAATCACTCTTTTTCACCGCATCAAGCATTCCAACAACGTGATCCGCTTACGTGACATAACCAAGGTGTACCACTTGGGAGAAATAGACCTTCAAGTACTCAAGGGCATCACCCTGGATATCAATGAAGGGGAATTCGTCTCCCTCACGGGGGCATCCGGCTCAGGAAAATCAACCCTGATGAATATCCTGGGCTGTCTGGACCGCCCTACCTCAGGCCATTACTATATTGCCGGGGAAGACGTTGCCAAATTCAACGCCGCAGAACGCGCCACTCTCCGGAACAAGCGCATCGGATTCGTCTTCCAGAACTTTAACCTGCTCTCCCGTACCACAGCCCTGGAAAACGTGATGATGCCTGCCGTATATGCCCACCCCGCCCTCAGCATGAAAGCCATGCGCGAACGTTCCGTGGAATTGCTGAATTTGGTAGGCCTTTCCGACCGCATGGACCACACCCCGGCCCAGCTTTCCGGCGGACAGCAGCAGCGCGTAGCCATTGCCCGTTCCCTCATCAACAACCCCAGCATCCTGCTGGCGGACGAACCAACGGGAAACCTGGACTCCACCACTTCCAAGGAAGTGCTGCACATGTTCAAGGACCTGAACCGCCAACAGGGAATCACAGTCATCCTGGTGACGCACGACCCCAAAATAGCCGCCTTCACGGACAGGGCCATCAACATGGCGGACGGCCTTATCTGCGAAGGGATTTCCGATATGCTTAGCAAGGACGACGTATGAAATTCCTTCCTCTCCTTAAAACCTGCATCAGGGCCCTGGTGCGCAATCCCATGCGCGCAGCCCTCACCATCCTGGGCATCATCATCGGCATTGCCGCAGTAATCGCCATGGTGGAAATCGGCCAGGGATCTACGCTCCAGATTAAAAATACCATCGCTTCCATGGGGGCGGACACGCTGAATATCCGCCCCGGAGCCATCTCCAAAAGCGGCGTCAATACCGGCGCGGGCGGACGGGCCTCCCTGACCAACGCGGACTGCGAAGCCATTGCGAAGGACTGCCCCATGGTTCTGCGGGCTACCCCCGTGGTGCGCGCCAGCGGCCAAGTCATTTACGGCAACAAGAACTGGAGCCCGGAAACTGTAGAGGGCGGTTCCGTGGAATACCTGAAAATCAAAAGCTGGTATGACATGGCGCGAGGCCAGCCCTTCTCCGAGGAAGATGTGGAACAGGCCAGGCGCGTGTGCGTCATCGGCCAGACGGTGGCCAAGGAACTTTTCGGGGACGAAGACCCGCTGGGCAAGGATATCCGCATCAAGAATGTCATGTTCAAAGTCATCGGCATCCTTCAGAAAAAAGGGGCCAACATGATGGGACGCGACCAGGACGACTCCATCATCCTCCCGTGGACAAGCATCCGCTACCGCCTCCAGGGCCTGGGCGGCGGTTCCACCACCACTTCCACCGGCAACAGCACCACCACCTTCAACCGGGCAGATAAATACACCGCCAGTTCCGTGGATTACTACACGGAAACTACGGACCAGCCCTATACGGACGCGCCCCATCCGCGGCGCTTCAACAATATTGATTCCATCATGGCTCAGATTTCAGACCCGGAACGCTCCTCCGAGGCCATTGACCAGATTACGGAAGTGATCCGTGCCAAACACAACCTCAAGGACGGCCAGCTGGACGATTTCCGGGTATGGGACATGGCGGAAATGTCCCGCGCCATGAGCAGCACCACGGAAGTGATGACCAATCTCCTGATGATCGTGGCCATGATCTCTCTGGTCGTCGGCGGCGTCGGCATCATGAATATCATGCTCGTTTCCGTCACGGAACGGACCAAGGAAATTGGCCTGCGCATGGCGGTGGGCGCCCGTCCGCAGGATATCATGCGCCAGTTCCTGCTGGAAGCGGTGCTGCTCTGCGTGGTGGGCGGCGCGCTGGGCATCATGCTCGGCAAGGCGATCTCCATCATCGTCAGCCGCACCATGAACTGGGCCACGGCCTCCTCCCCGGAAGCCATGGCTCTGGCTGTAGGCGTCTCCGTATTCATCGGCCTGGCCTTCGGATGGTACCCCTCCTGGAAGGCGTCCAAGATGGACCCCATTGATGCCCTTCGCCACGAATAACACCTTACTTTTTATTTTTCCATGTCATCCACGTTCAAACATCTCCCCCTTCTGGCCGCCTGTTTCCTTGGCTCCTGCATGGTAGGCCCTGATTTCCGGACGCCGACCAATGACCTCCCCGCCACGTGGGAGGCGAACAGGCCCCCCCACAGTTCGGACAAAGATTTGCGTTCCTGGTGGAATATCTTTGGAGACCCCCAGCTCAACCGCCTGGTCTCCACCTCCCTCAACAACAATCCGGACATGAAGGTGGCTTTGCTCCGCATCCGGGAGGCCAGGGAAAAGCTCCGCGTCTCCCAGGCATCCCTGCTTCCCTCCGCAGACGCCAGCGCCGGGTGGAGCCTGTCCCCGGACAGAGGTTTTCGCAGCTCCACTTCCCAGAACTTCTCCCTGGGCGCGTCCACCTCCTGGGAGCTGGACCTCTTTGGCGGCAACCGGCGGTCCATCGAAGCCTCCCGCGCCTCCCTCATGTCCACAGAAGCTTCCGCAGGGGCCGTGCGCACAGCCCTGCTGGCGGACGTCGCCACGGCCTACTTTGACTGGATTACCGCCTGCGAACAGCTCCGCATCGCCAGGGAACAACTGGAAATCCAACGCAGCACCCTCACCATTGCGGAAAAACGCTACAAAACGGAATTCGCCCCCCGTCTGGATGTGGAGCAGGCCACCTCCACCGTCTCCTCCACGGAAAGCCGCATCCCGCAACTGGAAGCACAGGTGGCCTCCTCTAAAAACCAGCTCGCCGTGCTGCTGGGAACATATAATTCCCGTGTAGAACTGACGCTGCCCAAAGCTTCCGTCTTTGAGAAAACGCCCACCGTTCCGGTAGGCCTCCCCTCCGAACTCCTGCGGCGCAGGCCCGACGTTATCGCCGCTGAGGCGGACCTGCACGCGGCCGTGGCCAACGTGGGCGTAGCCGTAGCGGATCTGTACCCGCGCTTCAGCCTGACGGGCTCCCTTTCCAGCCGCGGCGGAGATTTCGGCCAGCTCTTCAGGGAAAACAACAACGCTTGGTCCCTGGGAGGGAATCTGCTCCAGCCCCTGTTCCGGGGCGGAGCCCTGAGAGCCACGGTACGCGCCCAGAAAGCCGCAGCAGAACAAGCTGCGGAAACTTACCGCAAAACGCTCATTACCGCCGTCTCCGAGGTGGAGGACGCCCTGATCGCCTATGGCAGCTATACCTCCCAGATGCAATACCTGCACAAGGAAAACAACGCCAACAGAGAAGCGTTCCAGCTCTCCCGCACCCTGTACATCAACGGCGAGACGGACTTCCTGAACGTGATCACCGCCCAGCGTTCCTGGCTCAGCTCGGAGGAATCCCTGGTCACCATGAAGCAGAACATCCGCAAGGCCGTGGTGCAGCTCGCGCGCGCCCTGGGCGGAGGGTGGTAACCAGCCGCTCCCTCCAAAGGCCGGGGTCGCCATCCCCGGCAAACGGAACCCTGATTTTTCAACAGGGGACAGGGCAGCAAGGGAATGACTGAAGAATCATTCTTTGTCCCCCCACATTCAGATTAAAAAAGGCCGCAAGAATAGGAACGAATAAACTATCCGGAAACTTCCGATGGAATTGAACAGATAGCCGGGGCTCAGGTTAAGAACACTCTCCAGCCACTTCTTTCATGACTGCGCTGATAAGGTTCCGGGTCTTCACGCCGGGCAGCACGTTCAAGTCCATGCGGTTCATCGCGTAGCCGAAGGAAAGGCCGTGGGCCGGATCCGCAAAGGCATGGGAACCGCCCGCCCCGGCATGACCGAAGCCACCGGAGCCGAACAGATGGCGCAGCTTGCGGCCCGTGGCGGGGTCTGCGGGATCGTGCATGAAGCCGCAGGAAAAGGCGGTGGGCGTTTTCAGCGTCAGGTCCGGCCCGTCAATGACGACGTTCCGCATCCAGCCGCGCACGTCGGACGGGAATACCCGGAGTTCATCCAGCCCCAGGCAGGCCTGGTAGAACTGCGCCATGCCGCGGGCGGAAGCCACCCCGCCAAAGGCCGGAACTCCGGACACCCACGCTTCCGGCGTATTCATCTGCCGCACACTGTTCAGCCCTATCAGAGTATTGAACGCACGGTTTACGGGCGTGCCCTTGTTCATGTATTCCAGATAAAACGGCGTACCCATGTTGGACATGTCCATCTTGCCGGGATACAGCGTCGCCACGCGGTTCCATTCGGATTCCGGCAACCCGATGTAAAAATCCAGATTCAACGGTTTGCGGATGTATTCCTCCCAGTAGCGCCACAGGCGTTCCCCGGTCAGCCGCAGCATGAGTTCATCAAGCATCACTCCGTAAGTATGCGGATGGTAGCCGTGTTCCGGCGGGTGCCACGCCGGAACGGCACGCAATCCTGATGGTCAAACACGCTTGCCGTCCGGGAAAAAGCCGCCAAACCGCATTGATGGGACATCATCTGCGCGATGGATGCATAGGGCAGCGGGAATTCAGGCCACAGTTCCCCCATGCTCATCTGCGGCGAAGCTCCCTGCTGGTGCAGGGCCAGCAGAAGGGCGGCGGATGCGGCTCCCTTGGTGGCGGAGTAAACGGGCACCAGCGAATGTTCCGTCCATGGACGCGTTTTATCCGCTGCGGCAAACCCGGAATGCAGGGAAACGATTTCCCTTCCTTCCTTCCAGACAGAAACGGAGGCGCCCAATTCTCCGTAGTTACGGAAGTTTTCCTGAAAAGCTTCAGTTATCTGCCGGTACTCATTCATTCCCTTAAAATGACCCGGCGTTACTCCCGGCGTCCGGACAGGAAAATACTCCCCTCCGGCTCCGAAAGCAAGCTCCGGCGCTGCCCTGGATGGTCAGCGCCGGAACAGGACAATCTGTAAAACATCAGTCTTTCGTATGGGCGGCCAGGTATTTCCTGGCTCCTACTTCATCCGGATCCTCCTTCAGATCATTCAGGGAGAATTTAATACGGAATAATCTCATGATGAACACATAAGAACATGGAATCAGAAAAGCGCCCACCAGTGTAGCCACCCCCATGCCAATCACCACCACCGTACCGATAGCGTTGCGCGCCAGAGCTCCGGAACCGGAGGAAAGCATCAGGGGGATGCATCCCAGAACGAATGCCAGAGAAGTCATCAGAATGGGACGCAGGCGCAGACGCGCGGCAGCCAGCGTAGCCTCCATCAAGCCCTTGCCTCGCTGCATCTCCAGATTGGCGAATTCCACGATGAGGATGGCGTTCTTGGCCGCCAGACCCACCAGCATCACCAGACCGATCTGCGCGTAGAGCGTCAGCTCCATGCCCTGCCAGAACAACCCGGCATAGGCCCCCAGCACGGCAATGGGAACCGTGAGGAAAACCGCCAGGGGAAGAGACCATTTCTCATAAAGCGCCACCAGGATAAGGAAGGCGAAAACGGCGGACATGGTGAAGATGGCCCCCAGCCCAATACTGTTGCGCACCTTATTTTCCTGGAAGCTCATGTCCTGGTAGTCGAAGCCAACCTTCGTAGGATCCATCGTCTGATGGAACACTTCCTCCAGCGCATCCCTCACCTGCTGGGTGGAGTGGCCGGGCCGGGGCATCACGTTCAATTTGGCGGCGTTGTAGATGTTATGGTGCATTACGAATTCCGTATCCTCTATCTCCCTGATGTTCACCAGGGCGGAGAGAGGCACGCGGGCTCCGTCCGCGTTCGTGACAAAGAAGCCATCCATCTTTTCCAGGCTGGCGCGGTCTTCGCCCTGTGCCTGGATATACACCTGCCACTGCTGACCGAAGGCATTGAAGTAATTGATGAAGGAGGAACCGTTGTAGGAGGCCAGAATTCCGTTGGCCGCGTCAATATCCACCTTGTGGAATTTGCATTTTTCCTTGTCCAGGTTCACGTACTTCTGCGGCATGTCCGCCATCATCATGTCCATGCACAAGGCTATTTCCGGACGCCGGGATGCCGCTTCCTGGAACCGTTGCACCTGCTCATGCAGATAAGCTACGCCCTGCCCTTCCAGATCCTCCAGAACCATCGTAACCCCATTGGCGGTTCCCACGCCGGGGATGGCGGGAGGTTCCAGCACCATCGCCATGCCGTCCAGGCCGGCCTGGGCCAGCTTTCCCTGAAGCTTTCCGGCCAGCTCCGCGGAGGTTTCCGGCCGTTCGCTCCAGTCCTTGAGCTCAATGTAGGCAATGCAGGCGCCGGGAGTCTGCACGCTGTTGAGGATGTTGAGCCCCACCACGGTAGTAAGGTTCTTCACGGCGGGATCCTGGAGGGCCGCCTCAAATTTTTTGTCCTGTTCATAGGCAACCTGCAGGGAGGTATTCGGCTTCAGGATCAGGCAGGCCAGCAGAAAGCCCTGGTCTTCATCCGGAAGAAAGCCGCCGGGAACGCGCTCCGCCACAGGAGCTACCGCCCCCCAGAATAACAACAGGAGGGGGATGGAAATCGCCAGCTTGCGGGCCAGGCTTCCGCACATGCGGGTATAGCCGTTGGAGACACGTCCGTAACACCGGTTGAACAAACGGTGAAATGGGGAAAAGAGGCTCTTCCTGCCCGCATTCCGGGGTTTCAGCAACAGGGCGCACAAGGCAGGGGAAAGCGTCAGCGCATTAAAGGCGGAAATGAGCATGGAAATGGCGATGGTCACGGCGAACTGCTTGAACAGCGTTCCCGTGATGCCCTCCAGCAGCAGGGAAGGCAGGAACACCGCCGCCAGTACCAGGGCAATGGCGATGACGGGGCCGGATACCTCCTGCATGGCGGCGAAGGAAGCCATGCGCGGATTGAGCCCCTTGTCTATGTGCTCCTGCACGGCTTCCACCACCACAATGGCGTCATCCACAACCAGGCCGATGGCCAGCACCATGCCAAGAAGGGAAATGGTGTTCAGAGAAAACCCCAGGACGGGAAAGAGGCAGAACGTGGAAATAAGGGAAACCGGAACGGCGATGAGCGGAATGAGGGTGGCGCGCCAGTTTTGAAGGAAAACATACACGACCAGGGCCACCAGGATGACGGCTTCCATGAACGTGTGCTTGATTTCATCAATGGAATAGCGCACCGCCGTAGTCGTATCCAGGGAAACGCGCCCGGTAATTCCTTCCGGCATCAGCGGAGCCTTGGCTTCCAGCAGTTTTTCCACGCGGTCCGCCGTAGCGATGGCGTTGGAACCCGGAGACTGGAAGATAACGATAGCCGCGGAAACTTCTCCGTTCAGGCGGCCGGTGGCGGAATAGTCTTCAGCTCCCAGTTCCACCTTGGCAATATCTTTCAGGTACAGGATTTCATCCCCATTCTGGCGAATGATGATGTCTTCAAATTCATGGGGCTCCGAAAGACGCCCCTGAGTGCGCACGGTAATGGTCTGCTCCTGGCCGTCCGGCACGGGGTCCGCCCCGATCTTGCCGCCGGGGTTGGTGGTGTTCTGGGCGGACATGGAGCCCCGCACTTCATTGACGGAAACGCCGTAATGGGTCATTTTGGACGTATCCAGCCAGATGCGGATGGCATAACGCCCCGCGCCGTACACCTGAACTTCCCCCACGCCCTCCACGCGCTTGAGTTCATCCACCAGCTTCACCTGGGCATAGTTCGCCAAATCCACGGAATTATAACTGCCGTCCGGGGATGTCAGGGAATAAATCATCAGCGGAAGCCCCGGCTGCTGCTTGATGGTCACGCCCGTGCTCTGAACTTCCTGCGGAAGCTGGGAGGAGGCCTGCCCATAGCGCATATTGGTCAGCACCTGGTCAATATCCGTATCAGAACCCGGTTCAAAAATGACGGAAAGGTTATACACGCCGTTGTTGGAGGAAACGGACGTCATGTAGTCCATGACCTGCACGCCGGAAATCTGGCGTTCCAGGGGAGTGCCCACGGAATCCGCCACCGCCTGCGCGCTGGCCCCCGGAAACATGGCCTGAAGCTGGATGGTGCGCGGCGTGATTTCCGGATACTGGGAAATAGGCAGGTTGAACATGCAGACCAGCCCCAGCAGCGTGGTCACAATGGCAATCACGGCTGCGATTGCGGGATGCTTGATGAAAAACGCACTCATGGCTTATTTGGCAGTTACGGAAGGAGTGGAGGAAACAGGGGCGGTATAGATGAAGGGAACGGGGACAACCGTCCCGAACCCTTCCGTGGCACCATGTTCCCGCATCAGGCTGTTCGCCTTGGAATACTGGGCGGCCATCATGCCGCCTTCCACAATGACGGGAGCATCCGCCGGCTTTCCGTATCCTATTTCCTTCAGAGATTCCGGAATGGGCTTGACCGTTCCCGTCACTATCTGCATCAGCATGGGGGCCGTGCCGCCCTTGCCGTCAGGCATGTCAAGGACTACGGTTTCCCCCGGCTGCACGTCAATGCGGCGCGGCGTCCCGTCCGGAGCCACCACCATGATATTGCGGTGGTTCATGGAAGAAAGCAGGGCGCGGGCGGGAACCAGCGAGGCATCCTTCTCCGTACCCGTCACGGCGCGCACGCGCACCGCCATTCCGGAACGCAATTTCAGATCCGGATTGGGAATATGGCCGATGAAATTGACGGTGCCCGTCGAACGGCTCACCTCGCTGTCCACGGAAACCACCTTCCCCTTCTTTTCAAAGACGGAGCCGTCTTCCAGAATCAGTTCAAAATCCGGCATGTCTCCCATGCGCCCGGTTTTCACATTCACGGTTCCATCCATCAGACGGCTGAGAACCTGTTTTCCCGTCACGGAAAAATCCACCCGGATGGGGTCGATGGAAGACATGGTCGTGAGCGGCGAGCCGCTGGCGGAAATCAGTTCCCCCACGCTGACCGTCGCCTTGGAAGCCAGTCCCCGGAACGGCGCGCGTACTTTGGTGCGGTCCAGATTGATCCGGGCGTTTTCCAGGGAGGCTTCCGCCTGCTTGATGCCCGCTTCCGCCTGTTCCAGAGCAGCCTGCATCTCCTTAAGGTTCTGTTGCGCGTCCGTCAGGTTCTTGACGGAAATAGCCCCCGTCCTGATCAGTTTGTCATAGCGGTCCAAATCCTTCTGCACCCTGTTCAGAGAAGCTTCCGCCTGAAGTTTGACGGCACGAGCCGTAGCCAGGTTGGCCGCCTCCCTGTCCACGGCGGCCTGATAGGTAGCCGGGTCAATTTCAAAAAGCAGTTCTCCCTTGTCGCAAATGGAGCCGTCCCAGTAAACCTGGCGTATCAGCGTTCCGGAAACTTGCGGCCTGATGTCCGCCTGCTCCACCCCGCGCAAATGGCCGAACCAGGAAGATTTCAACTCCACCGTTCTCTGCTCCATATTCATCACGGAAACCTTGAGCGGAGGCATTTCCCTCCGGTCTGCAGCATCCGCGGCGCCGTTGTCTTCCCGGCACCCTGTCAGCCCGCACAGGGCCGCTATCAGTATATAGTGTGCTTTCATGTTGTTGGTTAACAATATTATTGAAGCATGCTTCATATTTTTCCAAACCCGTTCCCCGGAAAAAAGCACGGGCTTTTATTATTTGAGATTGTCGTACATGCGCCGGAGCAAATCCCTCAGCATGCTGCGGCTTTCCTCCGGCACCCCGTCCAGCAGCGTATTTTCAATCACTCCTATCTGCTGGCAAATGGCCTCATGAACGCCCCGGCTCATATCCGTCAGGTACACATTCTTCAGCCGTCCGTCTTCACTGTCAAAAGCCGTGGTTACCCAGCCCTTCTGTTCCAGCCTCTGAACAATTCCCTTGGCCGTGGTATGGGAGACCCCCAAATGCCGCTCTATGTCCCTCTGGGAGACGTTTTCTCCGTCACGGGACGTCAGGTAAGCCAGCACCCGGCCCTGGGAGGCCGTAACACGCTCCAGAGTCAAACCGCGCGTAAGCATCATATCCACGCGGTCCGTAATCATTTTCATCAAAAACGAAATCGTAAATGGGTCGGCCATAAAACAATGAAGCATGCTTCAAAAATGTACCGATAGGTACTCTTTATCCGGACGCAAGTCAAGCGGAATCAGAATGACAGAGCGCGGAAAAACACGTTGGCCTCACCAGTAAAAATAAATCAAATCCTTTCTTTATCAATAAACTGAAAAAACAAACCATCAATAATCCGACCACCTTCGCATTTCTTTCCCGCATCAGCCGGCGTTTCCCGGCAAACATACCCCTTCCAGCCACAGGAAACCAATGCTCCGCGCAGGGATAAAGAAAAAATACCTAAGGAATGGCCCGCATATCAAAAAAGGCCGGAACCGCTTCGCCTTCTTTCCAGGGACAATACGCACAGCCGCTTTCCCTCTACCTTGAATTTCACCTCCCAGCCAGAGAACAAAAGGCCGTAAACCCGTTCCGGATCATCCTGATACTGGGGACGGGGATCCAGGGACAGCGTATCTTCCAGCGCACTCCTCTCTTCCGGAGACATGGAACCGCCAAAAGATTCGGGAATTTCCACATCCAGCCGTTCATAGGGGACGGCCGTAAACCCTTCCGACGCCTCCGGAATGCAGTCCGCCAGAGGAACATAGGGCTTGATATCCAGAATGGGGGTGCCATCCACCAAATCCACGCCGGAAAGATGCAATACCGGGCCGTCCAGAGGATGCAATTCCACCCGTTCCAGCCTGACGGCAGACAACCCGATGGGATTGGGACGGAACGGCGCACGCGTGGCGAACACCCCCATGCGCACATTGCCCCCCAGCCGCGGAGGCCGGACCGTAGGGCTCCACC
>OBDJ01001082.1_pt1 | contig 10675 bp, 7 predicted proteins | sample 1518041 | NCBI WGS metagenome assembly OBDJ01 (sample SAMN01760916, study PRJEB22395) | human gut metagenome
GACTCCAACTCGCACGGCTCCGCCGTTCGGACGGCCTGTCGATCGCCGGACGCAAGGACGTGGGCGACTACGAGTGGAAAAACCGCGCGGGGTCGGCGCTTACGGCCGACGGCCGCGAGCAGATCAACGGCGAGGACATGTTCCTGCTGGGCAATGTCGTGCCCCATTCGACGGGCGGTATGAACAATACCTTCAAATTCAAGAACCTGACCCTTTCGGTCTACCTCGACTATGCGCTGGGACATTCGATCTACAACTACCAGTATACGCGCTGCTTCCAGACCTCGATGGGCAACTGCAACTGGAATCTGGTCTACGATGCCCTGAATACATGGCAGAAGCCCGGCGACGACACCAAGTTCGCCCGCCTGACTCCCAACGACGCCGACGGCGGCAACCGCAACTACTCGCGCATTTCGAATATCAACGTGCAGAAGGCCGATTACCTCTGCCTGCGCGACGTGACGCTCTCCTACGATCTCCCGCTGCGCTGGATCCGCAAGGTCGGTCTGGGCCGTCTGACCGTTTCCGTGTCGGGCAACACGCTCTGCTACTGGACCGGCGTCAAGGGTATTTCGCCCGAATCCGCCTCGGTCGGCAGCTCGACGGGCATGTACAGCGTTACCAGTTCGAGCGCCACTTCGTTCAACAACTATCCTCCGACGCGCAAGGTGCTCTTCGGCCTCAAGGCGACCTTCTGAGAATGCGGATGATTCGGTGATCTAAAAACAAGAATGCTATGAAAATATATGGAATAATCCTTTCTGTTCTGGGGGCCGCCTCGGTTGCGCTGAGCACTTCCTGTCACGGGGAACTCGACGTCACGCAGTCCGACAAGCTCAACACCACCAACATGTGGACCAGCGAGAGCGACGCCCTCACCGCCACTACCGGCATCTACTACCGCCTGCGGCAGGCGTTCGCCCAAAGCAAGGCCAATCCTTTCTTCTGGGGCGAACTGCGCGTCGGCCCGGCCATGTGGGGCAAGGGCACCGGCCGCTCGCTGTGCGACAACGACATGCTGGACGTCATGCTCAACACCCTCAGCGCCTCCGATGCCTCGACCGACTGGAGCTATCTTTACACCACCATCGACCAGTGCAATCAGGTGCTCAAATACGCTCCCGGAATCGGCATGTCCGAGGACAATATGAACTACTGTCTGGGCAACGCCCGTTTCATCCGGGCGTACTGCTACTTCTGGATCGCCCGCGTGTGGGGCGAGGCTCCGGTGATTACGACTCCGACCGAGGGAACCGGCGAGGCGATCTATCCCTCGCGCCATCCGGTCGCCGAGGTCTATGCCCGGATCGAAGACGACCTGAACGCTGCGGCGGGGTATATCAGGACCAATGCGAAGGGCTGCTACTATGCGACGGCCGACAACGTCAATCTGCTCCGTGCCGACTTCGCGCTCTGGATGTATGCGGCGGGCGGCGGCGACGGCTACCTGACCATGGCCGAGACGGCTTTGGGCGCGGTGCAGTCGGCCGGCCTGCTCGACCGGTTCGCCGACGTGTTCAGCATCTCGAACAAGAAGAACAGGGAGATCGCTTTCGCCCTGCATCTGGAGAACGGCGAGTATACGTCGGGCAGCTACTTCTCCTACTTCATCTGGGGCAGCACCCAGATCAAGGCCGAGTACCGCAACGCTCCCGACGGGGTGCCCGTCAGTTCGAACCAGTGGTTCCTCTACTCGGACGACTTCATCGGGTTCCTCAAGCGGAGCAAGGAGCTGGGCGACCAGCGGACCGATGTGACCTACATGGAGCGCACGGGCGTCAGCGATATGTACGAAGTCATCCAGTGGCCCAACAAGCTCATCGGCAATATCTCTACGGGCACGATGGTCTGGGAGCAGGATTTCATCCTCTACCGCTATGCGCAGTATTACACCATGCTGGCCGAACTGCGCTACCACCGGAAGGACTATTCGGGAGCGCTCACGGCCCTCAATACGCTGGCGCAGCGCGCCTACGGCAAAGCGAATTTCTATACCGACTCCTCGGCCGCGGCCGTCCGGCAGGCGCTCGTGGACGAGAACCTCAAGGAGTTCGCCGAAGAGGGCAACGTCTATTTCACGCTGATCCGTCTGGGGGCGATCCATGATTACAACCCCTACCGCTATGTGGACGGGCTGGGACAGTGCGGCATCGACACGTCGCGCCCCAACCAGCTGCTGATGCCCGTGTCGAAGAAGGCGATGAACAAGAACAACAAGATCACGCAGACACAGGGCTGGTCGTAACGGTGTATTGTTTAATGAAAAAAGCTGACTCAGAATGAAAACATTACGAATGCTATATACGGCGGCGCTGCTTTCCGCAGCCATTCTGCTCGCGGGCTGTTATTCGACCGATACCGACGACGACCTGCTTTCGACGGCGACGCTCATCAGCATCTATCCCTCGACGGTCTCGGTCGGCAGCGCCGCCGCGACCCAGAATGTGGTCGTCACGCTCGCCCCGAAGTCGAAGCGGAATCTGGACTGGTCCTGTTCGGTCCAGTCCGCATGGGTGACCGCGGTCCGGGAAAAGGTCCCCGGCGAAAGCACGGGAACCGTTTATGAGGACGCCGTTGTCCTCGCCTTCCTCGAAAATACGGCTTACAAACGTCAGACGACGCTTACGATCACGGCCTCCGACGGCACGGTGCTGGAAGTCCCGGTCGTGCAGAAGGGCATCTATGCCGACGCCTATGTGAAGGCCGCGCCCGAATCGCTGACTTTCATGGCCGAGAATCCGCAGCCCGCTGCCGTTGCGATCGACACCAATATGGACACCTTTGCGGCCGTGTCCGATTCCGACTGGTGTACGGTCGTCGATAACGGCGACGGCACGATAACGGTGACCTGCACCGAATACGGCGACAATACGGCGGACCGCACGGCCGAAATCACCGTCACGGCCGGCACGCCCGACACGAGCGAAGCCCGGACGGTCATTCCCGTCACCCAGCTGCGCAAGGACGTCTACTGCTACCTTTACGGCAGCGGCGTGCCCAAGTACCCGACCCGCGAGAAGTGGGGTCAGATGACCAAACTTTCCGACCGGGTGTATGTGGACAGCGTCTATGTCAAGAACGGACGTTTCTCGGTTTACACTACCGAAGGCGATACCTACCACCTCGACGGCGCCGGCAATCTCTCGGCAGCCGAAACCGACCTGACGGTCGATGTGGCCGGACTGCGGATCGTTACGCTCAACCTGAACGAGAAGACCTATTCGATCGAGCGCATCACGACTCCCAACTGCCTGCCCGACAGTGAAGTGGCGAAATACGCGACCTCGACCTACACGGCCAACGGCCGCACCAAGGTCTGGATGCGCGCGGGTCTCGACTGGAACGGCGGCGAGAATATCGGCGGCATCAAGCTTGGCAGCCGCATGGTCTCCGATGCGAACAACGTCGGCGGCTATACGTCGAACGTCAGCAGCTACGAGACGGTCCGTGTGAGCGATTACGACGAAGTCGAGAGCGGCGGCAAGGCGCAGGGCGAAGTGGAGATGTCCGCCAAATACGGCCGCATCTATACGCTGACCGAGTTCCTGACGGGCACCCCGAAGGCCGCCGTTGAGCTGGCGCGCCTGCTTACGGACTGGCCGGCGCAGTACCGTCCCGGCAGTACGTTCGTCGATGCCGTCGGCAACGATATCCCCGTGAGCAGCGTGAAGTCGCTTGCCTCTGCCGATTTCGAGAATACGCCGAGTCTTTCGATGCAGATTCAGGGCATCTGTCCCTACGGCTGGCATGTAGCCAACGTGCAGGACTTCTACGACATGCTCTGCGCCGCGGCCGCAGCCAAGGGCGTGACGCCGAATCCGCTCAGCGCCATGATCGGAAAGTGGAGCGTGCCCGATGTGCTGCGTTCGGCCGAAGGGTGGAGTGCGGCGCCGACGCGCCACGCGGCCGCCGATGCGTTCGGATTCGACTTCTTCCCGCAGGGCCGCCGGCTGTTCAAGTCCGGGTATCAGTATTATGCTTCCCGCGGCGAGATGTTCATCTGCCATCCGGGCGGTTTGAGCAGCGGCGTCTACCAATGCTGGCGTATCAATGCGCTGACCAACAATGCCGCGGACCTGACCGTCAGCACCACTTATAATATCGGCGACTGCTCGGCGTCGTTCCGCTGCGTCAAGAATTACGAGAATTTTTAAGGACCGACCGGCTGCGGGGCATACCCGCCCTGCGGCCGGATCTTAACAACGAATCTGAATTATGAAAGTACTGAAACTGCTCCTGCTGTTTGCGATGGGCGCTTCCCTTTCGCTGGCAGGCTGCGACGACGATTACCTGTACCCGGTCGAATATCCCGTGTACGATCCCGACGGCGGTTCGGATAACGGCGGCGGCGATGAAATTCCCGTTCCCGAAAAGGTGAACAACAAGGTCGTCGCCCACCGCGGCGGCTCGGCCGAGGCCGGGACCGCCAAATATCCCGACAACTCGATCGCTTCGCTCAGTTACGCCATCAGTCTGGGGTGTTACGCCTCGGAGTGCGATATTTACTGGACTGCCGACAACAACGTCGTCGTCGCGCATGCCGCCAACGGCTGTTATGTGAACAACCTCAAGCCGTGGGAACACACGCTCGACGAACTGCGTGCCGCGGGCAAGCTCTCCAACGGCGAGCTGCTGCCGACGTTGGAGGAGTTTATCGACGTGGCGCTCCATGCCGGAACGACGCGGCTCTGGCTCGACGTGAAACGGATCGAGGTGGGCGGCGCGACCTCCAACACGGCCGAGTCGGTCAAGGCCTGCTCGCGGGCCTGCGAGATCATCAGGGAGAAGAAGGCCCAGCATTTCTGCGAGTTCATCGTTTCGGGCAATGCCGCCATCTGGGCGGGATGTTATTCCGCGGCCCAGCTGGCCGGCATCAAGGTCGGCTGGATGAGCTACTCGGCGCCTTCGGCCTATAAGTCCTATCTCGATCCGTGGGCGAACCTCGACTACTCGAACTTCTTTGCCGGCGGCGCCGAAGTTTCGAATCCGAAGTACCCGCTGCAGAGCTACCTCGACGCCGGTGTCGCGCTGAGCGTCTACAATGCCGATACGGACCCCGAAATGACCTATGTCCTGAAATATTACCCCAAGATGAAGGCCGTATGTACGAACTATCCCGCCAAACTGCTCGGCAGAATCGGGTCGGAGGGGCTGTAGTGCGTCGCACCCGAATTTTTACGGGAGTCTTTATGACAGAAAGTGAGCCGGACGGTCCGGCTCACTTTCCGTTTTGCGCCCGCTCCGGAAGCCGCCGCGCGGAGAGTTTCCATGGTAGGATCTGAGATTTCCCGGACCGCGGATTTCCCGGACTGCGGAATAAAATAATTTGGAAAGTTTGTAATGCCGGGCATTTGTTTTAATTTTGTTCAATCCAAAATTACGACGATGCAACCTCGGAACTTTCTTTTCTCCTTCGGATTCTTGTGGACCGTGCTGGCGTGCACTCTTTTGCCGGGGTGTGCCGACCGTCCGGAGTATTCGCTGCAGACCGAGGCGGCATTGGAACGGCTCGACGCGGAACTCTCCAACAAGCCCCGCTACCAGCAGTGGCGGCAGGAGCAGGCCGACGCGCTGCGCAGCCGGATCGACGACGGACTGCCGCCTTTGGAGCGTGCCGAACGGCTCTTTGCCGTCGCGCAGATTTACGTGACTTTCCACCTCGATTCTTCGGCTTATTATGTCGAACGGCTCTACCGGCTGGCCGAGCGGACCGGGTCGCGGCACGTGCGCCGCTTCGCCCTGCTGGGCGACATCGACGTCTGGCTGGGGCGGGGGCAGGTCAGTCTGGCCGAGGAGCTTTTCCGGAAGATCGATACGGCCGGTATGACGCCCGGCGAATACAGGGCTTGGCATTCGCGCTACAGCTCGGTGGCTTCGCGCCGCTACGACGAAGCCGCGGATTCCCTTCAGAAGAGGGCGTGGGGCGATACGCTTTCCCATATCAGGAAGCTCTCGGTGCCGGGCTGCAGCGACCAGACCCGTACGCGCATGGCCGCCGCGCGGCTCAGCGAAACGGGTCGCTACGACGAGGCTCTGCAGCTGCTCGAACCGCTGACGGCCAAAAACCTGAGCCACCAGAATTTCGCCCTCGTCTACTATTCGATGGCGCATATCGCCAAGGGGCAGGGCGACGAGGACCGGATGCTCTATTATCTGGCCGAGTCCTCCATATCCGACCTGCGCGCCGGCACCCGCTCCTATTCGTCGCTGTACGATCTGGCCCTCGAACTTTTCGACCGCAAGGATTACGACCGGGCGACGGCCTACATGGGTTCGACCTTCGACGACGCGATCCGCTGCAAATCGGTGACGCGGATTCCCAACTCCTCTTCGGCGGTGGTGAAGATCAACGAGGCCGTGATTTCGAATATCGCCCAGCAGCAGAAGCTGATGTCCCGCACGATCTGGCTGGCCGGGATTTTCCTGATCGTGCTGATCGCGATCCTGTGGTTCGTCCTTTGGCAGCACCGCCGTCTGCAAGGCAGTCACGAACAGCTGATCCGGATGAGCGACCTGCTGCGCGAGAAGCACGACGAACTGCTGAAAAAGAACGACCATATCCGCGACATCAACAACGCGCTGGTCGATTCCAACCGCATCAAGGACCGCTATGTCTGCCATTATATCGACCTTTCGGTCCATTATATCAAGCAGATAGACGCCTTCCGCCGCGAAGTGTGCCGCATCGCCAAGACCAAGGGCGCCGACGAAGTCGTGCGGCGTCTCAATTCGTCGCAGGTGATCGACGGCGAGTACCAGAAATTCTACCAGTCGTTCGACAGCTCCTTTCTGGATATCTTCCCCAACTTTATCGGACAGGTCAACGAGCTGCTGCAACCTGAGTTCCGGTTTACGCCGCGCTCCGATTCGTCGCTGACTACCGAGCTGCGCATTCTGGCCGCCATCCGGCTGGGGATTACCGACAGCGGGCATATCGCCTCGCTGCTCAACTGCGCCTCGGCGACGGTCTATACCTACCGCACCAAGCTGCGTAATGCGGCTCTCGACCGTGACAATTTCGAGGAACAGGTCTCGAAAACAGGGTTGTGACATGTCCGGAGTCTATATAATCCGGGGTTTGGGCGTGTTTTTTATTTTTCTGAAAATCAGTTGTATATAGACCGATATAGTTCTATATAGTTCGATATGTACGCTGGAAAACTCATAAAATAAAGGTAACTTTGTCTTGACCGTCCGACGCAGGCCCTAAACGTGTCTGTCCTCCGGACGGCGCCCTTCGCCGCGGCCTGCCGCCGGGCGCGGGACGATGCCGGAGCCAACCCCTCCGGATGAAGGCCGACACCAAATATATAAAAGAACCGATAAACCTTAAACTTATGTTATCTCGATCCAATCTTTGCAGCGGACTCGCCCGGACGTGCGGTTTCGCGCTGCTGCTTGCGACGGGCGTTTCGTGCGCGTCGCCCCAGAATGTGCTCACCGAAGCCGAGGCTGCCGACGGCTGGGAGCTGCTGTTCGACGGCAAGACGCTCGACCAGTGGAAAGATTACAACGGCGATTCGCTCACGCAGCCGTGGCACGTCGTGGACGGCTGCATTCAGGCCAACGGCGACGGCAGCGACCTTTCGGGCTACATCGTCACCAAGAAACAGTACGAAAACTTCATCCTCGACTGGGACTGGAAACTCTCCTACGGCGGCAACAGCGGCATGCTCTACCACGTGCTCGAAGATCCCTATTTCAAGGTCCCCTACGTGACGGGTCCCGAATACCAGCTGATCGACAACGACGGCTGGGAGGCCGAGAACGCTCCGACCAAACTTGAGGAGTGGCAGCGGCTGGGCGTGGATTACGCCATGCACCTGCCCGATCCCGATTCGATGTTCGTCAACCCGCAGGGCGAGTGGAACAACTCGCGCATCGTCTGCGACAACGGCCATGTCGAGCACTGGCTCAACGGACACAAGATCCTCGAATTCGATGCCTATACCGACGACTGGTTCGCCCGCAAGAACAGCGGCAAGTGGGAGACGGCTCCCGAATACGGACTGGCCCGCCGGGGCGTCATCTGCCTGCAGGACCACGGCTATCCGGCCTCGTTCCGCAACCTGAAGATCAAGGAGCTGCCGCGCAAGGCGGGCCGTGAAGTCGAGCTTTTCAACGGAAAAGACCTCACGGGCTGGGAAGCCTACGGCACGGAGAAGTGGTACGTGGACAAGGAGGGCAACCTCGTCTGCGAGAGCGGTCCCGACAAGGAGTACGGCTATCTCGCCACGCGCGAATATTACAACGACTTCGACCTGACGCTCGAATTCAAACAGCTCGCCAACGGCAATTCGGGCGTCTTCTTCCGTTCGTTCGTCGAGCCGCCCGTGAAGGTCCACGGCTGGCAGTGTGAGGTGGCTCCCAAGGGCCACGACACGGCGGGCATTTACGAATCCTACGGCCGCGGATGGCTGGTTCAGATTCCCGACGAGAAGGAGAACATCCTCAAGGAGGGCCAGTGGAATACGCTGCGCCTGCGGGTCGAGGGCGACCGGGTGCAGACGTGGCTCAACGGCGAGGAGATGGTGGACATTACCGACGCCAAGATCGGCGCCGCACAGGGCCGCATTGCCCTGCAGATCCACGACGGCGGCGGGATCAAGGTGCAGTGGCGCAATTTCCGCCTGACGACTTTATAAACTACTAACATTCCGATAAACATGAGTACCTCCCGTAGAGATTTTCTGAAAACGCTGGGCGGCATGGCGCTGCTGACGATCGTCCCGCGCCAAGTGCTCGGCGGCCCGAAGTTCACCGCTCCGAGCGACCAGCTCACCAAAGGCATCATCGGCGTGGGCGGCATCGGCAAGAGCAGCTACCACTTCACCAGCAACAAGGACTGCCGGCTGGTGGCAGTCTGCGACGTGGACCGCAAACACCTCGAAAGCGCCGTTGCGCTGGGACAGAAGAAGTTCGGCGAGACGCTGGAAGCCTACAGCGACTTCCGCCGCCTGATTACCGACCCCAATATCGACATCGTGCATATCGCCACGCCGCCGCACTGGCACGGCATCATGGCCGTCGAGGCGGCCAAGGCCGGCAAGGACATCTGGTGCGAGAAACCGATGACGCGCACCATCGGCGAAGGCAAGCGCGTAGCCGAAGCCGTCCGGCGCAACAACCGCATCTTCCGCCTGAACACTTGGTTCCGCTTCAAGGATACCTTCTATGGTCTCGGCACGACGGTCGAGCCGCTCAAGAAGCTGATCGACAGCGGCCTGCTGGGCTGGCCGCTTAAGGTGACCATTTCGGGCACCACCGGATTCACGTGGAAGTTCTTCTGGGTGGGCCGGGAAAACCTCGCTCCTGAACCTGTTCCCGCCGAGCTGGATTACGACATGTGGCTCGGTCCGGCACCCTACAAACCCTACAACAAACACCGCGTGCACAGCACCTTCCGCGGCTATTGGGACTACGACGGCGGCGGTCTTACCGACATGGGCCAGCACTACATGGACCCCGTGCAGTACCTGCTGGGCAAGGACGAGACGTCGCCCGTCAAGATCGAGGTGGACGCTCCGCAGCAGCATCCCGACGCCGTGGGCATTTGGCGTAAAATCGTCTATACCTACGACGACGGCTGCCAGATCGTCCTCGAAGGCGAGGGCTTCGAAAGCGAGGGCGACACGCCTTATATCGAAGGTCCGCTGGGCAAGGTCTACAAGGGTTTCCGCTGCACCATTCCCGACGTGATGGAGAAACTGGCCGAGATGCCCGATCCCGAACCGCAGAACACCGATTTTCTGGAGTGCGTGTGCACGCGGCGCAAATTCGCGCTCGACGAGCAGATCGGTCACCGCAGTTCGACGCTCGTGAATCTGGGCGCCTGCGCCCTGCGGCTGAACCGCACCCTGCACTTCGATCCCGACACCCAACTCTTCATCGGCGACGATGCCGCCAACCGACTGATCGATCAGCCGATGCGCGGCCCGTGGCATATTTAGCACCTGTTACCATGAAAAAGATAATCACACGACTGTTTATTCTGGGCGCCCTGATCGCCCTGCTGCCCGCAGGGGCCGCCGCCCAGCAGCTCGACGCCCGGCAGCGCAACGCCGAAACCGTCGTTGCCGACGGTCTGGCCCAGCTTCCGGCCGCCACGCCCGCCGTTTTCAACGAAGTGATGGGCGAACTTGCCGCTACGGGAAGCGCCGGTGTCGAAATGATCGCCGGCATGCTCACTCCCGCCGACAAGGGTAAGAACGCGACGCTCGAATACGCCCTGAACGGCATCACTGCCTATGCGACCGCCCCCGGAAACGAAGCCCTGTGCGCCGATGTCCGCAAGGGACTGGTTCGGGCGATCGAACGCTGCGCCGACAACGCCAACCGCGCTTTCCTCTTCTCGCAGCTGCAGCTCTGCTCCGCGGCGGAGGACGCGGCATGGATACTGCCTTATCTGGACGACTCCTATCTGTCCGACTATGCGATCCGTGCGCTGATTTCGACGCCCGGCACCGAGCCGGTTCTGCTCGCCGAGGCCCGCAAGGAGGGCCTTGCGGCCGAACGGAAACGCGCGCTGGCCTATGCTTTTGCCGAAAAGCGGATGACGCAGGCCGAACCCTTCCTGCTGGGATGGCTCGGCGGCGCCGACGCCCGGACGGCCGAACAGATTTACAATGCGCTGGCTGTCTGCGGTTCGCGCGCTTCGCTCAACACGCTGGCC